>Ga0265300_10000704_pt1 | contig 34661 bp, 32 predicted proteins | sample AusTroGonzalo_MG_FD_193482 | JGI IMG/M metagenome (GOLD analysis project Ga0265300, IMG submission 193482) | Bovine rumen microbial communities from tropical cattle in Woodstock, Queensland, Australia - Gonzalo_03 | ecosystem: Host-associated > Mammals > Digestive system > Stomach > Rumen ...
TGGACATTTTAAAAATAATGGCTCCATATTATAAAAACATTTTTAACGAACAGAAATATAAAGAGTCATTCACTCAACAAGTAGACACTGCAAGAGAAATATTTTTCAAACTTGTAAATCGATGCAAAAGTTCTTCTTTACGAAACAAATCCCTAGACGACTTCGAAAAAGGATTTAGCAAAACTAATGTCGGAAATGAAACAATTCTTCAAAACGCCATATATTCCGCACGATACGACATCGTCGAAAGTACAATTAATCTATATAAACATTTTGTTTCCAATAATACCAAAGTACGAAACTGGATTAACGAAAAAGCAGGTTTTGCCCCTGTACCCGCCATATACCATGCTATAAGAATATATTCAAACAAACAACATATCGACCTTCATTTAGAAATACCTCTTTTTCATTACAACCGACCCGTAAGCAACGATGTAAATGCAGAATACCAGCAGATTTTATTTTCAACACAAGCCTCCAGTTTGCCAGAAAAAAAACATGAATTAGAGCAAACAATGGCTATTGCAAAAAGCAATAACGTTATGCAAGCTGTAGGAAGAAATACATATGTTATAATTGATGAGTTCGTCAACGAAGATGAGTGTTTAAAAATTCTGCGACTACTACTAGACAATGGAGCAGATCCCCTTATTGAAGTAAATATGGAACACGAAGACAATGGTCCCAGTTCGTATAATGCCCTCAAATTTGCAATAGAAATCGGTTGGTTGAAGGGCGTTGAAATGATGTGCGAACATATAAAAAACAACGTTCCCATTACTCAAAAAATGATTGATGAATGGTTAAAAGTCGGAATCAGTTGGGAAGATCAATGGCGTCGCTTATGGAAAGATTTCCCCCATAGCAGAGATTACGCAAAAAAATGCAATGAAGTCGTAACCTATCTCCAAACATTGAACGCTTCACTGACATAATTTTTGTCGTAAAATTTTTGCGAACTTTTCCCCATAGCAATCCGAATCATTTTTTTGAATATTTAAAGCGTTCCCAATTCTGGGAGCGCTCTTTTAACATTAAAAAATGGAGAATATATGATGAAGATAAAAATGCGGGAATAACTAGCCCCATCTATTCGGCGAGATGAGTCCCGTTTCCTAACCGCCATTTTTTTTCCACAAAAACAATCCCCACATACACCTTAATCCATTCTCACCTAGAATGGGGTTAAGGAATGTATTCACTTTTTCAATTATCAAGGTCTTTATGTCTCACATTTCCACCGACAAGCGCATTAACGATTTCTGCAACGCCCTCATTCGAAGCAAGCGTTGGGAATTCATCCAAGGCAAAACGCACCCTTCGCTCAGGCACATTACAAAAGGCGGATTCAAGACTCTTATCGTGTCAAGTACGCCTAGCAATAACTACGCCTACGAAATGATGCGTCGCGAATACAACCATTACATTCGCGAGTTTCTCATTCAAACAGGTGTAATCCAAGCGACAGCCTAACCTACGCTTAGTAGCCGCGCATCTTGCACAATTTCAACAAATCATCATTTTAAAAAGGAGAAACCTATGAATTTCAAGACCATCGTCATTAATTGGCACATTACCGAGACCTGCAACTATCACTGCAAATTTTGCTTTGCTAAGTGGAACAAGCCTACAGAAATCTGGAGCAATCCGGAAAATGTACGGAAAGTTCTTGCCAACATTAGCCAGCACTTTCGCAGCCAAGGCTATTTTCACATCCGTTTGAACATTGTCGGTGGTGAGCCGATTTTATTCCCCGAACGATTGTGGAACGTGGTAGAAACAGCATATTTTCATGAGATGGAAATTTCCATTATCACCAATGGCAGCCACCTCGAAAATATTCGACCTTTTGCACACCTGATTTCGCAAGTCGGGATTTCCATCGATTCGCTTGATCACGAGACCAATCTGAATATCGGTCGAGAATGTGGCGGCAAGACTATTCCGTTAGAGACTCTCCGTCAGAAAATTGAAGACATCCGCAAGGTTAATCCCGATATCAAAATTAAGTTGAATACGGTTGTAAGCATGCACAACTACAACGAAGTCCTCGTAGAGCGTTTTGCCGAACTCCATATCGACAAGTGGAAAATTCTGCGCCAAAGGCCATTCAACGGAAACCACGGCGTTAGCGATTACCAATTCTACGCCTTTCTCAGAAACAACTTCAATGAAAAGTTCATGCAAGCGAACGTACCGGAACATCGCGAGGATTTGCTAACAGCATTCATTGGTTGCGAAGATATCGAGAAACCCAGTGAGCCGCAACAAGTGATTTTCATCGAAGACAACGATGCCATGACCGAAAGTTACTTGATGATTTCGCCAGATGGTCGCCTTTTCCAAAACGGGAATATAGAATACGCTTACAGTCGCCCATTGACAGAAGTCCCATTCGCAGAAGCTTTATCCGATATTAAATTCGACAACGAAAAATTCGAAAGTCGTTACGGGACTTGGCTAACACAAGATGCGGTAAACAAGATGGAGAGATTCTTCCATGTCGTCGAGGACGATTATGGGGATTTCGAATGTTTTGCAGAGCTCAGCGACGACTAAATTTTATTTCCAGCCAAAACTCCACATATTTCCGAGTTTTGGCTTTTTAACCCCACACAAAAAAAAACACTTGCAACACTTTTCTATTCAAATGCATACAAAACCACCCCAACCCTTGCTCCTTAAGTTACTTTTGAGACATAACAGGAGTGTATATGATGTTTGGTTTTTGCGCCCTTATTGCATTGGGTCATTCTGGCGTTTTCGCCACGGGCGCTTTTGCCCAGGATTTTTGCAACACCGCAACGCATAGCGGTGAAAGCGTTACCGTAACGAGCAACGGCATTAACGATATCGGAAAAATGTCTCCGTAAAATAGGGTTCGCGCAACCAGTCTAATTTTCAATATCAATCATAAACCACACCATAATACTAAAAGGCGGTTATGCATAACCGCCTTTTTCTTTTTAACTATTACACGAGTTGTCCGGGCAATTTCAGCTTTACTTTAGGCGGAAATTGTTTATCGAACTTTTCGCATTCATCTTTGTCGATAAAGTAGCCTGCCGGGTCACGATAACTTCCGGTAATTCCGTCGAGGAAACCAGGCGTGAGTTCCTTGATCAAAAAGTAAGGAGCATCGCCGTCCGGATCGTCGGCATAGCGGATTCCCTTGGAAGTCGCCACGACAAAACCGCACTTTCCATAGAACTGGATGTTGCCGCACATGGCAATGCAACCGCCGTTCATTTCACGGGCGCGTTCCATGGCATAATCCAGCAAGCGCTTGCCATAGCCCATCCGTTGCAAGTCCGGGCGCACGCTGATGGGGCCAAACGTCATCATGCGCAAGGCATGCGGCGGTTCGCCATCGACCATGATTTCGGACCAAGCGAACATCACATGAGCGATAAGTTCGTGAGAGCCATCGTCACAGACGCGTTCCATGACAAGCGAAAGCTCAGGAATGTAATTTGGGCGGTCGCGGAAGCAATGAAGCACATAATGCTCTTCGCAACCGGGACGATAGACGTTCCAGAAAGCTTCACGGGTTAAATTTTCAACAGCGAAAAAGTCGGCAGAGGTTTCCTGCCTGATAATGATTTCAGAATGTTTGTTCATGTTTATTCCTTATGTTGTTTTCCGCATTTTGCGGGAGTTTCACAGAAGGGCAGGCAGCATCACTCGATGCAACCTGCATTAAACAATGAACCAATTTTGGATATTGAGCATCCAACTCCGAGTTAAAGGTTGTACCCTAAATATAGATAAAACTTTAAAATTACAGAACTGTTTAAATTTTAAAAGATTAAAAATATCTATTTTCATAAAAAACACAGACAAGTCTTATTATGCAAAACGTAACTCTTTCAAAATCACATCAACTTAAACTGGGTTTTTCCTCTTACCTCAAAGCGCTCCGCTTGATTTGGGCGAACAATCTCGCTCGGTATTTGCTCATTCCCGTTCTTTTGAACATCATTGTCGTTGTGGCGCTTGTATTTTCGGGCATTGGCATTGGCGACTGGATAAACGGCATCATCGAGCGCAGCGTCGAGAATATGAACGGCTGGATTCACGCAGCGATGATCGGCATCAAGATTATCCTCCCCATCGTTTTCTTTGCGCTTTTCATTTTCATCGGTGGAACGATTGTCAACATTTTGATGTCGCCTATTTACACGTTCCTTTCAGAAAAGACTGAAACGATTCTTACCGGAAAAGAATTTCCGTTTGATTTTAAACAAACGCTAAAGGATGTTTTGAGAGCGATTATCATCGTCTTAAGAAATACGATAAAGCAACTATTCCTCATTGCGCTTTGCCTGCTCTTGAATTTTATACCTGTCGTCGGAAGCGTTATTTCGCTCATTTTGATTTTCATCATCAACGCTTACTACTTCGGTTACGGCTTTATGGATTACACTTATGAGCGCTGGCGTTTATCGCCCAAAGAAAGCCGCAAGGAAACACACAAATTAAAATACATAGCATTTGCAAACGGAGCCGTTTACTCATTACCGCTTTACCTGTTCTGCGGAACGTTTATCGCCGCTTTTATCGGTGGCGTTTCGGCAGTAGCGGCTACCATTTCGCAGATTGATTCGTGCATTTCCAACGATAAGGAGAATATATGAACGCTTTGGACACCGTAAAAATCAAAGAAACCGCGTGGAACAAACTCAGCGGGAAATGGTCTTCGGCAGGCGTTGTTTGTTTAATATATCTTCTCGCGACAGTCGTCATTGACATTCCCTCAAACACCCTCAAAGAAAATCCATCCGGTCAAGATGCATGGGGAACCATTGAATTCATTTTGAACTTGTTTTTGGACACGGGCATCATCGCTTGTTTTTATGATGTCGTCCTCGGCAAGGAACTATCTTACAAGCGTTTATTTGTTGGTTTTACAAGCGGTATAGAATTCGCCGTTAAACTATTCTTCACACATTTTTTCACATTCCTTTTCATTTTTGCTTGGAGTTTGCTCCTGATCGTTCCTGGCATAATGAAAGCTTATTCGTATGGCGTGGCCCTATATGTTTTCTTGGACAATCCGGAACTTTCTCCGCTTGAAGCCATCAAAAAAAGCAAGGAAATGATGTACGGGCACCGCTGGGAATTATTCGTTCTTGAATTACGCTTTATTCCCTGGTTCCTTTTAGGCATCATCACTTTGGGCATCGGATTCATTTGGATTGTCCCGTATTTCATGACTGCATACAGTGAATTCTACATCCAGCTGAAAGAAAAGCAACCGTAGCTTTCTATCTTTGCGGCCATGCTCAAGAACTACATTTTTGATTTGGGCGGAGTCCTCTTGGACATCCGCATGCAAAACGCTTACGAACGATTTATCGCATTAGGGCTCCCCGCCGCAGAACTTAAAGAAGGCGGGAGCGTCAACAAGCTGATGGAAGATTACCAGCTTGGCTGGGTGAGCACGCAGGATTTTTGCAAGCTTGTCGCAGAGAAATGTCTGCCGGGAATGGCACAGCAATCCGAGAGGGTAACCGCACAAGACATTGAACTTGCGTGGAATTCCATTTGCCTTGATGTACCGAACCGCAAGCTTGAAGCGCTCCGACGCCTGCGTAATACAGAAGGCATTGCAAGCGTTTCGCTCTTGAGCAACACGAACACATTGCATTGGGAATGCTGTTGCAAGAACTGGTTCTGCGCAAACGGCAACAAGCTCGAAGATTTTTTCGACAAGATTTTCTTGAGCCAAGAACTGCACCTGCAAAAACCGGCCCCCGAGATTTTCAACACGGCCATCCGCGAGCTCGGAGCCTCCCCCGCCGAAACAATTTTCCTTGACGACAGTGCCGTAAACACCGCAGCGGCAGCCGCTTGCGGACTGCAAACGCTAACCGTCACACCAGATATCGACTGGGTGAAGGAACTCAGAATTTGATTCCTTATGCATACAAAAAGTAAAGCACCATCGTAATTATAAATGCAAAAAACAACGAACACATAAAGCCTCCTTTAGGCACGATTCGAGTATTTTTTCGAGCTACATTCTAAATCTACGATTTTAAAATGTCACATAATGACATTTGGTATTTTTCATAAAAATTCTTGCGCCATTCACTTTATAATGTTGCATGTTCTCTTTTGAGAAAGAGTCTCTTCTTTGCGCTTTGACAATTCCCGTGGTTGCTCCGTTCTTCGATTCCAGTTTCCACTTTTCAAGAGAATCGAGTCCAGCATTCCCGAGAACAGCCAAGTCGTAACCGATGATTTTGACGGCACCCGCGGCACGAGCCGTGTCGAGTTGCGCCGAGAACCTCGCGCTGTCAGCGAGCGCATGCGAATCGTCGATACGGAAGAGTTCCATATCCACCCAGAAATCGATGTTGTACAGGGCGCAAGCGCGTGCCACCGCCCGTTCGTAGTTGCCGACGGTCGAAGTTTCCGCGTGAGCTCGGCCTCCGTCACTTGCACCAATGCCATCCTGAACGGCCAAAACATCGGGCTTGAAACCTGCAGCAAAAAGACTTTCGAAAAACGCTTGCAGTTTTTCGGGCGTTTCCAAATTCTGGTTATAGAACGGGGCGGTCATTACTTTCCAGCCTTTCGCTTTTGCAGTCTCGGTGACCGGATTCAAGAAATGTTCCGCCAGAGTTTTCGCGGTGGCATCGTTGCGGAGCCCGTCCCAGTAATAGCGCGCGATTTCTTGGGGAATGTAAACACCCTCGATAACGGATTCACTCCCGTAAAGGCGATGCAGTTCATCAAGCACCGACAAGTTCCGCGATGCAAGCGTATCCAGCTGCGAGGCAGTCGGCGGAGTGTACCAGTTGTCGCCATTATAATAAAGGCCAAGCCAAATCTTGGTGCCAACGGCTTTCGCAGACTCGATACTCTTCGGAAAAAGCTGGTTGTTCTTGTACTGCGTATTCTGCAAAAAATCCAGTTGCGAAGGATAATACAAGTGCGTCGCCTCGACGGCGGCATACTGCAATACGATTTGATCCATGCCAAGCGCGTGCAGTCTCTGGTGCATGTGCGTGATGGAATCCTGCGACTGGTAAGCGGTCGTCCAACCCGCATCAAAAACGCCATCCAAGCCAGCGGCATGAACATCATGTGCCGCGCCAGCAACTAGCGTGAGGTTTCCACACAGGAATGCCGAAAACGCGAAACTCAAAAAGCGCTGCGACTTGGACATAGCAACCAGCATCTAATCTAAAAGACTGTCATTTTTCCGCTGATAAATAAAATAGTAGAGCAAGCTCCAGGCGCCCCACAAAACGCAAAGCGACATTCCGATGTACCCCACGGCATAGACAGCAGAAGCAATCGAATCGCATTTTAAAAGCCATCCCGTTTCGGACAAGATAAAATTCCAATCATGGAATCCGTAAGGGGCCTCGGCGCCGGTGCCACCGCTAATCAGCATGAGCTTCATGGGGAGTGCATCTTCGATATACGGGGCAACGTCAATCAAGTTTTCGAACGCCCACCAGAGAGCAATCGAGGCTCCGAACAAGTCACGGGGTTTTATCCACAACGCAAAGCAGAACACGAGCGGCATAATGGTCTGGAACAGCGAACCGCCAAGAGATGTGAGCACGGGTTTCCTGAAAATTCCAAAGACGATGTGACCGGTTTCGTGAACAGGCAAGTTCAAGTTATGCAAAAACTGAGCAATCCACGACTGGTAACCACCCAAAAAAGCCTGCAATGTAAAAAACGCCATTGCAATCAACAGCAACACACGCACCGCAAAAAAATTCTCGCGGCCAAGCGGTTTTGGCAACAAGAAGAACTGCACCCAAGCGGGCCATTCATCTGGCTCAGCTAACCAATCTAAAATTCTAGCAAGCAATGGTTTCTTTTCGTGCGGAGTCCAAGTCATGAGATTAATTATTGGTCAATGATTGTTAGTTCATGGTCAGAGGTTATTGAGAATCTAGTAAAAATTATTCTAGCCGTTTTGTGCAAACAACGGATTGCTTTCAACTAGTAAATATCGGCTTCACGGCTGTAAAATCTTCGGTGCGTCCAGCCGTACCACAAATTTGGATCTTCATGAATACGTTTTTCAAGCCACTTGTTGAATTGCGTGTTGACAACGCTCGGCGCTGGCGGCTCATTTTCTGGCGGCGCAAGAAGCGTCGGGGACGCGAGATGCGCCGGGGACGTGCTATTGGACTGCGCGGAATCAACGAGTGGCGCCGAACTTGGGACCTGCTCGCGTTCCACTTCTATCGCATGGAGTACGCGGACTTCGCAAACTTCTTCCATCCAGCAAATAAAAACAGGAGTCTGCGGACGATGCTTGAGCAGAAAGTCAGGCAAGGGATTTATGTTTGCAGGGCGACCGAGAAAAGTTCCGTCTATTGCACTCGGAATGCGCGAGTCCTGATCGGCAAGCAAGCAGAAAAGTTTTCCGTCATTCAAAATCCGTAGAAAGTCGCGCGGAGTCCGAGCATCTACTGAATAACTCCGGCCATCGACCGCACGAATTTTACATTCGAGAATGTTGTTGAGCCACTTCGGTTTTATGGGAATATAGCTTGCAACAAGCGGGATTCCAAGGCAACAGAGCCACGGCCCCATCGCCTCGTAATTGCCGTAATGCGCCGTTAAAAAGATTCCACCTTTGCGCATTTTTTCAAGCACGGGCGCGGAACTTTCCGCAATATCAAAAGTCCAGCCATCCACGCAACACGGGTACGCAACAAAATCTTGCGGCAGCTTTTTAAACGTCTTAAAGCAGAACAGCAGTTCGCCCACATGGCGAGTCAAGTTTATCAAGAGCTCATCGTAGTTGACGGGAGCAACAGCCGGTGCATCGAGAGTCGCATTCGACGCATCAGGCGCCGCGTTTGACGCAGTAGAAAATGCGGCAGAAATCGCTTGCGGAAATGCGCCCACCACATGCTTTGCGTTTGCGAGAACGGTTTTATGCTTCCAGCCCACAAGCCTAAGCACCACGTAAGCGCCCCACGCAAAAAACACCGCCAATATCTTACCTATAAAAATCATTACGGATTAAAGATACGAAAAATATCATTGTTTCGGCGATTAAATAAATAACAGAACAACGTCATGAAGGACCAAAGCCTACATAAAAAACGAACTGATGACGCATCATGATGGACCGGATTCCGGATCAAGTCCGGAATGACGAAGGACCCGAGTGATGCAGAAACATGCTTGCATTTTGGCATGGTTGAGCCGATAGGTCATGCACATAGTGCAATGACGTTGCCATCTAGCACAAGGCTGAGTCATTACGAAATCTCACTTTTTCAGGCACATTTCGTAACGTTTCAAAAATTGAAGTATTACGAAATCTCATATTTTTTAGCACTTTTCGTAATACTTCAGGAATTGAAATTATAAATTTATTCTAGTTTATCCATTACGAGTTATTATGATTTGCAAAAAGTGCGGTAGAAAATACGAAGACGACATGCCTAATTGTCTGTGGTGCGACGCCCCGAACGATAATGTATCAGAAAATCCTTCTGTAGAACCCGAAGCGGTAACGGCGGAATCAATACCTGCAGAAAGTGCATTTACCCAAGAAGAACCTGAAAACGTTCAGCGTGGCAGAAGCGCCATCGCCTGGTTTAAATTTGTAATCATTTTTTCTTTTATCGTAATTCCTTTTGGCGAATTTAGCCTCGCAGTTTTCGAACCCAACATGAATTTAGCAAAAGGTGAAATTCCACAAGCTATGGATTTTGCACCCCTAATCGTCGATCTTTTCTACTTATTCCTATTCTTTATACTCTGTCTAACAATCCTTATTGCGTTATTCAAGTGCTGCAAATGGCTGTATATCAGCATCCAGACATTACGCAAGTTCACATCAACGACATTTTCACCCATTGCAGCCGTCTTTTGTACATTAATTCCATGGGGGAACGGAATATTCGATTATTTCATCTTTAAAGACATCCTCGCACGCCAAGAGCACGCCCTCAAATCCCGCAACGCCAAGTTTACATCAGTAAAACCAGGACTGCTCAAGTGGATTCTCATATTGGCGATTCTTTCCCTGATTACATCTTTTTTCTACGATCTCTACAAATCCACCATATGTAAACTTTTGGGTTTGTTATTGTCGCTTCCAGCCTGCTGGCTATACATTAAAACAATGAAAGCCATGATTGAAAATGAAAAAAATCTTTCGACCATACAAGAACGTGACTTACTAGACCGCAAAGTCGATGAAATCTTAAAACAACGCGAAAATTCTTAACCCTCTTTTACTACTATTATAATACTATGAGTGAAAATTGTCTTTTCTGCAAAATCATCAAGGGTGAAATCCCTTCCAAGAAAATCTACGAAGACGACGATGTGTTCGCCTTCTACGACATCGCCCCGCAGGCTCCGGTACACTTTTTGGTCGTGCCGAAGCGCCACATTGCAACCATCATGGACATGAAGCCGGAAGATTGCGAACTCGTGGGCAAGATGCTCTACCGTGCACAGCTTATCGCGAAGGACCTCGGTCTCGAAGAAGGCGGCGCCCGCTTTGTGTTCAACTGCAAGGCCGATGCGGGTCAAACCGTGTTCCACATCCACCTGCACGTCGTCGGCGGACAGGAAATGGGCTGGCCTCCGTTCCCGGCAAAATAGGTCGCGCTAAAGCGCTTTGACGCCTATGGCGTCCGCGGCTGCACTCGGTCATATTTACGAAACTTGAAACTTTAGTTTCTTAGTTGAGTTATCCTCTATGAGGAAAATTCTGCAAGCATAATTTTGCAATACTCGTTTTGCACGCTATTGAGGTCGCTGCGCTCTGAGGAATGAGCACGGCACTACGTGCCTTTGAGCAATGAAATTTTTTTATTTCTTCCCCCTCATACCTCAAAGCAACCCCATAGGGGTTGCGACCTCGCCCCTCATACCTCTATGATAAAAACTCGTGCCATTGTTCTGCATCGTTTTCCGTACAGCGATTCTAGCTTTATCGTCAAGGCGCTTACGGAAGAATGCGGGATTGTTTCGTTCATCGTCAAGGGCGGCAAGAAAAAGGAATCCCCGTTCCGGGGGGCTTTGGATCCGCTCGCATTGAGCGAAGTTGTCTTTCGGCAAAATCCGAATACCGAATTGCAGTTCATCAAGGAAGCAACGCTTCTCAACTGGCACAAGGACTTGCGAAACGACTTGTTGAGTCTCGCGAAAGCGCAGGTCATCACCGAGATGATTTTGCGCTACGCCCCGCAAGGGGTTCCGCTCCAAGAAGAATTCGAGCGGCTAGAACAATCGCTCCACGAATTTAACGAAACTTGCGGCAGTTCCGCAAACGCTCCCAACGCAGCAACTTCGACAGAATCGCCTTCGACAAATTCCGCGACTTCGGCGAGTGCGGCAGCAACACCATACACCACCCACAAATCAAACATTTTCGCGCAATGGCTTTTGGACACTTGCGATATGTGGGGCTACAACCTGGATTTGGAAACTTGCTGCCGCTGCGGCAAAACCCTCGACAAGCCTGCCGCAGACTTTTTCCCCGAAACAGGTGGTTTCGTTTGCAAGTCTTGCCTTGGCGTTGATGCGCCTCGCGCTCGTCCAGAAACGCTCAACGGGCTTTGGGCGCTCCGCACTGGCGAAAAAATCGAGCACCCCGAATTCACCGAAAACGCACTCCTCGCCTACTTACGCCACCACATCGGATTCTTGAAAGAAATTCATTCCATAAAGTTTTTGAACGAGACGAGAAAATTGTTTAGGAAATGAGGACGGCTCTACGAGCCTTTGAGCTTCATGTCAAAACAAGTTTGGCGCTTCGCGTCCGTGGCTGCATTTATCAAATATAAGTCCATAAATGGCTTATGCTTGAATAAATTTGCACACTCCTTGCCGCGACTCTCGATTTACGCATTTGTCGTCTAACCACTGTCAACTGCGGCTCCGCCGCCTTTACACATTTTGTATATTTTGCGCGGGAGTCAAAAGAACACTCCATCAGTTAAGAGGTTATCATGTTAACACCAGAAAATATCAAAGCGAAAAAATCCAAGAACGAAATGATTTCCATGATCACCGCTTACGACTTCGCCTTTGCAAAAATGGCAGAAGCCGCCGGAATAGACCAGATTCTCGTGGGCGATAGCCTTGCAAATACGATGCTCGGTTACAAGAGCACCCGCGAAGTCGGCATGACCGAAATGCTCATCTTTGCTGCAGCTGTTTGCCGTGGCGCCCCGAACACGCACGTCATCGGCGATATGCCTTACATGAGCGACAAGGATCCGCAAACCGCTTACGACAACGCCCGCCGCTTTTTAGATGTAGGCTGTTCCAGCATCAAGCTCGAAGGAACTCCCGAAGGCGTCATTGAATTTTTGCGCAGCAAGGACATTCCTGTTTGCGCACACCTCGGACTTTTACCACAGACCGCCGAGAACTTCAAGCAAAAAGGCAAAACAGAAGAAGAAGCTCGCGCGATTGAAGAAGCAGCCAAGTACGTTGACAGTCTCGGTTGCTTCGAAATGGTTCTCGAACACATTCCCGAAGAACTCGGTACAAAAATCACAAAAGAGGTGTCCGCACCCACCATTGGAATCGGTGGCGGCAAGTTCACAGACGGTCATGTTCTCGTGATGCACGATGCTCTCGGCATGCATCCGAACAAAATTCCTCCATTCGCGACAAAGTTCGTAGATATGTATTCCGTTGGTGTTCAAGGACTTAAGAAATACATAGAAAGTGTAAACGCAAGAGCATAATTTAAAATCGTCTGCCAACAAATTTAGAGTAAAATAATTATATTCTATCTTCACAAAATCAATCTCAGATGAGATTGATTTTTAATTTACATGTAATTTTTCCTTGTCGGCATTTTCTCCTACAAAATTTTTTTCAAAAAAAATCAAAAAAATTTAAAATAAGTGTTGATTATTTGTGAAAAAGAAGTTATTTTTCAGGTATCAACAAATAAATAACATAAAAGGAAGAAGAAAATGGCTACAAAATCTGTTGCTAAGAAACCTGCTGTTGCAAAGAAGCCCGCTGCTGCTAAGAAGCCGGCCGCTGCCAAGAAGCCTGCTGCTGCAAAGAAGCCCGCTGCTGCTAAGAAGCCTGCTGCTGCTAAGAAGCCGGCCGCTGCTAAGAAGCCCGCTGCTGCTAAGAAGCCGGCCGCTGCTAAGAAGCCTGCTGCTGCTAAGAAGCCGGCTGCTGCTAAGAAGCCGGCCGCTGCTAAGAAGCCCGCTGCTGCTAAGAAGCCGGCCGCTGCTAAGAAGCCAGCCGCTGCTAAGAAGCCGGCTGCCGCTAAGAAGCCGGCTGCCAAGAAGTAATCTTCTTTTTGACCCAACGATTTTGACCCGCAGACCTCTGCGGGTCTTTTTTTATTCCATCAAACAAAACACCTTTGGCTTATCCGTCCGCATACATTCACTTTACTATTGCATAGCAAAATCAAAAAACACCCTTTGGCGCCCAGCCACACCTTTACTATTTTTGTTAGCATGATTTCAGAAAAAGATTTGACCAATTCGCAGAACATCCCTTACGAAGAACGCATCTCCCGCATCGAGAAGATGATTGAAGCAGAAGAAGAGCCGAAGGCTTTTGAACTCGGGCTTTTGCTAGCTCTTAAGATGGGCCAGGAAATCCGCGAAAAGAAACCGCTCGGTAGCACCACGGGTGACATCGTCGCCGCATGGAGTTCCAAATATCCAGAATCCATTGTAGAAGAAGCGATTGCACACGCCAAGCAGTTCCTCACAAATCCAGGCGCCCTTGCCGAAAAGATGAAAAACATCATGCTGAAAAAAATGAATCAGCAAACTGAAGAAAAAACGGACGAGGAACAAAGTGGAAAATAAGCTCCAAGCGACCATCGACATCGGAAGTCACAGTTGCATTCTGTTGATTGCAGCGTTTGAAGATGTTCCTGTTGAAATTGCGACGCCAGGTGAAATAGCAAAGGTCACAGAGCCTGCCGAAGAGAGCGCCGATAATAGCACAGTTGAATTGCAAAATTCTGAGCAGCCCGCAGCAATAGAAAAGCCCGCAGTTCCTGCCACACGCAAAACACTCGTTCCAAAGCTCCAGAAAGTTGAAGTCTGCCGCCTTGGCGAAGACATTTACGAGCACGGGAAAATCACACCAGAACGCATTCAGGAACTTGCGCAAATCATGACCAAGTTCCGCATGGACTTGCACGCACTCGGAGCAGACCTTAAAGCAGTCGCCATGACCGAAGCCATGCGCAAAGCGGAAAATCCAGACGAAGTCATCGAAGCGGTTGAAAAAGCCGTGTGGGTCAAGCCACGTGTCATCACAGGTGAAGAAGAAGGCAAACTCACCTACCGCTCCGTCAAGGAATGGCATGGACCGGGCAACGTAACAATCGATATCGGAGGCGGATCCACAGAACTCAGCAATGGTGAAACGACGTTCTCGATTCCCGTTGGCGCGCTCAAGATGTTCAAGGCGATGGGTCCGATTCCCGGCCCGGAATACAAGAAGTTTATCAAGGAAACGTTCAAGGATTTGTCGTTCAAGGGCATGACGAAAAAGCCTGTGTATCTTATCGGTGGTACAGGTACAGCTCTCGCCATGGTTTTCTTGAACAGCCAAACGTTCGATTACAAAGCAATTGAAGGGCTTGAAATGAGCCTCTCGGATCTGGAAGCCGTTACAACCCGCATCACAAATCTTTCGAAAGAACTCCGCGCGATGCTTCCGGGACTTGGCAATGGCCGCCACGAAGTGATTATCTGCGGTCTTTTCTGGTTGCGTTCGCTCCTTGAAAAACTCCGCGTCGAAACGTTCAAGATTAGCACGGCAGGACTTCGTTTTGGTTTGCTCTACCCGCCCGAAAAAGAACCTGAACAAAAGCCGAAGAAACGACCCGCATTTTTAAAGAAAACAGAGAATGAGGAAAATTAGTTGTTAGTTATTAGTTGCTAGTCATTAGTTACTGCTATTGACCAATGACCATTGACCAATGACCAAAAAAATTAATAGATCCTATCAGCACGTTGTGCCTCCAGGATGACAGGGATGACAGACAGGTAAATTTATGCGTATCAACAAGTATATATCACTCAGTGGTTTTGCTAGCCGCCGCGCCGCAGACGAACTCGTCGCAGAAGGGCGCGTCCAAGTAAACGGAGAAACAATCTCCGACCTCGGTCATCAAGTGGATGAATTCAAAGACCAGGTGATGATCGATGGGAAAATCATAAAACTCCCTACGAACAAGAAAACCAAGGTCATCATGTTCCACAAGCCGGCCGGCTGCGTTTGCACCAAGGACGACCCGCAAGGTCGTCGCACTGTTTACGACTACTTGCCGCCGGGATACCACAATTTTAAATACGTCGGACGACTCGACTTACAGAGCCGTGGTCTTTTGCTTTTCACCGACGATGGCGAATTGCTTTACCGTCTCACGCACCCAAGCTTTGAAGTGCCGCGCAGTTACTACGTATGGACAACGCGCCAGCTCAGCGAATCGGCAGCCCAGCGTTTGGTCGAAGGCGTGGACATTCGCGACCCCGAAGATCCTGATGCACCCGAGGAAATCGCCTTTGCTACAGACGTGTATCTCGAAAACGGATTTGCAGAACTTGTGCTGATTGAAGGCAAGAACCGTGAAATTCGTCGCATGATGCGTGCCGTCGGTTACGAAATTCGCGACCTCAAACGCGTAAGCTATTGCCAGATCCAGCTCGGGGACTTGCCCGCAGGCGAATTCCGCGAACTTACCGCAAATGAAATGAACAAATTGCGTCAGGCAGTGCACTTATAAGGTATGAGGACGCACCTTCGGTGCTTTGAGGTATGAGCTATGAGCAAAAGCCTCAAAGCGAAGCGACCTCAAACCTCAAACCTCAACCTCTCTTATGAAACGAACTTTATATATCGGTGATGTACATGGATGTGCGGACGAACTTTCCGAAATGATTGACAAGTTCGGATTCGTACGCGGTAGTGATACGCTCTACCAGACCGGCGATATTATTAACAAAGGTCCCGACATGATGCGCGCCATGCGGATTGTCGAAGAACTCGGCATTTTGACTGTCCGCGGGAACCACGAAGAACACCTTATCCGCATGATGGAAACGCCCAAAAGCAATTGGACCGAAAAGCAAAAGAAGCGTTTCAAGGCTCTTTCGCTCGATGAATGGGTCTACATCCGCGATACCGTCAAGAACTGGCCGCTTTGGCGCGATACACCGCATGCATTGCTTGTACATGCAGGACTTGAACCGGGTAAAACACGCCTCGAAGACATGAGCCCCGAAGTGCTCCTCTCCATCCGCAACTGGAATGATAAACCATGGTACGAACAAGTCTCCTGGAACAAAACGGTTGTCTTTGGACACTGGGCAAAACAGGGTTTCGTGCACGTTCCAGGATTTATCGGGCTTGATTCTGGTTGCTGCTACGGCAAGGCTCTCACCGCCTGGTGCCCCGAAGAAGAAAAGTTCTACACCGTCAAGGCCCTCCGCGAATACACGCCCGTGAAGGACAAGGCAAAAGAATCCGAAGCCGCCCCCTGCAAAGTGCTCGGCGACAACACTCCCGATTCTGTGCCGCCCAAGACTTTCGACGAAATCAAGGAACGCATTGCAAGTGGCGACATCGCCCGCAAGGAAGAAACTTCTGAAGAAAAAAACATCCGCGAAGCAAGCCCCTCCATCAGCGCAGAATGGGCTGGGTATTAGCATGCCTACGGCATAGTTGGTAGAACTTAGACCGCTTCGCTTTTAGAACTTAGATTTTCTTAAAGAGAAAAAGAGAAATTTCTAAGTTCTAAGCTCTAAGTTCTAAGTTCTATTTTTCTATCTTTACACTAGGCATTTAACCACGGAACAACAATGACCGCAGAAGAACTTTACAATCGTCTCAAGTCCGTCAAGCCGGGCGCAGCACTTTGCACCTACACCATGGAAAAGGTGGAAAAGATGCTCCCGCTCATCAACGAAATCAACGAGCTCAAGAAGCAGCAGGACACGGTTATCCTCGCCCACAGCTATTGCGCTCCTGAAATTCTTTTGGGAGTTGCCGACTTCACAGGCGACAGCTTCAAGCTCAGCAAGGACGCCACAACCGTCCAGCAAAAGACGATTCTCTTCTCTGCAGTGCGTTTCATGGGTGAAACCGCCAAGATTTTGAACCCGCAGAAAGACGTGATTATTCCAGGCCCGCTCACGGGTTGCAGCCTCGCCGATTCCATTACCGGCAAGGACGTCGAAGAACTCCGCAAGCAAAATCCGGATTACACGTTCGTTTGCTACATCAACACGACCGCCGACGTGAAAGCCGCCTGCGATGTCTGCGTCACGAGCGGTAACGTGATGCACATCGTCGAAACGATTCCGTCCGACAAGATTTTCTTTGTTCCGGACGCCCTCATGGGCCAGAACATCATCGACGAAATGAAGCGTCGCGGCGTCAAGAAAGACATCAAGCTCTATAACGGCTGCTGCTACGTTCACGAAAACTACGACCCGGATTTAATCCAGTTCTTCCGCAGCCAAAACCCGAATCTCAAGGTGATTAGCCACCCAGAATGCAATCCGTCCGTTGCCATGCTCAGCGACTATGTCGGAAGCACGGGCCAGATGGTCAGCTACATCAACCAACAGCCCAAGGATAGCTGCATTTTGCTCCTCACGGAATGCGGCCTCAACGCTCGCATGCACTACGAGCATCCCGACATGAACTTTATCGGTAGCTGCTGCATGTGCAAGTACATGAAATCGAACTCCCTCGAAAACATCCTGGAAGCGCTCCGCCACCCCGAAAAGGCAGAACACATCTCGCTCGACGAGGACGTACGCGTCAAAGCCAAGAAGTGCATCGACGCGATGTTCAAATACGCTGAATAGCCCTAATCTAGCAACGGTTCACGACAAGTTGCCATAAAAATTCTATCTTTGCGACGGCTCTATTTATGGGATGTCAAAATCTTCTTGGAGGAATAAAGATGAAGAAATTTTTATTGGCAATAACTTTGTTGTGTTCTGCCGTTTTTGCGCAACCCAGCGATAGCGATTTTGGCATTTGGCCACGTTCATACTTTGCAAGCATCGGATTCAATGTCATCGCCAACCGCGGCGACCTTTTTGACCGAGTCCTCAAAATAACAGACAAAGACGGTGCAACAGAAACCGTCCACATGCCTAACAGCAAAGTTCTTGTATCTCCTGACTATACTATTGGTGTAAACATTCGCGAATTTTCCTTCGCAGGCACTTTCCAATATTGGTCCATGATTGGTTCTTTCCCGACTCTGCCCGAAAACATGAATGAAAAAGACATGCGTTACTGGAGATTTGGGCTTGAAGCAACCTACAACTTTTTCTATCCCGACTTTTTCCAGGTGGGTCTTGGTCTCGGCTATTCATTTACCAAAATGACTTTGGAAGACAACGTTGCCAGCACCAAGGGTGGATATTACAACTCCGAATTGAACGGCTCTGCCGTAGCACTGGTTACCAACATCCGCTATTACATTACCGATAACTTAGGCCTATTCTCGTCTTTACGCATTTACGAGAACTGGTATAAGTCCGTCCATACAAAGAATAGCGAAACCGTTGAATTCCACGACATAGACGTCAGTTACTTCTGGCAAACCTACATTGCCGTTTCCATCGGAGCCATGGTCCAGTTTTAATTAACTAAAGAAGGCACAAAAAATGATAACATTCCTAATTGGTGTTGCAATCCTCATCATTGGATATTTCACCTACGGCAAGTTCGTTGAACGTGTATTCGGCCCTGACGACCGCAAGACCCCAGCACTTGCGAACCCGGACGGCGTTGACCGCGTCCCCATGCCGCATTGGAAAAATGTTCTCATTCAGCTTTTAAATATTGCAGGCATTGGACCTGTAATTGGCGTTATACTTGGAATCAAGTTCGGCGCCATCGTGTTTATCTTGCTCCCGCTCGGAAATGTCCTCGGCGGTGCGGTGCACGACTACTTCAGCGGCATGATTAGCATGCGCAACAACGGCTACAACGTCCCGGCGCTTTCACGCAAGTTCTTGGGCAAGGGGCCTGCAAAGCTCGTGATGGCGCTCATTTCCGTGGCGCTCATCCTCGTCGGTGCAGTGTTCACCAACACGCCGGCTGCACTCGTGAATACACCGATTCTTGCCGGTAGCCACGTTTCACCCACACTCTTCTGGGTCGCGGTTGCAGTTATTTTTGCCTACTACTTTGTGAGCACCTTCTTCCCCATCGATAAAATTATCGGTCGCATTTATCCGATTTTCGGTGCCCTTTTGATTCTTGCTTCGCTCGCCATTTTCGTAGGAATCATCCCGAACCTGAACGTACTCGACGAATTCTGCTTTAACGATATCATGAGCAACTTCCACAAGCATCCGGCAGGTCAGCCGATTATCCCGATGCTTTTTGTAACGATTGCTTGCGGTATCATCAGCGGTTTCCACAGCACACAAAGCCCGCTCGTTGCACGTACCGAAGTGACTGAAAAGACTGGCCGCCAAACGTTCTACGGCATGATGATTATCGAAGGTTTGATTGGTATGATTTGGGCCGCCGGTGGCATGTTCATTTATCACCAGATGCCGGAACTTTTGACGGGCGCTTCGGGCGTGAAGGTCTTGAGCATCCTCGTTTCGACCGTGATTCCGTGGGCTCCGATTTCGATTCTTGTGGTCGTGGGCGTAATCATCCTTGCAATCACAAGCGGTGATACCAGCCTCAGAAGTTTGCGCCTCACGATTGCGGAACTCACTGGACTCGAACAGACTTCCATCAGGAACCGCTTGATCCTCACCGTTCCAATGTTTGCTCTTTGCGCCGTGATTATTTTCTGGAGCAACTTGAACCCCGAAGGATTCAATATCTTGTGGAACTACTTCAGCTGGAGCAACCAGCTCATGGCCGTTTGCAGTTTGTGCGTTGCCACAGTTTACCTCCGCAGTAAAAAGAAGAACTTCTGGATTGCACTTATCCCGTGCATGTTCATGACGTTCATTACGGCAGATTACATCCTCTGGGTGAGCCCGGAAAACCTCAAGGGCGCTCCGCTCGGCTTTGGACTTGATTACAAGACCGCTCTCGTGATTGCCCTCCATGACGCCGCCATTCTCGGATTCTTCCTTTGCATGCGAGGCAAGACACTTTCGAAGATGGAAGGCTACAATGCCGACCGTTGGAATTCGGAGTTGGACGAAGGGAAGCTCCCCAAGGCTCAATAACAGCCCGTGCAAGTTAAAGGTTCGATAAAAAGCATCACGTTCCATAGCCTGCAAAATGGCTTTACCGTGATGCGCCTTAACGACATCGAAAGCAAGAAAGTTGTTGTCGTAACAGGCACGTTCCCTGCTTTACAGCCTGGCGAATCCATCGCCATCGAAGGCAATTGGGGGAGCCACCCCAAATACGGCAAGCAGTTCCAGGCGACTTCTTTTGAATACCTCGCCACTGAAGACAACGACATTGTCGATTATTTGGCGAGCGGTCAATTCCCGGGCGTCGGTCAAAAGATTGCCGAACGCATTGTCGAAGTTTTTGGCGATAAAACCGCAGACATCCTCGATAACGATCCGGACAAGTTCCGCGAAACAAAAATCAAGGGATTTCCGGCCCGCAAAGTGGAAACATTCCTCGCGCGTTGGCAAGAAGCTCGCCATAGCCGCGAAACAATGCTGTTCTTGTACAAGCACGAAATCGTCGGCAGTGTCGCAAAACGCCTTTGGAACAAATTCGGTCAAGCGACCATCGAGCGCATCACGCAGAACCCGTACATGCTCTGCGAAGAAGTATGGGGCATCGGATTCTTGAAGGCTGATGAAATCGCGCAGAAAGTCGGATTCCCGAAAGATAGCCCCGAGCGATTCCAAGCCGCGTTGCTTTACACATTGCAAGAAGCCTCGGTCAGCGATGGGCATGTATTTTTGCCCAAGAACGTTCTTCTGGAACGCACCATCAAGAATTTGCGTTTGCAAATGGACGATGAAGACTCCATCAATACGCTCCTCGATGAATTCGAAAAAGCCAGTGAGATTGGGCGAATCAAGCGCGAAGGCGATGACTGCTATTTTCCGCCGCTCTACAACGCCGAGCAGCGAATTGCAGACAACATCAAGCTCCGTTTGCGTTACAACGAATTGCCGATAGACAATTTCGAAAACGACCTGGCGCAGTGGGAACGCGAACATAAATTCTGCTTTGATCCGATTCAAAGGCGCGCCATACAAATGGCGCTTTCGCGAAAGATTTCGATTATCACAGGCGGCCCCGGCACCGGTAAAACGACAATTCTCAAGGGAATCCTCTACCTCGCGCGCCAAATGGAAGAATGCGTAAGCCTCACGGCGCCCACGGGCCGCGCCGCAAAGCGCATGGGAGAATGCTGCGGTGAAAAAGCACGCACTATCCACCGCCTGCTCGAAATGGACCCAATTTCTGGGAAGTTCCATCACGACGAAAACAACAAGCTCCAGTGCAATTTGCTCGTTGTCGATGAATTCAGTATGGTCGATACGTGGCTTGCCGCATCGCTCCTCGAAGCAACTCCGCTCAACGCCCGCATTGTACTCGTGGGCGATGCCGACCAGCTCCCCAGCGTGGGAGCTGGCAATGTGCTGAACGACTTGTTGCGCTGCCCCAAGATTCCGAGCACGCGCCTTCAGCACATTTTCCGCCAGGCCGGCGGAAACGACATCGCCGACAAAGCAGCCAAAATCAACCAAGGCGTTTGCCCATCGCCCATCGAAGGCACGAACTTCCACTTTTTACCTTACGAGACTGCCGACGAAGCGAAAGACATCATCGCGCGCCTCGTCACATTCGGCATTAAAGAAAAGCTCGACATCGACACGCAAGAAATGCAACTGCTCACGCCGATGCGCAAAGGACCGCTCGGCATTTACGAACTGAACGCTTATTTGCAAGATTTGCTGAACCCCGGCAAAGAACGCATCAAAATTGCAAGCGGCAGTTGGAGCACAGGCGACCGCGTGATGCAAATCCGCAACAACTACGACAAGAACGTGTTTAACGGCGACGTCGGCATCATCTACAAAATCGGAAAAGAAACGAAAAAAATCACGGTCTTTTACGATGACAAAACTGTCGATTACGAACCTGATGAAGTTGATGAGCTTATCCTCGCCTACGCCTGCACCATCCACAAGAGCCAAGGTAGCGAATACCCCGCCGTGATTGTCGTGCTAGATTCCAGCCACAGCATTATGTTGCAGCGGAACCTTATCTACACCGCGATTACGCGTGCAAAAGGCCATGTGTGGATTTTGTCTGCACCGGGAGCGTTCTACCAAGCAGTCCGCAACAATCGCAGCACAAGGCGTTACACGCGACTGACAGAAAAACTAGACTAGCGGCTTCGCCACAGTCGACAGTAGGAAATAGTTAGTGATTAGAAGAAAGGCGAGTGTGGTTGACCCTGAAGCGACTTTGTGTCATGAAGTCTATAATCGCCTTTAGCCCCGGTCTCCGAGCCGGGGAATAGGGAAAACTACTTAGAATAAATTTTCTGATATTTGCGTTGTTTTTGCAAAGCACGGCCACGGACGTCAAAATGCCGTTCTATGCGATAAAGCGCTGGCGCCCCCTCAAGAGCACCATTATCGTGACCTGCGCGAACATGCGGATTCAGCCCAGTCGTTACCTGCACATCAATCGGCGCCGTCACTATCCGCGACAAGCTTTTTTCATCAATCTTCACAGAAACCTTGTACTTGCCCACACTCGAAATGGCAAGCGTTTCAAGCGTATCGCCTTCCAAAAGGCGCCCGTCCTTGTACCACTGGAAACCAAAGCCTTTCGGCGCCACAAGCTTCGAACCATTTTGCGTCACGCGCAATGTATCCATTTGCAAATGACTGTAGACAATCTTTGCCAAGTGCTTCGCGCCTTCGACAGACGGGTGCACCATATCCGACAAATACCAGCTTGGATTTTCAAGTGCGCTAAAACGCGAATGCAAGTCAATCACGTTCACGCCTTTTTCGAGCCCCGCCCGCAAAATTGCAGGATTCACGCGATTCGCGACCGTCGTATCAATAATGTTCCAATCTACGTTATTTACATAAGGAGCCAAGCAAATAAAAATATGCGGTTTAGACTTCACTTGGAACGTGTCAATCAACGCTTCAAAATCAGCCGTAATCGCCGAATCGACGGCCGCATTCTGCGCCGCGTTATTCCACTCGGTATAAGCCTTGGAATCGTTCGTGCCCAACTCAATAATTACAGTATCGGCAGCAAATTCAATCGCAGGCGCAAAGCGGTAACCTTTCCAGTAAGAAGCCTGATCGTCCTTGCGAACCGTAAGCCCAGACACGCCAAAATTCTCGACCGTATCCGAAGGCGCATTTTCGCGCAACAAGCCTTGCAAATGATGCGGGTAACTCGTCTGGTCGGGCCAAGACTCAATGCCATAACCGTAAGTGATGCTATTGCCGACGCAGGCCACCTTGCCCGCCGCAAACGCTGATGTCGTAAACGCAGACACCGCCATCACCGTGGCAACCGTCGCGGAAATCATAGCCGAACCCGCCAAAAATCCAAACTTTCTCATAACCATGAAGTAAATATATACAATGCAAAAGAAAAAGTCACTGGACGCCCCCTCTGCGAGAGTCTACATGACAAAAAACGACCATTTACACACATTTTTCCAGCCATTCAGTATGTTTAATTTATTTGTATACATACTAAAAGTCAAAATTCAAAAAATAGTATGTAAAATAGGCAACCAAAATGGACAAAAACAAAAGATATCGCCCATCAAAGCATAAAATTCACAAAAAAAATGCTTATATCAGCATTTTTCGGCATAAAATTACATACTAACACCCCCCAAAATCTAATTTTAGTATGTAAGGTGAAAAATTCAAAATTCCAAATTACATACTAAAACAAATAAAAGCTCCATTAGGTATGTAAAAAAGGATGCCCAAGGCACCCTTCTCACGGCTTACAACTCCGCGCTCGTTGCTGAATACTACGTATTGTATTCGCGATCCGGATTTGCAGCCATTTCGTCGAGCTGGATCTGGTGAATCACCACATGACCCTCGACGAGGCTCTTTTGCACATCGATAATGCGCTGGTTCCAAGAACCACGGAACTTGATATCCAGCGATTTTTTCGCCATGACAAACGGGCCATCAATCAGAATATCGGCGAACGACAAAAGCTCGAAGAGTTCCGGTTTCTCAGGTGTCAGCTTCATCAGCTGTTCGTAGGTGTAACCCGTAAAAATCACGAGATTGAGTCCGCGCTCCTTGATTTCGCGAGCCAGCGGAACAAGCGCAGCCGCCTGATCCATCGGATCGCCACCGCTAAACGTAACACCGTCCAACAGCGGATTTTCCTTGATCATCGTGATGATGGCTTCGCGCTCAATATAATGCCCGCCTTCAAAATCGTGCGTCTGCGGATTTTGACAGCCCGGGCAATTATGGTGGCAGCCCTGCGTAAATACCGTCAAGCGGATACCGGGACCGTCAACAAACGATTCCGGCTCAATTCCTGCAATTTTTAAAGGAGGATATTCGGACATGGTAAATGCCGATTACACTCCGTGCTTGACGCGGTCATTCACTTCGGCACGCTTGGCGTTGTTGAAACGGTCCACCGTACCAACGAGGTAACCCGTAATGCGGCGGATGCGTTCGAAACCGACACCTTCACCATACTGAGACATTTCTTTTTCTGACATTTTTTTGCACTCCTTGATTGCGGCTTCGCCGCAGTTGGCAGAACTTAGTTGGCAGAACTTAGTCTAAGTTCTAAGCTCTAAGTTCTAAATTCAATTACCTAATCCCTCTGAATGCGGGCATTCCAGGGAATTTCTTTCTAAGTTCTTCGAGTTTTTCGCACGAAATGGCATGGCCTTCGCTACGTCCGCAACGCGGACAAACGTCGCCAATCACGCCCACGAATCCGCAAACCGGGTCGCGGTCCACCGGGTGGTTGATGGAACCATAACCGATGCCCACCTTTGCCATGTGCTGCACAATCTTTTCGAAGGCTTCCAAGTTCTGCGTCGGGTCGCCATCGAGTTCGATGTAGCTGATGTGGCCAGCGTTCGTGAGCGCATGGTACGGAGCTTCGAGCGAGAGCTTCTTGAAAGCCGAAATTCTGTAGTAAACCGGCACGTGGAAAGAGTTCGTGTAGTAATCGCGGTCGGTAACGCCCGGGATAATGCCGAACTTCTTCTTGTCCATGCGAACAAAGCGGCCCGAGAGGCCTTCAGCAGGCGTTGCAAGCAAGCTGAAGTTGAGGCCCAAGCGTTCGGATTCCTTGTCGCAGAATTCGCGCATGTGGCCGATAATCTTGAGGCCAAGTTCCTGAGAAGCATCGGATTCGCCATGGTGCTTGCCCGTGAGCATCACCAACGTTTCGGCAAGGCCGATAAAGCCAATCGAGAGCGTACCATGCTTGATGACTTCGCCCACGGTATCTTCCCAGCCGAGTTTGTCGGAATCGATCCACACGCCCTGTCCCATGAGGAACGGGAAGTTTTTGACCTTGCGACGGCTCTGCACAGCAAAGCGTTCCATGAGCTGGTCGCTCACAAGTTGAAGCATTCGATCGAGTTCCTTGAAGAACAAGTCCACAGACTTCATCTTGATAGCGATACGCGGGAGGTTTATCGAGGTAAAGCTCAAGTTGCCACGACCGTAAGAGATTTCGCGACTCGGATCGTAGTGGTTGCCAATCACGCGGGTACGGCAACCCATGTACGAAATTTCGGTTTCGGGGTGCCCCGGCTTGTAGTACTGCAAGTTGTACGGAGCGTCCTGGAAGCTGAAGTTCGGGAACAAGCGCTTTGCACTCACGCGGCAAGCGAGCTTGAACAAATCGTAGTTCGGTTCACCCGGATTGAGGTTGATGCCGTCCTTGACACGGAAAATCTGGATCGGGAAGATTGCCGTTTCACCACCGCCGAGGCCTTCTTCGGTCGTGAGGAGCAAGTTCTTCATGACCATGCGAGCTTCGGGTTCCGTGCACATACCATAGTTGATGCTGGAGAACGGAGTCTGGGCACCGGCGCGGCTGTGCATGGAGTTCAAGTTATGGACAAACGCTTCCATGGCCTGGAAAGTAGCCTTATCGGTTTCTTCGTAAGCCATCTTTTCGCCAAACTTCTGTGACTTTTTCACAATGTCAGCATCGTAAACCTTGGCAAGTTCACGAGCTTCCGTTTCAACAAACTTTTCATTCGGAACAAGTGTTGCCACCATGCCCATTTCAGCCATCTCGGTGTGGAGCTTTTTCACAACCGGAAGGATTTCCTCTTCTTCCTTGCCCGTAAAGAGGATAAGTGCCTTTACGATGTTCGAAAGATAAGCCTTGCGGTACGTGATGCGCACGCCATCGGCCATAGCGTAATCGAAGTTCGGCACGGACTGTCCACCGTGCTGATCGTTCTGGTTACTCTGAATAGCAATAGCGGCAAGGGCTGCGTAGCTACGAATGTCCTTCGGTTCGCGCAAGTGACCATGACCCGTGTTGAAGCCATTCTTGAACAACTTAATCAAGTCGATCTGGCAGCAAGTCATCGTCAAAGAATAGAAGTCAAGGTCATGGATGTGGATATCGCCATCCATGTGAGCGCGGCTGTGTTCCGGCTTGAGCATCATCATCGTGTAGAAATGCTTAGCGGATTCAGAACCGTACTTGAGCATCGTACCCATAGCGGTATCGCCATCGATATTGGCGTTTTCGCGCTTGAGGTCCGATTCCTTGGCAGAGCTGAACGTGATGTCGTGGAGCGTCTGCATGAGGCGCGTATTGACTTCACGCACGCGGGTACGTTCTGCACGATACAAGATATAGCTCTTGGCGGTATCGGCGTAACCACCTTCAGTCAAAGCCTTTTCGACGGCATCCTGAATTTCTTCGATGTCAGGCTTGGTCTTGTTTTCTGCTTCAAGATGACCAACAGCTTCGGCTGCAACCTTAAGAGCAACGTTTGTCAAAAGGTCATCGTTTCCAAGCAAATTCATTTGAGCTTGGGCTGCCTTAATCTGTTCATCCAATTCACCAGAGGCTCTAAACGCCTTGATTACAGCGTCTGCAATCTTTTCGATGTTGAACGGCATTTCGCGGCCGTCGCGCTTCTTGACAGTAAAGATCATCTCAAAAAAACCTTCAATTCCCGTTTCCGCAAATATAGTCAAAATTCTCCATTTTTACTATATCTTGTGTCCGAAGTCGAACCCCACCCACAAGATGTAGGTCAACCTCACTACAAGTATAATAAATACTAGAGCATTTTGGAAGATTTTTTGCACGTAAGATGTAATTTTTTTATAATATTTCCTCAACTTATCAACAGAAAAAAATAATGAACAATCAAATCACAATTCTTCTATCGCATCCTAACATTTCTAACTCAGTGTTCAACAAACACTTAGTGGATATCAACAAAAAAAATCCCAATTTTGTGATCCACCACCTTGACAAAATCAAGGTTAATGGTTACTTCGACCTCGAAGCCGAAAAAAAATTGTTGAGGGAGTCCAAGGCAATTGTTTGGCAATTCCCTATATATTGGTACAACTCCCCCGCCAGTTTGCGCGACTGGCAAGACCAAATCATGAGTCCGATCGTCTACAGCGCCGATAACTTCTTGAAAGGCATGCCCGTGCGCGTCGTGTTTACCGCAGGCGCCGCCGCAGAACACTACACCCACGAAGGGCTGAACCGCTACACCGCCGAAGAAATGCTCATCCCGTTCGAGATGACCGCAAACGCCGCCGGCATGAAGTGGTTCAAGCCACTCGGCATCTACGGGTGCAGCCCGGATATGCCAAAGGCAGCCCTCGAAAAGGCTGCCCAGGATTACGAAAATAGTTTGTTAGAATTACTTTAATTCAAACGTCACGCGGACAGAAGCGCTCACCTCGACGGAATCGGCAATGGCACTTTCGTCAGGAGCGCTTTCTGCAGCGCCGTCCATCATCACGCTTTTGGCCATCATGAGACCGTTAGTGCGCAAGCGAATCGGCCTGTAGTAGACGCCACCACCTTCGCCATTGATTTGAAGCACGCGGCCAAGTTTTGCGCCAACGCCATCGGCGTAATCTTTAGCTTTGGCCTTGGCCTTCTCGCCAACAGCCTTGACAACCTTCGACTGCACCGCATTTTCGTCCTTGAGCCCAGCCGATGTACGATGGATTTCAACATCCGGTTCCGGAGAAAGCGCTTGCACAAGAGCGGCGGCATCAATTTTGCGGTTTACTGTAATCACAAAGCTCTGCGTGGCCACATAGCCCACGAGTTCGCGTTTGCTATTGCGATAAGACCATTCCTTGCGAATATCGACGCTGTTCTGTTCCACATCGGACTGCGGAATATCGAGCTGCTTGACATTTTCAAAAATCACGGAACGACGTTCTGCAATGCGTTTGAATACCGCTTCCTTGTCCTTGCCGCGGATTTCCAGGCTAAAGCCCATCTCGAACTTGTCAGCGGCAAACTTCTTGGTTTCGGATGCCGAAACTTCAATGCGCGGCACTTCGAATGTCGTAGTTCCATCGGCGGCAACCGCCGGGACCACCGCAGGTTCGCTTTTCACCACGCGGATAAGCAAGCACACGCACACAATAAGTGCAACGAGATAGATGATGTTTAGCAATTTTGATATCATCGTTTAGCCCTCTTTTTTTATTGTTTTGAATTTAAAATAGTCATTTTTTAGACGAAAAACCACTTGGAATTTCAACGAGATAATCATCTTCAATAGGATTATTCATCTCATGTTCTTGCATTTTATCCCAATACCATACCGTATAGTGATAAATCGTATCATTTGTCGCATCTAGTATAATCGGTTCCGATCTGTCCCATTCAAAGTTAAATCTGCTTCTGGTTTTATAATGTTCTTTATCGGAACCGAAATGTACCTGCGTCAGCAAAACCGAGCGATGGAATTCCCTTATGTCAACGGTCTTTTTGGCAAGCAATTGTCGCCCACCTCCCGATTTACGTTTTATATAGATTTCCACATCAGCAACATCACTTAAACGACGCCTACACGGGAAAATATCCCCACCCGGCAAAGAAACATTGCAGTAACTTGCAGCATAAAATTTCAAATTTCCGCTCCAAGTTTCTTTATAATTTGAATCCTTTTGACTATAAGAAATATCCTCTTGTTCCTTCCCATTAATCGAATATTCCAGCACATATTTTTCAGTAAACTTAAGAGGACCATCAAGAATTCCATAAACAAGCATTCGTTCTGCATCTTCATAATACGACATCATTCCTTCCACAAAAGGATAAAAGCACGATGACAGCAGAAACGACAGCGCTATTAAAAACAAATTCTTAATCATACCAGAAGATAATGTATAAAAAATCCGCAAGTGGGTATTCCTGCGGATTTCATTTAAAACCTAATTTATTAGCCTTATTTTTTGGAAATAAACTTTACGGCAAACTTCAACACAATCGCCACCACAATGGTTGTGGTCATGCTGATGAACGGCATCCACGGCCAGCTGAAAACCTTTTCGAAAACGGCAGGCACGCCAAAGGCGGGGATTCCCTGAATCAGCACAAGGCTTATCATGCCGCAAATCACGGCGGTAATCACTTGCCAACTTTTTAGCCCCTTCACAAAGAATGCGAGGAGGAACATGCCAAGGAGCGGGCCGGTAAAGAGTCCTGTAAAGAAGAGGGCGTTCTTGAGGAGGCTCCCCTGCTGCGTTGCCGCGAATAGCGCAAAGAACACGCCGAGCACGCCCCAAACAACCGTCCAGATTTTAGCGCGTTTGAGCCCGCCCATTCCCGCGGATTCGTCCCAGCCGAGAAAATCATGTTCCGAAGTATTGCTGAGCGAATTGATGGCACCCGAGAGGCTACTCATGGCCGCCGCGCAAATGGCTGCGACAATCAAGCCCGTCACGCCAACAGGAAGCGCATTTACAATAAAGTACGGGAACACATCGTTTTGGCCGATATTTTCGGGAAGCACCGCTACTTGCGCTTTTTTATAGTAAACATAAAGCGCGGCACCCACCCAGTAAAAGAGAATCGAGACCGCGCAACCGAGCACCATCGAAAGAACGCTCGAACGGTTGGCGGCCTTCACATCCTTGCAGCTCAAATAACGCTGTACAAACTGCTGGTCGCAACCGCGAATTGCAATTTCCAAAATCGCATAGGCAAAGCCTGCCGAAATGAGCGTGCGCGCATCAGAAACATCCATCGACGGATTCCACCAACGCGTCTTGCCCGCTTCGCTTGCGAGAGTCGCCATTTCGCCAAAGCCGCCCACTGCATTTGCAATGAGCAAAAGCACGAGAACGCCACCGCCAAAGAACACGATAAACTGCATCACGTCGGTCCAAATAACCGCCTTGATGCCGCCGAACCATGTGTAGAAAATTGCAACCGCCGCCGAGACGATAATCGCAATTTTCAGATCGATGTGCAAAATTTGCGCAAGCACAAGCGATGGCCCGTAAAGCAAAATGCCCGTGCGGAGGAGCAAATGCAAGCAGTAGAAAATTGCAGCCAAGCGGCGCACCGACTTGCTCCCGAAACGCACTTCGAAAAGTTCATAAGCGCTCGAAATGCCCGACGTGCGGAATCGCGGAATAAAGACGTAACCCACGACAAAAATGCTGAGCAACGCGCCAATCTGGAACATCAAAAAAGTCATGTCGTCGCCGTAAACGTCGGCAGGTGCGCCCAAGAACGTCGTAGCGCTCACGGATGTCGCAATGAGGCTAATGCCCACAGCCACCCACGGCATAGAGCCGCCACCGAACATGTATTCCTTGAGGTTCTTATTTCCGCGCGAGACCCACAGCCCGATGAACAGCGACACGAGCAAGTAGGCAACTAAAACGATCCAATCGATAGCAGTGAACATAAGTTAGTAGGAAGTGGTTAGTAAACAGTGGTTAGGTATGAGGTTTGAGGTCGCCCGCCTTAGCGGGCTTTGAGGTTATGAGTTAGTAGGAAGTGGTTGGCTAGACAATAGACCGCTTCGCTGATAGACGAGAGACGAAAGAAAATAATTGCGGTTTCGCTGCCATTTAAAGACGAGCAAAGCTCGTGATACTTTCAACACCTGAAACCTCTCTCGTCTGTAGCCGCGCAGCGGCGTTCTCTCGTCTTTCGTCTAAATCACACCGCGTCTGTTTCGACGTTTTCAAATTGCACGACTTGGTTACGGCCTCCATCCTTTGCCTTGTACAGAGCCTGGTCCGCATTGTTCACAGCCTTCTTCATATCCGAGAATTCCGGTTTCACAAGGAAGGCGCCAATGCTAACCGTCACGCGGAGCGGATCCGTCAGATGCACATTGAATTCGAGCTTACCCACAGCCTTGCGAATGCGTTCAGCAGTTTCCACCATGCCTTCCGGAGTCGTGTCAATAAGAGCCACGACAAATTCTTCACCGCCATAACGAGCGACGATATCAATTTCTTTGCGGATTTCGCCACTGATAGCCGTTGCAATTCCCTTAATCACTTCGTCACCGACCGGGTGACCATACGTATCATTCACTCTCTTGAAATGGTCAATGTCCATCATGAGGACACCGATATTATACTTTTTGCGATCCGCGCGGACCTTTTCCGTTCTAAGCGATTCTTGCAAGGAGCGGTGATTGATTAGCCCTGTGAGGCCATCGCGTGTAGCAAGATCCTTGTCCTTTTCGACCTGGCGAGCGCGAGCATACGCAAATCCAGCGACTCCGGCAAACGCCTTGAGGAGCTTCTTTTCGTGATCTTGATAGCGGTTGGTGTAACGACTTTCAAGACAAATGGCTAGTTCCGCCGTCTTTGCATCCGGTTCCGAAGCGACCGGCATTACAAACAACTGGCGCAGTTCCATATTACGTTTCTCGGAATCATTCAAGCGCGGCACGTAATCGGTATATCCCGAAGTAAACGAGCGGAATACCGGGCGGTTTCTCATAAGCGCAAGCACAAAGATGCCCTTATCAGACAACGTAAATCTCTTATTCGAGAACTGTTCCGAATCCACACCAACACAATAAACCACATGGCCAAGGCCTTCATTTACCTTATCAAGGGCAAGAATCGTCAAGCGGTCAAACGGCATGTTCTCCTTGACATATTCAAACATTTGCTTGTATATATCTTTAACCGTCATCGTCTGGAAGAACTTGCGCTGGTAACGATAGAGTGTGCTGAACTGTTGCTGTTCGATGTAATTTTGCGCCGAAATAAAGCACTTAAAGCTCACCATGTACATCGCATGCGAAATGAACGAAAGAGCCTGCGCCTCAGCAGCTGTAAACGCATTCGGGTGCAGAGAATCCACCAGAATAACACCAAGACGGCGATCATCACGGTCCAAAAGCGGCACACCCACCAAGGAACGAATCATTCGATTTTCGATATAATACGTGAGGCGTTTTCCTACGAGTAAATCGCCTTCCAAAATGCGGGAAACTTCAGGGCGCAAGAGCTGGCTCAAGATGCCCATATTCTCGGTAATCTTTGCACCGGTATCTATGCAGTTCGGGATATCGCTCTGGAACGTTCTCAAACGAAGTTCGTTTGCACTGCCCCCGTTCGTAAAAATCGTAATCGTATTCGCCTGCGGCATCAACACCTTGAGGCTACGCAAAATATCACCAAACGCCTTATCGACATCCGAATTCGCACGAGCCCAAATCTGGTTCACACGTAATGAAGAATTCGGTTCATTCGTATCCATCTTGACGTCGTTCGTAAACTCATTGCGGATATCGGGAGAGACCACCGGCGTAAGCGCCGTCGAACGCTTGTCGCGCTTGATAACCGGAAGCACCGACGGATTTGCCGCGACATTCGGGCGATTCATGCAGGCAAGAGAAAACGCAACCACAGCAAAGGGGATAAGGAACAGGAACATCCCCCCCTGAAAAGCTAAACCCAGCAACGCACCAGCAACCACAAACAATATTTCAGATACGGACATTTAAACCCTCTACAAGCGGAATGATCGGTATAACATGACAAACGCAAGACCGGCATAAATGAAGTGACTGTTCCACGCCGCCCAGAATGGCGACAGAGCCCCGTTTTCACCCATTTTAAGCCCAATCCTCTCAAGAATATAATAGCTAAAAACAAGCAACAGGCCAACACCGAATTTCTGGGACAGGCCCCCAGAACGGCTATAGCGGTGGCAAAGCGCAGCCCCAATCAAAAGGACAATCAGATTCATCCAGTGCGCGGAATATTTGAACTGGAGCGCCGTTTCCATGGCTCGGGTATCTTCGCCCGAACGCCTGAGCACATTAATTCGCGCCTTTACCATCTTGGAATCCATTTCATCGGCCAGCTGGCGCTCGTTGATCAAGTCGTTCGGATGCGTGTCTACCTTGCCCTTCATGCTTTTTTGACGGACCGGGAACACATCCACAGATCCATCCTTTTTGAACACGCGTTGGTAACCGTTTTCGAACCGCCAGAAGCCGGCCCCAGTGACAGAATCTTTCTGAATCCAGCGGATAGAACGAACATCATAACGTTCGACCAAGCGTCCTCGATCGCGAATGAGGAGGACCACATCTCGCCCGACTTTGTTCTTACCTGAATAGTGTTTGAAGAACCAGCTGTTCTTTTCACTATCGATAAACGTAAAGTCTTGCTTTTCCTTAATGCGCGGATTCTTACGCTTTTGCGCATTGGTCTCCATGATTTCAAAACGCTTGTGGTTTGCATCCGGGAGCCAGTGTTCGCTCATTTCATACGAGCCGATGGACATCAAAACGCCCAAGACAAATATCGGCAAAAGCGTCTTGAGAGGACTTTGTCCAGAACTCTGCATGGCACTCATTTCGAGGTGACGCGCCATATTGCCCACCGAAGCAAGAACCGCAATAAACAAGGCGACTGGAGTAATCAAGTATAAAATATACGGAAGATAACTCAAGTAATAATCGCTGACCGCTTTCATATCGCGAGCAAGCCAAGTCTTGATATTACCAACAAAGTCAATTACAACAAAGATGAGAATGGCACCGCAAACCACGATGAGGAACATCTTCAAGAAGTTCCAGATAAGGTATCGAGAGAACTTCATCCGAACCTCTTCTTGAGCTTACCGAACAACCAACCGCCAAACCTAATACATTGAGTAATACCCGTATACCGGCCAACGATTTTAAAGAAACGTAGAACTTTAGAATTACCCGAGAAACGGTCACGCACCATCACCCACGTGAGGAGAATCCCGAACACGCCAATGATTACATTCGACACCCACATGGCAAGTTCCGGCGAGACAACCAAGCGGTCCGCAAGATTTTCGCCACCGATAAGGCAAATCCAGTAAATGACAAAGAAAGCAAGGCTATAAAGAATCCCTGTTCCAATGCCACCCTTGCGTGCCATGATTCCAAGCGGAGCGCCAATCAGCACAAACACAAAGCATGCAAAAGCGGTGCTAAACTTCTTATGGATTTCGACCATATACTGCGCAGCACGTTTGAGTTCACTTTCCATGCGTCCCCATGCACGTTCCGTCGCACGCAGCGCGGAAGTCTCCTGCACGCGGATTTTACGGAGGCTCTGCACGAACTGCAATGAATCTTTCATCGGAACGCCATTGGCATCGGCAGGGAGAATGCTATCGCCATCGACAAATTCACGAATGCGAAGGAGCGTTGGCAAGCGACGGCTCTTTGCCTGTACAGCCGCCGAGTCGTAATTTTTGCGGGC
>Ga0265300_10000706_pt1 | contig 34652 bp, 24 predicted proteins | sample AusTroGonzalo_MG_FD_193482 | JGI IMG/M metagenome (GOLD analysis project Ga0265300, IMG submission 193482) | Bovine rumen microbial communities from tropical cattle in Woodstock, Queensland, Australia - Gonzalo_03 | ecosystem: Host-associated > Mammals > Digestive system > Stomach > Rumen ...
ACTTTATAAGAAGGTTGTAGTCCGCGCCCCTGCCCATGTCCTGGTCCCAGTCTCCGCCGGAGTACTTGAGCCGTATGAAGCGTATCGCGGAATCGGCCATGCCCTTCGGCCAGCCGCCGCTGCCCTTGCCCTTGCCGCCCTTCGAGGCGTTCTGCTGGGCTACATAGGTGTCCATCGTCTCCTGCTCGAGCTCCTTCAGCGTGACGACGTCGTCGATGTCCATGCGCTCGAGGATGTAGGGGCTCCACGGATTGACGGTCATCTTCTTCGGCTTCTTTTTCGGCTTCTCGCGCTTGACCTTGACGACCTCGAAGACCTGCTCGCCGCCGCCTTTCGGAAGCGTGTATGGCTTCTCCCATCCCCAGAGCGAGAAAAGATATGGAAGGAAGAGAACCGCAAGAAAAAGAGTGACCGCACAGTAGATCGACGAGCGCCAGCGGCGGTCGCGTCCGCCAGTCTTGATCGAGCGCAACATGTCGTCGCCCCAGCGCACAGAAGCGACGCCGTAGCGTTCCCGCACCGACTTCTGGACGAGGCCGAGGAAAAGAAGCGCGATCCAGAGAAGCGCGGGAGCGGCGCAGACAAGTGCAGACGTCCAGAGGTCGTTGCGCGACATCGCGTCGAACGTCTTGCGGTCGGCGGCGAAGAGAATCGCAGGAACGCGCACTATCCACACGAACGCACAAGCCGCGACTGCCGTCGCCGCCGCGAAGGCGGCCTCAGCGACGCGGAAGACGAACGGCTTTTTCAGCGGCAAAAGCGCCGCAGTGAGGGCGCAAAGCCCCGCGACCGACGCGCAGACGAACGCCAGCCGCACACCTCCCGCGAGATGGCCCGCCACCTCGAGATAGCGCACGAGCGCTGCGTCAAATCCGCAAAGCGAGACATAATGGCCGGAGACAAGCGAGGCGCAGACAACAAGCAAAAGCGCCATGCCGCACATTCCGACCGAAAGGCGCAATGTCGCGGAGAACCGGGACTGGAGACGCCATACGAACGACAGAACCGTCTGCGCCGCGCCGGCAACCGCCGCGTAGCAACGCTCCACTGTCGTCAATATGGCCTCGGGAAGGTTCATCCTGCCTTGTCTCAGTCGAGCGAAAGGTCCTCGCCGTACTCAAAGCCCTTCTTGGGAGGAAGCGGCTTTATCTCGGGCGGCTGCTTCACCTCCTTGGCCTCGGTCTTCGCAGCCTCGGCGGGAGCCGCCTGCGCGGGCTCTGCGGCCTTTGCGGACGCCTTCGCCGTCTCGTTAGACGCGGCCGCGCGCATCTCCGCCGCCTTCGCCTCCTCTGCCGCGGCCTTCTTCTCGGCCTCCTCGCGGCGACGGGTCTCCTCCGCCTCCTTGCGCGCCTTGGTCTTCTCGGCGTTGATCCACGATGGCGAGTGGACGCCATATTCAGTCCAGTCCCTGAAGAGGGATATGGACGTGGCGCCAATCAGCACCGCGTGCAGAATGATCGACACTATGAGCGCCCGCCCAAACACGGAACGCTCTATGTCCGTCAGAAGTTCATCTGGTCTTGCCATGGCTTAGTCCTCCGGTTCTCCTGTCAAAACTATCTTTGCCCCGCTTTCGCTTACGGCCTCGACGACGGGCATGAATTCGTCGCGCTTCAAGTCCTTGTGCACCGAAACGTGAACTGCAAGTTCACGGTCCCGCTCGACGAGCGGCTTGATGATCGAGGCGAGCTCGGCGGCCGAAACCTGCGCGCCGTCGCACCACACTACGCCGTCCCTATCGACCATCACCGAGCATTTTGCGGGCTCCTGCTGCTCGAGAGTCGGCGCCCCGGGGCGCTGGAGGTCGACGTTTCCCGTCTTCATGAAGTTGGACGCAAGCATGAAGAAGATGATGAGAAGGAACGCGATGTCTCCCATTGAAGAGAGCGGCAGCACGAGGTTCGGCTTCTTTCTGCGTCTTATCGCCATCTTCTCACTCCGTCATGAGAGCCACGACGCCGCCCGCCGCCGCAATTGCCGTGACTACGTTGTAATAGCGCTCGTAGGTGACCTCGGGGGCCGTCTCGACGACTACGGCGCGCTCGGTCTCCTTGCGGCTCGGGAAGTTCCTACGCCAGAGGTCGGCCCTCAGCTCGTTCATCGTCACCTCGCGCTCGTTGCCCTCGCCCTCGGAAAGCATCAGCCGGTCGGCGGTGACGCGCACCGTCGGGGTATTGTCCTGCTGGCGCGTCTCCGGCGGCTTCGCCGAGGCCGGCATGTCCATGCGGCGGCCAAAGGGCCTGACGAGCGAAGTCGTCAGGATGAAGAAGATGATCAGCAGGTTCGCGATGTCCGAAAAGGACGTCAGGTCCGGGCTGATCCCGCCTTCCGAAGCTCTCTTCTTTGATTTCACGCGCCCACCGCCGCGACGATTCCAGCTATGGAGGCCTCAAGCTCCATGTTCCACTCTTCGACCTTCTTCTGGAAGAAGTTGTAGGCGACGACGCCCGGTATCGCTATGATGAGGCCTGCAGCCGTCGTGATGAGCGCCTCGGAGATGCCTCCCGCGACAGCCCCCGGATCGAGGCCCGCCGCCTCGGCCATCGCGGAGAACGAGTTGATCATGCCCGTCACCGTCCCACACATGCCGATGAGAGGCGAGATCGACGCTATGAGCACCATCGCGCCCATGCGCTTCTCAAGGCCGTTCATCGCCTTGGGCGCGTAATCCTCCATCGACTTCGAGACGCCAAGCTCGATCTCGGACTCACCCTTCCCCTTCTCCTTCATATGACGCAGGCGCTCGATGCCGCAGAGCATCACCGCTGCGGCCGGCCCCTCGCTCGACGAGCACGCCTCGGCGGCTCCCGCGAGGTCGCCCGACGCAACGGCGGCGCACACGCGCTCCCTGAGCGAAACCGGGTCCACTCGCGACGCCGCGCGAAACGCGCGGGCGCGATCGATTATGACTGCGACCATCGCAATCGAGCACAGGAGAAGTGGAAGCATCATCCATCCTCCGTCCATCAGATATCCCATCATGTCGTTTTTCTCCCTTCTTTGGTTTTAGATCTTTCGTGTGTTACTCTTCGCCGAGCTTCGCAAGGAAATCGGACGCCGTCTTCGCGGCCTTCCCGCCAGGATACTCGTCGAGAAGCTGGTGGAACTTCTCCTTCGCGCCCTCCGTGTCGCCCATCCTGTGGCGCACCACGCCCCACTTGAGCATCATCTCGTCGAGCCACGGCGCGTCGGGATAGTCCTGGAAAACGCGTTCAAGGGTCTCCTGCGCGGCGGCGTAGCTCTTGATGGAGATGTCGTAGTCGACGATGCGCTTGAACGACTCGCCGGCGAACGAGCTCGATGGATAAGTCTCCGCGCAGAGGCGGTAGGCCGCGATAGCCGCCGAGAAGTCGGCCTTGCGCCCGCTGCCTTCGGCTGCCTGCGCGCGCGCCTCGGCCTCGCGCACCTCGCCTATGCGGAACTGCGCCTCGGCCTTCAGGGGGGAGTTAGGCAGGGTTATTATCGCGGAGAGGACGCCGAGCGCCGAGGCGCGCGAATCCTTCGTGTCCTCCTGGATGCGGGCGATGGCGATCTGCAGGAACGCCCTGTCCGCAAGCACCGTGTCGGGATAGCGCTTGACAAGCGCGTTGCATGTCTCGATCGCCTGGCGAAGCGCGTCCTTGACGATGAGAAGGCTCCAGCGAGCCTCGTAGGCCTCCTCGACAATGGACCTGTCAAGCGAGTTGCGGGACGCGAGGTCGAAGATCTCGGACACCCGCATCAGCCCCTCGTCCGCCTTTGCGTTCGCGTTCTCCTGGAGTCCGACGTCCTTGAAGATCATCCCCCACTTGCAGAGAAGCCGCGCCTCGATCAGAAGCTTCTTCGCCTGCACTGCGGCGACGGAAGAATGCGAAACGGTAGACTGCGGCTCGGTAGAGCCGCCGACGAGGACAAACGCCTCGGCGCTCCTCGCCACGGGCCTGGAGCCCTCGATGTGGCGCGCATCCATGTACTCGACGGCAATCTTCTCGTCGGGACGGACGTACACCTCCCCCGCCGCCGCGGCAGGCGGCGCGTTCGTCCCGTCGGGCATCAAGACGGGAACAACCCTGCACGCGAAGATGCCAGTCCGAGGGCCGGTCTCCGTGATGGTAATCTCGGTCTCGGTGCGGGTCAGCCACGGCGCGTCGGGGGCGGGCGGCGGCGGCTGGGTCTCGCCCGGGGCGCACTCGGGACGCTCGCGGTAGAGGGTCTTGACGATGATCTTCGCTGTGTCCGGGGCGCCAGATACGTCGAGGTCGAAGTCCCTCAGCTGCACAAAGGCGGGCTGTCCGACAAAGACGCCGTGGATGCTCTCGCGCTGGGCACCGTCGAGAAACGCTATCGACGCCGACGACACGACGGACGCCTCGGCGAAGACCTTCCTGTTCACGTCGCTGCTCTCCGTGTTGGCGTCTACATAGACGGCCTGGACCGGCTCGGAGCCGTGCACCGTAAGCACTCCGTCGCCCTTAGGCGTATCGGAAGGCGAAATCTGCACGGATGCTATGAATTCGCCCTCCGCGCGCCCGAAGCGGACAAGATCGGCCTTCTCCGCGTCTCCGGACTTGCTCGAAAGCTCGACATAGGACTTCTCGCCGAGCGAGTCGAGGATCGTCAGGTCCTTGTCCCGAACATGGATAAACACGCGCTGCCCCGCCTCGACGAGAACCGTCTCGTTCGACTTTGACGAGCTCTCGGGAACGGCAGTTCCTACCATCTCGAACGCCTCCGCGGCGCGCGACCAGCGGCCGGACTCGAAGTGCAGCTGGCCGAGCATGAAGTAGGCGTCGTTCGCGAACGGGCTCGACGGATGGTCCTGCACGAGGCGCCTAAGTGCCATCGCGGCCTCGGAAGCCGACCCCTTCGCCGCGTACATGCGGCCGAGCAGCAGCAGAGACTCGGCGCGGACTTCGGGATCCGCGGCACCGCCGGCCCGCGTAAGCTCGGAGAGCGCGCGGTCGAAGACCCGCTTTTCGAGGAAGTGGCGCCCAAGCTCGAGCGCGGCGGAAAAGCGCGTCTGCGAATCGGGATACATCCTCGTCACCGCCTCGAGCATGCCGACGGCGCGATCCTCCTCGTTGGAGGCGAAGAGCGCGATGGCGCCCTTCACCATCCTCGCCGCGCGGGCCTCGACGAGCCGCTCGTTCGAGGCGGCCTGCGCCGGGGCGGCCGATTCCTGCTTCTGGTCTTGCGCAGCGGCGCACAGGGACGCAAGCGCGACACTCGCCGCGACGACAGCCGCCGCGAACGGGCTTGCAGGACGTTTCAGGTTTCGTTTCATGTCTCGCCATTCCTCCGTCGTTCTATCTCACTTCGTTCACCACGGCTCCGCCAGTCGCGACGCCATGCCGCTCGAGCGCCTGGTGCGCCCACGACGACTCGGCCGTCTTTTTCCATTCCGGCTGCGACAGGAGCCGCCTGTAGATCGCTATCGCCTGCTTGACGTTGCCGTCGCCCTCGAGCCGCTGCGCATGGGTGTAGAACGCGCGTGGCGCCTCGGACGGGAACATCGACTCAAGCTCGACGAGCATCGAATACGCCTCCTTCTTCCTGCCCGCACTCCAATACGTCGAGTAAAGCTCCCAGAGCGTGCGCGGCGGATCGTTCAATTCCTGAAAGATCGCGATTGCCTTGTCGTACTTTCCGAGGTTGTCGCGGTAGATCTGCGCAAGCGTCATCTTCGCGTTCTTCGCGGCGTCGGGCGGCGGCTTGTGGCCGAGATACTCCTCGAGGCACATGGCGGCGGCGGCATGCTTGCCGGCGGCGAGCTCGATCTGGTGGCGCATCATCGACGAGGAAAGCGGATTCTTCACGAGATCGGGTATCCGACGGGCGAGGTCGTACTTCTGCACCGTGCAGAGAATGTCCTTCACGGCCCACGCGGTCTTCGACGCGGCAGACTCGTCCTTCTGGGCGCGAATCGCGTCCTCCACTGCCTTGAGCCGCGCCGACACCACGTCGTTCTTGTCGGTAAGCGTCGCAGCGCGCAGGCAGTCAAGGGCGTAGTCCATCTGCTTCCCGAGCGAGGCATAGAGCGAACTCTTCCCCTCGAACCACGCGAGGAACGAGGCCTTCGAGGCGTCAAGCTTCTTCTTGCGGGCCGATTCGCTGGGATAGAGCTTCTCCAGGCGCGAGCCAAAGTCGTTCCATCCCAAGTTGCGGAGCCACACGTAGCACACGGTGTCGAACATGCGGCGGACCGCGTCAAGGTGCGGGGCGTCGCCATTCTGAACGCCGAAAAACGCAAGTTCGTCGAACTCGGAATAGTCGCCTCGCGCGAGCGCGATGGACACAAGGCGGTCTCGGGCGGCGTTTCTGCGCGATTCGCCGGCGACCTCCGTCCCCATGACCTCCTTGAAACATGCAATCGCGTCGTCGAACTTACCGGCGTTCCACAGCCGGTCCCCAATGATGCGCTGCGCAATCGCCCTCGCGACGGTCTTCTGCGACGCAGGGTCGTCGAGCAGCTCCATGAGCGTCGCCTCGCCCTTGCGGACGTCGCCCATGGACATCTGGAGGCAGCCGAGCCGCAGCTTGGCGGGGACGGACACCCAGGGGATGTCGGGATAGAGTTCGATGACCTCGGAGTAGAGGCGCACCGCCTCGTTCGAGTCCTTCGCGCGCTCGCGGGCGCAGCCCTGCATGAAGAGCGCATAGGAGAGGATCTTCTCGTCGAAGTCGCCTGTCTCGGACTGCACCTGCACCTTGCGCCACTCGGCGGCCGCGGCGCGGAAGCTGGCAATGCGGTCCTGCTCGGACTGGCTGCCCCTGAGCTCGTCGTTCACGGCCTTGTCGAACGCCTTGGACGCGCGGTCGATGCCGCCGCGCACGGTGAAGTCGAACGTGCGGTACACGTCGCCGCGCATCCGCCAGTCTGAGCGCCAGTCCCAGGCGTGCACCGCAGGGACAAGCGCCGCAAAGGCGACAAACATCAGGATTCTTGCGTCCATCATCCTCACTCCATATCCTTGAACATGTCGGACTCCTGCAGCAGGAGGCCGCGCGCGCGGCGCGCCCACTCGGTCTCGGGATACTCCAGGACGGTGCGCTTCAGGAAGAGGTAGGCGCTGCGGACGTTGCGCGCCCTGAGGGCAGCGTCGCCCGCCCAGTAGAGCGCCTGCGCCCGCATCTCCGGCTTGTCGGTGCGATAGACCTCGGCCATCGACTCGAACGCCTTCATCGCCTTCGTGTACATCTTCTCGGCCTTTGGCGAGAGGGCGGCGGAGTTCTGCCCTTCGGCTTCCGCCTGTATCCGGTCGCCTTCCTTGACGTAGCAGCTGCCGCACATGAAGAGCGCGCGCGACGCCTTGGAGTGGTTGGGGAAGCGCTTCTGGAAGTTCTCGTAGATGCGCGCCGACACGTCGTAACGCTTCTCGTTCTTGTAGTAGTGCGTGGCGAGGCGCACGGTCGCGTCGCCGACGAGGTCGGAGTCTGGATAGAGATAAGTCATCTTGACGTATTCCTCGCCAGCGCGCCTGAAGTCGCCCAGCATCTCGAGGCAGAGCGCCTTGTGGTACTGCGCCCGCGCGGCGTATTCGCCGCGGGGAGAGGCGGCGAGCATGGACGAAAAGCGCGAAAGCGCCTCGGTGTAGAGCTGGCGCGCCTTCTCCTCGTTACCCGCCTCCCTGCTCTCGGCGGCGAGCTCCTGGGAGAGGTTCGCAAGCAGGAACTCTCCCTGCGCCGCATGGACCGTGCCCGGGTAGTTCTTCAAGGCCTCCTCGAGTATGAACCTGCCGCGCGCAATCGCCTCGGAGCTCTTCTCTGTCTGCTTCCTGCGGCGATGCTCCTTCGCCTGCTCGAAGAGGCACTCCGCGAGGCGGAACTGCACGAGCACCGCCTGATCGACGTCGCGGAAGCGCTTCGAGAAGACGCGGAGCGAGCCGTCGGAACCCTTGCTGACGTTGCCGGTCGCAGTGAGAGTCCGCGCGGGGCCTGGCGAGAAGTGCTTCCCGTCCTCGTAGGCGAACTCCACGCTGTCGCCGTAGCTGACGGGGAGCCGGTCGTCCGCGGCATCGGCAGCGGCCGTGGCGACGCCGCCGGTCACTACCGAGGGAATCTCCTCGCCCTTCGGGAAGATGACGGGCCGGACGACGCCGGTGAAGACGCCGGAGTGCGGCATCGTCTCGACGAGCTCGATCTTGCGGGCGACGCCCATGCCTGACCCCTTGACGGAGACTTCGACCTTGTCGGCCTCGTCTGTCGTGTCGCAGTCCGCGTCCCTGACGCGGACGTAGAAGCGCTCGCCGCAGTGGACCGAAGTCCTCTCGGCGGAGAAGGTGGAGTCCATCAGGTCAAGCGTCGCGTCGGCCGCAAACGAGACGGTGCGCTCGGCTATGACCTCGTCGCCGTCCTTCACCCTGAGGCGCACGGTATCGTTGCCGACGATCGGGAGTATGGCGCGGTATTCGCCGGCGCCGCCGCCTTTCTCGGTAGCGGCCATCTCCGCAGCCGCGGCGGCCGCGGCTTCAGCCGTGCCTACCAGGACGCGAATCATCCCGTTGAAGCTGCCCGCCTGGCGCGCGACGCGCGGCGTCTCGCCGCCGGACTTCAGCATCACTCCTTCGAAGGCCCCGCCGAGCCGCATGAACGCGCAGACCGACTCCGGCTCCATGCCCTCCTCCTCGGCGAGCTCGACTTCAGACGTGGCGACGGCCTCGAGCGTGAGGAACGACGCCGCATGGCGCGCACGCGACAGGTCATTTACGCGCACGAGGATCGGCGCATCGACGTTCATCACGATGGCATTCGTCGTGTCGGTCGCTACAGCGTCCATCGGCTCGGCGAACACATTGTCACGGTAGATGGTGTCGACGGATTCGTTGCCGGGACGGCGGCGTATCGAGTCGATGCGCAGCATCGCGGCCGGGGACTCGTCCACTACGCGCTCCGTCCCGGCGCGGAAGAGGGTCACGACCGGCTTTGTGCGGCGCGTGGCGCTGATGGAAGCAGTGCGGACGACCGGAACCCCCGGGTTGGTGTTCTCGCGGTCGAGGTGCTCAAGCGTCAGGACGTCGTTGTCGACCGTCTCGATCGTGTCCTTCCCTCCTCCGCCGCCCGCCGGCGCCGTCTTGAGAAGACCAAGGAACTTGCCGGTATGGACGCCGTCCGCGTTTTGGTTCAACTCCTGCTCCACAAGCTTCAGGACGACGCTCTTCCCGGAACGCGACGCAATCTTGGCTTCTATCGTGTCGGCCTCGTCGGACGCGTCGAGATCGCTGTCCGATACGGACACGACGATGGAATCGCCGGGGACAAAGCGGTAGGCCTCGTGGAAGCGCGAATCGCCGCTGCCGGGCATGTAGTCGTCGCTTTCGAAGAAGAAGCCGACCGAGGCGTTGTTGAAGCTGGAGAGCATCGTCTTCTCGACTTTCCTCCTGGAGCCATGCGTCGTGCGCTCATCGGAATACGACACCGAAATGCGGTCGCCTGGCGCGACCTCGAGCGTGGCGTTGTGCTGCGCGTCGGAGAAGTCGCTCTCTACGGGGAGTATCTGCTTCCCCTTCGCATCGAACGCGGACATGGAGTCGATGGACACATAGGGTCCGCGCCGCCCGAGGAACTCCCAGCGCAAGGTGCGAAGGCGGACTGGCTCCGGGAACGTGGCCGAGAAGCCGTCCGCAGCGCGGTCAATCGTCGCGCGGTCGGAGACGAAGGCGAGGAGCTCGGGATGCAGTTTCGCATCGAACCAATCGGCAGGGATTGGCACCGGACTCTCCCCCTCTGACTTCTCCCACAGGACACTGAAAGTATCGCGCGTGCCGGAGCCCTGCCCCTGGCCAGCACCAGTCACGAAAACCTCGAGGCGATGAACGCCGACTGAAAGCTCGAACGCGGCAAGAGCGCCGGCGAGCTGCATTCCAGAACCTGAGAACACCGTTTCCCCGTCGAGGGCAATCGAGAGCCACACGCCCTTGAGGGCATCGGCGCTCTTTGAGTGTGGCACAATCCTGAACCGCAGGAAGTCAAGCTTTTCTGGCGCGACGAACACGCCGGAGAAAAGCCCGACAGTCGGCGGTCCAAACCATTGCGGCGTGAACACCATGTTGGTGACAGCCACTCTCCTCGGCGCGCCGGCGCTCTCCATGAAGTCTCGCACAGACCGCTCGCCGCGGAATCCGCCCTTGTCCGCAATCTGGCGGCAAAGCCCGACGCGGGTCTTGGGATCGACCGCAGGGAAAGTGCCGAGACTGAATCTCTTGCCCGCGAGGGTTCCGACAAGCCGGATCTTCGTTATGTCGTCGGGATTCTCCATGCGGACGACGGCGTTGGAGAAGAGATGCGACCCCATCGTGTCGACCTCGAACCACTTGACTGGCTGGCCGTCCGCAAGCGAACGCCACGAGCCGCTGCGCGTCGAGTTTATCACGTCGCCCGGATTGAACCCGACGGCCGTGTCGCTTGCAAAGGCGCGCGGCGGGGGAAGCGCCGTGCGCACGGAACCACGGAAGACGCCCGAGAACGGGCGAACCTCCTTCAGCTCCACGCCGGGCAGGCGGTCGCCGGACGTCGTCGACACCACGATCTGTACCGACCCGCCGTCCTTGCCGATGGAGCGGTCCTTGTCGGAGACTGCGATGTGCAGGGGATTGCCGGGACGGAGCGACTTGATGCCCTGCGAATCGTCTGCAACGCTGTCGTCCACCAGGGCCTCTACCTGCGCGGCCGACTCGGCCTCGTCCACGCGCGGAGAACCCGCGCCTATCGCAAGCCGGGCGTCGTCCACGACGGACACCAGCTTGGGACGGCCCGCGGGAAGCCCGCGCGCCGCGAGAAAGGCGGGGTCGATCGCATACGAAACGGTGTCGGCACCCGTCACCTCGAGGACGAGGTTGGTCGGAATCGCCGAGGCGAGGCGCACGTCGATCGCACCCTTGAAGAGCCCTGGGTCCCGCGACGAGGGAGTGAGCTGGATCGTCTCGAAATCACCGCCCGGCACGGCCTTTATGACGACGGGGATCGTGTTGCCGCCGCCCGCCACCGAGAGGTTGCGGTCCTGGACGGTGATCGAAAGCTGCTGTCCGGGGCGCACGGCCGTGCGATCGGCGACGCTACCGACCATGACCTCGGTCTCGTCGACTTCACTGTTCGTCGCGAGCTTCCACTGGCCATGGAGGAACCGCGCCTCGGTGTGCGTGAAATCGATCGCAAACACCTCCCTGAGGCGCTTGGCGCATTCCTCGTAGTCCTTCCTCTCGAAGGCGATGCGCGCGAGGAAGTAGTGCGCCTGGGCCTGGATTTCCGTGTCGGGCTGGCTAAGCCAGTATTCGAGCGTCGATTCCGCGGACGCGGCGTTCCCGGACTCGATCATCAGGTCGACGGCGCGGAACATGGCGCGGCGCGCGGCCGGTGTCTTGGCGTATGCTGGGTTGTTGCGGATAGTCTGGTACTCGAGCTTCGCCGCCTCAAAGTTCTGCTGGTCGCGGAAAGACTCGGCCCTGACGAGGATCATCGCGGCGGCCACTTCTGGGGTCAGCTTCGACTCGTCGTCAAGGAGCTTGGTGGCGAGCGCGCGGGCGCGTATCAGCATCGTGTCCTTCTCGCCGCGCATGAGGCGCATCTGGTCGACCGCCCAGGCGGTGAAGGCCGGCGGCAGCTTCGCAGCGTCGCGCTCGAACTCCCGCAAATGCGAGGTCAGAAGCTCGGTCGCGCGCTCGAAGTTGTTGCGCACAAACTCGTCGGCGGCGACGTAAAGCGGATAGAGGGGATCGTTCTCGGGAACGGGATAGACGCCCGGCAGGTGGGCCGACGCCTCGGCGCGGAAGCGCGCCGCCATGTCGAAGACCTCCTTGTTGTTGTCGCCCGCAATCGCGCACACGAAAAGGTAGATCGGCTCCCACATCTCCTCGGAGCGCGACCGATCGAGGATGTCCATGATGGTATTGTCTTTGATCGCATGGCGGGTGATGGCGCGGCCGAACGGATGGGCGATCTGTGCAAGGAGAACGGCGTTTGTCGATGCAAGCCCCTGTATGTAGACATGTTTGTAATAGGGAACCCTGTCGCGGCCTGCCCAGTCGTTCCAGCCACTGGCACCAGCGTTCTTTAGCCGCACCATCTCGCGAAAGAACTCGTCGACGACGGCCTTTGTCGCCGGCTTGCCGCTGCGAGCGCCCGAAGAGGCCCATTCGCCGACGCGCTTCGCAAGCGTCCCGTCGTCGTCGCCAAGCCATGCCCACGCCGCGGACTTCGCCTGAACAGCCCTTAGCGTCGGCATAAGCTGCGTCGTGAAAATGCCGTCGAAGCGGTCGATCGTCCCCTTTTCCGCATTGCCGAACGTCGCGACATCTGGATTCTCGCAGATGGCGACGAGACTTCCGAGTCGGGTGGGCGGGTCGACTTTCGAAAGCATCGACATGTACCTGTTCAGATATGCGTCAAGCCTGCCACATGCGGCGGCCAGCGCAAGAAAGGCCTGTGCCGGACGCCCTGACTCGAGAGTCGGGTCGAGCACTTCGCCAGCAACCTTGTCGAGGGGGAAGGCGGACGCAAGCTGCGGAGACGTGCGCGCGATGCTTATGGCCACGGGGAAGAGCTGTCCATGGGCCTTTCCGGGGCCGAGCTTCCTGCAGTCGAAGTTCTTCATCACCATGGCGACGAGCGAGGCCGCGAGTTCCGGCGTCAGGCGCCGTTCGTCTGGATTGTCCTTGTGCCAGTTTCGGTCGATGAAGACGACCGCCGCGCCAGGTTCGACTTTTGCGAACGCCTCTACGGGAACTGGCAGCTTGTCCGTCCCCTTGTCGAGACGGACTTCCGTGATGTAGTCCGCCTTTTGCGTGATTCTAGCGACCTCGATAAGCGCGTTGCGCTCGCCTAGGCTGTTGGGGAGAAGCGCCAAGACGTTGGCCTCGCGCCAGGCGTTGTCGTCCTTCGGGTCGAGCTTGGCGGCAATCGCCTTGATTGCAATTGGCGCGGCGGCGCCGTCGTGCTGGCATAGCTCGGCATACTTGCGAACGATCGAGCGGAACACCCTGCTCTCCCACTTGTTCTGCTGAGGCCACTGGCCCTTGAACTCGCGGCAGGCCTCGTCAAAGAGCTTGTGCGCGACTTCTGGCGCCTTGTTCCCGCTTCCTCGCTTCAGGGCCTTAATCTCGCGCCGTATCTCGACAAGCCGGACGTTCGACTTCGCGCCATTCTTCACCTTCGAAAGGAAGGCCTTCGCGAGCTGATTGGTGAGGACCGGATTCTTCGCCGCCCTTCTGTCCTCTACGCACCACTTCCAGAAGGAATTGTCGCCAGACTTGGCATACGCGGCCTCAAAGAGGGCGACCTTCTCCCTGTCGGACATCTTGCTCGTCGCGAGCGACGAAAGCACGTGGTTGGGATCAGGGTCACCGAACAGCATCTGCTCGACAAACGCCCTCTGCAGCTCCTTCACGTCCCCCAGCTTCGCAAGCGTAGGCATCATCGCATAGCGCACCCAGGACTCGTCGCTGCAGCGCGGCAGGATGTCGTGGTAGGGCTTCGTTGAATTGGCCTTCTCGCACGCTTCGGCGAGAAGGAACAGGTCTGGCATGTCGCCAGGAGAGACAAATACGGCGTACTTCTCCCTCATCTTTGCGACATCGGTCGGCGTCCATACGGAGGAATTGGCGCAATGCTGCATCAGTCTAACTACTTCGTTCGTCACTATGCCATCGCTCGCGACGACCTTCTCGAAGTCTGCGCATATCGCAGCGGAAGCGGCCTCCGCCCCGGCGGGAAGGAGCTCTGGAGCCAGCGCAACATGCAACCTCGTCATGGCGCACGCATGGCGCCCGTGCCTGCCGTCGAAAACGACCGGTTCGAACTTTCTGAAGAGACGCACCGCAGCTGCGCGTTCCGTCTTGTTGGTGCCGACCTTGGCTATCCATGCAAGCGTCTCAGGCGAAAGAAGCGCTCCAGTGGAGCAGGAGAGGTCAATTCTCCACAACTTCGGAAATGCATCACCGCGCGAATTGAGCACCGGGTTTATCACGGAAAGCTCACGGCAGACATTGCGCCCGAAGAAGTCGCGCAAGTCCTCGTCGGAAAGGCCAAGCCCCACCTCTGTCTCCATCGACACGACGCGCGCCAGGATCTCGGTGCGGTCCTCGTCCGCCTTGAACGCGGCAAGCGTCGCGTCGGCCACCTTGAGGAAGTCGGCGGCGCGCTTTTGCTTGCGGAAGCCGTCGAGAAGCCGCAGGGCGTTGTCGTAGATCCTGCGCGAACCGGCCGACTTCTCCGCAAGAAGCACGAACGCATCCGGATCGTCGGACTTGAGGCACAGCTCCCATGCCGCCTGCTCGACGGCGTCATTCCACGCCTTTGAGACCTTGATAAAGTGGGAGAGCCGAGTACGCCTGTCGACGTCATTGCCAAGCTCGCGCGAGACCTCGGCTGCCTCGAAGTAGCGGTTGGGCGCGAGATCACGGCGCTCTTCGGAAAGCCGCTTGAAGGCGCGCTCGGCGGCAAGGGGATGTCCCGATTTCAATGCCTCGTCGAACTCCTTCTCAAGATCCGCGTCGGCAAAGACGACAGCTGCGGTTCCCGCAAAAGCGACAAGGAATAAATTTCTTTTCATATTGTACATAGTTTACAAGATTCTAATTCAGCTGACAAGCATTCCCAGTTATTCCCTACGCAAATTATACATCTTTCCCGAGGAAAAGCCAACCCCCCACCACGGCAGGGGGTCAACGACCTCTCGAGTTGCGCACCTCCATCCCCTTCTTCGCCATTTCGTCCAGATACGCCTGCGCAAAGTCACGGGCCTTCAAAATGCGCTCGTCCGGCGAGCCGCCGCGCTGCAACATGCGACCTGCCGCCGCGACTGCCGCCGAAAACGCCTCCCGCGCCGCGGCGAATTCGCCGCGGCCATTGTCATAAATCGTCCGTCCGCGGCAAATGAGGAGTTCCGGATCGTCAGGATTCTTCTCAAGCCCCTCGGTGACGACACGTAGCGCAAGATCCTTGTCCTTCATCATGTTGTTCGCAATATACCACGTCGTCGACCATGCGTCGATGTTGTGCGGATCGGCTTTTACGGATGCCCAGAACCACGGCATAAGCTCTATCGTCTCGCCGCCGCCAAGATGCCGATGCACGTCTGGCGCGCGGACATGCGAGTTGATCCAATGCCACGGATCGAAGGCGCCTTGCATCGCTTCGCCACGGTCGTGCTCGTCGTGGCAGTCTTCATGGTCGTGATCGTCATCGTGGGCGGCAAGTCCATGCTCCGCGAGATGATCGCACTCCATGTCAATTCCGCCGTGGAAATAAGAGTCCGCCTTGTGGACGAATGCCTGACTGATCGTCTCGCGAGCGTCACCGAACGCGACGGCAAGAGCGCCTTCTCCTTTCACGACCTGGGGCATACGTTCTGCATCTCGACCGCAGAAACCAACAAGGCTCCATACAAGCGCGACACCGCAGAGGGCACCAAGAACTCTGCCGACTGCATTCACAGGCGTTTTCTCCCCAACACGCAAGATGCAAGCAAAAGCAGAATGGCGACATAGACCACCGCATACGCAAGCGCCACCAAAAAGACAACGCCGTCAACTGCGCCCCAGCCATGCACGAGCCGCTGGCGCATGTCGAAGAATTCTGAATGCGGCGCGATCGCGTAAACTGTCTTCACGACCCACGCGAGCGCGGGATTGAGACCTTCAGCATATTCGGGAAGGCGACGGCCAAAGAAGAACATGCCTACGAGAACAAGCGCAGACAAGGTCAGGTTCGCCGATGCTGAAACGAGAAGAGATCCAAGGAGAGAGACGGAGACGGCAAGCGCTACGAACGCAAAGTGCAGAACAATTGCCTGCGGCAGTTCCGCGGCAAATGTGCCGCCGCGCAGAAGAACGCTTGCAACGAAGAGGACATAGAAGAACGCAAGCGCCGACCACGACGCCGCGACCGCGCCGATGTACTTGCCGACGAGGAGACGCCCGCGCGAAATAGGCTTTGCGAGAAGCGGGTAGATCGTGCGCGACTCAAATTCAGGCGGGAAAAGCCGCTGCCCCGTGCCAAGCGCGATGAAGAGCGAAAATCCCCACACGAGAAGGAGCGCCATCTCGTCGAGATAACGCGACGCACCCTCGGCGCCAAAAGGAGTCGCCATCGAAAGCGGCACCATCAACGCAAGACCGAGAAGGACGAGGGCGAAAATGTCGTTGCGGCGCCAAAGCTCGATGAACGAGAGCTTCACGAGAGCGCACACTTGTCGTGCAAAGAGTTTCATTTCGCCTCCTCCAGTGTCTTGAGGAAAAGACGCTCAAGATTTGTCGCGCCGTCGCCGGCGATGTCCTTCACAGGCCCCTGGTAGACGCAATGGCCCTTCTTCATTATCGCGACCCGGTCGCAAAGAAGCTCGGTCTCGCCAAGCTCGTGCGAAGAGAAGAAAATAGTCTTGCCACGCTCCTTTAGTCCGCGCAGGAGCTCGCGGAAATGGATTCGCGCAAGCGGGTCAAGCCCCGTGAACGGCTCGTCGAGAACGAGGAGATCGGGATCGCTGAGAAGCGCCTGGGCTATCCCGGCGCGCTGCAGCATCCCTTTAGAGTATGTCTTAAGCGGACGCTTCGCGGCATCGGCAAGCCCGACGGACTCGAGAAGCGAGTCTGCGCGCAAGCGAACGGTCTTTGCGTCGAGTCCGCAGATGCCGCCGTAGAACGCGAGAAGCTCGCGCGCGTTGAGGTAGGGATAGTATGTCGCGACCTCGGGCATGTAGCCGATGTGCGCGCGGACGTGCGGATCGGAAGGATCGCCGCCAAGCACCTTGACTGTGCCGGACGTGGGGGCGAGAAGCCCGAGCATCATCTTTATCGTCGTCGTCTTGCCGGCGCCGTTGGTGCCGAGAAAGCCCATGACCTCGCCGGCTTTCAACTTAAGCGAGAGCCCGTCGACCGCCTTTGTGCCGGCAAACGCACGGGTGACACCTTCGAGTTGAACAATATCCGGGCACTCGCTCATGATTTCTCCTTAAGAAAGCGCAGAACGTCCGCAGCCACAAGCGGGTTGTGGAAAGTGAACGCAAAACGCGCGGCAGATGTGCCGCCATCCGCCTTGAAGACAAGACCGCCGGGCATCACGGAAAAAGACTTCAATTCGCCGAACGGGATGCCGAAGTCCATGTCCTTGCTGGCAAAAGCAATCCGGCGGTCAGTAAAATAGCAGTGCGTGCGCTGCGCGACGCTGCACTTCCTCCGCATGCCCGGGAAAGCGACGTCGCTCGGGCGACCTACAGGTCGTCCTGCATTGTGCGACAAATCGACAGCGTCAGAATCCAACTCCGTGTAAAGCGTCCCCTTCTCGTGGTAAAACACCTGGTCGTCAGACGATATGGATGTCACTTTTGCACCCTTGCTCGCTCCTTCGCCCTTCTTCACCGGTCGAGGACGCAGACTCTCGATGCCGCCTTCCGCGAGCCACTGCGCATGGCGTTCGCGGTTTTTCGCACGGCGGCTTCTGATCCTGAGCCACACGACGACCATCGGTATCAAAAGCCAGAAAAACGCAAATACGATGGCGATGAGGCCAAGCGCATGCATGAACCACGGCTTGCCGAGATTGTCAAGGTCCTGGTAGATGAACCAGAACATCCCGCCGAGGAACACGAAGGCGATCAGCTTTCGCAACGCATATACCATGAGAGTAATTATAGCATAATTCGGCTACTGGAAGAACCAGTAGGCAAAAGCCACATGCTCGCCGAGAAACGCGAGGCGAGTCGCGTCGGAGACGATGAAGCGCCCAGGGACGGTAAAATGCACGTCGGCAAAGTCGCCCTCTGAAACAGGGAACGAGACATCTCCGGCATCCTCTCCATTGACAATGACCCTCAGCGTCATTGGGGTTTTTAACGCGAAATCGCTCCGCGTCCCCCAGAGTTCACGGCTCGTAGCTACAGAACATTTAAGCGCCGTGCGCATGACAACATGAACGTCGCGCCCGGGTTTCAAGGGAACCGTCATCGCATCGCCGCCATAGAGAAATCTACCGCCATCTACGACATTAGTGCCATTAAGCTCGCCTGCGGCGTGATACGGCGCGAAGATCGGATAATCGTCGCGCGAAAGCGCCTCGTAGTCATACGCCTTTTCGTCTTTCTCATAGGCAACGTCTACATGCGCGGAAAGAGTCATGTTTGACGCGAGATACGAAGGTGCGGCCTCCGCAGCATCGTAGGCAGACCAATCGGCCTTGCGCAGCTCGAAGTCAGGAGGACACGACAGAACAGTCTCACCGGCGATCACGTCCGGTTTGTCGCACATGGCCGACTTCTTTTCAACGGTCTTCACGAACCAGTAGTCGAAACGGGTCGATGGCTCGTTTTTGAGTATCTCAATACTCGCAGCGGCAGAATGCGCCTGAAATTCTGGGGAATAGATACCCGAAATATGCGCAAAACGGCGAGGCGTCATTTCGTAGGCAAGCCCAGCCACGCTCAGAGCCCCGACGGAGGATCCACGAGGAATCTCGGCTTCACATCGCACGGCAAAATGACGGTCTTGGTCGGAGCGGGCCGCGCTGCCGTGGAATATCCCGACAAACACAATCGCCATTGCCGCCGAGAAGACGACAAGCACCAAATGCGGGAGTCTCTCTGCAATGCCAGACTTGAGGCGAGAGGCAACAACATCGGCACCAAACGACATATAAAGGACAAGGACAGGCATTATCCATGCGAGATAGCGATCGAGGTTCGTATTTTGCCAGCCGCTCGTGGCGACAGTGGCAACCCCTCCCAACATTGCAAGATACCACGCAAGTTCCCGCCAGGAAACCTCGCGCCATGAACGGGAAAACACGCCGATCCACAGGAACGCCGCGCCAACAAGAGGCAGATAGAACAAATCACGCGGAGATTCCTGTGGAATGCCGAGGAGATACGCCTTTGCAATCCTCATCGCATCAACAGCCGACGCAAAAATCGCAGACGAAAAAGACAAATTAGTAAAATAGCCCTTGTTCGCCACCGAGGAGAACTGGCAAGCCCCGGTAAGCGCGTAGTTAAGCGCGAAAACGCACAATGTCGAGACAACTGCGACTGCGGCTATTGCAATCTCACTTGCAAGACGTCGACCTCGAATGCATTCCATGGCGCAAAGCGCACAATATGCGACAACGACGACCATCCCCTCTGGTCTTATCCAGGGCGCAAGCAGGAGAAGCGGCACATACAGGCATTTTCTGTCTGAATAAAGACCATAGGCAAGCCATGCGCTTGCCGCCATCCAAAGACCGATGTCGCTTTGGGCAAGAGCGCAGTAGGCAAAAGGGCCGAACAACGCAAGAAGCGCGACAGAGACGATGCGCGCAGTCGGACGCCCTTCAAAGACACGACAGGCGACAGCGCCCCATCCGACGACGAAAAGAAGATAGAAGATTGCGTTAAGAAGAAAGCCCGCCGTCAGGAGAGCGGTTCCCTTGCAACCAAGCATATACGGAACGGCGAGAACAAACGGATATGCGACTGAAGTCGTGCCGGTCGAGACGGCCGTTCCTTCGGAAAATGAAAACGGGAAGCCCTCCGCTATCCTGCGCGCCGCCTGGCAGTAGAGCAAAGTGTCCGGCTGGGCGATCGCAAGCGAGCCGTCGCCACGCACAGTGGCGCCAGCCAGATAGTAGCAGGCAACCTGTACCAAGGCCACACAACCTGCAAGAAGAAGAAGGTTGCGCCTTTTCGATATCTCTGTGAAATCCATTGTCAATTTAAAACGAACGGGCGGCCCTTTCAGACCGCCCATTAGCGCTAAGCGCGTCGTTGCTTTTCTCAGCCGCCCTCGCCACCGCCCTGCGCGGCAACACGGTTGAGCGAGTGCCAGGTCGACGTATCGCTTGCATCCGTCTGCGAATAGGAGCAGCTCGGATCGGTCGTAGCATCGCCAATCGTATAGGAAACCGTCATCTGCGCCGGGCACTTGGGCTCAACCTTGATATAGCCCGTAGCGCCGAACAGATTGGAGGAGTCGAGCGTCTTGCCAGCCATGAGGCACTGTTCCTTCGCAGCCTGAATCTGCTTGAGGTTCGAAACGCAGGCGGTTGCCTGAGACGAACGGCGATACTTAATGAAGTTCGGGATCGCAACAGCGGCCAAAATGGCGATGATGGCGACCACGATCATGATTTCTACGAGGGTAAAACCCTTCAACATCTTTTTCATGGTTGTGTTCCTTTTTTGTTTTGTTTATTTGTGTCGACACCATGCCGACACAAAATCTTTTGTGCAAATTATGTGCCAAGATAAGAAATGTGCATATAACCGCAGTTCATCCGAAGAATATCTCCATATATCACTTTTATTCCGCTGCCTTTTCTTTCTCATTTATAAGAATATTTCGCATCAATGCAAAAATTCTAATCGTCGGAAAGCTTTCTATAAAGAGTTGACAAATTAACCTTCAGCGTCTCTGCCGCCTTTTCCTTGTCACCGCCCGTATTGTTGAGTATTTGCTCAATATATTCACGTTCTTTCTGTTTAAGGAACGATTTGAGCGAAGCATTGGCAGCGACTTCAGAAGTTGCCTGCGCAGGTTTATGCTCACGGATCTTTTGAGGCAGAAGTTCGCATGTTATTTCACCGCCATGATAGAATGTCAGCGCATGTTTTATTGCATTCTCAAGTTCGCGCACATTGCCTGGCCAGTCATACGCCATAAGCGCCTTTGCGGCATCTGCAGAAATCTCGGGAGACACCGCATTCCCGCGCTCCGCGCGTATAAAGTGCCGTGCAAGCGGGATTATGTCGTCGGGACGCTTGCGCAGAGGCGGAATGTCAATCGTAATCACGGCAAAGCGATAATAGAGGTCGCTCCTAAAAGCCCCCTTCACGACGGCCTCTTCGAGATTCGCGTTCGACGCCGCGATCACGCGCACGTCCACAGGAATCGACTTCGTGCCGCCGACACGCCGAATTTCCTTCTCTTGGAGAACCCGGAGGAGCTTCCCCTGCAAAATAAGCGGCATTGACGAGATTTCGTCAAGGAAAAGCGTTCCGCCATTCGCGGCCTCGAAAAGACCTTCCTTGTCCGAGACCGCCCCTGTGAAACTGCCCTTCACATGCCCGAACATTTCGCTTTCGAGAAGATTTTCGGGAATTGCCGCGCAGTTCACGGCCACCCACGGGCGCTTCGCGCGGGTAGAATTGCGATGTATGGTCCTGGCAATGACTTCCTTGCCCGTGCCGCTCTCTCCATTGATGAGCACCGTAGCCGCAGTAGGAGCGACTTTCTGTATGGTGTCGCAGACGCTCATCATCATGGGAGACGACGCGATGAGATTCTCGAAACGATACCTCACGGGATGATCCGGCTTCACCGCAGTCGTTGCGGCCTTTGCAATCTGCTCTTCCGCGCGCTTCAGGCACGCAATAAGATCGTCAACCTTGAAAGGTTTCGTCAGGTAGTCGAAAATCCCGCTCTTCATCGCCTCAATCGCCGTCTCCACGCTCGCGTATGCGGTCAGGAGCACAACGGGCATGGTCGGCGCGATTGCCTTTATCTCGCGGAAAAGCGACATCCCGTCCATTGGCGTCATGCGCAAGTCGGTGACGGCTATGTCGACCTCGCCCTTTCGCACGATGTCAAGCGCGGCGTTCCCGTCGCGCGCAGTTTCGACGACATATCCGTTCGCCTTCAGCAAGCTCTGCAGAAGAAGAAGTATCCGCGGCTCGTCATCGACAATCAAAATCTTCGACATGGAAAGAATTATACTACAAAATTTTTCGTTCGGCAAGCGCAGGTGGCACGCAATTTGCTAAAATATGTCTTGTCGTGAAATTGCAACTGACGAAAGACAAGACAATCGAGATCAAATTTCCCTCCGGCGGGGCGAAATCCGTATCCGACATTACGGGCGTCGAACTGTCTTCCCCCGGAGAGGGCGAATGCCCTGCCATTCGCCTCGTCCACAGGAAGAAGGCGTGGCATGTCGCGGCGTCGGGCTTTGTTAAGCCGCCGGACGGCGAGCTCCCGATGCGCTGGGAGGACACGCCGCACCAGCCGACATGGGAGTTCCCTCGCGATTTCGCCTCTCCCCATGCCGCACTCGCGATAAACTCGCCGATGGCCACTTTTGCCCAGTCTACGGCCGATGCCGTCATCCAGGACATGACGACCGGCCTCGCCGCCCAGCAAGACGATAGGCAGCCAGGAGGCGACAAGTCGTCCTCCGACGGCAAGAGACGTTTCGGCATAAAGCGAGAGCAATCGACACAGCCGGCGCCAAAACCTGCCGCAAAGCAGGAACCCTCCGCGCGGAAGCCCGCTTTCCCGTCCTCGGGGACGCCGGTTTCCGAAAACGGACGCCGCTTCGTCGTTCGCCCCATGGCCGAGGAGAACTTCCACCTCTGCGCCTCGCTTCCGGAATTCCAGACGCTGTGGCTCTCCCGCCTTCTCCCAGAGGGGAAAAGGCCTACTGCCTCGTCGATACAAGTGGCGGAGTCGGCGCTGATGGCAAGCATTCTCCTGCAGCCGGAATTCATCGCCGCGGACGGCAACGCGCTCGCGATATTCGCGAGGCCAGACGCGACATACCTTGCCGGCTACAAAAAGGGCGAACCTGTTTTGTGGCGCCGCTGCCCGGGCGTGGGCGGAATCCTCGCGATGCGGGATGCCGTGCGCAAGACCCTCGGTCTTGACGAGGAACTCGTGGACTCGGTCCTAAACGAGTCGCTAATCGACCCGCGCCCCGCGCTAGAGCCGTTTGTCCGGCCAATCCTCAGCCAGCTGTCGCTGTCGCTCGACTATCTGTCGGGAAGGCATGGCCTCAAGTTCGACCACGCGTTTCTCATGGGCGTAGACGCGGGAGCGTCGCACTGGTCAAGATATGCCGAGGAATCGCTGCATCTGCGGCTCGTCTCGCCCAACCCGTTCGACGGCCTGGCGCTGGACAAGGGCGTAGACGCGGGCGACGCCTCGCGCCACCTCATCGCACTTGGCGCTGCGATTGCGGGAGCGGAGGTGTCGGCATGAAGGCATCGTCGTTCCATCTCAACCTCCTCAGGCAAAACGAGGTCCTCTCGTCGTCGCCGGTGCGCCTCAGGATAATGCTCCCCGTCGGAGCCACCCTCGCCTGCGCCGGGCTTCTCGTGTGGTGGGGCGTCCTTTTCACGCAGATCATCCTTGCCAAGACCCAGGCGCAGGGCATCGAAGACGACCTCACCGCGAAGAACAGCGCCCATGCCGAGGCAATCCAGAAGCGCGATCTCGCGCGCGAGCTGAAGCTCCAGCTAGAACAGCTTGAATACTACAAGTCAGGCGTGCGCTCGATAGGAGAGCCGCTCGCGAAGTTTGCGGAAGTGGTCCCCCTCAGGGTCCAACTCAAGGAAATGTCCATAACCCCGCCGAAGCCGCAGGTCCTCATGCCTCCAGGGCTAAAGATCCCGCTCTTTGGCCCGACGGAAAACGTCGAGACGCAGAAACTCGTCATCGCAGGGCTTACTACGAAGGAGACTCCCGTCGTCTCGCTCATGGAATCCCTTGAAAACGGCTTTGAGAAGCTCGTCACGAGCGAGCACCACATAAACTCCTTCAAACAGGACAATGCCGAAATCGACGGCAGGAAGCTCCTTAGCTTCGAAGTAGAATACACCATGCCCGAGAGGAGGTTCGCGAAATGAACGGCGAACTCTTCCAGAACATGGCCCCGAACGCGAAGCGGTCGTTCGTCGTCACCGTGGCGCTCTCCGCCATCGCGACAGTGCTCTATCTCTTCTGCGTGCAGCCCTGCGCCGACGAACTGACCGCCGCAAAAAGACGCCTTGCAGAACTTCAGGACAGGCAATACAGGACGGACGTCGACCTAAAGCGCTCAAGCACGGTCGCAAAAGACCTCGAGGATCTCGAGAACGCGCTAAAGCCCTTCCGCGACGCAATGCTCGTTCCCCTTCTCGAGTCGTACGCCATGCGAGCCAAGTCAATCATCGATCCGCTTGCCCTTGGCGCTGGGCTTGAAGACGTAACCTATTCCGACGAGCCCTTCCGGGCGCTTCCCCTGCCGACACCAATGCCACGCCAGCTCCACACCCGTGCGGCGGTCAAGCTTACGGCGACAGGCAGCTATCAGCAGGCGGTGTCGTTCCTGCTGCGCATCGAGAGGGAAATGCCTCTCGTTTCCCTGCAGCAGTTCGACATAACGGCCCAGCAGAATCCAAGATCGCAGTCCATATCCATCGTCCTCGAATGGCCCGCGAAAGGAGGTCTGACGCGCAAATGAGCCCATTGATCCTTGCAGCTGCGATTGCCGTCAGGAATCCCTTCTGGCCCATCGGCTTCGAGGGGACGAGAGAGGTCATATCCGCAGAGCCAACAGTCGACGTCAAGGCGGCAATCGCCCCGTCCGACGACGACACGGCGACCGCGGGCGCCGTCGCGCGCTCGTCGCAGATAATATCCGACCGCCACTGGAGCGAGGCGCGCAAGACCCTAAGAACAGGCGGCATCACCGTCATCACGGGTCCGGACGGGTCGAGACGCCAATGCATAATGCTCAACGGACTCGCCTACGGCGACGGCGACCTCGTATCCGTGAACCACGGCGACCACCGGTTCACCTGGCGCGTTAAGGGGCTCACTAGCAAAGATACAATCAAGCTGGTGCGCGTCCGCGTCAAGGAGATCGAAACCTCCGCGCCAGACGAAGCCAAGCTTAACGACATCCTCAAAAACAAGGAGAAAGCGAAATGAAGAGTCTCTCGGCAACAATGTCCGCGCTGCTGGTTTCAGCCGCGATTGCGCAAGAGCCGGCCGCACCTGCGGAGGAAAAGGCCGGCGGGGCCCCTGACGCTCCGGTCGCAAAGGCCGAAGCCCCGGTTGCCGCAGATGCGGCGACAACGCTGCAGGACGAGGGAACGGACGAAATCGACCTCGAGGAGGATGACTCCGCCATCGCCGCCAAAAAACCGCAGATAAAAGGCGAGATGACGGAGGGCACGATGTCGCTCGTCGACATCGACTGCGACGACGCGACGCTTGCCGACATCCTCCGCCAGTTCCGGAAGACGACGGGGGCGAATATCATCTCCGACGACTCGACAAACCTCCAGCGGCGCGTTTCCGTATCGCTCAGGCACGTTCCCTGGCTCCAGGGCATGACGGCCATTCTCGGCTCCCGCGGATTCCGCATTGAGATCCGCGACAACATCTACCGCGTAATCGAGGACTTGCAGCTGATACCCGTGTCGACGCGAACCTTCAAGCTCAACCACGCATCCGCAAAGGAACTCGCCGACCTCTTCAACGCCACTTACGCGCCAAAGGACCAGAACGGGAAGATAAAGACTCCAATCGCATCGAGCTTCCCCGGCGCAAACGTCGTTGTTGTTACCACGACAGACAAGATACTCTCCGACTGCGAGGCGATCATAGCGGCTGTAGACGAAGCCATTGCGCAGATATACATCGAGGCGAGGTTCATAGAGCTTTCGACGGAAGCCATGCACAAGCTCGGCATGCAGTGGAACTCTCTCGAAAGCTGGGGCGCCTCGGTACGAAACATCTCCGGCGGCTGGGAATACAGCAATGGTCGTGCCGCAAACTACGGGATGCCGCTGACATCCCGGTCTCTATCGACATCAGCCAGCGACTCCAATTCGAAGAGCGCCAACACCTCGCTCTCCGGCGACTCCACCAGCTCGTCCGCATCCTCTTCGTCCTCTCCATCCAAGAGCTCCTCTGACGCCAAGACATACACAGGCCTCATACCCAACTCAATTGGCGCGGCAACCGGCGCCGGCAGAGCCGCAGAAGACATGGCGTGGCACAATGCCCGCGGATTCTCGGGCCAGCTTTCGATGGACGACTTCCGCCTTGCGATGAGCGCGTTCGAGACGATGTCCGACGCAAAGGTGTTCTCCAACCCGAAGATCATCGTCTCGAACGGCAAGGAGGCGAAAGTAGACATGACGACAAAGTACCCGAACGTCACGATTGACTCAAACTACACTGGGCAGAACTCGCAGAACCTCTCGATCTCGACGAAGCTCGACACGATTCCGGGCGAAGACAAGTTCATGTTCGCGAAGGAGGCGTTCTTCAGCTGGGGCATCGAGCTCTCCGTCACTCCTCGCATCTCGCCAGACGGACTTATCTCCGTCGACATCGTCCCGACAATCAGCGACTGCACCGGCTACCTCACGGTCAACTCGAGCCAGGAGACTGACACTCCCTACACGCAGTACCCGATCATCGAGGTGAAGCGCCTCACGACGGAATTCACGATGAAGGACGGCGCAACGGCGGTCATAGGCGGTCTTTCAAAGTCGGCTGAAGAAGACGTCGACTCTGGCATTCCGTATCTCCGCAAGATTCCCTACGTCGGACAGAAGCTTTTCGGCTGGAAGAGCCGCCAGAAGGTCCAGAAGGAAATCCTCGTCTTCGTGACCGTCGGCATCGCGAATCCGTCTGAACTCCCGAAGGACGTCGGGCTCCCGAAAAACGCGATTCTCGGACGCGAATATGTGCGAGGTAACCTATTCGAGCCTGGCGATCGCGATGGATCGGCGCCAACCATCCTTAAGCTCGACATGACCAACGTCGACGAACGCCAAGCCAGAAAGTCATCAGCGCAAAACGCCGAAAGCGATACCAATCGGGGCCAAGTGACAATCACTCCTGTCAACGACACCCCGAGGGTCAGCCAGGAAGCAGCGCAAACTCCAGCACCGAAGCCAGTCGAGAAAGCGGCAGAGCCAGACGAACCAGTTGCAACGCCAATTGAACCCGTCGCGGACACGCCCGCAACTGAAATCGACTATCTCGCCGAACTCGCAAAAGAGGCAAAGGAGGAATAAGCCGTGAAAAAGCTTATAGCGATTCTTGCGTTTGCACTCGTCGCCATTGCCGCCGCCCACGCTGCGGAAACGACAATCGTCGACTATGGCCAGACCTCAGAAACAACAATATTCAACTTGATCTGGGAGTATGAAACCAGATCAAGCGACGGAGTTACGTATGCAGTTATCACAGGCGTGAGAGATTCAGGTTCTGCCTACATATCCGGCAGCATCTCAGTGCCGACGTCGGTATCGGAAACACCAAACGGAACAGGTTACATCGTCAAGGAAATAGCAGACGGCGCATTCGCCAACCAAATCGGCATAACTTCAGTCTCCATACCCTTAACAGTAGCGAAAATCGGCACTGGCGTTTTCACCGGATGTTCGGTTCTATCGGAAATCACCGTGGATGGCAACAACCCATGGCTCGCCTCACTTGACGGGGCTCTCTATGACAAAGACTTCACGACGATCTTCGCCTGCCCTGCCCTTACCGAGACTATTGTTCTTCCTACATCCTTAGAGACGATATCCTCTGAAGCTTTCGCAGGGGCACATCGGATCGTTTCACTAGATGTTCCCGAAACTGTTGTCTCGATTGGCGCTCGTGCGTTCAAAGACTGCACTCGCCTCGAATCAATATCATTCAAAGGCAATGCGCCCGCTTCCGACAGTTCCATTATACAAGGGGCAACTGCAAACCTTATCTTCTATAAGAAGTCCAATTCTACGGGATGGAGCACACCACCGTGGAGTGGTTTCAACCTGCTGGACAGCGAATCTGACCAGGCTTCTGGAATCATCTCCACAAGTTTCGGACAGGTTATCTGGCGTTACCGCGTCCGGCAAGGAGAGGCCGAGATATACAACAATGGCAGCGCGGCGGTTCCAACGTCAACAACCCAGACATACAGCTACGACGAGGAAAACAACACATGGGTTGGAAACGGAAAACTCATCGTTCCGTCTTCGCTTGATGGTTATCCCGTAGCGGGGATTGGCGACGGGGCCTTCGCCAAATGCGCGGCATTAACTGAAGTTGAATTGCCATCGACAATTAAACACATCGGCAAACGGCCATTTTCAGAATCAGCAATCATCACACTCGCCCTGCCCGACTCACTTCGCGTCCTTGATGGGAATCCTCTCTCTGGTTGTGACACAATTCTCTCCGTAACGATCTCGCCCGACAACTCCTACTTTGCAATTGTCGACGGTATTCTATACGACAAGGATATACGGCTGCTCATCGGATGCCCCGCAAGAAAAGAAACAGCCTCTATTGCCTCAACCGTCACCTCAATAGGCGACGAAGCGTTTTACGGATGCTTTCGTCTGCGAGAAATATCGTTGCCAATTGCGCTGTCAGAGATAGGCGACCAGGCCTTTCGAGGCGCGGTGCGCCTAACCTCACTTGAGCTTCCTGTGTCAATGGTCGAAATCGGACAAGCAGCATTCGCAGACTGCACATCACTCATCGCAGTGACATACTGCGGAGACGCTCCCAATGCCGCCGATGACATTTACGAGGGAACACCAGAAAGACTGACGTCATCCGCCTTTGAAAACGCAAAAGGATTCACTTCCGGCACATGGAAAGGTCGTCCCATCGAACTGATGCCGAGTGCTACACCAAAGTCAGGATCCTATCTGGACAACAACGGCATTTCGTGGTCTTATGTAATTGAGAACGGGAAAGCCGTAGTTCAATCCGTATCTGCAACCAGCGACAACTTGACGATCTCAATCCCTAAAGAAATAAACGGGCTGGAACTCGGCGGAATCAAATCTGACGCGCTCGACGGAGTCTCCGGGGTTTTGACATACAGAAGCGAATCGGGCCTATACAAGGCGAAAAACGGATGCCTCTACTCGTCCGACGGAAAGACACTCATACGCGTTCCTGACTCGCTCGTGCTGCCTTACAGCGTCACTACGGAAGTATCATCAAAAATCGTGACAGTGACGATAGTGCCGGGATTAAAGGACTCTGGCAACCCAGGCAATGATGGAACTTCCATAACGACAAACACAACCTCCATCTCGTCGTCGTCCGACAGGGAAGATATTGACGGGGACATATCCTTTGATGCATTACTATCAGGTGTCACAACAATCGCGGACCATGCGTTCTACGGATGCAACGGCAACCTTACAAATGAATACACCTCGACCTCCGAGAATCTTACGGGCGAGACAGGCTTTATTGGGACGAGTGGCGATGTTTACGTTCGCACCTCCACAAAAGTGACTTCGACGAATAATACATACGACACTACATTCACCCTCCCTGCCACTGTAAAAACCGTTGGTGACAACGCCTTCTATGAAAGCGGCGTTATGCCGTCTAAAACAGGCGGCTCGCAACAGCCAACAACTGGCCCTATATCCCCCGAACGCCAGCAATTGGAAGAGAATTCAAGCTATATTGGCTGGATTGAGCAGAACGGCAAGATTGTCGGCACGGTGACGGCGAAGACGGGCAAAGCGCGGAAAGGCGTGGTCAAGACAAGCGGAAGCGTCGTAAAGATTGGCGCAAAGAAGACAACGATCAAAAATGCGGCAGACCTGGCTGGCATTGACGGCTTGACACTTGTCAAAGACCCGTCAGCATCAAAGTCTGACGCGGCAATATTCAACGCCTTTAAGGGCAGGTGCTGGACCTTGGCGCTCATGACGTCTGGCTCAAGCGCTCCCCTTCTCGACGGCTACACGACGCTTTCCATCACTGCAAAAGCGAAAGGCAAAGTGCGCATAACGGGAACCGCTGCAGACGGCACCAAGATATCGGTATCAACGCAGATGCTTGCCGATGGAGACACCTTCAAGATCCCTGTCGCAGCACAACTATACTCCGGCAAGCGCGGCGGATTCGCGGCAGTTTTCGCCGTCTCGGAAACAGGCGACATCTCCGTCGATAGCGGTTCAATTGATTTCACGGCTATTCTTGGTAGAGACTCAATACATGCCACACTTGTCCCCATAACGGCCGCACCGCGCGGCAACGCCCTTTCTGGAGATATCGTGATATGGGGAGTTGCCGAAGACGGATACTCGCTCTCTGAAAACTTAGATTGGAAACCGCGCTACACAAAGAGCTCAGGCCAGTTCAAGGGCTCCTTAAACTTAATAAACAATTCTAACGGGAAACGCGTTCGCGCGACCGTGACTGGCGTCGTGGTAGACGGAGTCGGCTACGGCACGGCCGTCGTCAAAGGCGTCAGCAGTTGGAAGGCAGAGGTCAGATAGTAAAAAAATCAGGACCGGCGCTCTGACGTCCCCGGGATGCCCAAAAGGCCGCGGTATTTCGCTACCGTCCTGCGGGCGACCGGGAACCCCTCTTTTTTCAGCATCTCCGAAAGCCTGTCGTCTGACAGCGGATGCGCCTTGTCCTCTTCCGCAATCATCGCGGCAAGTCGGTCGCGAAGTGCGTCTTTCGTAACCTGCTCTCCCGAGTCGGTCGTGATTCCGGACGTGAAGAACTTGCGAAGTTCGACAGTCCCCTTCGGAGTCGAGGCGTATTTGTCGCGGACGGTGCGCGACACCGTAGCGTGGTGCACTCCCGCCTTCTCGGCGATTTCCTGCATCGTCATCGGCCTCAGGCCCTTCAACCCCTTCTCGAAGAACCCCGGCTGTGCGTCGAAAATCGCCTGGGCGATGTCGGTAATCGTCTTCTGCCTGCGCTCGACCGCCTCCACGAGAGCGTTCGCCGCCGCGATGCGCTGGCGGATGTAGCTCTTCGTATCCTTGTCGACATTCGGGTCGGCGAGCATGTTCATGTACTTCGGAGAGATGTGGATCTCGGGAAGACTTCTGTCGTCTACTATCGCCTCCCAGCCGCCGTCTGTCTTGACTGCATGCACCTCGGGATGGACGTAGCTTATCGACTTCCCCGCAAGGTCGTACGCGCGTCCCGGCCGCGGTTCAAGCGTGCGCAGCTCCTTCAGGACGTCGGCATAGCGCTCGTGCGAAATCCCAAGGTCGCGTTCGATGGCCGCTATGCGCCCACCGGCCATATCCTCGAAATGGCGCTCGATGAGCGCGCGCACTTCTTCCTGGTATGGCGAGCCGTCAAGCTTGTCTATCTGGGCGAGCAGGCATTCCTGCGGAGTTCTCGCGCCGCATCCCGGAGGGTCGAGCTGCATTATCTCCTTCAGGACGGCGACGATCTTCTCCTCGCTTTCGCCAGAAACCATCACGATATCCGGGATCGACCCAATGAAACGCCCGTCGGCATTCAGCTCGCCAATCAGCATCTCCGCGAGCGGCAGGTCCTTTTCGTCTATGTCGGACATCTTGAGCTGCGCGAGAAGATGCTCTTCAAGAGTCTCCTCCTTCGTCTGCCTGTCGAAAAAGCGCTGACGCCTCTCGTCCGCCTCTTCGTCCCGCGTAATCGCCGCGGCGGCCCCGAACTCGGGTTCGTAGTCCTCGTCTGAAGAATCGGAATCGTCGGCGCTCTCGTCGCGCTCCATCTCGCGCACCTTCTCCGAGACGGTCGTCTTCTCGAGCGTCGCCTCGATGTCCTCGATGCAGGGATTGCGGCTCATCTCCTCGTGGAGCCGCTGGCGGAGCTCTGGGAGACTCATCGCAAGAAGCTCAAGACCTTGCCGCATCTGCGGAGCAAGAGTCTGGCTCTGCGTAAGTTTCTGCCGTAGCTCGCCTGAAAGACCTGGCATCACTGATCTTCCGTGACGCGCAAGATTTCCTTGACACTAGTGACGCCTGCGAACACCTTCGCCCAGCCGTCCTCTCGCAGCGTCTTCATGCCCTTCGAGAGCGAGATGTTGCGTATCTGAGTCGCGTTCTCGCGGCGAACAATCGCGCCTTCGATGTCTTCGTCGACTTCCAGCACCTCGAAAAGCGCGCGACGGCCCTTGTAGCCGGTCCTGGTGCAGGCGTCGCAGCCAGCGGGCTCGAACACCGTGTTCCTCTCGGGGGGCGTATCGAGCGAGTAATACTTCATGTCGAGCGGGACTTCCTTCTTGCACTGCGGGCAGAGGCGGCGGCAGAGGCGCTGGCCCATCACGCCCGCGACGGCGGAAGCGATGAGGAACGGCTCAACGCCCATGTCGATAAGGCGAGGGAATGCACCCGCGGCGTCGTTCGTGTGCAAGGTCGAGAACACCATGTGGCCAGTGAGCGACGCGTTGATCGCGATTTCGGCCGTCTCGCGGTCGCGGATTTCGCCGACCATGATGATGTCGGGGTCCTGACGCAGGAACGCGCGGAGGGCCCTTGCGAACGTCATGCCGATCTCCGACTGCATCTGCACCTGGTTGATGCCGGCCATGTGGTATTCTATCGGGTCCTCGGCCGTCATGATGCGGACGTCGATCTTGTTGACTTCGGAAAGGAACGAGTAGAGCGACGTCGACTTGCCGGAGCCCGTAGGTCCCGTCACGAGGAAGATGCCGTTCGGGCGGTGGATGATCTTGCTGACGACCGCGTAGTCGCGCTCGTTGAAGCCGAGGTCGTCCATCTTGACGAAGTTGCCGCTCTTCGCGAGAAGTCGGAGCGAGATCGACTCGCCGTACGCGGCGGGCATGGTCGAGACGCGGATGTCTATGTCTTGGCCCGCGATGCGGATGCCGATACGGCCGTCCATCGGGAGTCGCTTCTCGGCGATATCGAGGTTCGCCATGACCTTGATACGAGAGATGATCGCGCTCTTGAGTCGGTTCAGCTGGGGCGGAACGTCGACCTTGTGGAGCATGCCGTCGATACGGTAGCGGATTCGGAGTTCCGTCTCCTGCGGCTCGATGTGGATATCAGTCGCGCCCTGGCGGTCGGCTTCCGCGATGATCTGGTTGACGAACTTGACGATCGACGCCTCTTCACCCATCTCGTTGACGTCGATCTTCGTCATCGCGCCGATGTCTTCGTCGACGGAATAGCGACCGTCCTCGATCATCTTTTCGATCGCGTCCGCGCCGACGCCGTAATATTTCTTTACGGCCTTCTCGACTTCTTCCTTCGGGGCGAGCGCCGTCTTTACGGGGCATCCCGCGACGAGCCGGAGGCCGTCCGCGGCAGCAGTGTCAAACGGGTCGGAGGTGACGATTGTAAGCGAAGTGCCGTCGGTCTTGAACGGGAGGACGTTATACTGGTAGACTGCCGACGCGGGGAGTCTCGTGAGCGCGTCTGGGTTCGGCTGCTGGCGCTCGAGGTCGACCGTCTCGAGACCGAGCGACTTCCCGACCGCCGAAAGGAACTCGATTTCCTTCGCGCCTCCGAACTTGACGGCGGCCTCGGCGAGCCCCATTCCAGGGTTAGCCGCGCGGTTTTCGGCAATGCGCTGAAGTTGTTCGTCGGAGTAGATTCCGGCGGACTTCAGTATCATGTTTGCAAGAGAGTTCTCGCTCATGTGCTATATTTTACCAAAAAACACCGTGGCCTGTGTTGTGTTTTAACTGTGTAGGGCTTCGCAGTGTTCGTTGAATGCTCATTGCTGTTCTCTGTGGTTTCGTGCTGGTTTGCCTTCCAGTGTGCGGCTTTGTTTCGGGCAACCGTGCTCGCCCTTTGAGGCGGGCGGCTTGCCCGTCCTTCGACCCGCTCGCCGTATACATATACGGCTTCGGGGCCGAGTCCTGTGCAATCCGCCTCGCCTAAAAGGGTTCCGCTCGGCTGCGGCCCAAAACAAAGCCACGCTTGGCACCTCTGGTCGAGTTCGGCGCGGTGCTCGGGGTCTCGGCCTCTCTCCCGCTCCCTGCACCGCCGCTTCCGTCGTCTTCGCGGCGATACGCGCCGCAATGCGTTGTCGGCGGGATACCGCCTCCTCGCCTTGCAACGTGTCTCACCGCGCATCCGACGAACCGCGTCGTTGCATGTCGCTTAGTTCGGCACTCGCCCCCTCGTCCCTTGCCTCACCTTCCGCTAGGCGCGTTTTTCTTCGTAGCTTTTGCGCTCTCCGACTTATCGTCGGCTCGCTTAACTACTTGCACCCGCAATCACACTTCTATCCGACGCAAATCCGACACTAGACGACTCTAACTGGGAGAGCCACACGCTAGCGACCGCTTCGCGGCTCGGCCTACGGCCTCGGTGGATATGGCGTCTCGCCGGCGCCATGGTCGCATATAAATAACTCCGCGGCAAATCTGACGCACGAGCCGGCAACAACGCGCAAACAGGCCTTTTACAAGGGTTCCGTGGGTCTCAAGTGCCATCGGCTGAGGGCGGCTTGCGCGCCTCCTTGATTCGTCCAGTGTGATAGGGCTTCCTTATGCCATGGTCAAGTTGCGGTTCAGCGTAGCGAAGCGTGCCGCCCTTCGCTTTGCTCCAGTCGCACTGACCGCCTTTTGCTCGCACGGCCTCGCACTGTCTGCGGACTGCCTCACGCTCCCGCCTAAGCCTCTCATCCCTTGCATGCGCGACTAACAAAAATGGAACGACAATAACTAGGCAAAGCAAAACGACACCCAGCACTTCGGGGATTCTCAGCTCATTCACCACTCCATAGAAAATACCAAGTGCGACGACAATAACAGCCACAATGATTCTGATCGTCTCTTTGCTATCAAGGTCGCCATCCTGTCGCATAGTTATCTCATTCCTATAGAACGGCGGCGGCGTTTTCCGGCATGAACTCGGGAATTAGCTTCTTGATTCTCGACCACACACCGCCGGAAGCAACCCCGAGGTCGTAATTGGCCTGAAGATTGAGCCAGAACTGCGGCTCCATCTTGAAATACTGGCCGAGGCGAAGCGCGGTGTCGGCGGTTATCGCCCGCTTGCCGCGCACAATCGCGTTGATGCGAGGTGCCGGCACATGCAAATCCAGCGCTAGACGCGTCTGGCTAATGCCCAGCGGCACAAGAAACTCCTCTTGAAGTATCTCGCCTGGGTGAATCAGATTTTTTGTGCGCATAACTTTCTCCTCAATGATAGTCCACGATTTCGACATCGCAGGCGTTCGTTCCGATCCAGCGGAAGCAAATGC
>Ga0265300_10000707_pt1 | contig 34613 bp, 26 predicted proteins | sample AusTroGonzalo_MG_FD_193482 | JGI IMG/M metagenome (GOLD analysis project Ga0265300, IMG submission 193482) | Bovine rumen microbial communities from tropical cattle in Woodstock, Queensland, Australia - Gonzalo_03 | ecosystem: Host-associated > Mammals > Digestive system > Stomach > Rumen ...
CGTACTCATAACGGGCACGCTCGTCGGTATCGCTGATATCCGACATGAAGTAATCGGGGATGTTGAACTTCTCTTCGAGTTCGTGCTGGTCTTCTTCGGTGGGGCATGTCACCTGTATCCAGCAATTGGGCTGCCACTCTGTGAGCTGGGTCAGTCCGCCTTGGGTGTTCCAGAAAGTCTTCATTGTGCTAATCCTTTTTTCGTTTGTGAAATGGTTTTAGCGGCAAAGGGATTAGCTGCTTTGCTCGCCATCCCCCGCCTTTACGAATTGTAATTGTCCGCCGGGTAATCGTCCATAATTTTGTTAATAATTTGGGTTATCGGCTGCAAAGATACAAATAAGGAAGCAAATAACCAAATTTTATTGGAGTTTTTATTTGAAGAAGATAATTGTTTAAATAGAAAATTCACTGAATTTGGTAACCAATTTCAGTGAATTTACCGACCAATTTCAGTGAATTTACTTTTCAGGAATATCCTCAAGCGTTTTCTTTAGCAGTGTCCAGAAAGGCTCAACGGTAGCGATCAGGGCACGCTCAGTAGTAGTGTGAGGTGATTTCATCGTAGGACCGAATGACACGACATCGAGGTGAGGATACTTGCCTAAGATGATAGAGCACTCCAATCCAGCGTGATCCACCTGTATGATACCTTCAGCATTGAAGAGTTCCTTATACTCCTTCAGCAACAGATGCAGGATTTCTGAATCGGGGTTGGGATCCCAACCGCCGTACGAGCCTGCAGTCTCGACCTTCATACCAGCCATGTTGAAGCAGCTTTCGAGGGTCTTCACGATATAGTCCTTCATGTCCTCACGACTACTGCGGGCCAGGATCTTCAGCATAGACTTACCTTCGCCAATCTCGATGATAGCGAGGTTGCTGGAGGTCTCTACCACACTGGGATAGCTGGGAATAAAGCGAACCACGCCGTCGTGACAACCGTAAATGGCATTAATGAGGTTGTCCTGGATTTCCTCGGGCACTTCCATCTTAGGTGTCTCGACATCCTCGCAGATGACTTCAATACCATTTTCGATTCCTTTGTACTCGTCGGTGAAATCCTCGAGCCAGTCTTGGGCGAGTTCTTTCAGGGCTGCTACGTTCTCCTTCGGCAAGGTCAACACGGCCTCGGCCTTGAAAGGGATGGCATTACGCATGTTACCACCCTGCCAGGAAGCCAGACGGGCCTCGCATTCCTCGATGGCCTCACGGACGAGGCGCACCAGCAGTTTGTTGGCATTACCGCGACCCTCGTGGATCTCCAGACCGGAATGTCCGCCACGCAGACCTTTGACAGTGACCTTTACGGCTGCATCGTCGGCATCGGTCTCCACCTCTTTGTAATCAAGGGTGGCGGTGATGTTGATACCTCCTGCAGAGCCAATAACGAACTTGCCCCAGTGCTCAGAGTCGAGGTTTAGCAGGATATCGCCATTCAACTCACCTGCAGGCAGACCGTTGGCACCAAACATACCTGTTTCTTCATCGGCGGTGATCAGGGCCTCAATCGGTCCGTGCTTCAGGGTTTTATCCTCCATGATGGCCATAATGGCAGCCACGCCCAGACCATTGTCAGCACCTAGGGTTGTGCCCTTGGCCTTCACCCACTCGCCGTCGATCCAAGGCTGGATGGGATCGGTCTCGAAGTTGTGGGTGCTCTCTGGTGTCTTCTGAGGCACCATGTCCATATGGGCCTGCAGGATGACGCCCTTCTTGTTCTCCATACCAGGAGAGGCAGGCTTACGCATCACAATATTATCAGCGGGATCCTTAAAGGCCTCGACACCAGCCTGCTTGGCAAAGTCGAGCAGGAAATTCTGTACTTTCTCCAGATGTCCAGAAGGACGGGGAACTTGTGTTAGTGCATAGAAATTCTTCCAGATGCACGTGGGATTCAAACTTTGAATTTCGTTCATAGATGTTTATATTTAAATGAGTATGTTCTTATGTCTTTTTGTAAACGACAGGGCTGCCCAGGCATAGATGCCAAGAGCGATAACAAGCATGGTCTGGACGGTATGGACGATGAGTACAAACCAGAGGGCCTGCTCGTCGGCGACACCATAGAGGATCAGCATGGTTTTGATGGCGAAGTGCCAAGGGCCTGCACCGTTGGGGGTCGGTACGATGACGGCGAAGTTGGCCACGACAAACGACACGAGGGCACAGCCGATACCCAAGTGGGCTGTGAAGTCGAAGCAGAAGAACGTGAGGTAGTAGTGCAGGAAGTAGCACACCCAGATTCCGATTGAGAAAAACAGGTAGAGGGGTAGATTCTTCACACCTTTCAAGGAGAGCACACCCTCCCAGATGCCACTCAGCGTCATCTTCACCTTATTATATATAGAGAAGTTCTTTAGTAACAGATGGAGTAGGATGAGGACGGCGACGGCACAGATCGCTGTGACTATATAACCCATCGACGAAAAACGGTCGAGGATATGGTCGAGCGAGGTGCCCGTCTTCTGGAAGAAGGTGCCGAAGATACTCATCTCTACCAACAGGATCAGGCAGGAGTAGCCCATGACGATAAGTGTATCGACGGCGCGCTCTGTTACCACAGTGCCTAAGGCCTTCGAGAAAGATATTCCCTCGTATCGCTTCAAAACACCACAGCGGGTGAACTCACCAATGCGTGGAATCACCAGACTGACGGCATAAGACAGGAAGATAGCGTAAATGCTGGTTGAAGTTCTGGGCGATTCTCCTAAGGGCTCCAATGTCTGTTTCCATCGCCAGCCGCGGAACATCTGTGCCAGGATACCGAAAGGGAAGGAGAGGAGCATCCATGTCCAGTCCATTTCTTGGGTCATGACATGGAAGAAACGTTCGAAATCCTCACCTCTGTACATCCAATACAGAATAGCCCCGCCCAGAAGAACGGGGAAAATGATTTTGGCGGCATTGATGAGAACCGTTTTCAATTCCATGGGTGCAAAGATACGATTAAGTGAGCAAAAATCCAAATTTATTTGAGATTTTTCGAACGTGAGTATCTTCGAGCGCAGCTCAAAGATGCGAATAAAACTTGACATACGTCAACAAATTCTTCATTTTCTATCCTTTTTTGTCATAAAACATTGTCTGTGTGCGCAAACAGTTGTAAATTTGCATCGTCAAATAACAACAGGGTAACATCATTAAAGATTAAGAAAGGAATTGATTATGACAGTATTATTTATGATAACACTTGCCGTTGCAGTATGTGTTGCTGAGGCCTTGAAGGTGAACAACGACATGAATCTGGGCGTGAAATAACAAAAGAAAGTGTGAAGAAAGCATAGAAGAAACGGACTGGATGTGAATCTGGTCCGTCTTTTTTTGTTGTTTATTTGGTTTATTACCCGATTTGTGTTAATTTTGCAGCCATGAAGCAAGTAAGACCCAAGAAAAACCTCGGCCAGCATTTCCTGACCGATTTGAATATAGCCAAGGCGATAGCCGATACAGTAGATGCTTGTCCTGCCATTCCAGTCCTCGAAGTAGGACCAGGTATGGGTGTGATGACGCAGTTTCTCGTTGATAAACCGCGTCCGTTCAAGGTCGTAGAGATCGATCGTGAGTCAGTGGCTTATCTTCAGGAGCATTTTCCACGCCTCTCTAATAATATAATAGGTGGAGATTTTCTGAGGATGGATTTGAACGAGGTGTTCGACGGTCAGCAGTTCGTACTGACGGGCAACTATCCCTATGACATTTCCTCGCAGATCTTTTTCAAGATGCTCGACAATAAGGATTTGATTCCTTGTTGTACAGGTATGATTCAGCATGAGGTGGCAGTGCGCATGGCTTCCCAGCCTGGCAATAAGCAGTATGGTATCCTGTCGGTACTGATTCAGGCCTGGTATCATGTGGAGTATCTTTTCACTGTGGAGCCTGGCGTGTTTAATCCACCCCCCAAGGTACAGAGTGCCGTCATCCGTATGACCCGTAGCGAGGTGACTGACCTTGGCTGTGATGAACAACTCTTCCGCCGTGTGGTGAAGACGGTGTTCAACCAACGTAGGAAAATGCTGCGTGTATCCTTGCGACAGATCTTCAATGGCGAACATCCTGCATCGGCCTCATTCTTCGAGCATGAGATGATGACGCGCCGCCCTGAACAGCTTTCAATACCTGAGTTTGTGACACTTACGAATCTCGTTGAAAAAGAATTAGTGGCCACTTGACACTGTTATCGAACACAAATATGATGTGTTCGCACACAACCCGCTTGATATACATCAAAAGAAACCCACTTTTTTGAGAAAAAGAGGGGTGAATCCATTGCAGGTTTCAAAAATCGTCGTACCTTTGCAGTGTCAAAAGACAAAAAGTTACTTCAATAGAATCACAAACACAGAGGTATTAGTTAAGGTAAAGATTGAATTTAGGTTTTAGTTAGAGTTAATAGTTAGATATTTAGTTTTAGGTTTATTATTTTGATTGGCAATAGGTTTTTCTAAGGTGTTAGAAAAGATTTGCAAGTAGGGATAACAGACGCAGTGGTGACACTCCGTTTTTCTCAGAAAAAGGTTTTTAGTTATTCATAGATTGTTGGCGCCGCCCTTGAGTCGTTGATGACCCTTGGACGGCTTTTTTTATTTCCTCCTGGGAGCAGTACGCTTCTTGGGGGAATTCTTTTTGGGAACTGTAGCCTGCGGAAGATCCTTCGTGACGGTAGCCTTCAGGATGCGGATATCCTTTAAGGGTCGGTCGTTCTTATCAGTCTCTACCCCTTGGATCTTCTCTACGATATCCATTCCTTCAACCACTTCACCAAACACGGTATATTGTCCGTCCAGGTGGGGGGCACCTCCTACGGTCTTATACACCTCCAGCATCTCGGGGGTGAGTTTTACAGTGCCCTGTGTGGCAGAGTCGAGTTTCTCCTGAATCTTTGCTAATTGCTGGTCGTTGCGCACCTTTCCCCATACAATATAAAACTGACAGGCAGAAGAACGGCGCTCTGGATTCACTTTCTCGCTTTCACGGGCCATTGCCACTGCACCACGGCGATGGAAAATCTGTGGCAGACGGAACTCGGCCTCTGTGGTATAGTCGAAATCGCCTGTACCCAATAGTTGTCCTGGTTTGGCATGTTTGCTGTTGGTGTCGCCGCTCTGGATCATGAAGTCCTTGATGACGCGATGGATGAGTAAAGAGTCATAGATACCCATCTTCGTGATCTTCAGGAAGTTGTCACGTGTCTGTGGCGTCTCGTCGTATAGTGCGATACGGATATTACCTGCTGTAGTCTCAAACAGCACCTCTGTGTTTTTGGTCTGTGCCCAAGCAGTTAAAAGAGAGACATGAAAAACGATCAGTAATGATAGGATTTTGCGCATATTGGTATTTTTTAATGATTAATATATCTAATGTTTAATCTTCAGTTTCTCGCTCCAGCCGCCTTTAAACAATCGAGTCAGGAAGATACTGCCGCGGAAGAAGAGTTCGATGGCCATGGCCGTCCACATACCTTTCAGACCATACTTTGGTGCAAGCCCTGCAGCTAAGGTCAGACGGACAAACCACATAGAGCATAGGCTCATTGCTGCAGGGATCAGTGTGTCACCAGCACCGATGAACACACCGTTTACCACAATGGCGGCTGCGAACATTGGCTCTGCCCAGGCTTCGATGCGAAGTACTTCTGTGCCGAGAGCTATCACCTCGTCAACAGGTGTCATGATGTTCATCAGTTGGGGAGCAAAGATCCACATCAACACACCCATCATTGTCATCACGGAGATGCCCAAGCCGACGGACAGTCTGGCAAAGGAGCGCGTGAGTTGTTTCTGTCCTGCACCGATGCCTTGCCCCACCAGTGTCGTGGCTGCCTCAGCAATACCGTAACCTGGCATGTAGCAGAGACTCTCTACCGTGATGGCCAAAGAGTGGGCAGCGATAGCAATGGTGCCAAGGGGTGCCACAATCAAGGTGGTTACAATCTGAGCACCACCCATGAGCATGTGTTGCAGGCCCATAGGCGCACCAATCTTGAAAGCGGTGCTGACGGTGTCTTGTTTGGGCTTAAATGAGCCAGGATGCCCTTTGAGTGAGAGCATTTTCGACTTCACCAACAGGAAGTAGAGCATCAGACTGGCTGTAACCAGCATGGCAAGACCCGTACCTATGGCGGCGCCCATGACCCCCAAGTTCAGGATATAGATAAAAATGTAGTTGAACACCACATCCATCAGACACATGCAGATGTTCAGGACGGAAGGGATCTTCATGTTGCCTGAGCATTTCAGCATTGAACCAGCCAAACCTTCCATTTGGAAGAAAATGCCAGCGACGCCGAAGATGGCGAAGTATAGTGAGGCATCACGTGCAATCTCAGGTGAACCTCCCAACCAGAAGGGGAGGAACGGAGCAATGCTGATGCTGATGGTGGTCATCGTCAAGGCCCAGATAAGACAGCAGATGAGCGACTGGCGCAGTACGCGACGAGCTGCCTCGAAGTCGTTGGCACCAATGAAGTGGGCCACCTGTACAGAAAAGCCCAGCGAAGCTGCATGAGACAGACCGCCCATCAGCCAGCCTGTGGTCTCCACGAGTCCGATGGCCGCAGAAGCCTTCGCCCCCAGATGTCCCACCATCGACGCATCGATGAAAAACATCACGGTGGCGGAGATCTGTGCCAGAATGCTGGGGATACTCAACTGAGTGATCAGTGCCAGCTTCTCACGACCCGTCATCGAGCGCCCTTCCCTTATATAGGAGAGTAGCAGTTCGCTGTTCTTGACTTTCTTCATTTAAAAAAAGCCCCGCAAACTGCGAGGCTTAGAATGTTTAGCTTATTTACGAAGACCGAGGGCCTTGATGATAGCACGATAACGATTGATATCGTTATTGTAGAGGTACTTCAGCAACTTGCGGCGCTTACCAACGAGCATGGTCAGTGAACGTGCGGTGTTGTGGTCCTTGTGGTTCTTCTTGAGGTGCTCTGTCAGGTGAGAGATGCGGTAGCTGAAAAGTGCGATCTGAGCTTCTGCAGAACCGGTATCTGTGGCACTCTTGCCATACTGACCAAAGATTTCCTCCTTCTTTGCTTTGTCTAAATACATAATTTTAAATGTGATTAATTGTGTTGCAATAACATCTTTCAGACGTGTCTGCCTACCTAATCACTGGTGGTTTACGTCATCAAATGCTTCGGATTTTCCGAAATGCGGGTGCAAAGGTACAACTTTTTTCCGATACTGCAAACTTTTTCGAAAAATATTCGTACCTTTGCAGCCGTTTTTATAATAATAGGTATGCAGGATATCAGAAATATCGCAATTATTGCGCATGTCGATCATGGTAAGACTACATTGGTCGATAAGATGATGTTAGCTGGAAATCTCTTCCGTGAGGGACAGAATCTCAGCAATCAGGTGTTGGATGCAAACGATCTGGAGCGTGAGCGTGGTATCACCATCCTCTCTAAGAACGTGAGCATCAATTGGAAAGGAACGAAGATCAACATTATAGATACCCCGGGTCACTCTGATTTTGGTGGTGAAGTAGAGCGTGTGCTGAACATGGCCGACGGCTGTCTGTTGCTGGTGGATGCCTTTGAGGGTCCGATGCCTCAGACACGTTTTGTGTTGCAGAAAGCACTCCAGATCGGATTGAAACCTATCGTGGTTGTGAACAAAGTTGATAAACCAAACTGTCGTCCAGAGGAGGTGTATGAGATGGTGTTCGACCTGATGTTCTCGCTGAATGCCACTGAGGATCAGTTGGACTTCCCCGTTGTCTATGGTTCTGCCAAAAATGGTTGGATGAGTGAAGACTGGAAGAAACCGACTGACAATATCACTTATCTCTTGGATAAGATTGTTGAAGTGATTCCTGCACCGCAGCAGATTGAGGGTACTCCTCAGATGTTGATTACATCATTGGACTACTCCAGCTATCAGGGTCGTATCGCCGTAGGCCGTGTACATCGTGGTACGCTGAAAGACGGTATGCAGGTAACAATTGTCCATCGCGATGGAAAGATGGAGAGGACCAAGATCAAAGAGCTTCACACTTTCGATGGTATGGGTCATGTGCGTACTGATGGTGTGGATTGTGGTGATATCTGTGCAGTGATCGGACTGGAGAAGTTTGAGATTGGTGATACCATCTGCGACTTAGAGAACCCAGAGCCGCTGCCTCCTATTGCTATCGACGAGCCTACGATGTCGATGCTCTTTACCATCAACGACTCACCTTTCTTCGGCAAGGAGGGTAAGTTTGTGACCTCGCGCCATATCAACGATCGTCTGGAGAAGGAACTGGAGAAGAACCTCGCCTTGAGAGTAGAGCCTTTCGAGGACTCTACTGATAAGTGGATCGTTTCAGGTCGTGGTGTGTTGCATCTCTCTGTGTTGGTGGAGACCATGCGTCGTGAGGGTTATGAGTTGCAGGTAGGTCAGCCTCAGGTAATCTACAAGGAGATCAACGGTGTGAAGCATGAGCCTGTAGAGGAGTTGACGATCAACGTGCCTGAGGAATTCTCTTCTAAGATGATTGATATGGTCACCCGTCGTAAGGGTGAGATGACTTCTATGGAGAGCCAGGGTGAACGTGTGAATATCGAGTTCGATATCCCCTCACGTGGTATCATTGGTCTGCGTACCAATGTACTGACTGCCTCTCAGGGTGAGGCCATCATGGCGCATCGCTTCAAGGAGTATCAGCCGTATAAGGGAGAGATCGAACGTCGTGTCAACGGCTCGATGATCTCTATGGATACAGGTAATGCCTTTGCCTACGCCATCGATAAACTGCAAGACCGTGGTAAGTTCTTCATCGATCCTGGTGAGGATGTATATATGGGACAGGTTGTAGGTGAGCATGTGCATGACAACGACCTCGTGGTAAACGTCTGCAAGGCGAAGCAGTTGACCAACGTGCGTGCCTCTGGTACAGATGAAAAGGCCCGTATCATTCCGAAGACGGTGATGAGTCTTGAGGAATGTCTTGAGTATATCAAGCAGGACGAGCTGGTAGAGGTTACACCTAAGTCGATGCGTATGCGCAAGACCATCCTCGATCACGATCAACGCAAAAAGGCTGCGAATAAGCGAGAATAAAGCAAAGCTTGCTTATGCTTTATCGAGCGTGAGCAGGCTCGAACGAAGTTCAAAGCAAATAAAGTATAAAATTAATCCCTCGCCGATTGGCGGGGGATTATGGTCTTTATGCGTCGGCGAAGGTTTTGCCGTCTTCCAGGGTAATCTGAAGTTTGGTGTATTCGCAGTGGAAATCGTTTTGCAGACGATCCAAATAACGACGACATTCCCATTTGCACATAGGCAGGTCGTGAAGCAGATAATTACCACAAGCCTCTGGACGAGTGGCGGGCACTTCTGTCTGTGTGAGCATCCACTCCAGACATTCGATGGTCAACTGGCGCATGTCTTCGACAGTGTATGTACCTGTCATGATGATATACATGCCTGTCAGACAACCCATCGGTCCTACATATACCACATCCTCTTTCACCCGGCTGTTACGAAACCAAGTAGCCATCAGGTGCTCTATGCTATGGATGGCGGCAGGGGCAACAGCAGGCTCCTTATTAGGTTCTGTGATGCGCAGATCAAATGTCGTGAAACCCTTATCTACACGTGATACGTAGATACCTGGTTTCAGGTGCGTGTGGTCAATGGTGAAACTTTGTATGACTTCCATAATTATAAGCTTTCAATAAATGTCTTGGTGGTAAGGAATGATTTCTCGGCAACGGTGTCCCAGAAATTGTGATACTGTGAGGCATCCGTGTCGCGCAAAGGAATGTCGCTGATGAGACGGAAGGAGATAAACGGCACCTTATAGATATAGCACACCTGTGCGATGGCACACGACTCCATATCGACAGCCTTCGCCTCAGGGAAGTGACCCACAATTTCGCGCATCTTCTCCTTGGAATCCACAAACCAGTCGCCTGTCACAATGAGGCCAGGTTTTGCACCAGTCAGTTTGGCCTTTTCCAAGAGATAGCGATCGGCCTGATAACGTACTGGCAGACCTTGCACCTGACCATAGACAGTCGTTTCGTCGATGGCCTTTCCACAATACACGTCGTGGTAAGTCAGTTCTGTACTCACCACCACATCCTGCAGATTGATATCATCGCCGTTGCCACCTGCACAACCAGAGGAGATAATGCAATCGGGCTTATACTGGCGAATCATCTCTACTGTCTGGATGGCTGCATTCACAGTAGCAATGCCGCTTTTCTGCAGAATCACTTTGTCTTCAGGAAATAATGGACGGAGCTGTTTCAGTTCCTTATCCATTGCTACAATCATTCCTATTTTCATAACTGTTTTGATTTTATTTCTTTTGTCTGAACTGGCAGACTACCACATAGACGATGATCAACAGCAGGATGGCGAAGGCGATATAGGCTATCGTCTCTGTCATATCTACTGACTTCGGGAAGAATGCCAACTCTACCTGATGCTGACCTGGTTGGATGTGGATAGCACGCAGGATATAGTTCACGCGTCCCAACTCAACAGACTCACCATCGACGGTGGCTGTCCATCCAGGATAGTAGATCTCAGAGAAGACGAGTACACCACCCTTGCCAGAGTTAACATCATAGGTAAGATGATTTGGCTCGTAGCTGGTGATCTTCACGATGCTGGCGGTATCCTGTACAGCAGCCTCACCCAACTGTGATTTGAACTTCGCATCGGCTACGGCCTGATGGCGCAGGTCGATCTTGCCGACAGCCTCCATCTCTTGGTTGGCATTGTCCACGTAAGTGATCTGATCCACGAACCAGCCGTTGCCATAGACATAGGGATTCTGGATGGGAACGGTCTGTCCGCCCTGCAGCGGGAAGATGAAGTACTTCGTGTTGAGCATGTTGAGCACAGGACAGATGCTGTCGCCGTTCACTTGCGTCATGTCGCCACCAGCCTCAGACACAGCGCCAAACAGACGTTGCATCTCCGGGTTGATATAGGTCTCGATCATCTCCTGATAGCGACGCAACTTAGCTGCGTGGTAACCGCCGATGCTCTTATGATAATAGCTGGTCTCGTTTTCATTAAAGGTGTTCGAGGCGAGATTCAGTACACGGTAGTCAAGTGATGTGTCGCGCAGGATGAGCTCATCCGTCTGACTCTTCTCCTGTGGTGCTTCACGCTCACTCTTCGGCACGAACATCTCGTCGTTCAGATAACGCTTGTTCACCGTCCACAAATCCACCAGACAGAGTACGAGGATGATGCCAATAGCGTATTCCTTCTTCAGTTTGCCCCACAGGAAAGCCAAGAGGATACCCGTACCTGCCAGGATGATATAGAACGAACGCAGACAATCAGCTGTAAAGACTGCCTCACGCATCTCAGTCAGGTTTGCGATCAGCGGTTGGATATGCTCAGGTGGAAGCGTCTGCAAGGCGTGCATCTCGCTGGAAGAGATGAAACTGCCGAAGAAGAACGACGGCATCAGCGAGAACAACATGGCGATACCTCCCGTCAGGACAAAACTCACAATCAGGGGCACTTTCAACTTCTCTTTCTTCACTTCGCCACTCAGTACTTCTTTCAGTGCCAGCATCGCCAGCAATGGGATGGTGAATTCCGCAATCACCAGGATCGATGCCACTGTGCGGAACTTCGCATACATCGGCACGTAGTCGAGGAAGAAATCGGTAAAGCCCATGAAATTCTTACCCCATGAGAGGAGAATCGACAAGATAGTCGCAGCCAGGAGAGCCCATTTCACAGGACCTTTCACGATGAAGAGGCCGAGGATGAAGAGCATCATCACAAAAGCACCCACATACACAGGACCAGATGTGCCAGGCTGTTCGCCCCAGTACTGTCCGATCTGATGATAGATACTCTCATAGTTGGGGTCGGCTTTCTCCATCGCCGTCTTACTCTCGCTGAGTGGCATCGACGCGCCGCCTTTAGTGTTAGGAATCAACAGCGTCCAGGTCTCATCGATACCATAGCTCCACTGCGTGATATAATCGCGCTCCAGACCGCTGCTGGTCTGGTTCTGACTGTTCTGTTTCACCAACTCGCTCTTGCCACGCATCGACTCCTTGCTGTACTGCCAGGTGTGATACAGATTCGACAGATTGATACACACACCGATGGCTGCACCAACGATACATACGGCTGTGGCCTTGGCAAAGCGCACCAGCTGTTTCTGTTGGATGGCCTCTACAAACCATGCGATAACCAAGAACAGGATGATGAACAGATAATAATAGGTCATCTGCACATGGTTGGCATTGATCTCAAAGGCCGTGAAGATAGCCGTAAGCAACAAGCCCCACAGATAACGTCCCTTATAGGCGAGGACCACACCTGCTATCATCGGTGGCAGATAGGCCAGTGCCCATACCTTCCAGATATGTCCGGCTGCGATGATAATGAGGAAATAGGTGGAGAAGGCCCAGATGATGGAACCTAATGCTGCCAGATGCTGACGGAAGTCGAAAGCACGCAACAGAATATAAAAGCCGAGCAGATAGGCAAAGACGAACCAGACGTTCTCTGGCAACCACAGATGATAGGCATCGACTGCCTTTGTCAAAAGATTGGTGGAGCCATATGATGGAGCCATCTGATAAGTAGGCATACCACCGAAGAGTGAATTCGTCCAACGGCTACGCTCACCCGTCTTCTGCAGATATTCGATACCCTCCTGACCAGCGCCGCGGCCTGCAGAGGCATCGTGGCGATAGAGAATGCGCCCTTCGATGTCGGCAGGGAAGAAGTAGGCGAAGGCCAAGACGGCAAACAACAGCACTGCCAAAATATCAGGCAGGCATTTCTTTAATAATGTCATAACTTGCAAGTTTTCTAAATCTGTGTGCAAAGTTACAAATTTTTGGGCTTTCTCAAGGCATCTTCACGGATTTTTTGTATTTTTGCAGCAAATTATGGAAGAATCAATGATTACAAGCACGCAGAATGCGAAGGTGAAACACGTGGTGGCACTGCAGCAGAAGTCAGCCTTGCGGCGCAAGGAAGACCTCTTTGTGGTAGAGGGTCGCCGCGAACTGATGCATTGCTTAGAAGCTGGCTACGAGGTGGTGGAGACTTTTATGTTAGCAGATCAAACCGATCTAGGCGAACAAGATCGGCTCGGGAACATCCTCACCGTCTCTCCTCAAGTCTATGAGAAGATGGCTTATCGTGGTAGCACAGAGGGTGTGATGGCTGTCGTGCGAGAGAAATCTCTATCGCTTGAAGAGCTGCAACTGGGCGCTGCGCCGCTCATCATGGTTTTGGAGCGTGTTGAGAAACCAGGTAACCTCGGTGCCGTACTCCGTAGTGCCGATGCGGCAAAGGCCGACGCCGTGATCATCTGCGATCCGTTGACAGACCTCTATAATCCGAACCTCATCCGATCCAGTATCGGAGCCATCTTCAGTGTACCGTGTGTGGCTTGTTCTTCTGAGGCATGTATTGCTTTCCTGAAGGATCATGGTATCCAGATCCTCACGGCTCAGTTGCAGGATTCCAGTCTCTATTATGATACGGACATGCTGGGTGGTACGGCTATCGTCATGGGTACGGAGTCGACAGGATTGACCGATGTCTGGCGTCAGGCTGCCGATGCCCATATCCGCATTCCGATGTTAGGACAGCTTGATTCTCTGAATGTGAGTGTCAGTGCGGCTATTCTCTTGTTTGAGGCTGTTCGCCAACGTCAATCCGTCAAATCTTAGAAAACAGTTATTGATATGGATTTCCGTACGGTTGTTGATGTCCCGTCACCTGATTTTAGGATCGGCCCTTGCGAATCCTTACTTTTCGTAGGTTCCTGCTTTGCCGATGCCATCGGTCAGCGTTTCTTGGAAGAGAAGTTCAAGGCCATTGTCAATCCTTATGGTGTGATGTATAACCCTGCCAGCATCCTCCACACCGTGCAGAAGCTTGTGACAGATTCGGCTGATTTGAAATCCGTCAAAACAACCTTTTTGACATTAGGTACCAATCACGTGTATCGACTGAAGGAGACGGGCGAGATTGTTGATAACTGTCAGAAACGTCCGCAGTCACTCTTTCAGGAGGAAGAACTCTCCGTAGATGAATGTGCCGACTATCTGCAACAGGCTGTTGATTTGCTTCATACTCAGAATTCTGAGATGCATATCGTCTTGACCGTCAGTCCGATCCGTTACCGCAAATATGGTTATCATGGCTCCCAGCTCTCGAAAGCCACCTTGCTGCTAGCTATAGATAAACTTCTCACTTCTCACTTCTCACTCCTTACTTCTTACTTCCCTGCCTATGAGATCGTGAACGATGAGCTGCGCGACTACCGATTTTATCAGGCAGATATGCTGCACCCCTCTGATCAGGCTGTGACGTATATCTGGGAACGCTTGTCAGATACTTATTTGAGTGACGAGGCCAAATCGTTCCTGAAGGAGTGGGCACCCTTGAAAGCCGTCTTGAATCACAAGCCCTTCAACCCTGAATCCGAAGAATATCAGGCGTTGATAGATAAAACTATGTTAAAAGTCTGTGAATTGCAGAAAAAATACCCTAACTTTGCAGTCTAAAACAAAACAATTGAAGAGATGAAATATTCGATAGAAAAGATCACAACGCTCATTGGAGCGCGTCGCATCGGTGAAGTGGATGCCCAGATCGGTTGGCTGTTGACTGACAGTCGTTCGCTGTGCTTCCCAGAGGAAACCTTGTTCTTTGCCTTGAAATCTGCCCGTAATGACGGCCATAAATATATTGAAGACCTCTATCGTCGTGGTGTCAGGAACTTTGTGGTGGAGGCCAAGGGTGTCCTGGAGTTCTGTACATCAGGTACGGAGCACATGCCAGATGCCAACTTCCTGATTGTTCCCTCGCCATTGGCAGCCTTGCAGCGACTCGCCGAGCGCCATCGTGATGAGTTCAATGTACCCATCGTAGGTATCACGGGCTCCAATGGTAAGACGATGGTCAAGGAGTGGCTCTATCAGTTGTTGCTCCCTTCGCAGAAGATTGTGCGCTCACCGCGTAGCTATAATTCCCAGATTGGTGTACCTCTGTCTGTGTGGTTACTCAACGAACGCACGGAGATTGGTATCTTCGAGGCAGGTATCAGTCAGCCTGGTGAGATGATGGCCCTGCGTGATATCATCCAGCCTACTATCGGCGTGCTCACCTCGTTAGGTGCTGCCCATCAGGAGAACTTCCGCTCGATGGAGGAGAAATGTTTGGAGAAACTCGAACTGATGCACGACACCGAGGCGATGGTGTATTGCTCTGACAACGATGTTGTGAGCCGTTGTATCCGTCGTATGCAGTACCATGGTGAGAAGATTGCCTGGTCGCAGTGCGATGAGCAGGCTTCGTTCTTCGTGAAGAATATTGAGAACAAGGGACAGACCACTCGCATCACTTATATCTGGCAACAGGAGGAGAATACCTATACGATTCCGTTTATCGATGAGGCTTCTATCGAGGATACCATTACCTGTGCGGTGGTGGCTTTGCGCCTCGGACTGACACCTGGGCAGTTGGCTGACCGTATGCCGAAGCTCGAACCTGTGGCCATGCGCTTGGAGGTGAAGGAAGGTCAGCGTGGCTGCTTGCTGATCAACGACTCTTATAATAGTGACATCAATTCACTTGATATCGCCCTTGACTTCATGAACCGTCGTGAGTCGAAGCGGATGCTGAAGAAGACCTTGATCCTCTCGGATATGTTCCAGACGGGTACTACCCCTGAAGCCCTCTATGCTCAGGTGAGCGACTTGGCCGTGAAGCGTGGTATCGAAAAGTTCATCGGTATCGGACCAGAATTGATGGCGCAGGCAGATAAGATTCAGGTTGCTGATAAGCAGTTCTTTGCCGATGTGCCTCATTTCCTGTCGAGCGATGCCTTTGCCGCTTTGCACAACGAACTGATTCTGTTGAAGGGCGCCCGTCCGTTTGGTTTTGATCAGATCACTGAGCAGTTGGAGCAGAAGGTGCATGAGACCATCCTGGAAGTGAATCTCAATGCGGTGGTGGAAAACCTGAACTACTTTAAATCGTTCCTGAAGCCTGAAACGAAGATGGTATGCATGATCAAGGCCGATGCCTATGGTGCTGGTGCGGTGGAGATCGCCAAGACGCTGCAGGATCAACGTGTCGATTACCTCGCTGTGGCTGTGGCCGATGAGGGTGTCACGCTCCGTAAGGCTGGTATCACGGCCAACATCATGATTATGAATCCTGAGGTGACGGCCTTCAAGACTATGTTCGACTACGATTTGGAGCCTGAGGTGTATTCCTTCCGTCTGATGGACGCGCTCATCAAGGCGGCTCGTAAGGAAGGTATCACGGGATGGCCTGTGCACATCAAGTTTGATACGGGCATGCATCGTCTGGGTTTCGATCCTGTGGATGATATCTTTAAGCTGATCGATCGCCTGAAGCACCAGACGGCCATTATACCTCGCTCGGTATTCAGCCATTTCGTGGGCTCCGACAGCGACGGCTTCGATGAGTTCTCAGCTCGTCAGTTTGCGCTCTTCGAGGAGGGTAGTCAGCAGTTGCAGGCAGCTTTCTCTCACAAGATCCTCCGTCACATGGACAACTCGGCGGGCATCGAGCACTTCCCTGAGCGCCAGATGGATATGTGCCGTCTCGGCATCGGTCTCTATGGCGTTGATCCGCGTAACAATCGTATGCTCTCTACTGTCTCTACGCTGAAGACCACCATTCTTCAGATGCGCCATGTGCCTGCTGGTGAAACGGTAGGCTATAGCCGTAAGGGTAAGATCGAGCGCGACTCCGTGATTGCCGCTATTCCTATCGGTTATGCCGACGGACTGAATCGTGGACTTGGCAACCGCCGTTGCTATTGTTTGGTGAACGGTCAGAAGGCAGAGTACGTGGGTAACATCTGCATGGATGTGGCGATGATCGATGTGACTGACATTCCTTGCCTGGAGGGCGATCAGGTGGAGATCTTCGGTGAGCATCTGCCCGTCACAGAACTCAGCGATGTTCTCGGCACCATCCCCTACGAGGTGTTGACGGGTGTCTCGAATCGTGTGAAGCGCGTCTATTTCCAGGATTGATATGATATGGCCTAAGGGCCACCTATTATTATTGAAAATAAAAAAACGCAAGGAATTAACTTTTCTTTGCGCTTTTTTCTTTTTAGTTTCAGATAATTTTCATATTTTTGCACCTAGAACAATTTTAATTGACTTTATTAACTAAAAACTTAATTGACTATGATGAAATTCAAGAATTTCTTATGGGGAACGTTGGCGATGCTGACAGCCCTGTTGATGGTTGGCTGTAGTGTCAACGAGAATCCTGTACGTACGTCGCTTGACGTGGATACGTCAACGCTTGAGCTTACTGTCGGTGAGTCGAAGGCTCGTACCGCTACTTCGAAAGCCGGGGAAGCTGTGATTACCTATACATCTAGCAATCCCTCTGTGGCAGCTGTGGATCAAAAAGGTAATGTGACGGGTATTGCAGTAGGCAATGCTGTCATCACCGTTTCTATGGATGAGACCCGTGAAAGCTGGTATGCTGGCACGTCTGTTAGTTACAAGGTGGTTGTGAATCCCATCTCTGCCCCAGCTCTGAAGAATGTGGATAAGAAGACACCGCTGACGCTCATGGCTGCTGAGGACGGCAAGATCACTGTCTCTTTCAATGGCGGTATCACGCTGGCTAACGACATCAAGTACACTGTTAACGGTGGTGACGAGCAGACCATTGCGAAGAACACTGAAGGCTCCTACGATATCGTCGTGAAGAAGGGTGATATGGTGCAGTTGTACAGTCTTAACTCTTCTTTAGGAGGTAGCGGCGGTGCCGGAGCCCGTGGTATGACGAGAGCTGTTGACAGCGGCGATAAGTTCATTAATATCAAGCCATCTATGAAGACGGTCATCTTCGGTAATGTGATGAGTTTGTTGAAGGGTAAGGACAATCTGGATTCTGAGGCTGCTGAAACCATCGAGGCCCCCAATGCTTTCTATGGTCTGTTTTCTGGTGCTGACAAGCTGGTGAACAGTGAAGAGCGCGACCTGGTGTTGCCTGCTAAGGAGTTGAAGGAGGGCTGCTATGACAATATGTTCAGTGGCTGTAAAGGCATCGAGAAAGCGCCTGAACTGCCTGCTCCCACGCTGGTGAAGGACTGCTATAGTGAGATGTTCGCTGGCTGCTCTAAACTGAGCGCCGTGAAATGTCTGGCCACAGATGTCTCGGCTGCTGGCTGTGTGAAGGACTGGTTGGCTGATGCTGGTAAGGAGGCAGAGGAAACTCCTGTGGTTGAGGTCGTGGAGGGATCAAACTGGGATGTTGTTCCTGAGGCTATTCCTAAGACCTTCGAGACAAAGATTGCCATAACAAAGATTACTGTGGCGCCTAAAGAAAAGGAAATGGCCATTGGAGATACTATCACGCTGAAGAAAACTATAGAGCCTATTGAGGCAAAAGACACTCTACAGTGGTTCTCTGATAATATTGGTGTGGCAACTGTTACAGACAAAGGTTTCGTGACCGCTGTAGGCGCAGGCTCTGCCGTTATTACCGTATCTACCTTAGATGGCAGCATATTTGATGTATGTAAGGTGACTGTAAAGAAAGAAGAAATTAAGTACCATAAAGTCTTTGTCTATGGTGAATATTCGGAATTGGAGCCTCCATTCAGCCCTCGCGCAGAAGACGATGCAGCCATGCGTTTCAGCAGTACAGAAGGTAAGTACTTCCGTACGCTTACTGACGATGAATACTTCGGTCTCAAGACCCTTATTGTTGATGTCTCAGATGCTACAGATGATTGTACGATGAAGGTGATGAACGGCTGGTGGTCTGCTACTTATGCAGATAATGTTCCAGTTACCAACGGTCAGCTGAAGATTCAGATCACCGAGAAGATGGCAAACGACTGTGCAAAGGGGGGTGATGGTAGAGACCTTAACCTCATGCTTACTAAAGGTAGTTGCACTATCAACTCTGTTTACTATATGGAAGAGGGTGAAGAAAAACCGAAGGTCATTGCTGAGAGTATTTCGTTAACACCACCGGATGTTTTGTATTACAATCCTGCCAGATATGACGTGGGCTCACTTATTTTTGTATCCTTCAAGCCTGAGAATACGACTACAAAGGATGTGAAATGGACGGTGAGTGATCCGAAAGTTTTGGAAATTTTCAAGGAAGGATGGGCCCGTGGACTAAGCGAAGGTGTTGCAACGGTGAAAGCTACGACAGTTGACGGTAGCAATCTGACAGCTCAATGTGAGGTGAAAGTTAAGCTCTTGGCAAGAATCTGGTATGAGAACGAACAAGTTAATAAGACTACAGAAAGCAAGCCTTTCATTAATCCACTTTCACAAGATAATGGCTACGGTATAACTGGCGTCACCTATAGCTCGTCAGATGAAAGCGTGGCTAAGGTGAATGCTACAACAGGTGAAGTCACCATTGCTGAGGGGGCTACCGAAGGTCAGTCGGTTAAGATCACGGCTACTGCATCTGTTGCTGATGATGTTCAATGGTTCTATTCAGATTGGAGCACTAGGACTGCTTCGTACACATTGAAGCTGGTACCTGCTACTACTCAGGCAGAGATGGAGGACTTTACTCCAGATTCATGGTAACCCATTACTGTATAATTTAAACGAATAAGAATATGAATAATATTATCATAAAAAGCCTGCGCCGCACGTTGCTTTGCACCGTCGCCGCAGCAGCCGTGACAATCGGGTTTACGGCGTGTGCCGATGAGATGTTTGAGACGCAAAACGTCACAGCACCTGCTAATGGCAATGGTTATAAAATTAATATCGCTGCAAACATTGGTGAGGGAGGTACGCGTGCCGTTGCCTATAATAGTGAGACCGGTGGCTATGATGGCACATTTGAGACTTCCGATTTTATCTATGTGTATAATGTCACAAAAAATGCGGATGGTCGGAAAAAGTCTAAGTGGGGTGATTGGTGGGAAAACGCTTATCTCACCCCAGATGCAAATGGTAAGAAAGTCAATCTGCTTGGAGATTTGAGTTTCTGCGCCTGGGATTCTGAAGCTAAAGCAACGGTTGAAATAACACCTGGAGTTGGTGATGAACTCATGCTTTACTATAAAAATAGTGACCAATATATTCTATATGATAATAGTAGTTATTGGATTGGGGAGGATTTTATAGACTATGCTATAGCCAAAGTGACGATAGAGTCCATCGACGACAATGGTTTTATTAAGACATCACCAGCCTCTTTCACTCACCCACAGTCGCTTTATAAGATCAACTTCAAAGGAATTGCTGAAGGTGTAAAGATCAAGAAAGTAATTATTGAATCTGAACAGAAAAAACTGGTGGGGGCGTATTATCCTACCAACTCAGAATGGCCGAACGAATTTCGCAGTGTGACCTATAACTATATACAAGATAGTGAGGATGAAGGTACAGACCAGCACGACTTGATTTTCATGCTGCGCTTTGCCAACAGCCCATATAATCAAGGCGATTCAGGCAATTCTAGCAGTGCTGGCGACGTGATTGTTTTCAAGGCTCTGGCTTCCGATGGCCATTATTATACGGGAACTAAGAGGGTTACCAATGAATTAGTTGATGGTAAGTATTATGAGGCAGATGTGGCGATGGCAGACGCAGGCGAGGCTATGATGCTGGTCAATACCACAACTGGCGCAGAAATGGCTGCACTTGGTACTTGGGGCGAAATCAGTACTAAGGATGCTGATTGGGTGGCTAAAAATACTGGATATAATTTCCAACTTGAATGGTATGGTGGTAATCAAACCTTAACCCTCGATAAACTTTCTATATCTGGTAATAGAAATGCCATTGTAGTTCGTTCTGATGGGGATTCAGAAGCTGTCATGCATAAACTCGTATTGGATGGTGTGAATACACTGAAAAGCTATAGTGGTAATAATTATAATTTTACTCCTGCTTTTATCGTTTATGGAAACTGCGATCTTCGTATTTCCGCAAAGTCTGCAGATGCCAAGTTGAATATTGAGGAAGGTGGATTGGAGCTTAATTATAATACCACAATGACAATTGAGAGTGGAGAGGTATTTGTTAACGATAATGTAAAAATGTCTGAATCCACATTGAAGGTTGAAGGTGGTCTCCTGACCGTTCATGGGTTTGAAACTGAAAGCTGGAGGACCAATAGCTGCATCATCTCAAAAGGCGGCAAACTGCGCGTTGCAAAGGATGGCAACATTCCAGATGGATTCGTCAAGGCTGCTGATGGCTATGTTCTCAATGTAAGTGATGACGGTGAGTATTGGGCCTATACGGCAATTGAGGACGATCACACAGGTCTCGCTAAGAGTATCGTGGTGATGCCAGGTGCAGTCACTTTAATTTCCGACTGGGGTGGTGAAGAATTGAGGGCTTATGTCTATCCTGAGACGACGAAAGATCAGTCGGTGACATGGAAGACGAGCAATCCTGATGTGGTAGTAGTAGATGAGGGAGGAAAGATCCGTCCAACGGGTGTCGGCGTTGCCACAGTGACTGCAACAACAAACGACGGCACTAATCTGTCAGCTGAATGTATCGTGACCGTTAAGCCTCTTGGTGGAATCTATTATGAGAATAAAGAAGTGAGTGTGACGCCTGAGAGTGCCCCCTTCACTAATCCGCTTAAGCAAGCTGGTAAAATCACCAGCATCACCTATACCTCTTCTGACACAAGCGTAGCTACTGTGAATGCTTCGACAGGCGAGGTCACTATTGCTGATGGAGCTACCTCAGGTCAGACGGTTACCATAACAGCTTCTGCAACCGTAGAAGAAGATGATAAATATTTCTACCCGGAATCTCGTATGACTGATAAATACATCGTGAAGCTGGTGCCTGCCATCGGTCAGGGTGAGCGTGAGAATTATCCTTCTGGTGGTTCATGGTAATTCCATTCCATAATGTATATATAGAACTAAAAATAATAAAGATATGAATAACAATATCATAAAAAGTCTGCGCCGCACGTTGCTCTGCACTGTCGCCGCAGCAGCCGTGACTATCGGATTTACGGCGTGTGCCGATGATGCTTTCACGACGCAAAACACTACAGCGCCTGCTAACGGCTATAAAGTCATCATTCCTGCCGGCATCGGTGGTGGAGACACCCGTGCCATTGCTTATAATGAAACGGAAAACCGTTATGATGCCACGTTTGAGACAACCGATAGAATCATTGTATATGATGTCAATAAAAAAGCGCTAGGCATAAAAACAACAGAGTGGGGTTGGAATGATGCTTACCTCAATCCTGATGCTAATGGAAAGACTGCCAATCTGTGTGGTGAGATTAACGCCTTCAGAACAGTGGATAGTTGGGAGGTTGTAGCACCGGAAGTTGATGATGAGCTCATGCTTTTCTACAATACTGGTGGTACAGGTCTTGGTTATTACCGTAATTATTCAGGTGATGACTATTATTTTACTGATATTGCCGACTATGCTTTAGCGCCAGTGAAGATTTCCTCTATCGACGAGGATGGCGTGATTAGGACATCGGAAGCTTCTTTTGTGAACCAGCAGTCGATTTATAGAATCAACTTCTCTGGTATTGAGTCTGGTGTAAAGATTAAGAAGATAGATATTCAATCTGCAAAGAATCAACTCGTTACATATTATTTACCATTTGATAAGGATAATAATCCTCGCGAAGATTTTGGTGTAGTGAGTTACATTTATGAAGAAGAGGGTATAGACCAGCATGAATTGACCTTTATGCTGCGTTACTCCGACAATCCTAACAATTATTATTCAGATAATCCAAGTACTTCTGGCGATGTGTTTTCTTTCACGGCGGTTGGCGATAATGGTCATTATTACATGGGCAAAAAGGAGGTCACTGGCGACCTGAAGAATGGATTGTATTATCAGGCAGATGTGTCGATGACAGACGGTGGCTCGGCCATGAAGGTGACAAATACCACAACAGGAGAGACACTTGAGTCCTCTGCATATTATCAAGTATATACTAATGATGCTGATTATTTGGCAGAGAATAATGGATATGGCACATGTATTGAATGGTATGGAGGTAATGATGACAATCATACGCTAACGATCAAGAATTTGACTATAGAGAATAGTGGTGATAAAGCTATTGCAGTGAAACATGGTGATGGCGCTGATAATACCAAAGTAGTACATAAACTCGTATTGGATGGCGTAAATACCTTGAGTGTTACGGGTAATCAAAATAGTTTAACAGTTCAAGACAACTGCTCTCTTATTATCTCATCGTCTTCTTCAGGAACTGGAAGGTTGATTTTAAAAGCTAATAATATAGGTTTGAGTTTGTGGGATAATGCAAATGTGACAATAGAAAGTGGAGAAGTGACTGTGGATGGAAGATTAGGAATCAACTATACCAGCTCCTGTATTATCACTAAAAGTGGAAAATTGCGTGTCTTGACTGAGCAATTAAATTCTACCGCAGGTATCAAGGCTGCTAGTGGCTATATCCTCAATACCACTAAGGAGGGTGACTACACCGTTTATACGGTATCTCCAGCACCGGATCCAATTGCCTTGAGTGCAGTTACAACCGATGACATTGGTAAGATTATCGGCAGTGATGGCAATGTGTATGTTCCCAATTATAGTCTCTCTGATAATATCAGACCAGTCGGTATGATTGCCAGCATCTCATCAACAGGTCATGGCTTGGCTATCGCTATGGAAGCTATTAGGAAAAATTCTGATGATTATAGAAATGGTTTTTCATGGGATAATTCTGGTGAAGCCAATGATGGCAAAACCGCTACAGAAATCTTCCAAAATTGGGCAACCAACAACGAAGTCAGTTTTGGCACGTGGCGTATTCCGTCGAAATCAGACTGCCAGGATATGATACTTGGTTGTCGGATTGATGGTGATGCTACTGTGGCAAGTGATGAAAATATGACTTCTAACGGTTTCGGAACAAAACTGGTGGCAGCGGGAATTTGTACTGATGATTATTTTTACTTTGGAACTTGGACAAGCACTAGTGGCCAGGATGGTGAGATTTACTTGGGCACGAACAAATCGGAGAATGGCTCCTTTGTTGCTGGTTTCTACAATTATAGTTTTAGTACAACTACCACTATTTTCCCAGTGCTTGAGTTCTAACCTCTCTCATTCATAGCAGCTCACTGCATAGTGAGTTCGTGAAGCCGAATTTACGGGTACGTGTAGGAAAACAAATTCCTACGTGTACCCGTAAAACTTGCTACGTGTAGGCATTTTTGCCAGATTTAATTCCTGCACTTTTTAGATTTAATTCCCGCAAGTGCTAGAATTAAATCTGACGAAAACAGGGATGTAGGCTTTGGTGACGGGGGTGGTAATGGTCTGACCGCCGTTGTAATGGATGCCCGTGTGATAGTCGGTCCAGCCGCCTTTGTTTTTGGGAAGGTAGGTCTTCCATTCCGTCACGTTGGGTTCTGTCACAGGACTGATCAGATACTTCGGACCAAACATATACTCATATTTCTGTTGCAGGGCCTCTGGGTCGTCAGCAAAGTCGAACACCAGCGGGCGCATCAGCGTGTAGCCCTTTTCGGCAACAGCTGTGGCGCAGGAGTCGATATAGGGTTGCAGGCGCTCACGCTCTTTCAGGCAGTTGGCAATGATCTGCTGGGCTTCAGCACCGTAGTTCCAAGGCTCCGTGTTGCTCATGTAACCATGCACGCGCATCAGGGGCAGATAGACGCTGGTCTCAATCCAACGGAGCATCCGCTCGATATAGTCCTGATTGGTGTATTGATCCTGCGGACGGAAGAAACCGCCTGCATCATAGGTCCACCAAGGGATGCCTGCCGCCTGGATACCCAAACCAGCCGTCAACTGACGACGGAAAGTCTCCCAGTCGTTACCTACATCGCCTGACCAGAGGGCAGCATTATAGCGCTGGATGCCAGGGAAACCACTGCGCGTGAGGATCATCGGCTCACGACCAGCAGTCACGAGTCCGTTATAGACCGTCTGACAGACGAACAGGGGATAGATGTTTCGTACCTGCTCACCACTCCAAAGTCCTTTGTTGACGCGACGCCCGGCAAGGTCATCGTTCTCAGGCTCTGTAGCATCCTGCCACCAGGCATCGATGCCGAGCGGCACCAGACGCTCCTTGAAGTTCTTCCAATAGGCAGCGGCGGCCTCAGGATTGAAGAAGTCGATCCAGTCGGTATCAGGGATATAGAAACCGTCGCGCTCCATCTGCTGTCCCACCACTGAGCTTTTGTCAATTTTCGACCAGACGCTCAGCATCAGACGGATGTCCATCTGGTGCAGACTATCGGTAAGTGCCTTGGGATCAGGGTAGTTGTCGGCATCAAACTGCATCGAGTTCCAACCGGTATTACCCCAGTATTGCCAGTCTTGCACGATCATACTGATAGGCAGGCCCTCTTGTTTGAAACGGTTGGCTGTGGTCAGAATCTCATCGGAAGAGTGGAAGCGTTCGCGGCAGTGGATATAGCCCAAAGCCCATGATGGCATCTTGGGTGCCTTACCCGTGAGTTCGCGATAGGTGGCGATGATCTCATCGGGTGTGCCTGTAAAGACGGTGTAATCGACACGCTCAGCCACAGGCGAGCTGAAGACGGTTTCATCATTTACTTTCTGATAATAGAGTGTCGGCTGGTCGTCCTTGGTGAGTTCGGCCGTGAGCTGATGCTGGCCTGGGTTCAGATGTACGATCTGTGAAGCAGTAGGGGGTAACCACAGGTTCTGCATCTCGATGACGGTCTGTCCGTCGATGCAGAGGTTATGACGGCGTGCCATCTTCTGACCCACATCGAGCAACAAAGCGTAGTCGCCTTCTTCAGCGATAAAGATCGTGCCTTCGAAGATATGACGCTCGCGCACCTCTTGCTTGCCACCTTCTGTAGAGGTGACATCCACCACTTCCTGGGCACCAGTCCCTTCACGTTTTTCTAATCTGACGCTCTGGTCGGCTGGGTTGAATTCCGTCATACCATAGTTGTTCCACAGGATACCATAACCTTTACTCGACAACAGCATGGGGATGGAGATCTGAGTGTTTACCTGGGTGAGTCGTCGTGAGAGACCACGCACATTCGAAAAACCGTCCTGAAACTGTCCGAGTCCGAACTGATATTCGTCCTGAGAGGAACTGAATGCCAGTGTGGCCTTGCCGTTACAGAGCTGATGCTTGGTAGCCGTGAATACCACGCGCCCAGCAGCATCCTTGACGGATAGCTTCTGCTGCTGGGGATCGATATCAACCTTCACATCTGCCTCTTTCACAGGGATGTTGTTGACGTATATCCACTCAGGGAGCTCTTGTTTCACTTCGCCTTCCTGATACTGGATGCGAACGGCATTGGGGGCGATAGGGGTGACAGTCAGTTGTCCGTTTCCAAAGGGAACGGTATCTGCCGAGGCTGTCGCCATGAAACAGATGGCAGCTATGGTTGATAGCATCTTTTTCATATCAGGCTTTCTTGATGTAATCTACGAAGGCATAAGGGTAGGCGTGACGCTCATCAGTTTCGTGGTTCTCACGACTTTCCTCCTGCCAGTCATCGTAGGCAGGGAAGAAGGTGTCGGCTTCCGCAGGGGTGTCGTCGATCTCCGTCAGGCAGAGACGGTCAGCCAATGGCAGGGCCTGTTGATAGACACTGGCGCCACCTATTATATATATATCCTCGTCCTGACGACAATGTGCCAGGGCTTCTTCGAGTGACGGATAGACATCGCAGCCAGGAAAAGCCTTCGTGCTGCGACTGAGTACGATGTTACGACGGTTGGGTAGGGCACCCTTCGGCAGTGACAGAAAGGTGTTGCGCCCCATAATGATCGTATGCCCAGTGGTGAGCTGCTTGAAGCGCTTCAGGTCGTTGGGCAACCAATAGATCAACTTGTTCTGAAATCCGATGGCACGATTCCTGGCCACTGCTGCGATAATACTTATCATACGCTTACTTCTGCTTTGATGTGGGGGTGGGGATCATAGCCTTCGAGTTGGAAGTCCTCATATTGGAAGTCGAAAAGTGACTTGACATCCGGATTGAGAATCATACGAGGTAGCGGACGAGGCTCACGGGTGAGTTGCAGCTTGGCCTGCTCGATATGGTTCAGATAGAGGTGGGTATCGCCTGTGGTGTGGATAAAGTCACCAGCCTTATAGCCTGTCACCTGCGCCATCATCTGCAACAGCAGGGCATAGGAAGCGATGTTGAAAGGCACACCCAGGAAGGTGTCAGCCGAACGCTGATAGAGTTGCAGTGACAGACGATCACCAGCCACGTAGAACTGGAAGATGGTGTGACAGGGGGGTAGCGCCATCTCATTGACCTCGGCTACATTCCATGCAGATACGATCATTCGACGGGAGTTGGGATTGTTCTTCAACTGATCCAGCACATATTGGATCTGGTCGATGGCGCCACCTTTGTAGTCAGGCCATGAGCGCCACTGATGCCCATAGACAGGACCCAGTTCGCCGTTCTCGTCAGCCCATTCGTTCCAGATGCGTACGCCATGTTCCTGCAGGTATTTCACGTTCGTGTCTCCCTTCAAGAACCACAGCAGTTCGTAGATGATCGACTTCAGATGGAGTTTCTTGGTGGTGAGCAAAGGGAAACCGTCGTCGAGGTTGTAACGCGACTGGGTGCCGAAGATACTGATGGTTCCTGTGCCTGTACGGTCACCTTTCTCAGTGCCTTCAGTCAGGATGCGATTGAGGATGTCTAAATACTGTTTCATATTTTATATTTTTGCAACGGACTACAGGACTTTAGGACTTTTCTGTAGTTCTGATATTAATAATCTCGAGGGGCTCCAATGGCAGATGGGTGGTCTTGATGCGCCAAGGCTTCGGATAGAGGTTGTTGGCGCGATTGCCGATGTTCTTGACGGGCCCAAGGGGAATGCCTTTATAGGTGATGGTGACGACCCCACGAGGGGTATCGGCAGGAAGCACAAGGGCCTCGCCTCGGAGATATTTCAGAGCCTCGGCAAAATCGACATCAACGCTGGTAGCGCTCTTCTCGAATTCGGCCTCGAGCACTTTTAATGCCACACTCTTGCTGTTAAAGGGCTTTGGTTGGAGCGAACCAGCTTTGCGCAGGGCACATACAAAGAGGCCCTCGCCACGGGTGATGCCTGGGATGAAACGATAAACGGGTTGGTTAAAGCCCTCTAAAAGCGAGCCTGTGATGTGCCACGAAGGGTCAATAGGGATATCGAGCACTTGTGCATCGTAGTTATCAAGTATCCAACGGATATTTTCTTCGTTCTCCTTTGTATTGAAAGTACACGTACTATAAATTAATAGACCGCCAGGATTTAAGCACTCCCAGGCATCAGCCACAATCTCACGTTGCAGTCGCCAGCACTTCTCTACATTCTGCAGGCTCCATTCGCTGATGGTATTAGGATCTCGGCGGAACATGCCCTCGCCTGAGCAGGGTACATCGCACAAAATAACATCGAATTTGAGCTTGGCCTTACGAAAATCGCGTGGGTAATTGTTGGTTACGATGTGGTTGGTGCCGCCCCATTTAGTAATGTTCTCCAACAGAATCTGGGCACGAGTGCCCATGGGTTCGTTGCTGATAAGCACACAATCAGGTGGCAGCACACTACGCAGGGCGGTAGATTTGCCACCAGGGGCTGCGCAGAGATCGAGGGCGCTTTGCGGGCAATCGCCAGATTGCCGCAAAATATGGGTGACAAACATCGAGGCTGCTTCCTGTACATAATAGCAGCCAGCGTGGAAGAGTGGGTCGAAAGTGAATTGGGGGCGTCCTTCCAGATAGAATCCTTCCTCACACCAGGGCACTGCATGCTGGGACATGGCCCCAAAGTTGTATTTGGGGTTGAGACGAATGCTGGTGGGAGCCTCTTCGTTGAAGGCCTCCATATAGCTGTTAAAGCGCTCTTCGCCCATCACCAGCCTGGTATTTTGGATGAATTCTTTTGGTAATTGCGCCATTTTCTGCGCAAAATTAAAAAAAATATGGGAAAATCCATTATCTTTGCAACTAATTTTTGATTTGTTGCGTCAAACAGACAAAGAAACCCAAAAGTAAAAGGGTAAAAAAGTAAAAAACAAAAAGGAGAAAAGATATGAAGAAGTATTTATTCGCAATCGCCATGGTGCTCTCGCTCAGCATGAATGCCGACGCAGCAGCACAGAAGCACCGCCATTCGCCCCGTACGGAGCAGGTGGACTCTACTAAAAACAATCGAGACGCAATCGAGGCCTTTTCAGACACTACAGCCGTAGCTGGCGACTCTATCGACACCTATTCACACAGACACCACATCAGCTTTACAGCTGACGACGAGGACGTGAAGGGCATTTTTGAAGAGGCCTTTAGAAGTTTCGACGGAAGTGCCGCCGCAGGTGTATTTATCGTCCTGGGCACGCTGTTCATCCTGTTTGTCCTCTTCCCGATCATCATCATCATCGCCGTGATCTACTTTATCAACAGGAATCGGAAGGACAGAATCAAACTGGCGCAGATGGCTATGGAGAAGGGACAGCCGATACCTGATGAGCTGTTGAAGGAGAAACAGGCCTCTTGGGACAGATCAGACTATCAGACGGGTCTCCGACAGATGTTCACAGGCGTAGGACTCGCCATCTTCCTGGGAATCGTGGCAGGTAAGGTCGGCTTCGGCATCGGAGCACTCGTATTCTTCATCGGACTCGGCAAGTGGTTTATCGCCAGACAGTCGGGTAACGTGGGAAACGACTCTCATTTTAATAATACAACAGACGTTAGTAACAATACAAATAATTCAGGATTATGAATAAGAGATTGACACGCTCTAATGACAGAGTTTGGGCTGGGGTTTGCGGTGGTATCGCCGAGTATCTGGATTTTGACCCCGTAATGGTAAGAATCGCATATGCTTTCCTGACACTCTTCACGGCCTTCAGTGGATTGATCTTCTACTTCGTGTTGTGGATTGTGATGCCAGAGAAGAACCTCTTGGAAAAGTAAAACAATCATATCATAGTGGCAGAGTTCAGCGATATCTCTCTTGTGACGCAGGTGGCGGTATTCCGAAACAAGAAGGCTTTTGACCAGCTTGTCAGGAAATATCAGTCGCCTGTACGTCGGTTCTTCCTGAATCAGACGCTGGGAGATGAACAGCTGAGTGACGACTTGGCTCAGGAGACCTTCATCAAGGCGTATGTGAATATCACCAAGTTTCGTGGTATGTCCAGTTTCTCAACCTGGCTGATGAGAATTGCCTATAATGTCTTTTATGATGAAGTACGCTCCCGTCATCAGACTGAGGATGTGGATACCTCCGTCGCTGTGGCTCGCCAGACCGTTTCCGCCAATGACACGCTGAAGATGGATATCTATGCGGCATTGGCACTTCTGAAGCCTGATGAACGCACGTGTATCACGCTGCAACTCATCGATGGCTATCCGATTGATCAGATCAGCAAGGTCACAGGTATCGCAGAGAATACGGTGAAGTCGCATCTGAGACGAGGGAAAGAAAAAATGGCAAACTATTTAAAAGAGAATGGCTATGACCGATAAAGATAATATGATGATAGAGGATTTCTTCAAGCAGGCTGCCCAGCAGCAGATTGAAGACAATGGCTTTACGGAGCGGGTGATGAAGAACCTGCCTGACAGGAAGCTTGAGGTGGCAAGACGGTTGTCACAGTTGTGGACGCTGTTCTGCTTGGTGGTAGCTGGCGTGCTGTTCTTCGTGTTTGGAGGCTGGCAGGTGGTGACAGGTCTCTTCTATGCAAGTATCCGTGTGATGCTTGGATGGCTGGAAGTACAGATGGTAACGGCTTCTACCACAGAGATTCCCATCAATCTCTGGGGTATCTTACTGTTAGTGGCTATCGTGATAATTTACCTGCCTTATCAAACAGCCCGTAAGTTGTCCGCAACACTATAAATTCTGTGCGTCGGTTTAACTGATGGCACTGTTCCTGCTGTTCCTCAGGGAGTGTGGAGATGAAAGTCTCGTCGAGTATATCACCCTCCTTGAGGAACGGATATTTTTCTGCCACTTTCCGCTTGATGCGCTTCGGCTTGCTTTCACCATAGCCCTTGGGCGTGAGTCGCTCTTTTTCTATCCCATGTTGGATGAGATAATTCACGACGTTCTGAGCACGTTGCTGAGAGAGTCGTTCATTATACTGGTCAGAGCCTCGGCAGTCTGTATGGGCTGATAATTCTATCGTGACATTGGGGTTCTCGTTCAGCAGTTTCACGAGTTCATCGAGAGCTGTCTGTGATTCAGGGCGCAGTGTCGCCTTGTCGAAGTCGTAGAAGATATTCTCGATGAGTACAGGGGCGGAGATGTTCGCCAATGGGAACTGCAAGACATATTCCTCCGACTTCTTGACGGGTTCCACGTGTAGTTCTTCCTGGTGGTTAAGGAATCCCTTACAGGTAGCCAGAATGACATAATCGACACCAGATTTGATTTCCTGGGTGAACGAACCGTCACCAAGCACATTCAGTTTTAGGTTGGTGCCATCGTTGCCCACCATATAGACTTGTGCAGCAGGCAGCTCATAACCATCCTGTTCATAGACCCACCCCTTGACGGTCTGGATGATCTCTGGGTTGTAGAAGCTATAGATATGATCATAGCCTCGTGTGTCGCCACGATTGGAGGAGAAGTAGCCTCGGTTGTGAAGTCCCTCGAAGGTCATGCCGAAGTCATCGCCTTGGGAGTTCAGCGGTACCCCCGGGTGCTCAAGTGTCTTGGCGCCATTCTTGAGGATGTAGATATCCAGTCCTCCCATACCAGGATGCCCATCTGAGGAGAAATAGAAGTCACCGTTAGGACGGAAGGTAGGGAACATCTCATTACCAGGTGTGTTGACAGCTTTACCCAGATTCTCTACACTTCCCACTTCATTGTTGCCATAAAGTCGGCAACGCCAGATGTCATAACCACCTAATCCGCCAGGCATGTCGCTGACGAAGTAGAGCCATTCACCATTTGGTGATACGGCAGGGTGTGCAAAACAGTGGAGGGTATCTTTTGAGATGGTAAGCTCAGTGGGTTTGCTCCAGGCAGCGTCGGAGCGACTGGAGATGACGATAGTGGCATATCGGGGATAGTTCGGATCGGTCTTGCATTGCGTGAGGAACATCATTCTTCCGTCAGGGGAGAAACAACAGGCGCCCTCATCGAAATCAGAGTTCAGTTCTGAATCAATTGCCTGTGGCTTGCTCCATTTGCCTTTGTCGTCTTTTTGTGATAAGAAGATATCTGCTGCCTTTGCACCTGTAATGCCGCTATATTCGTCGCCTTGGGCTTGGTTACGGGTAGAGGTGAAGTAGAGTTGGTCGTTATCATCGCCAGCTAACATGGGGGAAAACTCTGCACGACGTGAATTGAAGAGTCCTTCACGTTTGACGATGTAGTCAGAACCATCCTTCTTCCATTGGGGAGCCATCTGAGCCGATTTCAGTCCTGTCTTGGCAAGCCCCTTGTACGGATTAGTCTCCAGCAGAGAGTCGATGGCTGTCTGAAATTGCTTGGTAGCCTCCTTATAGTTGCCGTTTTTCATGTAGAGCTGCCCGAGATAGAAATGGGTCAGTGAGTCGGCCTGTTTATATCGAACGGCATTATTATAGGCTGAGATGGCTTTTGTGGTGAAGTTGATACGACGATAGCATTCTGCCATCTTCAATGCGCGTTGTCCTTTGAGGGCACGCTCTTTTGACGGCGTCTGACTATAAGCCTTGCGGTATTGTTTGGCTGCATCGAAGTATTCGCCGACAGCATAGAATTTATCACCTTTCTTCATAGCCTGATCAGCCCCACAACTGATTATCAGAGTGGCGGTGATGGCTATCATCCATATTGTGAGAAATCTTCGCATATCATATTTATAACGATATGGCTTACGATTTATTGCTTCTTGCCCTTTTTCTTCTTGGGTTCTTCGTCGGGGGTGACAGTAACACGACGGTTTGACGGATCGCTCATGACATCATTCACAATGTCGGCCACCTGCTGTTTCAACTCGTTGATGAACTGTTGGGCATCATATTTCTGATGTTCGATATCGCGCAACTTCTTTTCCCAGATACCAGTCAGTTCACAACTTTTCAGCAGTTCCTCGCGAATCAGGTCGATGAGTTCGATACCTGTGGGCGTGGCGACGAGGCGTTTACGCTCGCGTTTGATATAGTGGCGCTTGAAAAGGGTCTCGATGATGGAGGCACGGGATGAGGGTCGCCCGATACCATTTTCCTTCATGGCAGCACGGAGCGTCTCATCTTCCACGAACTTACCAGCTGTCTCCATCGCACGCAGCAGAGATGCCTCATTATAATAAGGTGGTGGCGTGGTCCATTTCTCAGTGAGGGTGGGCTTATGGTCACCACTCTCCCCTTTGACGAAGGTCGGCAAGGTGCGCTCTTCATCGTCTTGTTTCTTCTCCTCGTCGTCGCTGTCGGCTTTTGTTTCTGCCTTCTCTCTGACGACCCGCCAACCTGGATCAAGGATCTCCTTACCTGTGACCTTGAATTCCACATCCTCGTCTCCATGAACGACACCCAGCACCGTTGTCGTAGAGAACTTACAATCGGGTAGGAAGACACCGATAAAGCGACGGGCCACAAGGTCGAATACTTTCTGTTCTGCATCGCTGAGATTCTGGGGGACAACACCTGTAGGGATGATGGCGTGGTGATCAGTCACCTTGGAGGTGTCGAACACACGCTTTGACTTTTTCAATGCCTTGCCGCCGATGGGTTTGATGAGATCGGCATAGGGGGCCACACCACCGAATTTCGTCTGATAGAGACCGTTCAGTGTCTGTGGGCATTTCGGATAGATGTCATCGCTGAGGTATTGCGTATCCACACGCGGATAAGTGGTGTATTTCTTCTCGTAGAGACTCTGGATGAGGTTGAGCGTCATTTCGGCGGAAAAGGCATACTTACGGTTACAATCCACCTGCAGTGAAGTTAGGTCATAGAGTTGGGGCGGCTGTTCCTTGCCTTCCTTCTTTTCTACCTTTGTCACCTCAAAAGGTTTGCCCTCGATAGTAGAGAAGGCTTTTTCACCTTCTTCCTTCGAGGTGTACTTTCCCTTCGTAGCGGTGAAGGTGGTATCGCGATACACGGTTGCTAAGACCCAATAGGGCTCCGGCTTGAAGTTTTCGATTTCCTTCTGGCGATTCACGATGAGGGCGAGGGTAGGTGTCTGTACGCGTCCGATGCTGAGTACCTGACGGTTCTGGCCATATCTGAGGGTATAAAGGCGGGTGGCATTCATGCCTAAAAGCCAGTCACCGATGGCGCGCGAGAGACCTGCCAGATAGAGGGGCTGGTAATCGGTCTGGTCTTTCAGGTTGGCGAAACCTTCTCGAATCGCCTCGTCAGTCATCGAAGAGATCCATAAGCGCTTGACAGGACAAGTGGCCTGTGCTTTCTGCATCACCCAGCGCTGGATGAGTTCTCCCTCCTGTCCGGCATCACCACAGTTCACAATACCGTCGGCAGCCTGCATCAGTTTTTCAATGATGGCAAACTGTTTTTTGATGCCGTTATCGTCAATAAGTTTGATGCCGAAGCGTTGGGGCACCATCGGCAGCTGTGTCAGTGCCCAAGGTCTCCAGGCGGGTGTGTAGTCGCCAGGCTCTTTCAGGGTACAGAGATGGCCGAAGGTCCAGGTCACCTGGTAGC
>Ga0265300_10000709_pt1 | contig 34559 bp, 27 predicted proteins | sample AusTroGonzalo_MG_FD_193482 | JGI IMG/M metagenome (GOLD analysis project Ga0265300, IMG submission 193482) | Bovine rumen microbial communities from tropical cattle in Woodstock, Queensland, Australia - Gonzalo_03 | ecosystem: Host-associated > Mammals > Digestive system > Stomach > Rumen ...
ATGTGTAGTTTCTCAACTATGAACTATGTACTATGAACTATGGACTGATGAAATTATCAGGTGGTTATTGCAGCGGGGTCCCACCTCTTCCCATTCCGAACAGAGAAGTTAAGCCCGCCTGCGCCGATGGTACTGCAATGCAATGCGGGAGAGTAGGAGGCCGCCATCTTTTTAAGAAAAACCCTGAGGATACAATATCTTCGGGGCTTTTTCGTTTATATAATTGTATGCAGTGGACTGATAGAATCAGACAAACGAAGATTTTCCTTGTAATAGCAGCAATTGTGATTGCTGTGGTATCGCTGTTGGTGTCGCATTTCCTGGTGAGGGACCTTTCCAAGGAAGAACGTCATAAGATGGAGACATGGGCAGAGGCTTTGAATGCCTTGAACAATGCGGATGAGAACACAGATTTGTCGTTGGTGCTGAATGTGATACAGAGCAATAATACGATTCCTGTCATTGTGATGGATGCTGATGGCAGGGTGACAGATTATCGGAATATCGCTATCGATGCTCGAACCGCAACTGATTCGGATTCCTATGTCCGACAATATGGAAAACGGATGTATCATGACGGCAATTTCATAAAGATTCAATTAAGCGATTCTACTGATACTGAAGACTATCAGTTAGTATGTTACGATGAGTCGACGATGTTAAAGCGCCTGGCCCAATATCCCTATTGGCAATTGGGTATCGTCATGATCTTTGTAGTGGTTGCTATCTTCGCCCTGTTGGCATCGAAACGGGCTGAGCAGAATAAGGTATGGGTGGGACTTTCCAAGGAAACGGCACACCAATTAGGAACACCGATTTCGAGTCTGATGGCTTGGGTGGAGATCCTGAAAGAGAATTATCCAGAGGATAAACTGATACCAGAGATGGATAAGGATGTGAAGCGGTTGGAGTTGATAGCGGAACGTTTCTCAAAAATCGGTTCATTGCCAGAGCCTGTGGAAGCCTCGATGAATGAGGCGCTTTCGCATGTAGTAGACTATATGAATCTTCGCACATCGAAGAAGGTGGAAATTGTCAGGCATCTTCCTGAAGAGGAGGTTATTATCAAGATGAATCCACAACTATTTGAGTGGGTGATAGAGAATCTTTGTAAGAATGCCGTTGACGCCATGGAGGGAAACGGAAGGATCGACCTGACCCTGACAGACGAGGATGATCGGGTGGTGATTGAAGTTCACGACAACGGAAAGGGCATCAGAAAGAAAGATATTAAGAATGTGTTTACTCCAGGTTTTACCACGAAAAAGCGTGGATGGGGCCTTGGCCTTTCCTTAGCCAAGCGAATTGTTGAAGAATATCATCGGGGACGTATCTTTGTGAAGGAATCGGAGGTTGGTGTCGGAACGACATTTAGGATAGAATTGGAAAAAGAGGAAAAAATTGCACAGAAGAGTTGAAAGTGTGCGGTTATCTGAGTTGTTGGGGAATGAATTGAAGTGAAAAACATAAAAAAAGCAAATAAGTGTTTCGTATCTGAGAAAATATTTGTAACTTTGCACCCCAAATGGCGAGCAAGCCGAGTTCATAAGAGCTCGCTCTTAGTGGCGAGGCGAAGCCGACATTCGTAAAACAAATAACGAGTAAATGTGTAGTTTAGAGCAGTTTAAGATAGATTTGAAAAACCAGAAAGACGAGGTGCAAGTCTTGGATTTTGATTTGGACAATCTGTTCTTTGCCGCTCTTGACGGCTCGGAGGTGAAGCAGGGGGCTTTGCACGTGTCGGTGTCTATACGCAAGATGACCGGCTTTTATGAACTCCTGTTCCATACTGAGGGCACAGTGACCGTAACTTGTGACCGTTGTCTTGACGATATGTCCCAGCCGATAGAGGCCGATAATCGTCTTGTCGTGAAACTTGGTGCGGTCTACTCCGAGGAAGATGATGTCATCACAGTGTCAGAGGACGAAGGAATACTCGACACTTCCTGGCTCATCTATGAGTTTATTGTGCTGGCTATACCCATCAAGCATGTGCATGCACCTGGCAAGTGCAACCCTGCAATGAGCCAAGTTCTGGAAGAACTCTCAACTGACCGAAGCAGCGATGAGGCGTCCGACCAGCCGATAGATCCCCGATGGAGTGCGCTTTTTAAGTTAAAAGTGAAGAGTGAATAGTGAAGATTCGGCTTTGCCGCTTGCTACTGAAGTGAAGCAAGAATTTGCTACCGCTCAGAAATTGTAAATTGTAAATCGTTAAATAGTAAATTGAATTATGGCACATCCTAAAAGAAGACAATCAAGTACTCGTCAGGCCAAGCGTCGTACTCACGACAAGGCTGTAGCTCCTACACTGGCAGTATGCCCCAACTGCGGCGCTTACTATGTATATCACACAGTATGCCCCACATGTGGTTACTATCGTGGTAAGGTGGCTATTAAGATAGAAGACGAAGTCGCTGCTGAGTAATGAACAATAAAATTAGCGCGGTCATCACGGGTATTGGTGGCTATATTCCCGATTATGTTCTCACCAATGAGGAATTGTCGAGGATGGTTGACACCAACGACGAGTGGATTATGACGCGTGTTGGCATCAAGGAGCGCCGTATCCTGACAGAAGAGGGACTCGGCACTTCTTATATGGCCCGTAAGGCAGCCAAGCAGTTGATGCAGAAGACTGGTGCTGATCCGGATACTATTGATGCCATTGTTGTGGCCACTTCGACCGCTGATTATAAGTTCCCATCGACAGCAAGCATCGTGCTTGGTAAGCTTGGACTGAAGAATGCTTTCGCATTCGATTTCTGGGGTGCTTGTTGTGGATTCCTCTATTCGCTCGATGTGGCAGCATCGATGGTAAAGAGTGGCAGATGTAAGAAGGTCATCGTTATCGGTGCCGACAAGATGTCGTCGATAGTCGATTATAAAGACCGCCAGACCTGTCCGCTTTTCGGTGATGGTGCAGCAGCAGTGCTTCTTGAGGCATCGGAAGAGGAGAATATCGGTGTGATGGACTCTCATCTGCGTGCTGATGGTAAAGGTCTTCCGTTCTTGCATATGAAGGCAGGTGGTTCTGTCTGTCCTCCATCGCATTTTACGATTGATCACCGTCTGCATTTTCTCTATCAGGAGGGTCGCACCGTGTTCCGTTATGCTGTTACCAATATGAGCGATGATTGTGCCCTGGTCGCTGAGCGCAATGGACTGGATAAGGATAATATTCAGTGGATTGTTCCCCATCAGGCTAATATGCGTATCATCGAGGCAGTGGCAAAGCGTTTGGATCTGTCCATGGATCAGGTGATGGTCAATATCGAGCATCTTGGTAATACCAGTGCAGCCACCATTCCACTTGCTCTATGGGAGAATGAATCGAAGTTAAGGAAAGGTGATAATATGATTTTCACCGCGTTTGGAGCCGGATTTGTCCACGGGGCCTCCTATTACAAGTGGGCATACGACGGCGCCCAATAAACTTAAAGAAACTATACGAGAAAACGCATCCTTTTTGAAAGATGCGTTTTTTTGTCTAAACAAAGAATATGCATAAGGCAGGATTCGTAAACATTGTTGGAAATCCAAACGTTGGTAAATCGACGTTGATGAACCAACTCGTGGGAGAGCGCATCAGTATTGCAACATTTAAGGCGCAGACCACCCGTCATCGTATCATGGGTATTGTCAATACCGATGACATGCAGATTGTGTTCTCAGACACGCCAGGTGTTCTGAAACCCAATTATAAATTGCAGGAGTCGATGTTGGCTTTCTCGGAGTCTGCGTTGCAGGATGCGGATGTGCTGCTGTATGTGACCGATGTGGTGGAGAATCCAGAGAAGAACATGGACTTTCTTGGGAAGGTTCAGAAGATGGATACCCCAGTCATCTTGCTTATTAATAAAATTGATGAACTCGCTTGCACATCTAACCATTCGAGTCAATCCAGTTTGACTAGTATTGTAGAGAAGTGGCATGCGCTATTGCCCAAAGCAGAGATCCTCCCTATTTCTGCGAAAAATAAGTTCGGTATTGATATGCTACTGAAACGTATTCAGGAACTATTGCCTGAGAGTCCTGCCTATTTTGACAAAGATCAACTGACAGATAAGCCTGCCCGCTTTTTTGTCTCAGAGATAATCCGTGAGAAGATCCTGCTCTATTACGATAAGGAGATCCCTTATTCCGTCGAGGTACGGGTGGAGCGTTTCAAAGAGGATGAGAAGCATATCCATATCAATGCGCTGATCTATGTGGAACGTGACAGTCAGAAAGGCATTATCATCGGCCATCAAGGAGTAGCTCTCAAAAAGGTGAGCACAGAGGCGCGAAAGTCACTAGAGAAGTTCTTTGGCAAGCCCATCTTCCTTGAAATCTTCGTAAAGGTGGATAAGGATTGGCGCTCGTCAGAACGGGAGTTGGATAGCTTTGGATATAATCCGGAATAAATAAGATAATATGGGAAATTTAGTAGCAATTGTAGGACGCCCCAACGTAGGTAAGTCGACGCTTTTCAACCGACTGACAAAAAGCCGTCAGGCTATTGTCAGCGACGAAGCTGGTACCACGCGCGATCGCCAGTACGGCAAGTGTGATTGGAATGGCCGTGAGTTCTCTGTCGTGGATACAGGCGGCTGGGTCGTCAATTCAGATGATATATTCGAGGAGGAAATCCGTAAGCAGGTGATCATTGCTACGGAAGAGGCTGATCTGGTGCTTTTTGTCTGTGATATCAAGAATGGTGTGACCGACTGGGATATGGACGTGGCACAGATCCTGCGTCGTGCCAAATTGCCTGTTCTCCTCGTGGCTAACAAGGCTGATGATAACAAACATCTCTATGACCAGTATGAGTTTTATAATCTTGGTCTTGGCGATCCTTATTGCATTAGCGCTGCCACTGGTAGTGGCACGGGTGATTTGCTCGACAAGGTATTAGAGATGTTGCCAGAGAAGAGTGCAGACCAGTTGGAGGAGGGCATTCCCCGTTTTGCAGTGGTAGGTCGCCCGAATGCGGGAAAGTCGAGTCTCATCAACGCGTTTATTGGCGAAGAGCGTAATATCGTTACAGAAATCGCCGGTACTACGCGTGATTCCATTTATACCCGTTACGATAAGTTCGGCTTCGACTTCTATCTTGTGGATACAGCCGGCATCCGTCGTAAGAATAAGGTAACAGAGGATTTGGAGTTCTATAGTGTGATGCGTTCCATCCGTGCCATTGAGAATTCCGATGTCTGTATCCTGATGATTGATGCCACACGAGGCATTGAGGCGCAGGATATGAACATCTTTCAGCTGATTCAGAAGAACAATAAGAGTCTGGTGGTGGTCGTCAATAAGTGGGACCTTGTAGAGGACAAGAGTCAGGTGGTGATCGATACATTCGAGAACGCTATTCGAAAGCGTATGGCACCGTTTGTGGATTTCCCCATCATCTTTGCCTCGGCATTGACCAAACAGCGCATCTTCAAGGTGCTTGAGACAGCCAAGCAAGTTTATCTGAACCGTAAGGCACGCATAGGAACAACGAAGCTCAACGAGGTGATGCTGCCATTGATTGAGGCTTTCCCGCCCCCCTCTATCAAGGGAAAGTATATCAAGATTAAATATGTGTCGCAGGTTCCAGATACACAGATTCCTACATTTGTGTTCTACGCCAACCTACCTCAATATGTCAAGGAACCCTATAAGCGTTTTTTAGAGAATAAGATCCGTGAGAACTGGACGTTGACAGGTTCGCCCATAAATGTGTTTATCCGTCAGAAATAGCATGAAATATCTGCCCGTATTCTTCTTGGTACTGCTGTTGTGCCTAGCCTGTGCTAATCCATCGCCAGAGGAAATGGCATCCATCGCTGCAAAAGGCTATTACACGCACTTGGTGAATGGCGAATATGAGGCCTTTTTGGAAGGAAAGGAAGGGGCAGAAAGCCTGCCAGACGATTACCGTGAACAGTTGCTGACGAGCTATCGACAGTATATGGCGCAGCAAAACCGGGATCATCATGGAATTCATGATATTCGTATTTCTAATGCTACAGCTGATACGGCATTGCAATATACGAATGTGTTTCTGGTATTATGCTTTGGTGATTCTGTGAATGAAGAAATCGTTGTACCTATGGTAGAACGGAATGGAAGTTGGAGAATGAAATAATAATAATATGAGAGGATTTGTTTTATCTGTAGTTGTAGGCATATGTGGTATTCCCGCATTAGCACAGAGTCCCTTACAGGAGACTGGTTATCATCTGTTTAATCATCTGGATGCTTCTATCACCTTGGGTACGACGGGTATAGGTTTCGATCTTGCTACTCCTGTTACTAACTATGCCCAGTTGCGAGTAGGCTATGCCTTTATGCCCTCTTTCCATAAGAGCATGTATTTCGGCATCCAGGTAGGTGATAAACCTGAGAGTAAGTATGATGAGAATGGAAATCGAGTGCAGACGAAGTTCGACCGAATGGCTGATGCTTTGAATCAGATAACAGGCTACAAGGTGGAGGATCAGGTTGAGATGATAGGTATGCCTACCTATAACAATCTCAAAGTCTTGGTTGATATCTTCCCCTTTCAGAAAGATAAACGTTGGCACGTCACAGCTGGTTTCTTCTTAGGCCCGTCAAGAATTGCTAAAGCTTATAATGCTACAGAGGCTATGCCGACCCTTATGGCTGTTGGCATTTACAATACTATGCGTGAAAAAACGTTGGCATCCTATGAGGCAGGATGGCCTTATCCCCCAGTAATTTCCTTCGGAAGGTGGGAGTTGAACGAAACAGACCTAATTGAAAGACTAGCAGATAGTTTTATCCGTTACGGACGAATGGGTATGCATGTTGGTGATTATGATGATGGCACTCCCTATATGATGGAGCCTGGTGATGACGGCATGGTGAGGGCAGAAGTAAAGGCCAATGCCTTTAAACCCTATTTTGGTTTGGGATATGGTGGCCGTCTGTTAAGGAATAATGATAGGTTTCATGTTGCAGTCGATTTAGGTGCCATGTTCTGGGGGGGCTCTCCGAGTATTGTTACCCATGAAGGCGTTAATTTGACTAATGACGTGAGTAATATTTCTGGGAAAGTTGGTGACTATGTTAGTTTAGCAAAGAAATTCAAGGTATTTCCCGTTCTTGATGTTCGTTTTGTCTATACTATCTTTTGATTTGATGTTCCGCTTTATTATAAGAGGGTGTGTCAAATTTGACACACCCTCTTATAATTTAAAATTAGAAGAACCTCCTTATACCATTATACCAGATATTTTCCGGATAGTAATTACCTAATGACCTGTTTCTTCCCATTAATGATATAAATACCTCTAGGAAGATTGTTTGTATTGTTGTCTTCCTTGACTTTCACGCCAGTGAGGGTATAGATACCTTCTTTAGCAGATGTTTCTTCGTTCGTAATCTTGCTGATACTGGTAGCAACAGCATATTCTTCTGGCAAAAGCAACTTGATACCATTAGCAGTAACAGCTGCAAATGTTGAACTGATGGGCAGATATGCTTTATTAGCTGGGATATAACCCTTGTTAAGTGCTGCACTATTATCAGCAACAAATGCCAACTTTTCATCTACAACTCCAAGCACTCGCATGGTGCTCTGATTGAATTCCAAGGCATTCTTCATGGTTTGATCCTCATTCGCTGTAGGAACATAGCAGAAGATCCTACCTTTCAGTTCATTTCCAGAAATGGGACTGATTGTCTCATTTAATAAAGTTACCTTGTTATCTGCAACATTATTTGAAGAACATTCTATGATGACAGGTGTGGATGCGGGAATTACACCATTGGTAATTTCCTTTAGTTCAGCTATGGGCTCCTGAACATGATTAGTGTCATATATATGCTGATCGATATAGTATGCTTTCATACCATCTCTTAGCTGGTATGCAAAGCAAGTAAAGAGCGTCGTGTAATATTTCTCACCTACCTTAATGTTTTCACTTGGATTGATGCCGAAGAACTCTTTTTCATTGTCAATCTTCTTGATTTTCCATAGGGAATATTTCTTTTCATTTGTTTCCAGTTGTCTGATGTAACTGAGTGTTGCAACTCCGCAGTAACTGTCTCTTTTTACAGGAAAGTCGAAACCGTAATCTATCAAATCTATTTGATAGCCAGAGTAAACTGTATTTAACTCTCCTTGACTACTCATTTGTAGTGATTGATTACCATAACCGAAATCTTTTAATAACTTTTCTGTGTTCATGCCTTGTGCCTCAATGGTAAAACCCGATGTACTGCCTGAAATATATAATATTGTGCCCGGGTTACCATCTTTCGATTTCACTAACTGCAATGCTTCAACAGCTTCATTGACGGCCTTTCCGCTCGATAAACTGATGCTTTTACTCTCTTCACTGACTTTATCATTTTGGATAGAAATGTATCTGCCTGCTTCACCTTGATTCTGTATTCTGTAGAAACCTGAGCCGCTGTACTGGGCAAACAACGGAATCGAAATAATGGAAGCCATGCATGAAAGTACTATTCTTTTCATATTAATTCATTTAAAAAGCCCAACCCTACAATCTTCATCTTTCGATTCCGATGCCGGGTTGGGCATGGTTATTGATTCTTACAAATTACTCGGCAATACAAATGCTTACACGGTTCATATCGTTCTCTGCGAACGGCTGAACGCGAGCACCCTTACTGTCATAAGAGATGCGGTCAGCAGCAATTGAGTACTGCTCCTTAAGAGCCTTCACAACGGCGTCGGCGCGCTGAGCAGCCAGACGGTCGTTGATTCTGTCATTACCTGTACCAGCATCAGCATAACCTGTTACAACCACCTTTGCGTTGGGATACTTGTTCAGGTAGTCAGCGATATCCTTCACCTTACTAGCCTCTGAGTCTTGAATCTTGTAAGAATTAATCTTGAAGAACACATCACGACGGATAGGCTCGATAACAGGGGCCTGAACAGGAGCGGGAACTTCTACAACCTTCTCCACAACCTTCTCTACATAGCGAATCTCAGGCTCTGGTGCAGGGATAACGCGGGTAGTATAGGTTGGCCCCAGATTGATCTTCAGACCAGCGAGAGCGTTGAAATACCAATCCCAGTTATCAGCGTTCTTAGAGTTGTACTTGTCGCTAAGTGTGTTGGCGCTCACCTCGATACCGAAGCTGATAGCATCGCTCAGTTTGAAATCTGCTGAGATACCACCCTGTGCGAATGGGCGTACCTTGGATCCGTCCCAAAGATACTCCAAGGTGTTTACTCCATGAGTGGCTTGCATAGCCTTCTGTGCATCTGCAGCCTTGTCGTTGCTAAAGCCGATGTTGGCACCACCGCCCAAGAACAAACCAAAATTGAATACACGATTAGGGTTATAACCACAAAGTGCATTTGAGAGATTAACTGTCAGATCAAGAGACGGAGCAACATACTTCCAATCCCATGTATACTTCTGGTTATTAATCTCAGAACCAGCCTTACTCTGCCAGCCGTTTACAGCGAGACGAAGACCAAATACGGGGCTGAACTGACGACCGATAGCAGCCTGAACGTTGTATGAATTCAAATCTCCGAAATCAACCTCACCCAGTGTGTGCTGAATGCCTACAGGCTGTATCTGTACAAACCAGTGAGGATTGAAAACGTATTCCGTCTTAGGCTGCTGATCCTGTGCAGATACCGAGAGGAATCCCAGTGCCAGCAGACAAGACATTATTGTTTTCTTCATTTTCATATTTTTGCTGTTTTTGAATCCTACTTTACTTCTTACCCTTGATGAAATAGTTCAAGGTTCTGATATTTCCCTCATAGTCAAGAGCTGAATACTGGATTGCATAAGTCTTACCGGCCTCGAGTGTGAAAGGAATCTCATTTACACTACCAGGAATAACCTTACCCAGCAAACCTGCATTGACAGGGTCATTTGGCTCAACGGGAGAACCATTAACACTTGTTACAACTACATACTTTTTGTATGCAGGAGCTAAGAGCTCTACAGTCCAAGATGACGGAATCAGTTTTATTTCACCAGCATTATAGACTTTGTAGTTGTTCATGATGCCAGGACGAGAAATTTCGCCATTTGCGTCAATAAACATCGTGGGTTGGAGTGCCCAATTGATATTATTCAGCCAAATGTTTGTCTGTTTGTTGAACCTTCTCAGCCAATTCCATGCCCTAGTACGTGTATGTTGGTTATTTGTACTCCAATTGACAAGTTGGGTTTCAAACCTTTCAAGTTCAGAAATTGGTGTGTCACTAATCTCACTCTCGTCAGCAAGATCAAAAGCGTAAGTCAGCGGCTTAATTGCGACAGCTGCAATGTTTGCAGGAGAATAAGTATAGTTGCCATCACCCCAAGAAGCCTGCAGACGGTATGTGGGAATGTCGTTACCTGCAACCAAATTGGTGATGGTTTGTAACATGTCTGCTATGTCTTCTTTACCATGATTCTTGAGTAAATCGACAATCTGATCTTTGAATGCTTGCTTATCTTCTGGCTCCCAAGAGAAGTAAGCCTTAGAAATATTTCCTTCGGTAATAGTGGCATAAGTCTCATAGAACGCATTGTCACCACGAGTGATATACCTGAGTTCTTCGTTAGACTCTACTAACGGAGTCAATTCTACAGGTGCTTCATTACCAATGGTAGACACGAGTTTCAAAGTCTTACCAGAAAAATCTACAGAACTTGGGTTTACAGTTACATAGAGTTTACCTGCGTTGCCAACACCCTCGATGAGGTAATCGCCTTTAAAAATAATAGGCTCTTCAGCACCTTTGGGGAAGTAAATATCACGCTTAGCCTTTTCACCGAAGAATGAAATCAGAAGATTTGAGTTCACACCAAATGGGGTGGAGAATTCAAACAGGGGGTTCACAACCTTATCAACGCTGATACTTGTTACCTCGGTCTTATAGACGTTGGTCAGGTCGATATCCATTGTAGTGATGGTCTCCTCGATGATCTTAATGATCTCTTCCTTTGTGAAAGAATCGGGAAGTTGCGTCTTGAAAGCTTCCAACGCATCATCAATCATTTTCTGAACCTCAGCCTTTGTCAAACTAGAAGGATTAATCTTTGCAATAGCATCGTCGATGAGCTTCTGAATCTGCTCCTGTGTCAGAGGAGTAGGAATCTCAATCTTAGCAATAGCATCGTTAATAAGCTTCTTGACCTCTTCTTCTGTCAGGCCAGGAACAGGAATGTCACTTTTCTTTGCATAGTCACCTAATGCTGCAATGATAAGTGCATTAACCTGATCCTCTGTCAGGCCAGGAGCAGGAATGTCACTCGTTTTTGCATAACCTTCCAAAGCTTTGGCAATAGCATCATTCACTTGTGCTTTAGTGTAATAATCACCAAGTAAAGCCTGAACTGCAGCGGGCAGGTCAGCTGTTTTCAGATAACCGTCAAGGCTGGGAATGGTTTTAACAGCTGCCTCCAAACTCTTGAGTCTTGATTCAATTGCATTCACATCGCAGTTGCAACTCTTGATAGAGCTTACGAGAGCCTGCAGGTCTGCCAACTTCTTTTCAAGTGTGGCATACTTCGCATCCATCTCTGACTTGTAGTCGGCATCAGTGTCCTTACAAGAAACAAATGCACTCGTAGTAGCAAACAGCATTGCCACTAAGAGAATACCATTAACAATTTTCTTTTTCATTGATTTTTAAATTATAATTAGACATATATATATGATTTCTCCACATAAATCGCTGCAAATGTAGGCATTTTATTTCAAACTGCCAAGAAAAGTTTAAGTTTTTTTTTGATTTTTATCGATTTTCTGCTTATTTTTCTTCATATTGGTACGAAAAGTGCGCCTGACAGGACTCGAACCTGCACGTCATAAACACTAGATCCTAAGTCTAGCGCGTCTACCAATTCCGCCACAGGCGCCTTTCGTATATGGTATAATTATTGAAAGTGGGTGCAAAGTTAGGCATTTTTATTGACTCTGCCAAATGTTTGGGTGAAAAATAGTCATTCCACTCATTTCGCGCGTGTACATTTAATATTTATTGTCAATCATTCGTCATCGAAAAGCCGTAATTGGCCTGTCATTTCGTCACGTACTTGTTGCTCGCTTTTACCTGCATCAGGGTCAAGGTCTTCTTCAGAATCATCCGCATCTTCTGGATTATCGGGACTGTCTTGTTCTTCTGGGAAACGGATAGGCTCCAATTCCTCGATGCTCTCAATCTGATAAGTGCTGAGGCGTTTGCCCTTGGCCTTAAAACCTTTGACGGCAATAAACTGTTCTGCATCGATTTCTTCAGATCCTCTGAACTCGTCGACACCACCGTATGTGACTTTGATGAGCGGATAGACGGTATCTGTTAGAAGAATGAGTTTCGAGGAGGGATTCTCGCTGAGCCAATTCTGCTTTTTCTTTGAGGCATCCATTAGGAATCGCTTTAGATAGGGATAGCCCTGGTTATCGGCATCGAAAAGTATGGCCGTCCATACCTTGTCTGCATTGTATTTCTCGATGCACAGGATATTTGGTTCAAAATGGTTGTTCAGGTCGAAACTTGTCAGATAGAAATCGCCGTTGTCGAGAATCACTAATATCTGGTCTTCATCGTAGAACTCGCCAAGCAGTCGTCCATGGTCGTCATAATTCAAGCGGTTTACATCAGGATCATACCATACTTTTCGTCCGCCAAGGGTTGAATGACCATGACTCTTCAAACCGATGCGATGTACAGGGTTCTTTGTCAACAAGTTACCTTTAGATCCACGTCCTTTAATCATTACCTGAGAGAAATCTTGGTCAATGAAGATCTTCTTCAGTTTCGGGTTGGGGTCGAGGGTTACCTTGATGATTTCTGCCTCACCGTTGGGGTTAGCTGTAAAATACATGACTTTTGAACCAGGTGTGCCTTGTGTCAGGTCATATTCCTTGTCGCGTGTCATCGATGTCACGTTGAAGCGCTTCATGAAGTACCAGCCCTTCTTTCCGTCGCGGTAGACAACATTATAGGTCGTACGCGAATCGTTCTTCTTAAAGACCGCCACATGGAGGATGTTTTTGCCCACGAAGACTTTGTCGGCTACACGGATTACCTTGTACTTACCGTCTTTGTAGAAGATAATGATGTCATCAATGTCAGAGCAGTTACATACGAACTCATCTTTCTTGAGTCCCATGCCAATAAAGCCATCAGTACGGTTAATGTAGAGCTTCTGATTGGCTTCTGCCACTTTAGTAGCCTCAATGGTGTCGAAATTGCGGATTTCCGTCAGACGCGAGTGTTCCTTTCCGTATTTGTCCTTAAGGAATTGGAACCAGTTAGCTGTCACTTCCACGAGGTTCGCCAAGTCGCGGTCTATCTCCTCAATCTCAGCCTTGATACGGGTCATTAGCTCATCTGCCTTGTCTTTGTTGAATTTCAGAATGCGCTGCATCTTGATTTCCAGCAGTTTGAGGATATCATCCTTTGTTACCTCGCGTACAAGGCTGGGGTAATAAGGCGTCAAACGGTCATCGATATGTTCACAGACAGCATTAATGGTCGGAGCCTGCTCGAATTTCTTGTCTTTATAGATGCGTTCCTCGATGAAAATTTTCTCAAGCGAATAGAAGTGCAGCTGTTCCAACAGTTCGTTCTTGCGGATTTCTAACTCCTGACGAATCAGGTCCTTGGTGCGTTCGACACTATGTTTTAGAACATCAGAAACAGTTAAGAACTGCGGTTTCTGGTCTGCAATAACACAACAGTTAGGTGAGATGTTGATCTCACAGTCCGTAAAGGCATAAAGTGCGTCAAGGGTTTTGTCGCTCGAAACGCCTGGCATCAGGTGGATTTGTATCTCAACCTGTGCAGAGGTGAGGTCGTCAACGCGCTTGGCCTTGATTTTCCCCTTCTCAATGGCTTTCGTGATGCTCTCGATAAGGGTGCCCACAGTTTTTGAGTAAGGCAACTCACGGATAACGAGGGTTTTCTGATCCAATTTCTCGATTTTGGCACGTACCTTCAGAACACCTCCTCGCTGACCATCGTTGTATTTCGATACGTCGATGCTGCCACCTGTCTGGAAATCAGGATAGAGATGGAACTCCTGTTCGTGCAAGTAGTTGATGGCGGCGTCGCAGATTTCGCAGAAGTTATGAGGCAGAATCTTAGAAGAGAGACCTACGGCGATACCCTCTGCACCTTGTGCCAGTAGCAAAGGATACTTCACGGGTAGAGAAATTGGTTCCTTGTTACGTCCGTCGTAGGAGAGCTGCCATTCTGTGGTCTTAGGATTAAATACGGTGTCGAGGGCGAACTTCGATAATCGGGCCTCGATATATCGTGGAGCAGCGGCTTTGTCCCCCGTAAGAATATTACCCCAGTTTCCCTGTGTGTCTATAAGTAGATCTTTCTGTCCCAGTTGTACAAGGGCATCGCCGATGGAGGCATCGCCATGTGGGTGGAATTGCATGGTGTGTCCCACGATATTTGCCACTTTATTATATCTGCCGTCATCCATGCGCTTCATAGAGTGCATGATACGGCGCTGAACCGGTTTGAAGCCGTCTTCGATATTGGGTACGGCACGCTCCAGAATTACATACGAGGCATAATCCAAAAACCAATTTTGGTACATGCCAGACAAATGGTGTACCGCAGCCGCGTCAAAACGGTTGACGGGTTTATAGTCAGAGTGGCCCTCTACGCCCCTCTCCATGTCCGACGATTGGTACTCACCACCGTCTTCTTCGAGGATCTCATCGTCCTTTATTTCGTCATCCATAATTTGTTTGGTCTTCAGTTTGCTTGCAAAAGTACGAAAAAAAACTGAGAAAGCCGTCATTTTTGGATTTTTTTTGTACCTTTGCACCCGCAATTTATAAATAAGGTGGAAATAAAACGCAATTCATCAATGACAGCAAATGAGATTCGCGACTCATTCAAGAAGTTTTTTGAGTCGAAGCAACACGCTATTGTACCGTCAGCTCCTATGGTGATCAAGGATGATCCCACGCTGATGTTTACGAACGCAGGTATGAACCAGTGGAAGGACATTATTCTTGGCACTCGCGACCCGGAGCCGCGTCGTCGTGCTGATACACAGAAGTGTCTTCGTGTCTCTGGTAAGCACAACGATCTGGAGGAGGTAGGTCATGATACCTATCACCACACTATGTTCGAGATGCTTGGTAACTGGAGCTTTGGTGACTATTTTAAGGAGGGCGCTATCGATATGGCCTGGGAATATCTGGTAGATGTGTTGAAACTGAATCCGGAAGACCTTTATGTGACGGTTTTCGAGGGTTCTCCTGAAGAGAATATTCCTCGCGACGATGAGGCTGCGAAATATTGGGCTAAGCATGTGCCCGAGGATCATATTATCAATGGTAACAAGCATGACAACTTTTGGGAAATGGGTGATACGGGACCTTGTGGCCCTTGCTCAGAAATTCATGTTGATTCCCGTACCCCAGAACAGCGTAAGGCTTCTGGTAAGAGTGGCCGTGACCTCGTCAATCAGGATGATCCCCAAGTGATTGAGATTTGGAATCTTGTATTCATGCAGTTCAACCGCAAGGCTGATGGTTCACTTGAGAAACTATCGATGAACGTGATTGATACTGGCATGGGTTTTGAGCGACTTGTGCGTATGTTGCAGGGTAAACACTCTAATTATGATACCGACGTGTTTCAGCCGATTATTAAGGCTGAACAGCAGTTGACAGGTCTGAAATATGTAACTTTTGAGGAAGAGCAAGAGACTCCAATCACCAAACAGCAGGACGATATTAATGTTGCCATGCGTGTCTGCGCTGATCACCTTCGTGCTGTGTCGTTCTCGATTGCCGATGGTCAGCTGCCTTCGAATGCGAAGGCAGGCTATGTGATTCGTCGTATATTGCGCCGTGCTGTGCGTTACGCCTATACGTTCCTAGGCCAGAAAGAAGGCTTCCTTTATAAGCTCGTGCCGACGCTTGTGCATGAGATGGGTGATGCTTTCCCCGAACTGAAGGCTCAGCAACAACTGGTCTCGAAGGTGATGAAGGAAGAGGAAGATGCCTTCTTGCGTACGTTAGATAAGGGTATCTCTCTGCTTGACAAGGCTATGGAGCAGCTGAAGGCAGAAGGTAAGACCGAACTTGACGGTGTTCAGGCTTTCCGTCTTTTTGATACCTATGGATTCCCTCTCGACCTGACGGAGTTGATCTGTCGTGAGAATGGCTTCACTGTCAATGAGGAGCAGTTTAATGTTGAGATGCAAAAGCAGAAAGAGCGTGCCCGTAATGCCGCCGCTGTGGAGAATTCTGATTGGGTAGAGTTAGCAGCGGGTGAGCAGCAGTTCGTGGGCTATGATTATACTGAATACGAATGCCATATTCTCCGTTATCGTAAGGTGACGCAGAAGAAGAATGAGTTTTATGAACTCGTGCTTGACTATACGCCGTTCTATGGTGAGATGGGTGGTCAGGTCGGTGACTGTGGTGTCATTTGCAACGAGGAAGAGACCATCGAGATCATCGACTCAAAGCGCGAAAATAATCAGACCGTACACATTGTGAAACAGTTGCCGAAAGATTCGTCTGCCCAGTTCATGGCTTGTGTGGATACTGATAAGCGCGATGCTTCTGCTGCTAATCATACAGCAACCCATTTGCTTGACTATGCTTTGAAACAGGTCTTAGGTGACCATGTGGAGCAGAAGGGCTCGTTTGTATCGTCAGACACCCTGCGTTTCGACTTCTCACATTTCCAGAAAGTAACTGATGAGGAGATTCGTCAGGTGGAGCGTATGGTGAATGAGATGATTCGTGAAGATATTCCTCTTGATGAGCATCGCGAGGTGCCTTTCGAGGAGGCCAAGAAACTGGGCGCTATTGCCCTCTTCGGTGAGAAGTACGGTGATAAGGTACGTGTGGTACGCTTCGGTCCCAGTTGTGAATTCTGTGGTGGTATCCATGCAAAAGCTACAGGTAAGATTGGCTTTTTCAAGATCATTTCTGAGAGTTCTGTAGCTGCTGGTATTCGTCGTATTGAGGCTAGAACCGGAAAGGAGTGTGAAGAGCTGCTCTATAAGACAGAAGATATTCTGAAAGCTATTAAAGGCTTCTTCAACAATGCCAAGGATCTTCAGGCAACGATTGTGAAATATATCGAAGAGCACGATACAATGAAAAAAGACATCGAGCAGTTCCAGGCACAACGTGTCCAGGCTTTAGCACAAGAACTCGTTGCTAAAGGCCGTATTGTGAATGGTGTCAAGGTTGTTACTGCTCAAGCACCGATAGCTCCCGATGCTGCTAAGGATCTTGTGTTCAAGGTACGTGAGTTATGTCAAGAAAACCTTGTCTGTGTTGTGGGGTCTGTCTTTAATGAGAAGCCCATGCTGAATATTATGCTTAGTGATGATATGGTAAAGAATCATGGCCTGAATGCAGGCCAGATGGTCCGTGAAGCCGCCAAGTTGATGCAGGGCGGTGGTGGTGGACAGCCTCATTTTGCCAGTGCCGGTGGTAAGAATACCGATGGCCTTTCTGCAGCCATCGACAGGGTGATAGAATTAGCAAACTTATAATATTTGTCCCCGCCAATTGGCGGGGACAAATATTATAATGAAATAGGGATAATCACTTTGAAAACGACGTTGCGTCCCATGTTGTAGACACCCTGACGTCCTGTCACATGGTTGATGTCGCAATACTTCAGACGACTCAGATGGTTTTGATAGGCCTGGTTTAACAGATTATCCGCAGTGATGTAGATTTCTGCAACCTTCTTGTGGTGGATATTTATGTCTGTTCCTGCAGAAATATTCACCAATGTGTAGCTTGGAGTACGAGTCTCCGTATTGTCTGCTTTATAATAGTGGTTCTGTGCAAGATTGCACTCAAGTCCTAGTGCTACATAAGCATTGTTGAAGGTCGTATGTCCATGGTGGGTAATTTCGTATTTCAGCTCTGAAGTCCAACGTGGGGCAGGAGTCATAGGCAGATATTTTGCCTCCTCTGTCTGATGCAGTTGCTGGGCATCGACGTAGGAGAAGGTGTTCTCAAAATGAATACTGTGAATAGGATGCATATCAAATCCTGCCTCGAAACCCAAGAGTCGAGCATCGCCTTGCGTGTATTGATAAGTGAGAAACCCTTCTTCCATCACTTCATTGATACGTTTGGCGAAGATATAGTTTTCTATGCGATTGGCGAAGAGGGCAATTTGTGCAGAAAAGAATTCTGACGAGAAGTCTAGTCCGAGGTCTGCCTGCCAACTGTATTCTGGCTTGAGCTCATGATTGCCAATCTCATATCGTAGCGTTCCTTCATGGATACCATCGCTGCTGAGTTCACTCATATTGGGTGCTCTGAATCCTCGTGCCAGATTCAGACGCAGGTTCGTGTGATTGCAGATGTTCCAAACGGCACCGATATTACCAGAGATGCCTTCAAAATTACGTGAATGGAAATCGATATGACGATAATCAAAACGCAGGCCTCCATTGAGTGTCAGCTTATCCATTGTCTTGCTGATGGTGGCATAGCCACCGATATCAAAAAGCTTGTATTCTGGAATCAGCGACTCCTCCCCTAGGTTCAGCGACTGCTGCCACATACCGTTGAGACCACCAGCCATTTTCCAACCATCCCACTCCTGTGACAGATAGCGTATATCGTAGGTCATTGTGTGGAGTTTGAAATATAACTCATACTCATCTTCTGACTCTTCATATTCCTTGCGTTGGTTCTGCTGATAGCCGAAGATGGCCTTCAACCAGCCTTTGGGCAGATTCAGAGCATTGTCCCAAACGGCCTTGTAGTGGTTGATCTGTTGGAAAGGCAAGGCTTTAGCGTAGGTTTTGATATCGCTGGTTACACATTCTAATTCACCAGTCACTTCATCACGTTCGCCCTCAATGATGCTGGGCGTTTGGTGGAAGATGGTTCCAGTCAGATGAGAATGTCCCCATTGCTCATTCACACCGAGCATCAGTCGTCCTGCCCGTTCTTTAAACTGTGAACCTGGTACGTAGCCATCGTATTTATTCTTATAGGCGTGGGCCATTTTGTCTGTGAAGCGGGCATCCCATACGAATTGTTTCTGATGACCAGAAAAATTCAGCGAGTAATCGAAGAGACCGTTGTTAGTCTGATATTCTGTCGATAGCTGCGCTTTCATTTCGCCTTCTGGCAGAGTCGGGGCTCCATGTAGGATTAGTACACCTGCCATTGCATCGCTGCCATACATCAGACTGGCAGGCCCTTTCAGAATCTCTACGGAGTTAATATTTTGTCCATCAATCTCGATACCGTGTTCATCACCCCATTGCTGACCTTCTTGGCGGATGCCCTCGTTCATCACAATGATACGGTTATAGCCTAGTCCACGGATGATAGGCTTGGAAATACCGCTACCTGTAGTGATTTGTGAAACACCCGGCTGCTTGGCAATGGCATCAATGATATTTGTAGAAGTGGTTTGTCTCAACTCTTTTCCAGATACGATAGAGATGGGAGCTGTTGAGTTCTTCAGCTTTGTATCACCTGTGATACCTGTTACAACCAACTCATTTAGTTTCAGATGTTTGTAGAAAACATCAGTGGAGTCGTTCGGGTGTATATGGTTATGATGGTTATGTTGATGTTCGTTTTGGGCTGTCATTGTCATGCCTATGCAAAACAATGACAGGATGAAATATTTTTTTTTCATTCTGTAAAGCTAAATAATTAATAATGTGAAATCTCTCGTGGTATTATTTCACGGACGGAGGTCCCCTGGTATACCATACGGACGGTTCCCTTTGTATAATGGTACTGAATAGTGGAAACCATCCTTTCTGCGTAAAGTTGAGAAGCAGCACTAGCAAAGAGGCTGTGGCTGCGGTATAGGTAAGACTAAGGAACTGACAGAGTATGCAATCGTTAATATGCTCAGCTGCTGTTGTGAAGTGACCTGAGTGGTGGATGTGGTGTGCACAGTCTGCACATTCAGTCGCTTTATTAACTATTGGCTCGTGATGATGTAGACCAGAGAGCATTATCATCGATATGAATACCGACAATAAGAACCATGCTGTTATTATCCTTTCCCTCTTTGTCTTCATTTTCGGCTGCAAAATTAAAAAAAAACTGGAATAATCTATGTTATCTTAGGCTTTTTTTGTATCTTTGCAGCAAAATCTTGGAATTATGGCACTGAATCTGAACAAGAACCTCAAATTGTATTACTCCATCGGCGAAGTGGCGCAGATGTTCGGGTTGAATGAGAGTACGCTCCGTTATTGGGAGCAGGAATTCCCCTCGTTGAGGCCCAAGGTGAGTGGACCTGCTAAGGTGCGTCAGTATCAGGAGAAGGATATTGAGCAGATTCGTGTGATTCACAATTTGGTGAAAGTGCGTGGCTTCAAATTGGCTGCGGCTAAGAAAATTCTGAATCAGAATCGTAAAGGAGCCGATAAAAAAGCCGATGTGTTGGAAACTCTTATTGGGGTGCGGTCTGAATTGCAGGCCTTAAAAAAGCAACTGGACTATCTTCAGTAGTCCAGTTGCTTTTTTATCAAGGTATCGGATTCCAATTGTCTTGACGAACAAATACTTTGGCAGGTGTTATCTGTTGAGCCTCTTTCTTGGTGAGCTGGCGGCTCCATGTTACGCGTTGCTGGGGTTGGGCTCCGGCTCCGCTGTTGTTGTATTCCAAGTAACGGGCCGTCTGTTCACGCTGTTTTTCCCAATAATGCCAGCCTTCTGGACGGATATGTGGGCCTAAGTCACAGTTCATAAAAAGCGTATAACCATAGTCGCGCCAAGGGCGCCCGAGATATACTTTGTCAACGCCATCTTTTGCAATGAGCCGGCAATTGTTAAAGATATAGCCATAAGCAGCATCTGCAGGTGTGGAGGCTGCGGTGATATAACTGTTGACGAGACTTTCGATAGTGCAGTCCTCAAACCAAACTGTCGACGGACCGAAGATAAAGTCGGTAGTCCCACAGATGTAACACCCCTTGAAGAATAATCGCGTATAAGGCATACCCGTATAGACGGTATCCTGATGGCCGATAAATCGGCAGTTAATGAATATCAGACGGTCACCTTCTGTGTGCAAGGCTACGGCCTGTCCTAGTCGGGCGGAGTTATTCTCGACAGTAAGGTTTTTTAGCGTAATGTCGTTGGCTTCAATTTTGAGGGTATAAGTGCGGAAGGTGCCCATAGCCTGTTCACGTGGCGATGCAGTACTAAGGATGATTTTTACATTTGCGTGATCATCATAGGTGATGATGGTTTCGTCCCTGTCTTCGCCACAGAGTTCAATGTTCTGTAGCCATTGTGGGATGACGAGTTTTTCCTTATACGTACCTTTTTTTATATATATAACCTTGTGGTAATCCATAAAGGCACGACAAACCTCAATAGCTTCGTCTATGGTGCGGAACTCTCCTGTTCCGTCGCGGGCCACAACGATAGTGTCAGGGTTGTCATAGCTTTTTGCGGCCTGGGCAACGACTGACAGGCTTAATGCGATTAGTATAAGTAGGTTTTTCATATCTATGTTACATGATTTGTGAGATTTCCTTCAAATCGGGTACACCTTTTAGGTTGTTAATGATGGTCTTTACGTCATCACGGTCGTGTACGCGCAATTCGATGCTGCCGTCGAAGATACCTTCCTCACAGGTAATATTCACTGTATGGATATTCACGTTCATTTGTGCAGAGATAATCTGTGTTATTTCGTTGAGAAGTCCCACACGGTCAATACCTCCCAAACGGATGGTCGCATCGAAATAGAGTGTTTTGTGCATGTCCCACTTAATGTCGAGAATACGGTTGCCGAAGCTGGTCTTCAACTTGGCAGCCACAGGACAGTTACGTTTGTGGATTTCTATCTGGTTCTTGTTGTCAATATAGCCGAGGGCGTCATCGCCAGGGATGGGATGGCAGCAACCGGGGAACTTATATTGGCTGATATTCTCCTCTGTGATGAAAATGGGCTTTTTGCGGTTGAATTTTTCTGGCACTACAAAGAGTTCCTTTTGGGGCTCATCTTTCTTCTTCTTATTACCTATGAAGGGCACGTACTTCAACCAACCGCTCTCCTCATCGTCTTTCTTGTTTTTACCACTCAGTTCGTCGATGTCTTTCTCACCCAACAGAACTCTTTTCTCGCCTAAGGCGATGAAGAAATCATTGCGTTTTTTGATATCATGAAATTCTGCCAGGCGGTCGGCAATTGTAGACGTATATTCTTGTTGGTTTTTCTGTAGGAATTCTATCAGGATTTCCTCGCCCTTCTTCTGTACCTCACGATTGTCTCGACGAATGATAGCCTGAATCTTGGCCTTAGCCTTGGCGGTGGAAACGAAATTAATCCAAGAAGGACTGACGTGCTGTGATTTCGAGGTGAGGATCTCTACCTGGTCACCACTTTTCAGCTTATGCGAAAGCGGAACAAGTTTGTGGTTGACCTTAGCACCGATACAATGACTGCCTAAGAAAGTGTGGATGGAGAAGGCAAAGTCGAGAGCTGTACAGCCTGTGGGCATCGTCTTGATTTCTCCCTTAGGAGTAAAGACGAATATCTCACTGGCAAAGAGGTTCAACTTGATAGTGTCGAGGAAGTCCATTGCGTCGGGTTGGGGGTCGTCGAGGATTTCCTTGATGGTGCGTAGCCAGTCGTTCAGTTCGGCCTCGTCCTCCGTGTATTCTTCATCTTCCAGTCCGTCCTTGTATTTCCAATGGGCGGCAAATCCCTGTTCTGCCACTTCGTCCATACGGTCTGAGCGTATTTGTACCTCTATCCACTGACCAGTCTTCGACATCAGGGTGACGTGCAGGGCTTGGTAACCGTTGGCTTTCGGATGACTGAGCCAGTCGCGCATACGATCAGGGTGTGACTTATAAATACGAGAGATGGCCACATAAATATTGAAGCACTCGTTGACTTCCTCTTCCCTGATGCGAGGGGTGAAGATAATACGCAGGGCAAGAATGTCGTAGATTTCTTCAAATGTGACATGTTTGTTCTGCATCTTGTTCCAGATGGAATAGGGGGTCTTCACGCGCTGCTTGAGCTCGTATTGAATATGCATGCTGTCGAGGGCTGCACGTATAGGTTTGGTGAAGTCGTCAAATAACTTCTCACGCTGTTTTTGGGTGGTCCCCAGTTTCTTGGAGATACTGGCATATTCATCCGGATGTTCGAATCTAAAACTCAGGTTCTCGAGTTCAGACTTTACCTTGTTAAGACCTAAACGGTTGGCTAAAGGGGCATAGATGTAAAGGGTCTCCCCCGCAATCTTATATTGCTTGTTAGCGGGCTGTGACTCTAGTGTGCGCATATTATGCAGACGGTCGCAGATTTTGATCAGGATGACGCGGATATCTTCGCTCATCGTGAGCAGCAGTTTCTTGAAATTCTCGGCCTGTGCTGAGGCCTGTTCGCCGAAGATACCACCGCTAATCTTGGTTAGACCGTCAACAATCTGTGCGATTTTTGGACCGAAGATATTCTCGATATCCTCTACGGTGTAATCGGTGTCCTCGACGACATCATGCAACAGTGCCGAGCAGATGCTAGTAGAGCCGAGCCCCACCTCCTTGCAGGCAATAAGAGCTACAGCAATGGGGTGCATGATATAAGGTTCGCCCGACAGGCGTCGAACCCCTTTGTGTGCTTGTCGTGCGAAGTTAAAAGCTTTAGTAACGAGGTCCACCTTTTTGCGATGGCGGGATGACAGGTAGCTGTCGAGCAGCTCCTGAAAGGCATCGTTCACTAATTTCTCATCGAGCTCTTCCTGAGGAATCTTGTCTTCGTCCATACTTATTTACCTCCTTCTACGTGATTTCTTGGCAGTGGTCTTTTTCTTGGCTGGTGCCTTCTTTTTTGATACCGTCTTTTTCTTGGCAGCTGTTGTTTTCTTAGCTGTTGTTTTCTTTTTGGCAGTTGTCTTTCTGACTGTCGTGCGCTTGTTTCTGGTTGCACGGCTGTTGCGCCTTGCTCTGCTGTTTTTACGGGTTACCTTTTTAGTCTTGCGGGAATAAGTGGGTACATCGTCATTGATAGCTACTTCCAAACGCTTGTTAAGCAACTCATCCGCCCGGTAGTTGTAGATAGAGTCCTCGTTGTCGATAAACCGTCCTGTATCGGCTAGTGGTAGACGGATGGCCGATGGCTTGGTGAGTCCAGGAACGATATCACGTCGGTACTCGGGATTGAGTGAGCGCAACATATCAATATCGAGTCCCAATACAGTAGCCACTTGTTCCAAATGGACATTCCGCCTGACGATGATAGTGTCAGTTTGAGCAGGGAGACGGGTAGTCATCGGACAGATATTGTGGTCACAATAATAGGTCATGATGTAGTTGGCAGCGATAAAGGCGGGCACATAACCGCGTGTTTCTGCTGGCAGATAGGGGTAAATATGCCAGTAGTCTTTGTCGGCAGGTGTGAGCACATCGCCCTCCTGAATCTTGCCTTTGGCGGCACGGGCTCTGCGGATAGCCTTATTGATATTCTCTGGCCCGCAGTTGTAAGCAGCAATTACCAGATTCCAGTCGCCAAAGATCTTGTACAGGGCTTTCAGATAGCGGGCTGCAGCATACGAAGACTTAACAGGGTCGCGACGCTCGTCAACAAGCGAGTTCAACTCCAGACCGTATTGTTTACCAGTGGCAGGCATAAATTGCCACAGACCCGTGGCTCCCACTCTCGACACCGCTTTCGGATTCAATGCCGACTCGATAATAGGCAGATATTTAAGCTCTAGGGGTAACTGATAAGCCTCAAGTGCTTCTTCAAAGATGGGCATGTAAAAATTCATAGCACCTAACATGTAGCTGACAGAATAGCGCAGACGACCCGCATAGCGGTCAATGAACTTCTGCACCACATCGTTGTAAGCCAGTTCCATTACAGAGGGTATTCTACTGAGGCGCTCAATATAGACTTCACGGGGATAGGTGGGATTGACATCCTTCATCTCACAGTCGTTAGTACCCGTGAGATAGGTCTTCGACATATAGAGGTTAAGCAGACTGTCGAGGTCGTAGGTCATGGCCTCTGGGAATTCGATCAGTTCCTCGTTGCCTTCCTTGTCGGTGACGGCGATTTCGTCCTCAATGGGAACAACAACGTCATCACCTTCCTCTTCATCGAGGTCGCTATCGTCTTCCTCCTCATCATACTCATCATCTTCCTCATCCTCCTCGTCTTCCTCTTCAATCACCACAGGAGTGTCTTTTGTGGTCTTTTTTACCACTTGTGCCTCGGCCATGCCACCCGAACCAATCAGGAACAAGGCGAGTAGTATCCATAATAGTTTCTTTTTCATATTCAGTTTTTGTCAAATTAAAAGTTTAAACTGCAGTTGAGACCCAGTGCCCCTGTTTGAAAGGGGTTGTTCGATGAACTGTTGTTTATAATAGTGGGTTCCACTTTCAGACTCAGATCTTTTGAGATGTCGAATACCGAGAGCTCAGCATCCACGTAGGCATCAATCACAGAGAGCGCGTAGACTCCTACCATCACAAAGAAACTCAAGTCACGCCAACGGCGGTATTTGTCCCTACGACTCTTGAAGATCTCCTTATATCGACTTTTGTTGTCGTCTGTAATCTTAGCACCTAAATGCAGGTAGCTGTTGTAACTGGCGGTGTTTGGGTCGTTGTCCGAGATGTCAAGAAAGGCCTGCGAGTAGTCCTTATACATGTTGTTGTTCCAGTTCATGGCATACAGACAACCCATAAAGCCGCCATAGATAAGCGGGAGTTTCCAGTATTTGCGGTTGTAGATCTGTCCGCCACCAGGGAAAACAATTGCCAGCCAGAGTGCTCGCTTGGGATCAGGCACCCATTTATTCCAGTCTTTCTGTACCTTCAGTGGCGGGTTGGCATCGACCATCACGCTTAGCTGCTTCTGCAGACTGTCGGCAAAGAGACTATCGGAGGCATGCTCCTCAATCAGAAGACTGTCACTGCTGATGGTGAAGATGCTGTCCTCAGGCACGTCGTCGACTTCTTGGGCAAAGCCGACAACGGTTGTCAACAACAGAAGTACGACGGCCATTATCCGTCTGTGAATTATCTTTATATAACGTCTCAATTTGATATCTTATCAAAGGTGTTCATGATGTGCTCCAATTCGTCGGGATTGTCGAAACCGATGGTGATTTTCCCCTTTCCCTTTGGATTATATGTCATCTGTATCTTTGTCTGAAACAGATCTGTTAGACGTTTACGTAGAGCATTGAACTCTTCCGGCAGACGAGCCTTCTGGCTTGCGGTCTTCTTGGCAGTCTGCAGGTCAGCACCGTCCTTGATCATCTTCACCAGTTCCTCCACCTTGCGTACAGAGTAGTTGTTCTTCTGGATGTCCCTAAACAGTTTTATCTGTGCCGACGGACTGTCAATAGCTAACAAAGCACGAGCGTGCCCCATGTCTATCTCATGGTTCTTTAATGCCATTTGTATCTGTGCAGGCAGTTTCAACAGACGCATGAAATTAGTGACAGAGGTGCGGCTCTTGCCTACGCGCTCCGAGATTCTTTCCTGTGTCATACCGATGGTGTCTGCCATGTGCTGGTAGGCGAGGGCAATCTCTATGGCATTCAGATCCTCGCGCTGGATATTCTCCACCAGTGCCATTTCCATTACCCCCTCATCCTCTACGGTACGGATGTAGGCGGGGATGGTGGTCAGGCCGGCGGCCTTAGCAGCTCTCCAGCGTCGCTCGCCGGCAATGATCTGGTATTTGCCGTCTGTCGTCTGACGCAGGGTGATGGGAGTGATGATGCCAATTTCGCGGATGCTATTGGTCAGGTCTGTCAGCGCCTCTTCGTCAAATTCCCTACGTGGCTGGTTGGGATTCGATATGATCTTTTCAATGGCAATCTCGTTGAGATTCGAACTGCCTTCCGTCTCTACATCCTTCGTATTAATGAGGGCATCAAGACCTTTGCCTTTGCCGTCCCCAATACTGTCCAGGCCCCTGCCCAGCACGTTGCGGTCGTATTTCTTATGTACAGCCATTTTTTATTTCTATGTGTCGTTTCTGTTATTGATTAACTGTTCTTGCTGATAATCTCCTTTGCCAGCGCCAGGTGATTTTTGCTACCAGTGGAGTCGGCATCGTAAAGAATGACGGGCAGACCGTGGCTCGGGCTTTCCGACAACTTCACGTTCCTTTGGATAACGGTTTTGAAGACCAGCTCCTGGAAGTGGCGCTTCACCTCGTCGTATATCTGATTAGCCAGTCTCAGACGACTGTCATACATCGTCAGCAAGAAACCCTCGATCTCTAAGGAGGGATTCAGCTTGTTCTTGATAATCTTGATGGTATTAAGCAGTTTACTGATACCCTCCAGGGCAAAATACTCACACTGTACGGGGATAATCACTGAGTCGGCTGCCGACAGGGCATTTACGGTGATGAGGCCCAACGAAGGCGAACAGTCAATCAGAATATAATCGTAATCTGCGCGGATTGGCTCCAATAACTTGCGAAGGATTTTCTCACGGTTGTCCATGTTCAGCATTTCAATCTCTGCACCCACCAGGTCGATATGACTGGGGATAATGTCCAGATTGTCGATATCTGTAGTGTAGATGGCATCTCTGACATCTGCCTTGTTGACAATACATTCATACAAGGAGCATTCTACTTCCTTGATATCCACGCCCAAGCCGCTGGATGCGTTAGCCTGAGGGTCTGCGTCGACAATCAGTACACTCTTTTCAAGGGTGGCTAGCGAGGCACCGAGATTCATGGTGGTGGTAGTCTTGCCGACACCGCCTTTTTGGTTCGCTAATGCAATAATCTTACCCATTATAATCTTGTTTAACCTTATTCTTAATAGCAAATTTGGGCACAAAGTTACAAAAAGTTTATAGTTTATAGTTTATAGTTTATAGTTTTTTTGTAATTTTGCACTCAAATCATTGATATTTTATGAATATTAAACGACCACTATTGCTCATTTCCAATGATGACGGCTATCAATCGAAGGGTATCCAGAGTCTTGTAGAGATGCTGTCTGATGTTGGCGACATGATTGTTTGTGCCCCTGAAGATGCTCGCAGTGGCTACTCCTGCGCTTTTTCGGCCACCACGCCCCTGCGCCTCCAAATGCGTGAACAACATGAGGGTGTCGAATTGTGGTCCTGCAACGGAACACCTGTCGATTGCGTGAAGATGGCACTTTCTGAGATCTGCCCTCGTCGGCCCGATATGGTTATCGGTGGCATCAACCATGGTGACAATGCCTCTGTTAATGCCCATTATAGCGGTACGATGGGGGTCACGCTCGAAGGTTGCATGAAGTACATCCCTTCGGTGGCTTTCTCGCTCTGTGACCATCGCGACGATGCCGACTTCGAACCCCTCCGTCCCTTCATCCGTACCATCACGGCTCAGGTGCTGAGAGAGGGCTTGCCTCAGGGTGTCTGCCTCAATGTCAACTTCCCTCTCGTGCCTATGTTTCAGGGGGTTAGGGTGTGTCGCATGGCTCCTGGCACTTGGTTCAACGAGGTGTCGAAATGCCATCATCCCCGTGGTTACGACTACTGGTGGATGGTTGGTCAATACCGTAACGATGAGCCTGAGGCTGAAGATACCGACCGTTGGGCCCTCGATCATGGCTATGTGGCCATTACCCCTACCCAGATTGACCTCACTGCCTATTCTGTCTTCGACCAACTTAAGGCCTGGCCATTATAACTATTCACTATTCACTGTTCACTATTCACTAATATGAAATATTATCTGATTGTTGGCGAAGCCTCGGGTGACCTTCATGCATCTCACTTGATGCAGTCGTTGAAGAATCTTGACGCCGATGCACAGTTCCGTTTCTTTGGAGGCGACCTGATGATGGCGGTGGGTGGTACCTGTGTGCGCCATTATCGTGATCTCGCTTATATGGGCTTTATTCCTGTGCTGCTCCATTTGCCGACAATCCTTTCGAATATGAAGATGTGTAAGAATGATATCGTTTCTTGGCAACCCGATTGTGTCATTCTTGTCGACTATCCTGGCTTTAATCTGAAAATCGCTAAGTATGTAAAATCCAAGACAAACATACCAGTCTATTATTACATCTCTCCAAAGATCTGGGCCTGGAAGGAGTACCGCATCAAGAATATCAAGCGCGATGTCGATGAACTCTTCTCCATCCTGCCCTTTGAAGTCGATTTCTTCGAGGGCAAGCACCACTATCCCATCCACTATGTAGGCAATCCCACTGCCGCTGAAGTGCGCGGGTTTTTGTCTGGACATAACTCTTCACGCTTCACTCTTCATTCTTCACAAAAAGTCATCGCCCTCTTGGCTGGTTCTCGCCAACAGGAAATCAAAGACAACCTCCCGGCCATGCTCGAAGCCGTAAAACCCTTCGAGGCCGATTATCAGACAATCCTTGCAGGTGCTCCCGGTATCGAAGGCGAGTATTACCAGCAATTCATCGAAGGCCGAGGGGTACAGGTGGTCTACAACCAGACATACGACCTGCTCTCCAAGGCACATGCAGCTCTGGTGACCAGTGGTACGGCCACCCTTGAGACCGCTCTCTTCCGCGTGCCTCAGGTGGTGTGCTATGAAACGCCCCTGCCCACTATCATAGGTTGGCTTCGCAAACGGGTGCTGAATGTGAAATACATCTCTTTAGTGAACCTTATTGCCGACCGTGAAGTGGTGAAGGAACTGGTGGCCGACAGCTTCTCCGTCAAAAATATCCGTCAGGAACTGACTAAGATTCTCGATGGACCTGCCCGTACTGCAATGCTCGAAGGCTACGAGGAGGTCAGCCGTCGCCTCGGTGACCAGTCTGCTCCTGACAATACCGCCCGTCTTATCTTTAACCTCCTTTTAAAATCACATTAACTTCCAAAAAATATGAAAAAATTCAGTCTCCTTTCTCTTCTGGTCTTCACGGCCCTTTCTGCAAGTTCTCAGAACATCCAACTCCACTACGACTTTGGTCGTAATCTCTATCCCGATGAGGAGGCCACCCGTCAGAAAGTCACCGTTACCCTCGAACAGTTCAAGGCCGACAAATGGGGTTCTTGGTACTATTTTGTCGATATCGACCTCAGCCGTAAGGAGACCCTTGGTGCCTATGCGGAGATCTCGCGCGAGTTCGACTTAACAAAGAAACTCCCCTTTGCCCTTCACCTCGAGTACGATGGAGGTTTGGGTTCCCGTTCCGGCAGTTACCAGCAGGCAGCCCTCGCAGGTATCGCCTACAATGGCAATACGCCCAGTTACACCGCCACATGGTCGCTTCAGCTGCTCTACAAGCGCTTCTTTAAGAACTACGAATTCAATACGGCCTACAACAGCCTGCAGCTCACGGGTGTCTGGGGTGTTCATTTCCTTAATCGTAAGATGTCGTTCTCAGGCTTCATCGATTTCTGGCGCGGTCAGAAGGCCAACGGTCATGGGCAGCTCGTGATCCTCTCCGAGCCCCAGCTGTGGTATAACTTCACCGACCATTTCAGCGTAGGTTCCGAGGTAGAGATCAGCAATAATTTCATTTATAACACCGTCAACGACAAGACCTTCTTCGTCAATCCCACCATTGGTGTAAAGTGGAATTTCTAGGGATATAGGTGCATTGGGCGCCCATAGTGAAAAATGGAATACTGCCCACCATAAATGGGAAAATAACAAATAAATGATATATGGTTTCCAACTTTTTATCAAGAAGGGCAGATAGAATCGGTGTTATGACTAAAATGCGAATTGGCTATTTCGGGTGTCAGGGTGACAGAATGCCTATAAACATATGGACTGCGCTATATTTTTAAGGGTGACAAGAGTGATGGAAGGGTGACAGGATGACAGATGACAGAGAATAAGGGGTTCTTATTGAATAATAGGGGCCCCTTATTGTAGAATAACCCAAGGTTGTTGTCTGAATTCTCGAGAGAATTCGAAAGAGAATGGCATAGTATTTGCAGGTAAGATAACAGAAGCAGACAAGAAAGAACGTATGGAAACTAAAAACAAGGTATTGATGAAGTATCTCTACCGTCATGAGCGGCGGGAGAAGGGTGTAACGCTCGAAAAAGTGGTGGAGTGGACGAAAAACGGCCGCTACCAACATCGTGTTGAGGCAGTGAGGGGGCTCAGACAGATTCCCATGGAGGGCGGCATGGTGTATGGTCAGATAGCAGCGGAGGAACTGCCAAAAATTCTGCCTGCCACAGATGAAAAGGGCGGGTATACAGGTTTGGTGCTGCTGTCGTTTCGCATCCAAGAAGGCTATGAGACGCTGGAGAGGCTTCGTCAGAAGGTGAATCTCTGGGAACAGACGCTGTTGTCGTTCGTGGGTAGTAGCGGACAGTCACTAAAGGTGCTTATACCCTATCGTCTCGTGGGTGGTGAACTGCCGAAAGAAGCTTCACAAATAACTCTGTTCCAGCAGTATGCCTATAAACGGGCAGCTGAGTTCGCCTTCGGTTCTACAGGCATTAAAGTAGAAGAGGTGGTGCACGATGGTAACGAAAGTTTCCGCATTTCTTTTGATCCGGAGGCATATTTCCATCTGGAGGCTAAGGCCATCGAGATGTCACAACCCACAGAACCACTGACGGAGGAGAATGCCCAGATTATAGACAAACCTGTGGAGGTCACACTCGATACGGAAATCCTGCCCGGTTATACGCGTCGCGAGATGGACACAACAAAATACAATTTCATCTGTCGCGAATTGGCCTACGACAAAAAGATGACTAAGGAGGAGTTTCTGATGAAAGTTGCAACAGACTGTCTGAAGGCAGGCATCGACAAGGAACTGGCCATCACGCTGACCATCGCGATGGGCATGTTCTTCAAGAAGGACATCCTGGTACGCTCCACGTTCAATAATGTCTACGAGAAACACCCTTTAGGCATGGCCAATCCCATAGACAAGAGTCTGATGCACCAGCAATTGTTGGAAGAATTCCTACGTCGTCGCTATATGTTCCGTAAAAACTGCGTGACGGGTGAGTTGGAGCTTCAGCCTAAATACCGCTATGTGCTCTGGTGGCAGCCGTTGACAGAGGAGGCGAAGAACGACATCAACAATGCAGCCATCCAAGAAGGTATCAAAGTATGGCCCAAGGACTTGGAACGCATCATTATCTCTAATCGGACAGATCAGTACGACCCCGTTCGCGAGTGGCTTGAAGCCCTGCCCCGTTGGGATGGTCACGACCGTCTAGGTGAACTGGCGGATCGTGTGAAGACGCAGACGCCTGGCTGGCGTGAGAACTTCAAGATATGGATGCGTTCGATGGTGAGTCAATGGCGTGCTGGCAAAGATGCCCTCTACGGGGCGCAGATGGTACTGATGATGGTAGGCTCGCAGGGCACACGCAAATCGACTTTCATGCGGATGCTCCTGCCTGACAAACTGATGCCTTATTACATTGATCGCATCGATTTCGCAAACAAAAAGGAGGCATTGAGAGCTCTCAGCCGTTTCCTGCTCATCAACATCGATGAGTACGACCAAATATCGAAGGCCCAGACGGCTTTCCTGAAACACCTCATCCAGCGTACGGATGTTAAGGAGCGCAAACTCTATTCTACGACCTTCGAACAGAGCCAGCGTTATGCTGCCTTCTGCGCCACCACCAATTCGCTGGTGCCGCTGAAGGACGAGAGCGGCAGTCGTCGGTATCTCGTGGTGGAAGTGAATGAGGTCATCGATACTGATACTCAGGGAGGTAAGAAGATAGATTATCCTCAGCTCTATGCGCAGATTGTTTACGAGATTGAGCATGGTGAAGAATATGCCTTTACGGGTGAGCGTGAGCAGCAGATCATTTTACACAATGCTGATTATTATGAGATGCCGAATATCGTATCCCTCTTTGAGGATATGTTCCGCCAGCCACAGGCAGGTGATGAAGTGTTGTTTTTGAGTCCCACAGGGATACTTACCCGAATCAGGGATGAAAAGAGAACGAACGTCGTCACGCAGGCAAATGCCACACTCTTAGGTACTTACCTGCACCAAAAAGGTTATAAGAAAGGAAAGGGCGAGAGGCGGAGATGTTATCTTGTTGCCTTGAAAATATGACACCCTCCTGTCGCCCTTGTCATCATCAGAAATATGGTGAAACATAATTGTTTATCAGTATTCTGTCACCCTGACACCCCAACATAATGAATTGCAAATCAATACTATTTATTGTTAGAGTAGAATACTTTTAGTGTAATGAGGTTTTAGCTTTTATTAAGACAAATCGGTGTAAGTTTTCCAATACTCTGTCGTTCTATCAGAAAAAGTCTTTCCAATGAAGTATTATAAGTTGATGATTGTTTTTGCTTTTGTTCTGCTGACACAAGCGATGCAATGCAATGAAGATTATGAAAATGAGCCTCTGTATCCGAAAAATGCTGAGGGGAAACCGGAATACATTTATCTGAATACTGTCAGCGCAAAAAGATTCAACCGGTATGCAGTCCGAAATGGATGGAAATGGAGTGGTAGTTTCAGAATTACGGAAGAAGGTAATTTGGAGAAGTTTGTCTTTACAGGCAACGGCAATCCTGTGGAATATTACTTTACAAGCGATTCTGTAATTGCTTTCCGGTATTATCAGGACAGGAATGTCCGTTGGCGTGATACTTATCAATACGATGAAACCAAAAATCAGCTGAATATTCCATCTATAGAATACATGCAAGTTACTTCCTTAGATTCACTATCGATGGAAACTATTGAATCTGTCGAAGGTATAGGCTTTTTTCTTAATTTCTATGAACGGATGATGCCCTTCGAACTGAATGCGCGCATGCTGGGATTTGATGAGATAAAGCAATGAGGAGATACCTGCTGATACTTGCTTATGTATTATTCTGCTGCCATTCGCAGGCGCAGAATGACTCTCTATTATATAGGCTGACACCATTTGTGAAAGGTGGTTTGACGATCGGCTTTTTTGAGGGGAAAACCAGTAGTGATTCGTCTGTCGGACATACGGGCTTTCATCTGGAAACGGGCGTGTGGTTTCCTATTCATCGTGGAAAAAGAGATACTTGGTGCCTGATTCCTTCGCTCAGGTTTATCACGAAGGGCGACACCTGGGAATTATCCGATGATGAACGGGTTTTTGCCAATATGCAATATATCGAGATGCCTGTTGATGTGGCAATCTGCTTCTCTTCGAAGAAATGTCATGGTTTGATTGGAGGTGGCTTGTATATCGGGTATGGTATAGGAGGACGATTATCTGGGAGTGACAATCTGTATATCTATCATGGCTATAGGTTGAAGGAAAAGCCTGCTGTTTTCGGTTCTGAAGTTAGGGTCAATCGCTGGGATTATGGATTCAATTTGATGGGTGCCGTTCAGTTATGGCATCTCTACCTATCCGTTGATTTTGACCTCGGATTAGCCAAATTGGCTCCAAGCAGACTCGATGGAAATGATAATTCATCAAACGTTGCCATATCCCTGAGCGTTGGTTATGCGTTCTAGGATATCTGCCTGATAAATTGAAATAATTGAAAAAAGATTTGGAGGTTTGTTGAAAAATGCCTATCTTTGCGGCGTTAATTTTGATTGATTTATGGAAGACAACAAACAAACGCTCGAAGAACAATTCAAGGTATTGCGGAGTCAGACCAAGTGGGCTGAACTTTATTTTTATCAGAAGACGGATGTACTTTATCA
>Ga0265300_10000713_pt1 | contig 34487 bp, 29 predicted proteins | sample AusTroGonzalo_MG_FD_193482 | JGI IMG/M metagenome (GOLD analysis project Ga0265300, IMG submission 193482) | Bovine rumen microbial communities from tropical cattle in Woodstock, Queensland, Australia - Gonzalo_03 | ecosystem: Host-associated > Mammals > Digestive system > Stomach > Rumen ...
TTCCATGACTATTCACTATTCACTTTTCACTATTCACTTTTTAAAAGCTTCATCGAGGTTGGGGTATTGTTTCTTTTCCTCGCTGTCGACTTTCAAGTAATCCTTCTGGTCGAAGTGGAGCATGGAGGCAACAATGCTCGACGGCCACTGGCGAACCATACGGTTCATCTTCGTAGCGGTGTCGTTGTAGACCATACGTGACATACGTACATTCTCCTCATACTGCTTCATACCTTCCTGCGCCTCACGGTAGAGGTCGCTGGCCTTCAGTTCCGGATAACGCTCGAAGACCACATTCAGACGACCCATCATCTGACCAAGAAGGTCGGTCTGCTGATTGATGCTCTCAGGCGTAGCAGGCAGATTGCCATTACCGAGATTGCCGCCACGGGCCTGAACGGCCTGGATGATGGTCTCTGACTCGTGCTTGGCATACTGCGCAGCCGTCTTGGCGAGGGCAATTACAGCGTCGAAACGAGAGTTGAGCTGAACCTCAATCTGACTCAGGGCGTTCTTACACAGCTCATCGAGATTGACAAGCGAACGCTGGGTGGAGACGAAATAACCTCCAACAATCACCACAAGGGCGATAATAACAAGTAGTACACTCATAATCTTAATAATTTGTGGTTATCTGGGCGCAAATCTCCACAAACGGAGGCTCCCATTAATAGCTTTATTGCAAATTATAATTATTTACGAATAATCTCAATCTTCTGGATGAAGACGTTGGTACTGGCCTTTGAACGAGCCAGTTTTATCACCTTGCTGCCAGCAGCCTTGCCGTTGACATCATAGCTGTTGGTGTTAGGCTGCTGACCAACCTTCTCGTGGACATTGTTCCACTTCACTTCGTTGCCTTCATCAATCACCTCACCAGTCTCGAAAAGAATATAGAGGTTACCGTTGGCATCGGTATCCTTCTTACGATAACCGGTAATCTTGATAACGTCACCTTCCTTCAGTGCCTCATCGAGGGTGATGGTGATGTTATCGGTCTCGATGTTGGCCTTCTTACTACTGACGGTGATCTCATTGCCTACCTTGCCTTCGTCAGCACCATTACCCACGGCTGTACCACCGGTGAAAGCGCCCTCGAAGAATGAGAAGATGACCGTTCCCTCAACAACAGCCTCACCAGTACCCTTCACGTCGAAGGGCTTGGTGCAGAGGTTCAGGTTGGGATAGCCAGCGTTTGTCATCTTCACAATAGCCTCCTTCTGGTCGGTGATGAAGGTGATGACACCGCCCTTAATAGTATAGTCCTTGCCTTCCACGAGGGCTGCGTTGCCGGCAGTGATGCTGAAGACCGTGGCCTGAGCCTCAGCCTCCATACCCTTGGCAGAAGCCTGAGCGGAGAGATCGAGAACAGAACCATTGGGAGCTACCTCCATATCAGCCTGGGGCTGATAGTGGAACTGCTTCTTCTTGGAAGAAGTGTTCATGCCTTCGGGCAGCGCGGGCAGCGTGGCTAAAGTCATCTTGTTATTGTCGAAATAGAACTGCTTGGTGACGTTGGGCACCTTGATGCTTGTCAGCTCGTTGTTGTTGACATAGACGTTGGTAAGCTTTTCGCTCTTCAATTCCATGTCGCCTGTCAACTTGTTTTCCTTCACATCAAACCAAGCCAAAGCCTCGCACTTGGTAACATCGCCAATCGTTGTCAACAGGTTCGAAGCCAGATAGAGGCTTTTAATGGCTGGCAATTTAGCGACATCGAATGAGGTGAGCAGGTTTTTCGACGTATTGAAAAGCGTCAGCTTGTCATACTTATCAGCCATCGTGATGGATTTAACGTCATTATTGCTCACCACCACATTAGTCAATGCAGGATTATTGGAGATATCAAGCGATGCGAGAATACCTTTCATATAATATTCACCACCGATAACCAGTGACTCAAGATTGGGGTTTTTACTTACATCGATGCTGGCCAGTGCCGGCTCGTATTTAGACTCGTTAGTGTTGATAATGCTCAGCGAGGTCAGCGTGGGTACCTGCGACACATCCAATTTCTTTATCGGGCTGTTGCTGAAGCTGAAAAGTGTGAGGCTAGGCAGGGCGGGTAATGCCAATTCTTCTACATTAGCACCCGAGATGGTCATCTGAACAACATTGGCCAACTTCTCCTGACTGAAGGATGTCGGCATCAGATTACCACTGATGGTGAGATACCAGATGTCACTCTTACCATATACCTTGACGATACCATCGCCTGCAACGGTTCCTTTGAACTCGGTAGTGCGGGTATGGCTGGTACCTTCCTTGGTCCTGCCCTCTGCATCCTTAACACCACCATTCTGATTTCCTACAGAATCGGCCACAATTTTGCCATCACCGAAATCGACACCATAGATATCGAGGTTGTCGTAGACACCCAGTCCGAGGATAACCTCTTCACCAACTTGGCCCTGGAACGTTGCAACCAAATCGGTCTTATGCTTATAACCATCCAGTTCGACAATGGTGTAAGGCTCGGAAATAGCCTTATCTTCAGTAGCACAAGAATACGTCATGGTAGCGATTAATAGCATGCATGCATAAAAAGATAATTTCTTCATTTCTTTAATTATTTAAGTTAATAATTCCTTAGATTGGCTACAAAGGTACAAATAATTTTTTTATTTATGAAAAAATTCCAAAAAATAATGTATCTTTGCAACCAAAATCGTAAGATATGGTATATAAAAAACTACTATCCTGCGTACTTTTCCTCTTGTCTGTCGTTGGTACCATGGCCCAGACAACTGTGAAAGGTACCGTCACCGACTCCAAGGGCGAACCCATGTACGGTGTGACCATCACGGTCAAGAACGGTAACCACCATGCGGTGACCGACTTGAACGGTAATTATTCGATCGTGGCCGAGGAAGGCGCTGTACTACAGTTCCGCTTTATCGGTATGGAACCCTATCAGGCCTTGGTGAAGAAAGGACAGACCACTGTCAATGTGAAGATGAATGAGCAGACCACGCAGTTGGCAGAGACTGTGGTCATCTCCACAGGTTATCAGAAACTGAGCCGAGAGCGCTCTACAGCTGCCTTCGGCCATGTAGACTCCACAAAGCTGAACCGTGTAATGCATAAAGATGTGCTCTCAGCTATGGAAGGTCAGGTGGCGGGTCTGCGCATGGAGGTCAATCCCAATACCGGAGAGAACAAGCCCATACTGCGTGGCATAGGCACCTTCTCCACCAGCATCGGCACCCAGCCGCTGATTGTCGTTGACGATATGGCCACCAACATGACGCTGAACGAGATCAACCCCTACGATGTGGAGTCGGTGACGGTGCTGAAGGATGCCGCTGCCGCCTCTATCTACGGCGCTCTGGCTGCCAATGGCGTCATCGTCGTCAGCACCAAACAGGGCAAAGGCGAAAAGGCAAAAGTGAACGTGAATGCCGACTGGTATATCTCGACGAAACCCAACTTCGACGGGATGCATTATGCCTCGACCTCTGATATCATCGACTATGAGACAGCCGTCTATCAGGCCCGTGTCAGGAACAGCGGCTCGGTGAAGGCCCTCTTCGACACCTATAATGCCAATTATTATTCCCCACTCTACCAGCTCTACCGCGACCAGGCAGAAGGCCGGATCACTCAGGCGGAGGTTGACCAGACGCTGAGTCAGTGGCGGAAGAACGACTTCTATGAGCAATACCGCGACAAGGCCTGGCGCACAGCCGTCACCCAGCGGTATAACATCTCGCTCTCGCAGAGCAGCAAGCAGACGAGCCATTTCGCCTCATTCAACTACGAGCACGACAAGAACCGTGCGATGAACGATCAGAGCGACGCCTTCTCACTCTATGTGAAGAGCAGCTTCAAGCTCTCGAAATGGCTCACCGCCAAACTAGGTGTCGACGGCCGCTTTACGAATACCACGAAGCCCGACAACTCGTATGTGAACTATAACATGCAGGAGCGTTATGCCAGCATTGTCGACGAGCAGGGCAACCTGATCTATACGCCCTATGTGAACGTGAGCGGCTATGCCGGCAGCTCCACCAACCTCACGCAGATCCGTGCGGTGGAGGCCACGGGATGCGAGGAGCTGATGCCCTTCAGCTTCAATGTCCTGGAGTCGCTCGACGAGAGCCTCGCCAAGAGCCGCAACGTCCGTCTGCGTCCGTTCATAAACCTCGAGGCGAAGTTTCTGAAATTCTTCAAATACACGGTAATGTTCCAATACGAATGGAGCCAGGCGCGCAGCGAGATCTACGACGATGCCTCGACCTATCAGATGCGAATGACTCACAATGCTTTCATCGACCAAAGCGGCGAATGCCTGCTCGCCGATGGCGGACGCTACAGGCAGACGACCAACAACTCGCGACGCTACACCTTCCGTAACCAGCTGAACTACGAACAAAGTTTCCTCGACTCGAAACATAATATTAATGCCATCATGGGCTTCGAGTTGCGCGAGAACCGTACCCCGCAGAGCATCGAACAGCTGATGTACGGCTATAACGACCAGGCGCTGACCTCCGTGCGCATGGACTGGAACTCGCTCTACTCCACAGGTTGGGAGAGTCTGGTCTACAACACCACCCAGCGGTTCTCGGGCCTGTCCACGAGCAAGGCGGAGACCTTCCACCGCTATGCGTCGTTCTATGCCAATGTGGGCTATAATTTCCTTTACCGCTATAACCTCACGGGTAGTATCCGCTGGGACGAGGCCGATCTGTTTGGTCTCGATACCAAGAACCAGCACCATCCGCTATGGTCCGTGGGTGCCGGCTGGAACATCACCGAGGAGCAGTGGATGAAGGGCATCTCATGGCTCGACTTCCTGAAACTACGTCTCACCTATGGTGTCAATGGTAATGTAGACCAGAGCTCCACCACCTATTTCGTGGCGCGCTACCGCATTGAAAGCAATGACCCCACGAACACGCAATACCTGCGCTATACCGACGATAACCTGCCCAATCCCAAACTGCGCTGGGAGAAGACATCAACCTTTAACATCGGTCTGGACTACCGCCTGTTTAACAATCTGCTGAACGGTTCGCTGGAGTTCTATAACCGCGTGGGCGACGACCTGCTCGTGCGTAAATATATCGACTCCACCCTCGGTGTCAGCAACCGCGTCATCAACAACGGAAAGATGCGCAATCAGGGTGTAGAGTTCGTAGTGAATGCCAACATCATCCGCGGCAAGGACTGGAACTTCTCTGCCGGGTTCAATATCGCGTGGAACAAGAACAAGATGCTGCGCGTGGACCACGCCACCACAGATATCGCTTCCAGCTTCATTACCGCCCCTGCCAATTACTTCGTCGAGGGCACGGGCTACAACACGCTTTGGGCCTACCGCCTGAGCCGCGTGGTGAACGGTTATCCCGTGATCCTGGATGCCGACGGCAACGAGATGGCGAAGTTTGATGCCAACGGTGAGCCTACGGAGGTGACAGTCTCCTCTACCCTGAAGGGAACAGATGCCCTGGTGAACATGGGAAGTCTAATACCTATTTATAATGGTTCACTCTCGCTGAACCTCCGTTGGAAGGAACTGGAGCTGAACACGCTATTCGTATTCTCCGGCGGCAACAAGCTGCGCCTCGACGCCACCGACATGAACAGCTACCAGATGACCGATGATCACGTGAACGACCATACCGTGAAGCATTTCTATGAGATGTCGACGGAGACACAGCAATATGCCTCGACCTTCTCGGAATGGTGGCGCTACTGCGACCAGCAGGTGAAACCGGCCGACTATATCAAGATGCGCTCCATCAACTTGGCCTATCATCTGCCTGATGATATCATCAAGAAACTGGGTATCGGACAAACCCGTCTGACACTCCAGATAAACAATCTTTTCTATTGGTCGGCTGCTGGACATGACATCGATCCGGAGTCGTATTCGCTCAATTCTGGTACACGCACCTTGCTGCAGCCCAAGACCTTCAGCATCGGACTTTCTACAACGCTGTAATTATTTCGACAACGAATTTCACGAATTATGATGACTACGATAAATAAAATAAGACGCGTGATGGTGGGTGCAATACTATTCACTATTCACTGTTCACTATTCACTGCGTGTGACGATTACATCGACATCACACCCAAGGGGGCTATCACCGTCGACAGCACCAGCCAGTATTATGAGCTGATTGTGAATCCCATGCGAGCCTATAATCCTGCCGCCTTCTGGCATCTCACCGACGATGCCCTTGCCAAGGAGTCGTTCATCCTCGGCTACGAGAACCTGTCGTTTCACGGTATCAACTATACCTTCAACGAGAAGGCCGACCGTACCATCCTGTCCGACAACAACCTCTATGAGAATATGTATGCCTATATCATGCGCTCGAATCTGATTATCGACAATATCGATGATACGCAGGGCGCTGCTGATATGAAGGCATTAGCCAAAGCAGAAGCCCGCACTTTCCGTGCTTTCGACCACTTCCTGGCTGTGAACACCTACGCCAAGGCATACGACCCCAATACGGCTGCACAGGACGGCGGTGTGGCCATCATGGATCATTATACATTGGAAGAAACACCCGCCAAGGCAACCGTTGCACAGGTCTACGACTTTATCATCAAGGATCTGGAAGAGTCGGTGAATCTATTGCAGGAGAAGCCCGTGAATATCTACCACCCGAACCGTGCCTTCGGCTATGCGCTGCTGGCGAAGGTCTATCTGTTTCATCGCGATTGGGAGAAGGCCAAGACGGCAGCAGAGACGGCGCTCAAGCTGAATCTGACATTGGTTGACTATAATGTCATCAAGGATGCTGGAGGTGTGGCCCGTTTTACCAACTATTCCCAAGAGAACAACCCCGAGGTGCTCAGCTATCACTGGATGGGCAGTGGCTGGACCACCGAACAGCCAACACTCTATTACTATGGCTTGATCAGTCCGGAACTGAAGGCCTTGTTTGAGCCGAATGATCTGCGCTACAGTCTATTCCTGAGAGATACAGGAACAAGCATCACCAGCTGGTTTGACGCTGGCTCCGGCGGTGCCATCTGGACACCAGCCACAACTACCAACCGATTCACCTATATGTCGGTAGGACTGCGTACAGCCGAGGTCTATCTGATTCTGGCGGAGGCTCATGCCCGTCTGAACAACCTCTCAGAGGCCACGAATTATGTGAATCAGTTGCGGGCCAAGCGAATCAGCGGCGACGAGACGGCGATTGCCACACCAGCGTCGCAGACAGAGATGATTAAAACGATTATCAATGAGCGTCGTAAGGAACTGCTCTTCGGCTTCAACCGTTTCTTCGACCTGAAGCGCTTCAACCTGGAGCCGGAATATGCCAAGACCATTACCCGCGAATACCCTGTGGTGAATGCCAGCGAGACACGACCCACGCAAACCTATACTCTGCGACCGGATTCTCGCCTCTATATCATCCCGTTCCCCCACTCCGCAACAGACAAGAATCCGAATCTGACACTGAATACGGATGAGTAGTTTTTAAACAACGAAATAAAACGAATTACACGAATTTCACGAATTAAACATATTGATATGAGAAAATTTTACGCAACAGTTTGCCTCGCAATGATGGCAATGACTTCGTTCGCCCAGGAGCAGAACGACACAACCTACGTTATGATGGACTTCACCCAGAATCCTTGGGGCTACCCCGTTACAGAGGTTACCAAGGGCTGGGCACCTGACTACACGGACTGGGACTCGCCTGGTGCTATCCTTAAAGAGACGGACTTCTCGTGGCCTGTCAGTGAGGGCTCAGCAGAGAAAATCAAGGTCACACTCTATCCCGTTGACCTAGATGAATATGAGAAGGTGTCCGTATATGCCTGCTATGAACTTAATGAAGCAGACGTTGCGACGCTGGGGATTAACGCTGGAAAGACAACGATGCTTTATACCCAGAATGGAACCACTATGCGCTTTGAGGCACCTGATGGCTACAAGTTCGGTAAAATGGTGTTTTATAATTACCGCAATGCCAACTTCCTGGTAGGTGACGAATATGAAGAGGAGTTTGAGTATGTCTATAACAACGATACCTTTAAACAAAAACTGAAAGTGTGGATGCCTGACTCACCCAAAAAGAATCAGTATGATTACAATATCTGGGAGGGTGATGCCAAGAATATCTTGTTTAACTATCCCAACTTCAGCGCTGTTTTTGTGAAAATCGACGTTCGTCTCGTGTCCGACGGCTCTGCCGGGATAAAGGAGATAGGAGCCGGGAGTCAGGAGTCAGGAGAAATCTACAATCTCCAGGGCCGTTCTGTCAACAAGTCTGAGACCCTCCGAAATGGCCTTTACATCTCCAACGGAAAGAAGCTTCTTGTGAAATAAAGCTAAATAAAAAGGCAAATCTGCATAATTATCGGATTTTGTTGTAACTTTGCACCTATGGAAGCAAAACAAATCAACAAAACCATTAAAAGAATCATAGTCGCCGTGCTGCTCCTGATGGGACAGCAGGCGACTTTTGCAGTTACTAACCCCGCCGACACCACACAGACGAAGCCGGTGAAGTGTGACACCACTGAGACCAAACACGCCCATTGCGACTCTACCGCAGTGACGCCGAAAAAGAACTCTTGTTGTGAGGACAGCACCGTCACCGATCATACAGATCCCTATCATAAGGTGGTGAAAGAGAAAGGCAGTGTGAGGTATGGTCTCTTTACCGTGCGCCATATCAAGGACGACTGGTATCTCGAAGTGCCCGATTCACTATTGGGTCGCATGATGCTCGCCGTGACCCGCTTCACCAGCACGCCACAGGGCTTCGCGAGGTTCAGTGGTGAGGAGGTGAACCACTCCGCCGTCTATCTGGAGCAATATGGTCAGAAGAGCATCTTCCTACGGGAATATGTGCAGTCGCATCTGGCCAAGCCAGACGACCGCATCGCCATCTCGCTGAAGCAGTCGACAGCCGATCCCATCGTTTATAAGTTTGAGGTCATCGGGCGCAATCCCAAGACCAAGGATCAGCTGATCAACATCACCAAGTGGTTGATGTCGGATAATAAGATCAGCAGCTTCACGGCCTCTGACCGTACTGCCGTTGGCATCACTGCCGTACAGGCGGATCGTACCTTCATCGACAGCATTAAGACCTACCCCATCAACGTGGAGATTCAGACGTTGCGCACCTACGGCATGAACAGCAGCGGCAGGACACCAGCCTCAACGACAGGTTCCGTTACCCTGGCATTGAACACTTCAATCGTGCTATTGCCTAAGAACCCGATGCAGCCCCGCTACTTCGACAATCGCGTGGGCTATTTCAACAATCAGATCACAGAGTTCAGCGACAACCAGCAAACCACTGATCACGAGGCCATCATTTCCCGTTATCGTCTAGAGCCGAAAGACCCGCAGGCCTATAAGGCGGGCAAGCTCGTGGAGCCCAAGAAGCAGATTGTGTATTATATCGATCCTGCCACACCGAAGAAATGGGTGAAATACCTCATTGCCGGTATCAACGACTGGAATGTGGCTTTCGAGGCAGCCGGTTTCAAGAATGCCATCATCGCCAAGGAATTCCCTGAGAACGATACCACGATGTCGATCGACGATGCCCGTTTTTCCATGATCCGCTACCTGCCTTCTGAGACCGAGAATGCCTACGGCCCCCGTATCGTAGACCCACGTAGCGGCGAGATTATCGAAGCCCATATCTGTTGGTATCACAATGTGATGAACCTCGTGAAGAAATGGTACATGACCCAGTGCGGTCCTCTCGACAAGCGGGCTCAGAAGATGGATTTCCCCGATGAACTGATGGGACAGCTGATCCGTTTTGTCAGCAGCCATGAGGTAGGCCACTCCCTCGGTCTGCGCCATAATATGATTGCCTCGCAGGCCACACCTGTTGAGAAGCTGCGCGACAAGGCATGGGTGGAGAAATACGGCCATACGTCGAGCATCATGGACTATGCCCGTTTCAACTTTGTGGCTCAGCCCGAAGATAAGATTAGCGAGAAGGGACTCTTCCCCCGTATCAACGACTACGACAAGTGGGCTATCAAGTGGGGTTACCAATACCGTCCGGAGTTCAAGGATCCCGCCAAAGAGAAGAAGGCCCTGCGGGCAGAGGTGACGAAGGTGCTGGAAGGCAACCGTCGTCTTTGGTGGAGCGGTGATGAAGGCCGCGCACAGGATCCCCGTTCGCAGACAGAAGACTTGGGAGATGATCAGATGAAAGCCAACGAATACGGCATGAAGAACCTGAAGCGTGTGATGCAGAACATTGAGAAATGGACGGCCCAGCCCGATGGTCAGTACGACGACCTGAGCAGCATCTATAGCGCCTGTCGCCAGCAGTATCAGCGTTATGCCAATCATGTGCAGCGCTATATCTACGGCAAATACACCAACAACGCCCCAGGCCAGCAGCCCTACGACGTTGTACCGAAAGCATTGCAGAAGGAAGCTATGCAGTGGATAGACCGCAATGTGATGGAAGCGCCGATGTGGCTTTATCCGCAGAGCATCGTCGACAAGTTGGGAACAGACTATATCGAGGAAATCCGCTCACGCCAGCAGACCGTCATCGCATCGCTCCTTGCCCCCAACGCTATCATGAATTTGTACAATACCTCTCTGCAGTCGCCTAAGTCCTATCCCGTTGAGGAATATCTGGACGATGTGTTTGCGATGGTATGGAAACCGCTCAACGACAGCAACGAACAAATGAACAACTTCCGTCGCCAGCAACAGCGCAGCTATGTCGACTTCCTGGGCACGGCCCTGAATCCTGCGTCTGCTGCTCCCACGACGTTAACATTGCTGACGAGCCTCACTTCCACCACCAACACCTCTATCGCCCAGCGTTCGGATGCCATCCTCTACATCGAGCAGCACCTGGACAAGGTAGAGAACTATCTCAAAGCCCAGCAGTCCGACGGCATCAATGCCCTCCACTACAAGAATCTCTTGCTGCGTATCAAGAAGATCCGTGAGAAGTATGAATCCGGAAAATAATCTATAAACTCAAAAAATATGAAAAAGTTCCTCTTAATACTGTTCACTATTCACTGTTCACTATTCACTGTTATTGCTACCGCCCGTGAAACCCTGCCCATCAAGGGCACAGTGGTCAGTGCGGCCGATAAACACATCCAGTATACTGGCCGTATCAGTTTTGCCAATCCTGATCGTCCAGCCTTCAACTATCCCGGCACGCAGATCATCGCCGCCTTCGAAGGCACGTCACTGAAGATGATCGCCAAGCCCGGCAGTGGCTATTACGTGGCACAGATTGACCAGGCCGAGCCCTTTAAAGTGTCGTTCATGGACAAGAGAGACTCTGTGGCAACATTGGCAACAGCCCTACCCGACGGCCGTCACCTCGTCCGTCTGATGTATATCATCGAGGGCTATGAGATGTATCCTGAGTTCTGGGGCTTCGTGCTGGATAAAGGCCGGAGTCTGATAGATGCTCCCGCCCTGCCGTCAAGAAAACTCGAATTCATCGGCAATTCCATTACCTGTGGCTATGGCAATGAAGGAACGAAACCCAACGAAGGTTTCGACTACGCCACCGAGAACCATTACTACAGCTACGCCTCTGTCACAGCCCGCACCCTTAATGCCCAACATTGGGTAGTGGCCCGCAGCGGCATCGGTGCCTATCGTAACTATGGTGAGGCCAAGACGGGTTCCCCGCGCTCATGCATGCCTGTACAATATGAATATACGGGCTATGCCTGGGATCTGAAACTGCGTGACGAGCCTACCTTCCTCCACGAGAAATGGGACTTCAGCCGCTATCAGCCCGACGTGGTGTGCATCAACCTCGGCACCAACGACCTCTCCACGCAACCCTACGATGTCAATCTGCTCAAACAGGGCTATCAGAAACTATTAAAACTGGTGCGCGACCATAATCCCAAGGCAAAGATTGTCTTCCTCTGCGGTACGATGCTCAACGGCAAGGAACTGGAGATTGCCAAGAAAACGCTCGATGAGGTAACGGCAGAGGCTAACAAGGCTGGTGACAAGGAAGTCTACCGCTTCAACTTCACCCCGCAGAACGGCGATCTTGGCTTTGGCAACGATTATCACCCCAGCCTCTGGCAGCACGAAAAAATGGCTGCCGAGTTGGCAGCCTATCTCCGTGCTTTGATGCACTGGTTCTGATGTGTTGACACCGCTTAGCGCTGAGCCAGGTCGAAGCCCATGGCTACACGCTCAGCCTCCATCACACCCTGCTCGTTGAGAGCGAACTCACGCTCCTGACCGTTCACGTCCAGGCGGATGCTCTTGCCATCCTCGGTGAAACGGAAGATCTCACGTGTCTGACCGTTCTGAGTCATCGACCAGCTGTTCTCTGCCTTGTTGTAGGTGAAGAGTGTTACAACGCCGTCGGGGGCGGTCACCTTGTAGCCGTCCTTCAAGGTCTTCACAGCATAGATACGGCCGTCCTGACCTGTTACCTTCTGTGTCTTGCCAATGTTAGATGCCACGGGATTGTCACCACTCCAGAACTCGATGGTGTTGAGCACCAGCCAGTCGACCACCATCGTAATGGAACCTACGATAGGCATCAGGAAGAAGCCCACAATGGCATTGACAAACTTGTTGTTGGTCATGGTTCTCTGCCATGCAGCATACTTGTTAAACAAACTGAACGATCCGATGCAGGAGCTGAAAAGACAGCTACCGGCGAGCAGAATAACTGCTACTTTTAAATTCAACTTTTTCATATTCTTTTGGTTTAAAATGGTTGGTTTCTGGCGGCAAAGGTACAAAAAAATTTTTTATTTATGAAAGAAATATGAATAATGTGAATAATTAACTCAGAAATAATTCTCATTATACACATTTTTGGATAAAATTATTCATATTATTCTTATTTCTTTCCGAAAAATGATGTAACTTTGCAGGCATGAAGATTGGTAACATAGAATTTGGTCCGCGTCCCGTTTTCCTCGCTCCGATGGAAGATGTCACCGACATCGGCTTCCGACTGCTCTGCAAACGGTTCGGAGCCTCTATGGTTTATACGGAGTTCGTCAGTGCCGAGGCGCTGATACGCGATGTGAAGTCGACGCTGCAGAAGCTTACCATCAGCGATGAAGAACGGCCTGTGGGCATCCAGATCTATGGACGTGACATCGAGGCGATGATCGAGGCGGCTAAGATCGTAGAACAGGCAGGACCAGACCTCATCGACCTGAATTTCGGCTGTCCTGTGAAGAAGGTCGCAGGCAAGGGCGCTGGCGCTGGGATGCTGCAAAACATCCCCAAGATGCTGGAGATCACCCGCAAGGTGGTGGATGCCGTCAAACTGCCTGTCACCGTGAAGACGCGCTTGGGCTGGAACCACGAACAACTCATCATCACCGAACTGGCTGAGCAATTGCAGGACTGCGGCATTCAGGCACTGACCATTCACGGTCGTACACGCAGTCAGATGTACACTGGTCAGGCCGACTGGACGCTGATAGGCGAGGTGAAGCGCAATCCCCGCATCCATATCCCGATCATCGGCAATGGCGACATCACCTCTGCCGAAGAAGCCAAACAGGCTTTCGACACCTATGGCGTGGATGCCATCATGATAGGCCGCGCCACCTTCGGCCGCCCCTGGATATTCAAAGAGGTACGCGATTATCTCGATGAAACGGGCGAAAAACCATTGACCATCAATCAGAAACTGGACATCCTCATCGAACAACTGCGCATCAACGTTTCACGCATCGATGAGAAGCGAGGCATCCTCCACACCCGTCGTCACCTCGCAGCCACACCTCTGTTCAAAGGCATCCCCAACTTCCGCCCCACTCGCATTGCAATGCTCCGCGCCGAAACGATGCCCGAACTCCTCGCCATCCTCGAAGACATCCGAACGACTCACGGGGACAGGTCCCCTGAGTCGTTATAACACAAAATCAATACCAGCTACGAACCTTGGATGCCTTTTCAGGAAGTCGTTTCCCCACAGATAGAGGTTCCAATTCTTAAAGGTGTAATAAAAGCCTGCGCCCAAATCGATATCCTGATCAAACTTCCAGGAATGAATGGCACCTACCATGGGGGTAATGGCCTGATTGTTTTTCAGGTGAATGGTATAGCCAAGATACTCGTAATTGGAGAAGGTATTGTCGGAACCATCATGAACCACCCACCAGGTATTCGAACACCAGAACAGATTTCCATCATTGCTGATGGCGCCATTCATGTATAAGGCAGATGTCAGATAAGAGAACATAAAGCTGCTGTTCAAATCAAAAGACGACGTCACCTCAGCGCCGATGTTTATCCACTTACTGATGTTCATTCCATATCGCACCAATCCGCCCCAATACGCACAATCCGGACCCGTATACAAATCAACGCCAGTGGCCCAGTGGTCGCCCAATCCATATTGGAATGTTGAGTAAGTCTCCTGATGGTTGATGCCTGGGCGCACTTTCAGCGAAGTATAGCCATAGAGTTTGCCGTCGCCCACGGTTCCTGCATAATATGGAATCTGGGCGATGGCATTGACTGAGAGTAGTAATGCGGTTAAAATAATAACGATCTTTTTCATGATATATTAAAAAACTTTCCTTGGGTTATTATTCCCAGCAGTCGATATCGGCTTCGATCTCAGGCAGTTGGTGGCGGTGGAAGACGGGATCCTTGATGCCCTGACGCTTCTGACGGCGATAATCGTCGAGCAAGCGGAAGACATAGCGGCCCAAGGCCACGATGGCGACGAGGTTGCAGGCCGTGAGAAAGGCCATACAGAGGTCGCCGAGACTCCACACCATCTCGAGGGTGGACAAGGCTCCGAACATCACAAGGACACCTGCTGAGAAGATGCGATAAACGGTCATCACCGTCTTATTCTGCGTGAGGAAACGGATATTGGCCTCACCATAATAATAATTGCCGATGATGCTGCTGAAGGCGAAAAGCAGGATGGCGATGGCTATGAAAATCGGACCAAATGAGCCGACTTCCGACTGAAGAGCCGACTGTGTGAGGGCGATACCATTCAGACCTGGCGTTTCATAAAGTCCACTGAGCAGGATGATGAATGCCGTGCACGAGCAGACCATCAGCGTATCAGTAAAGACGCCTAATGCCTGTATCAATCCCTGCTTGACGGGATGCGACACCCAAGCCACTGCCGCCACATTAGGCGCACTACCCTCACCCGCCTCATTGGAAAAAAGTCCACGCTTGATGCCAATCATCATCGTTGCCCCAATGCCACCACCAGCCACTTGACCCACGCCAAAGGCATTGAGCACAATCACCTTCAAGACATGAGGAATCAAATCGATGTTCATCACGATGATGACAAGAGCCAATATAAAATAGCCAATGGCCATCACAGGCACCAATATCGAACTGACACGGGCAATGCGGTGGATGCCGCCAAAGACGATGCTCAGGCCCGCGGCCGCCAGTACGATGCCCACCCATAACGGTGACCAGCCGAAAGCCTGCTGCATAGCACCGCAGATGGTGTTCGACTGGATGGAATTATACGACAGTCCGAAGGTAATGGTAATCAGAATGGCGAAGAGCACAGACATCCATCGGCAGTGCAGGCCACGCTGGATATAATAGGCCGGGCCTCCGATGAAGCCTTCTTCATGATGTTGCTTGAAGAGCTGGCCCAAAGTCGATTCCACGAAAGCCGTTGCAGAGCCCATGAGGGCTATCAGCCACATCCAGAAGATAGCCCCAGGCCCACCGATGGCGATAGCGGTAGCCACACCAGCTAAGTTGCCCGTTCCCACCCTCGTGGCTACAGAAACGGCAAAGGCCTGGAACGAGGAGATGTGGCGCTGGCCATTCGTAGCCAGTTTGGCAGAATCACCCAATAGCCTTATCATCTCGCCCACCATACGGTATTGCACGAAACGTGTACGCCACGTGAACCACAGTCCGCAACCTATCAGTGCAGCTATCAGGATATAACTCCACAGAAAATCGTTGATCGAGGCGAAAAGGTCGGTCATCAGTTCACTTTCCATACATTCAGAACGATGCCATTGAAGCCCTGAGAGAACTCAGGTGCACAGAGGAAGAGTGAATTATTCAGCCAGCCATACTTGCTATCGGCAGGAGCCTCAAACGTTGGAGCGCAACGGAAATAGAAAGAGGGATTGCCATTGGCATCCTTGCTATTGGCGATGATACCGCGATTGCGGACGTGGATATAGACACCATCATCAGTCTTGATGCAATAGATGGCCTCCAGCTCCGTGCGCCCCTGGGCATTGGCGAGCTGATAGTCAGCGCCTCCGTTTACTATCGTGCCCTTGATACCAGGTCCTTCGAAAGTTCCGCCTGTAATAGGAATCACCGTACGACGGCCATGCTGAGTATTTTCGATGGAAAAAGCCTGTCCAAGTGTGACTTTCAGTTGAAGGGCAAACTCGATTTGTGGTGCATTCTTCGGTACTTCGACCTGTGCATTAACCTGCAGCGTCAGTGCTGCCAAAAGGGCTGTGAATAAAAGTTTCTTCATCATTCTTATTATTGGTTTTAATTGAACATTTGTCGACAATTGCAGAATTTGCCGACAAAGATACGAAAAAAAACCGGAAGTAAAAATTTCCGGCCTTATTTTTTAGTCTGTCCCGCTACTTTATACAATTATTACTATCCTTTTGTGATGCCACCTAACCAAACTTCATTTATAACTATTTAACATCTTGCCAAACTTTCCATTCTCTTATTTCTTTAATCAGTCGCTGCATCGCTTGTTCGCATTCTTCAGGATAGGCGAGGGTCTGCACGAACCAGAGTTTGCGGTGCTGTACGAATTTGGCATAGAAGCGACGGCCTGTGATATGACCTGTGTCAGTGCGAAGATGGCCGGAGAGGATGAAATAATCGTTGCCTTTGTGCTGTTGCGAAGCATTTAGTTCGGAGGCATACTTTGCCATCGCTTGTTCCAAGGTCAGGCTGTCGGCGTTGTTTTCCACAAAAGCCGTTTGGACAATCTCAATGTTGTCTTGCCAGAAGCTGAAACGGCAGCAGCCTTTTTCCAGAAGCGAATCGTCGGTCTGTTCAAAGAATCCAGGATAACGCACGATATAGTCGTAGTCATCGTCCTGATATTCCATCATCTTTGTGAGCCTCATGGCCTGATCCATCTTTTGGGACAAGGGAGTGTTATCCTCCTTTTCATGGATAGACACGTATGCCATGCCTGCTATAAATACCAACATAGTCAGAAACAAAAATCTCTTCATACTTGCAATTTTTCTGCAAAGGTATGAAGAGATGGTGTATTAGGCAAATATATTGCCTGACATTTGTCTGACATTTCGCAGGCAATTTGCTATCTACCTGACTTTCAGCTCATACGCTTTTCCTCTATCTGCTTCGATTTTCAGGTCGGAATGCTGCTCGATGATGGGTTTTAATCGCCGGATAAGGGTGTAGAGCGTCTCACTAGCATCCTCTTTCTTGGGCCAAAGCGCATCGCAGATCTCTGTCTTTGTCAAGAGGTGCGACTCTGAGCGGAAGAACATTTCCATCAGTTGCTGCTGCATCGGCGTGAGTTTCACATGTTGACCTTCAGTATCGAAAAATCTGGCTTCGGCCTCTGAATAACGCAATCCTCCAAAACTCATAGCGGTAGCAAACTCTAAACTCTCCACTCTAAATTCTCCACTTCTGTTTCTCCAAAAACAGAATACCGCCCAAAGCATGGCTGTCATCCAAAGCACCAATGCTGGTCGCTGTTCCGACATCGAGAAGATGGTGGCTGCTGAACACTTGGCCTCACAACGGAAACCTTTTTGCCTTGTGTCAACAGCCAGCATCGCATGACCACGCAACTGCTCCAATTGAAGATGGCTATTGAACACTCGGATGGTGTCAGCGCTGATCACATCGTTCTGCTGTTCATCGAGTGCCAAAGCCAGTGCCTGACTCATATCGTCCTCAACCAGTCGTTCCGTTGCGCTATAACTGCTGAAACTTGTCAGTCCCGATGCTGCTATCAGCACCAAGAACACAATAACTGCATATTTCTGTTTCATATCTTTGGTTTATTTACATGCAAAGGTAGGTATTTTCTGCGAAACTACATCAAATATTGTGGTTTTTTAGTATCTTTGCTGCCGAATCTGAACATGCATGAAGTGACCCGATCAAGGATTAACATTATTTTGCATTTTTTCTTGAAAGGAATCCGTAACTTTGGGTACTAATTGGTTGAATAAACTCTTGAACAGATGAAAGAATTAGAATTAGAATTTACCAAACTGGTTCGGGAATACCGTAAGACAATATACACGGTATGCTACTTTTTCTCGAACAACCCTCAAGACGTGGATGACCTTTTCCAGGAAGTGTTGGTCAACCTCTGGAAGAGTTTTCCGAAGTTCCGTGGCGACAGCAGTCCCAAGACGTGGATCTGGCGCGTAAGCCTGAACACCTGCTGCAATGTGGAACGAGGCAAGAAGCGGATTGTACCAACCGTTCCGCTGGTCATTGACAAGGGTGTGATGAGTGATTCCGATGAAGGTGGAAAGCAAATCAAGATGCTGTACGACAGGATTAACCGCCTTGAGTTGTTCGACCGCGCTATTATTCTTCTGTGGTTAGAGAGTATGAGGTATGATGAAATCGCCGCCATCGTGGGTCTTACCCCAGCGGCAGTCACCAGCCGCCTGTTCCGCATCAAGGAACAACTCAAATCAATGTCTAACAACAATTAAAGTACCAAAGTTATGAAAGAGAATATTTTAGAACTCCATGAGTTGGATGAGCTGAAGGCCGCCTATAACCAGATGGATGAGCGTCTGGATGGCCAGGAGATTGTATCGGATGAAAACCTCCGCGAGGCCATGTACAACAAGTTTGCCGACATACGTCGCAATATCAAGGAAAGTCTTGTATGGCTGAATCTGATACTGGTGCCGCTGTTCTTGTGGAAAGACTGGTATGATAACAGCCTGACACTGTTCGGCATCATCGTGATGGTAGTCTATTGGGTAGCCTCGCTGCTGTTCAGGTTCTTCATCCTTAGAAAGACGAAGAAAGAGGATTACGGCACTTACGACCTCAAGACGCTTACCGAGAAGGAATCCCGCTATCAGAAGAATATCAATAGGGGCACCGTCGTCTTCCTGCTTTTCTGGGTTGCCTATTTCCTACAATGGTTCTGGGTAGATGTAAAAAAGGGTATCGTATTCTTTGTGACGATGCTGGTTATCCTGATACCTGTTGCCGCACGCTATCTGATCATCAAGTACAGATACAATGGCGAGGCCATCGACCCCGAAACCGGCAAGGATCGCGTGCTTACGGCAAAGTGGTTTAAGATCATATTATTTGTCTTCGCTGGTATTCTGATGAGTCTAGCCCTCTTCGGATTCTTCTATAATCTGACTGTTGGCAAGAGCCTGTATGATGTACTTGGCACCTTGAACCTATTGCCATTATTCATCACTTTTGTAGCATTGGCGCTGGCTGTACTCCATGTGAAGAAGAAGATGACGGTTTCCGGCAAACTGCTGTATGCCCTGATCATCGTCGCATTCGTCATGTCACTTGCCATCATTGGCATCGCCTATTTCATGAACTTCAGCGAGTTGTGCAATCCGGGTTCCCTGTTCTCAGTCGCATTAAGCTCGTTTATGGCCCATACATTCTACAGAGCCAGGAAATAGGTGACTGAGACTATTACGAATGGTAATCACAGAAGGGGATGTGTCAAAATAGGCACATCCCCTTAATTCCGATGATAAAAATGTCCGCGATAGAAGAAACTGCCTATGGCGAGGAGGATGATGAGCAGCGTTACGATGAACGCCCAGACATTAGTCACCCGTGAGGTAGCGGTGATGACATAGTCGTGGGGGATAAGGCGCTCACCTGTGAAAGCATAATAGATGATACCATCACGACAGACGCCAGTTCCTGCATCCACCACAGTGCCAGGCATAGAGAGGGTGTAGGGAACGTTGAACCAGAAGATGTTCAGACGGTTGGCCAGCTCCTTGTTCAAAGCCTTTCCGCATGGGTTCCCCTCGTCGAAGAACATGGCATAGGCATCAGAGTGGAAGAACGACCGCAGGGTCTCGGTGGCATTGACATTTAGGATGTCATCGTGGTCTTTTAGCAGGAAGTTAGCCAATGAGTCATGCAAGGCTATGAATCCCTCGCGACTGACAGGTGGATTGGGGATGGAGTCATAATGACTGACAATGTAGTCGAAACAGACCTGATAGAGATTGTCGTTCAACCATTTGCTGACGAAAGGCTCCATGTTACTCAGTTTCTCTGAGGCTTCGGCACCGCTGAGACCTTCGATGAGGTTGGGCTGACCGGTAAACCAGAAGCTTACAACGTCTTTGTCTGCATAGTCGGTGGGGGCAATCTTAAAGGTGTCTCCCACACAGTTGAACACTTCGGTGAAGGTGTATTCAGTGTAAAACCAGCGGAAGTGCTTCTCCAGCTTGGCCTGTGACTTCAGACGTGTGCTGTTCAGCTGCAAGGGTGTCTGCAGGCACATTTCTTCCGCAGACGGGAAACGACAATTGAATGTTGTCGTAACGGTGTCACCCGCTCCGATTTCTGTATGGCTATTGTTAAACGCATCGATGTTCAGGCATTCTGGCATGGGCTGTGACCACCCTATTGACCCTTTGTCCCACACGGAGTCACGCAGTTCCTTTGACATGATGTTGCTATAGCTCACTTCGCGCTCGCAACTGCCGTCTTCGTGGATGATGGTATGCATCTTGACATTGACTTTCTGACACGAGGACAGGAACAAGACTGCTCCTAAAACTATTCCGAAAAAACTACTTGTTTTCATAAATCATTTTTCTTAATTGGGTGTAACTGATGAGTTGATCCTTTGTCTGGCGGCTTGTGTACACGTCCTTAAGGGTGCTGCCAGTCGAAAGTTGAGAGGTATAGTAATGAGGTACTTCATTCGATTGGAGTGACGACTCTGATGAAATCGTCTGCTGATAGAAGAATAAGCCGATGAGCCAGATGGCTGCTACAGAAGATACAATTCTCAGGGCGATGATGAGCGCTGATGGCTTTTCTTTTCGCTGCGCCATGATGGCATCATATTCAGCCTCACCAAGGGTGAGTTCGCCGAGCATCATGCTAACGGCCTGCCAGTCTTCAGGCAGATCCTGATACTGCTGCAATTCGAGAGCCAGCTTTTGTTCTTCTGCTGGCGAAGTCTCGCCTGCCAGATACTTGTCAATCAGATTCTGTATATCCTTGTTTGTCATTGTTTCATCCTCCTTTTAAGTTCCGTGAATACTTTTTTTCGTGCTGCTGAGACCATAGCGATGACTGAGGGTTTGGGAATTCTCGTCTGCTCTGCGACCTCATCCGTTGAGAGTCCTTCTATTTGGCGCATTTCGAAAAGCTCGCGTTCTCGTGGTTTCAGCAAGGCCATCGCTTCTGATAATAGTCGCTGGGTATCTTGGGCTTCCAACTGTTGTTGTGGCGATATACCGGCATCCGCTTTATTCATTGATTGTTTGTCGATGTCGCCAACCTCAGTTTTCCACTGTTGTTTCCGATACATGCTAACGCAACAGTTCTTCGCCACTCTGACGGCCAAAGCTTCCACATTGCGCCCAGCATCGATGTGCTCCAGATAGCGCCATAGCTGCACCATCGTCTCCTGAGCAGCATCTTCCGCATCCTCTTTGTTGCTGAAGAAGTCGAGTCCGACTTTCAGCACTCTTTGGCGCAACTGCGCAGCGATATGTTCGAATTCTGAGCGTGTCATACATCTATAATACGCAGAAATGAAGGTATTATTAAGTTGGAAAACAAAAAAAAGAGTCTAATCAAAGAGATTAGGCTCCATAATGTTGCCGCCGTAGGGATTGCGACCAAAGTGCTTATATGCCAATTCGGTCACCATACGGCCACGAGGTGTGCGCTTGATGAAGCCTTCCATAATGAGGAAGGGCTCGTAGACCTCTTCGACGGTGCCAGCATCCTCACCAACAGCTGTGGCGATGGTGGTGATGCCCACAGGACCACCCTTGAACTTGTCGATGATGGTGAGCAGAATCTTGTTGTCGATCTCGTCGAGGCCGTATTGGTCGATGTTCAGGGCCGCAAGAGCAATCTTTGTGATTTTGGTATCGATCTTGCCATTACCCTTTACTTGTGCGAAGTCGCGCACACGACGCAAGAGGGCATTGGCGATACGGGGCGTACCTCTCGAACGACCTGCTATCTCTAAAGCTGCATCCTCAGTAATGGGCACACCTAAGATATTGGCTGAACGCTCGATGATCTGCTGCAACGTATCGGGATCGTAATATTCCAAGTGCATATTGATGCCAAAACGTGCCCTCAAAGGAGCTGTCAACAAACCGCTACGGGTGGTGGCACCTACGAGCGTAAATGGATTGAGGTCAATCTGAATGCTTCGGGCTGAAGGACCTTTGTCAATCATGATATCGATGCGATAATCCTCCATCGCAGAATAGAGATATTCCTCGACAACGGGTGACAGACGATGAATCTCATCGATAAACAAGACATCGTTTTTCTCCAGTGAGGTCAGAATACCTGCCAAATCACCTGGTTTGTCGAGCACAGGACCGGAGGTGATCTTAAAACCTACACCCAGTTCGTTGGCGATAATGTTCGACAAAGTCGTCTTTCCTAAGCCAGGAGGGCCGTGCAAGAGCGTGTGGTCAAGGGGCTCACCACGATATTTGGCGGCCTCGACAAAGACCTCCAGATTCTCCACAACCTTCTTCTGGCCGCTGAAATCCCTAAAGGTCAGCGGTCGAAGTGCATTCTCAAAGTCTTTCTCACCTTGCGAATATCGTTCTTCATGTATGTCGAAATCCTCTTCTATCATTTTTTATCAACCGCGCAAAGGTACTGAGATTTCCCCAAACTGCCAAACTTTTTGGGTGAAAAGTAGTCGGAGGGCCACATTATTCTACTTTCCTGCAGAGAAACAGCTGATGCTGATGGCCTGCTATCGTTGTGGCGAAGAGGTAGAGGTCGCCGCCTTCTTTCAGTTTCAGACGCTTTCTGAGTTCGGCTACTGACATAGGGAAATTGCGCACGGTGATATTGGCACATTCGATGCCTGTAAGAGCGGATTTCAGTTCGCGCTTGTTCAGCGAAGTGGTCTTCTCGATGATGAAACGACGGCCTGGGAAATCGACAATATCCTTATCGGAGACGAAGAGATGGCTGTTCTTTTCGAGCTGGGCAACCTTGAATCGCTGTTCGAGCAAGGCAAAGCAGCCCGCCTTCATTATCGACGCATTGGGCTCAAAAAGAAAGTGAATAGTGAATAGTGAATAGTGAATAGTCATGGGTGATGTATCGGAAATTGGTGATTTTCGATACGGGAACTCAAACGCCTCCTTACTTCCATTTGACAAGAGATTGACGCAAACTACCTTAATATCACTATTCACTATTAACTTTTCACTAATCACTAATAATAGTTCTTTGCACTCGTTATCCACAGAGACGATATGCACCTCGCTAACGTTGCCGAGATCCTCTACCGCCTTTCGCCAATCGAGCATGGGAGAGAGTTTCAGCATCACGCGATCGGCCTTTTGCAGGAGTTCATCGCGTAGTTCCAGAACATTGGGTGTGCAATCGGCAATGCCGTAAGTTCGTCCGCCGTGATTGTCTCTCCGTGCCGGATCTAAATAAATAAGGTCTGCATGGTCGAGCTGATGCAGATATTCGACGCCATCGGCACAAACCACATTGATATGATCAAGTCCCAAAAGTTTGAAGTTCTCCAATGAAATGGCGCAAAGTGGTGCTTGCCGCTCTACATGAATTGCTCGTTGGAAGTTTGGGGAAACAAATGCCATATCCACACCAAAACCTGCCGTTAAGTCGACCATCAGCGGCCCTTTTCCAACGATGCTTGCTTTGTATCGGGCCGTCTGCTCACTCGAACACTGCTCCATCGAGAGGTGTGAAGGATAGATGATGCCATCGATAGCAGCCCACGAAGGCAATTTGGTCTTTGCCTTCTGACGGCCAGCAATCTGGTCTAAGGCAAAAGGCATATCCACCTCAGGGTTTTTTGTTCCCTGAAGAGCCAACTGACGCACATTAGCCTCAGCATGTTCGCGGATGAAATCGATGGTTGCCTGATTCATTTTGAGTGCAAAGATACAAATTTTTCACTTTTCTCTTTTCACTTTTCACTTTTTTTCGTACCTTTGCAACCTCAACCCGTTAAAAATCAGTTATGAGAAAGAAAATTTTGACTTTGACCGTATTGGCTTTGGGAGCTTTTTCCATGAGCTATGCCGGTGGTCTTATGACCAACACGAACTACCACATTGCTTTCGACCGTATGATGGCACGTGGTGCAACTTTTGACATTGACGCAGCCTACAGCAACCCAGCCGGACTGGCTTGGGGGCATGACGGCTTCCAACTCTCGCTCAACTTCCAGAAACCCTGGCAGAACCGTGACATTACCTTCAACGATACAAAGTATGAAGGCAAAGCTTCTGCCCCCATCGTTCCTGCTCTCTTTGCATCTTATAAACAAGACCGCTGGGCACTCTCTACCATGATCGGTATCGTGGGCAGCGGTGGTTTCGTAGAATACAAACAAGGTGTTCCCATGTTCAACGTGCTGCTCTCCAGTATGCTCGCCAGCAATGGCATCACCCCCAACCAGTACACCCTCGATTCCGAGATGAAGGGCAAGCAGTATATCTATGGTGGACAGATTAACTTCACCTATAAGTTGCTTGACTGCCTCTCTGCTGCTGTCGGCATTCGTGCCAACTACTACGACGGCTACTATCGTGGTCACGTGAAAGCTACGGATCATCCCCAGTTAGGTGAGGTCGCGAAGCTTCTGCTCGATGTCGATCAGAAAGGATGGGGCTTCACACCTCTGGTAAGCGTTAACTACCATCAGGGTCCCCTTACCCTCACTGCTCGCTATGAGTTCCGCACAAAGGTGAACCCCAAGAACGACACCAATATCCTTGATGCAGGATTGGGCAGTGCCACCGTTGCTGCTCTGATGGCTGCTGATCCTCAAGGTGCCCAGGCTAAGCTGGCTGGTTTGCAACAACAGCTCGGTGCCTATACAGCTCCTTATCAGGATGGTGCCCGCACGCGTTACGACATGCCCGCACTACTCTCTGTAGCTGCTGGCTACGAGTTTACCCCGAAATTGCGTGCTACCTTGGAGTATCACTTCTTCGACGACAAGAATGCCAAAATGGCCAACGACCGTCAGGAGGAACTGACCCACGGCACCCACGAAATTGTAGCTGGAGTTGAGTACGACATTAACGAAAAGTTTACTGTCAGCTGTGGTGGACAGCGTACCGACTACGGCCTCTCCGACGGCTACCAGCAGAACACCTCATTTGCCTGTGACAGCTATTCCGTAGGTCTGGGCGGCGCGTGGAACATCAACGAGAAAGTCCGTCTCAATGCAGGCTTCTTCACCAGCATCTACAGCGACTACGACAAGCAGGCCTCTTACGGTAAGGAGACCTACTCACGCACCAACTATGTGGTTGGCTTGGGTATCGACTACAAATTCTAATCAGATTTCTTAGGACTGGGCGTCGAGTACCAGTTCTATTTCCTGATACGTCACTTCGGGCGGGCAAAGACTCTTGATAGCAGACTTTGTCTCGCCCTTTCCTATGGTCTGAATCACCTTGAGGATGGCATCCTGATGCTCAGGCGGCACTAATTCTGAAAGTGTAATCTGTCCCGTTGGGATGAACCGTGACAAGTGGTTGATGATGGTACCAACTGTCAAACTGCGATTTTGAGCGATTTCATCGGGCTTCAGACCTTGCTTATAGAGCTGGAAAGTGATATTCCATGTTTTTTCTTTAGGCTCTTTCTTGGGCTTTTCCTTCTTCACCCGCTGCTTCCTGAGTTTCTTGATCTGTTGTTCGTCGATGGCATCCAAAAGGGAGTATTGCTTTTCATGTAGGTAAATAGGGATAGAGAAGCCCTGATCGGCAATCTTCGAGAGCAGGAAGCGACGCGAAAGCACAGACTGACGCACATCAGCCAACGTCTCAGTAAAACGGTTCATGGCCTGCTTATTATTGCTCTTGATCTGCGCAGCCAGGTCGATGGAATTGGCAAAAACATCGTGAATTGATGTCTCGAACCACTCAGCACTACGCTTCACACGCTCCTGAAATTCTTCCGTATGCAGTTGTTCCATTGGTAACTGACGAATCTTTTGTAGCCACTTTTCTGATACAGACATTGTCTGACTGCTGAAGTTGGAAAGCACGCGCTTATGGAGTTCAGTGGTATCAGTAAAAGCGTGATAGAAGAATTCCGTCATCAGGCGCAACAAGTGTTCTTCCTTATAAAAGATGTCGTGGAAATCGAACAGCTCCAGCAACAGGAAACGATAGTATTCCTCCTTCAATTGTGGTAGTTGTGAGATACTCCTTTGCGCTTCCTTCTCCTGATGGCTGATGTAGTCCTCAACCCGTTTGTCGGCAATAATGGCACGTGCCTCGATAGGGGCAGAGAGCACCATGCCTTCGAGAGTCTTGCAACGGCTCAAGGCTACATACACCTGTCCTGGTGCAAACGAGAGATTGGCATCGATAATAGCACGCTCGAAGGTCAGGCCCTGACTCTTATGGATGGTGATGGCCCAAGCCAAACGTAAGGGCAATTGCCGGAAGGTGCCTTGAACCTTCGACTCAATCACGCGTGTTTCAGGATTCAGTTGATACTGTGCATTCTCCCACTCCAAAGGCTCAACCTCTATTCCTTCAGCATCACCAGCGCAAAGTACACAGACACGACTCTCGCTGATTTCCACAACCTCACCAATACGACCATTATAGTAACGATGATCGCCCGTCGGGTCGTTCTTTACAAACATCACCTGTGCCCCTTCCTTCAGCGTCAGCACCTCGCTCGTCGGATAGGAGTATTCGGGGAAGTTGCCTTCTATCTGCGCCTGGTATGTATAGCTGTGACCAGGCAGTTTCTTCAGTTCGTTTTCGTTATAGGTGTCTGCCAGATAGTTATGGGTGGTCAGGCGGATATAACCCTCACCCTGTTTAGGAATGAAAGCTGGCTGGTATCGCTGATTCAGAACGGCAATGTCATGGTCTGAAGGCTGAGCCTCACGGATATGATTCAGCACATCGAGGAAAGCCACGTCTTCCTGACGAAACACCTGGCTCAACAAGATCGTCACATATTCTATCTGTTGGAGGGCCTTCGAACCGAAGAAATAAGGCGTGTCGTAATAGGGTTTCAACAATGCCTCATCCTCTGGGGTAACCACTGGCGTCAGTTGCTGCAGATCGCCAATCATCAGCAACTGCACCCCGCCAAAAGGTTTGTAATGATCACGATATCTTCGCAGCACGGAGTCGATGGCATCGAGCAGATCGCTTCTTACCATCGAGATCTCGTCGATAATCAACAGGTCGAGCGAGGCGATGATACGTCGTTTCTCCTTGCCGAAATCAAACTTGCTCTGAATGCGCGCATTGGGCACGTATGGCGTAAAAGGCAGTTGAAAGAAAGAGTGGATGGTCATACCGCCCGCATTGATGGCGGCTACACCCGTCGGCGCTACAACAATCGATCGTTTCTTACTCTGTTCAACAACAGTCTTCAGAAAGGTGGTCTTGCCTGTGCCAGCCTTACCTGTCAGGAAGATACTTCGTCCCGTGTGCTCTACGAAATCCCACGCAGTGCGCAGTTCATCATTTGTTTTTGTTTCCATAGTTCTTGAATTTAAATTTAACATATTTGTTTATTTGAGCATGATGCCCGTAAAGATTCTGCCAGAATTGATTCCTAGTCGCCGAGCGGAAAACCAAGTATTAGGTTGCTTGAAGGTGCAATCGGGAGTAACGGCGATATTTCCCAGTGACAACCCAACGGCTTCGAGTTGTAGTCGATTGCACATAGGCAAGTTGATGTGCCATTTTTCATCGCGATGGCTAATTGCAGGCATCTCAAAACCACCCTTCTCAAAAGTCTCATAGACTTCATCGCCCACCTCAAAGCTGTCGAGACTGATGCCTGGACCTATCTGAGCCATCATCTTCTGCGGAATAGAATGATACGTCTTCTTCATTTTGTCGACAGCCACCTCTACAATGCGCTGTACCGTCCCTCGCCAGCCAGCGTGAATGGCACAGACAGCGTGATGCTCAGGATCGAAGAGCAGCACGGGAATGCAGTCGGCTGTAGAAACACCTATGCATATGTTGCTAACATTGGTCATCAGGGCGTCCACGCCCTCCAGTCGTAGCTGCTGTTCGTCAGCAGACAGATTCAAAAATGCCTCGTCAATAGCTACCACCTCTGTCAGATGAACCTGATGTGGCATCAACAGACGATCGTTGCTGATCTCCAACAACTCACACAGAGCCTCACGGTTTTGTGAAATGGTCTGGGGATCATCGCCACAATAGCGGTTGATATTGAATTCACCATAATTCCCTTTGCTATACCCCCCATGACGGGTGGAGCTAAAGGCCGTGACGCCCTCGCCAAAGTCATAGTAACGGAGTTCTGGATGTATCATTTCTGTATGTTTTGCCTGCAAAGATACGAAAAAAAAGTCATATCAAGGCAAAAGGAAAGAAAAATCTATCAAGAATTAGAGAATTTAAGAATTTTTATTTGCTCTGCAAATGCCCCAAACCATTTGGGAACCCCCAAATTCTTAAATTCTCTAATTCTTGATAGATAAGAGGTGACTAGTTCTCGGCTGTGATATCCTCGATCTGGTCGATGATTTCCTGATACTGGCGCTGGGTCTTGAAATGGAGTGAGAATCCCCAGATTGCTCCAATGACACCACCGATGCATCCTGCCCAGAAGAGTCCGTTGCTAAAGGCTTCGCCATGAATCAGATAGGACTCGTACATGAACCAGCCCAAAAAGACGATGGCGAGGGGGATGCCGACGAAGAGCCAGTTGGCGTCGAACTTCTTGCCGCAGGCCATACGGCGACGGACATCCACGAGATTATTGGTCATCATGTTCGAATCGCTCAGTTTCCTGCTGTTATAGAAAGTGCCTCCAAAGCTAACCAGCATGACCACGCAGGTGAAGATCCAGAAAGGAATGGAGAAACCGTTTAACTTTACGAATGCCCAGTAGCTATAGGGAATCATCAGCAGGCAGAGGGCCATGATGAAGTAATATCTGCGACTGATGTTGCCAGCGGTTTTCTTCATCGAATGGCGGATGACGCGGTCGTTGACGATTTCCTGCTGCTCAAGCTTCTTTTTCAGCGTATTCATCTGCTGACGCATATTCTCTAATTCAAAATTCTCGTTCATAATGGGTCAATTTTTAATCGTTAGACATGTTTTTTAATTGTTCTCTGATTCTAAACAGGCGGACGCTGACGTTCTTAGTGCTGATGCCGACTATCTGTCCGATTTCCTCGTACGATAGGTTCTCGAGCCAGAGCAGGACAATCGCACGGTCGAAGGGCTGGAGTTTGGAGATGCGCTTGTGGAGCATATCCACCTGGCGCGTGTCCTCGTCGTGGTCTTCAAAGAGGTTGATGTCCATTGTCAGTCGGACTTCGGATGAGCGACGCTTCTTTTTCCTGTCGATAGAGATACAGGTGTTGAGGGCGACGCGATAGATCCACGTCCTGATGTCACTGCGATGCTCGAAGCTCTCGAAGCCTTTCCAAAGATTGACTAGTACCTCCTGGAACAGGTCGTTCACTTCGTCGGCATCCTGCGAGAACATGTAGCACACGGTATAGATGGTGCTCTTGTGTTCTGCAACGGTTTGCGCAAATTGCTTTTCTAATGCATTCATTGTCGTTCTGTTTTGAATCATTTGCCCATTTGACGCAGCAAAGTTACGAAAAACTACACGAAAAACTATTCTTTTTTTCTTTTTCTTCATTATTCTGCAAAATCTTTGTACCTTTGCACCCATGATAAGGACAGGAGTATTTGTAGGCAGTTTCAATCCATTTACTATTGGACACGACTCGATTGTAAAGCGGGCCCTCCCATTGTTTGACCGACTGGTGATTGGCGTTGTGGGCGATAATGTGCACAAACCGGACATGCCATCGGCTGAAGAGCGGATGCTGGCTATCCGTGAGCTCTACGCCGACGAAAAGCACATTGAGGTGAAATCCTATCACGGTTTGGCGATGGACTTCGCTAAAGCCGAAGGAGCGCAGTATATTATAAAAGGTGTACGTTCGGTGAGCGATTTCGAGTACGAACAGTGGCAAGCCGACTTCAATCGCAAAATCGGAGGCATTGAGACTATTCTGCTCTACACGGAACCAGAACTGGCCAGCATCTCATCGAGTGCTTTGCGGGAATTGCAGCACTTCGGCGTTGACGTTACGCCTTTTCTACCGCGTAAAGGAAAAAAATGTAAATTGTAAATTGTCAAATTGTAAATTATACAGATGATTACCTATAGCAGCGAAGGGGTAAGATTCCCTAACATCATGAAGCGCGACACCTCGAACTGGATTAAGAAGGTAATAGCCAGTTATGGAAAGAAAGTCGGCGAAATCGGCTATCTGTTCGTAAACGACGACAAGATCCTAGAGGTGAACAATGAATTTCTGGGCCATGACTACTACACAGACATCATTACCTTCGACTATAGCGAAGGTAAGATTCTGAATGGAGATATTTACATTTCGCTTGACACCGTCTTCACCAATGCCGATAAATTCGGACGCCCCTACGATGAAGAGTTACATCGGGTCATCATTCACGGCATCCTGCACCTTTGCGGTATCAACGACAAAGGTCCAGGCGAGCGTGAGATTATGGAAGCTGCCGAAGACAAAGCCTTGGCTATGAGATAAGCGTACGGAATTGCTGAATACCTTGGTGGTTGTTGTCGAGGTCTTCAACTTCTGCCAGATATTTCACAGCTTTCTTCTTATCGTCCATGCCGTAATAGCCAAGAGCGAGCATATACTTACAGTGAATAAGATTCTTCGTGTCCAGCGAGTCCTCCCAGATCAGCAAATCGGGCAGAGAGACAGCAAAGTAATCCATTACCACCTTATCATAGATATGCTGCTTACCATAATTGATGAGTTTGAAGAATCGGCCATGCGCCTCATCCTCACGTCCCAATTTCCGTAAGGCCAGACCTTGATAGAAGATCTTATCGGGCTTTGCATCATTATAGTACATTGCAGCAGCAGGCTCTTGAGGGCCTTTAGTAGCAGTTTCCCAACACTCAACAGCCTTTTCCTTTTGGCCCAGGGCTTCATAAGCGACACCAATCAGATAATAAAAATCGTTCTCCTGAGCGCCATAGAGCTTACCTTCGCCCAAATGAGGCGGATATTCGAGGCACTCCTCCAAAAGGCCGACAGCCTTTCCTAGATATTCTAGTCTTTCTAGATTCTCTAGATGATCTAGATGATCTAGATTGGCTAGATATTGCTTCGCCAGTTCCACGCGGCAGATCTGATACTGCGCAGGCACCTTGCCTTCGCCTCCCTCCCAAGGATGGAACTGGTGGGCATCGAGTTTCGCCATAGCCGCTTCATAACGGCCAAGCTGGTTGAGCAGAGTAATCTCTTCAAGCACAAGGTCATCGCGTTGCTCGATTAATTCAGGATATTTCTGCAAAAAATCCAGACGCTCCTGATGGGGCTTATGCAGACGCTTATAGAGCTGATCGAGTTCCATCAGCATACGGGCATCGGTCTCATCGAGATGGAAGGCCTTCTCCATATATTCGAGCGCCTCCTCCTGACGATCCTGCTTATTAAAACGAGCGAGGGCGAGATTTCGCCAGACAGAGGGGAATTGGGGATCGAGTTTTGCCGATAACTCCCAGTTCTCGATTGCCACGTCATACTGCCGCTTGTCGTAGTAAAGACAGCCAAGATAATAAGGTGCTTTGGCATCATCAATACCAGGCATACCAATCACTGCATCGAAGATATGTGCATCTTCCAGACGATTGGGGAAACAATAATCAGGGTTAACGGATTTGGCCTTACTTAAATAATCCAACGCTTGAGACAACGGACTGAAATATGCCAAATAATAATAGGTGAGCGGCGACTCTTCAACGTCCTTGTCGATGGCCATCTGCAATACAAATATCGTTTCAGCCTCCAATCCTGCCTGTGCATAATCAAGGGCAGTCTCATGATAGTTATAGATGTTACCATGCATGAGTTCCTCCATACGATCCAAAGGTTCTTTATTACCCGTCAGCAGATGCTCTTCTACCATACAGACATAATTGAAGGGATCTATTTTGTACGATTCCTTTATCCAGGCTAATGCCTCATCCTTACGTCCCAGTTTACGCAAAGCTACTGCTTTCATGGCACGGGCCTTGTGATTGTGGCTGTTGCTGATAAGGGCTCGCTCTAATTCATTAAAAGCATCCTCCCAGCGCTCACCAGCCATACTGATACAAGCAGCCTCAAAGTAGCCAGCATCAGCCCATGCCTTGTTCCATGTAGACTTCCAGAAACAGTCATACGCCACATCCTTCCTACCCAAGAATTTGCTGACAACACCCAAATAAAACTGGGGTTCTCCATCGTATGGATTAGGATTTCGTTTCTTCAGTACCTTGACAGCCGTCTTGAGATAGTCCTCAGCCTTCTTGAAACGAGCCCGTCGCAAATACCAAAGGCCAATCTGCATATTGCAGCGATAGTCCAACAGATCACGACGCAGACCCTCCTCATAGTAATCAAGGGCGCTCCAAGTAGCATGACGGTATTGCTCAAGATGGAGTCCCGTCAGATAAAGCTGATCGATGGTCTTCGTTTCCTGTGGGGAGAGCGCAGCCTCAGCGGCATCGGGAATAGGACGGATATCGTCGGGCTCTGCATGCCATTCCAATAATGGTAACAGTCTGGAATTCTCAGCGCGGTCAATCGTCAGTTGCAGGTCACAGAAAGACTCATCGCCCGTATTTACCGTTTCCACAAACACTTTTTCTGGCGACAACGTTACTACTTTGTTATAATATTCATCGCTATTCCTGCCATCCAGCATAATCCTGACTTTCTGCTTCGACGTAGCCAATATCTTGAAAGTGACCTTCCCCTCGCCTGCTTCCTCAATATTCATCACGAAATCCTTGGAGGCCTGCTTCACAATGCCTATCTCTCGATACGGCATGAAGTACTGCACAAACTGCTTTTCCTCGTAGGGCATGAGCCAAGAGAAGTCGGGCTGGTTCTCAGTATAAACGCCTGCCATCAGTTCGATATAGGGACGAAAACCTTCTTTTAATTGACAATTGACAATGGATAATGGATAATTATCAGTGGCGGTTTCATTATCCATTATCAATTTTCCATTATCAATTGAATCAGTAAGATTCCGGTCCCAGGCACGTCCAAAATCACCATTGCCCCAGGTCCATTGCTTCTTACCTGGCGAGAAATGATGGCTGGCCACATGTAGCATACCGCCCTTCGTGTCATTCTCGTAGCCACCTTCGAAATCGTATTTGGAATTGACGGCCATATAGCTTGTAGGCACATAGATATTCTTGTAGTTCGAGATATCCACACCTGCGGAGTAGTCCATCATATAATAGGTTCCTGTAGCAATGGGGAACGACGACACAGCGCGCTTGCCATGATCGAAAACCGCATTCACGTCAGGCGGGAACACGCTCTGATAGGCATCATTCACCTCTACGGCTGGGTTTGCCCACCAGAGGAAGGTCTGAGGCAGACTGGTACGATTGCTCACACGTCCCTGTATTTCGAGATAGGCACAACCCGGACGCAGTGTAAAGCCTGCCATACCCTTCTGATGGAACATCCGCTCCATCTCATTCACCCAAACGGTAATAGAACCATCCTCATTCTCAACGATGGTGCAGTCCACAGGCATAAAGGTACTGGGACGATGGTGCTGAGGCCAGTTGAACTCGATGCCGCCAGAAATCCAAGGGCCAGCCAAACCCACAAGCGCAGGCTTAACCACATGATTATAATATACGAAATGGCGCTGCTTGATCTTATCATAGGCCATCTGAATACGACCACCAAGCTCTGGCAGTATCATCACAAGGATATACTCATTCTCGAGATAAACGGCCTTGTATTCCTTATCGACCTTTTCGTCGCTGATTGACTCAATCACCGGATAAGGATAGACCACACCGCTCGAACCTTGATAAACACGCTTTTCCAGAAACATAGGGTTCTTCTCTGGCTTTCCCGCCTCATAAGTTGGGATCGTCACTAATTCTCTCCAAGCTTTAACCATAATCGAAGTAATATTGTTTTTATTATTCTCATTCGTTTCATTAATGGGTTAGTAATTCGCGTTCCAGTTCCTCCAACGACTTGCCCTTAGTCTCAGGACAACGGCTAAGCAGGAAGATAAAGGCACAAAAGCAGATGGCACTATAGATCCAGAACGAACCGCTGCTGCCAAGAGCTGCGTTCATCGAGGGGAACGAGAACGTCAGCGTGCAACACCCTACCCAAAGGGCAAATGTACACGTGGCCATCGCGATACCACGAATACGGTTGGGGAAGATCTCTGCCAACAATGTCCAAGTGACAGGTCCCAGTGTC
>Ga0265300_10000718_pt1 | contig 34254 bp, 23 predicted proteins | sample AusTroGonzalo_MG_FD_193482 | JGI IMG/M metagenome (GOLD analysis project Ga0265300, IMG submission 193482) | Bovine rumen microbial communities from tropical cattle in Woodstock, Queensland, Australia - Gonzalo_03 | ecosystem: Host-associated > Mammals > Digestive system > Stomach > Rumen ...
CACAATATAATCGCTCAATTTATTGACTTCAAATTCACTTCTCTTTATTGAGCATGCTCTTGTTTTGTTTTTAGTATTGGCATTGATTACAGAAAGGATATTAACATCAACTGTAGCGGTATCGAATACTTTAAAACCAGCAAAATCAATCAATAGACATGGTTGGTACTTCTCAGAAAGTAGTGAGCGCAAGGATTCGCCATACGCTGATTTCATCCAGCCATTAGACGTGATAAACGACAAAAGAGCCCCAGACTTCAGCAATGACATACCCAATTCATAAAACAGGCAATAAATGTCGCCAGTGCGTTCGTATGTCTGGTAATTCATCTTTTGGAGCGCATCGGCATCAGCACCCATCTTCTGAAGCTGGATATACGGCGGATTGCCAATGACACAGTCAAAACCGATGAACTTACCGTTCTCATCGAGCACTTCGGGAAATTCAATTCGCCATTCGAAAGCATCTACGAAGACTTTGTTATCGTGTATTTCATCAATTTCTTTTTGAATTTTCGCGATTTTGCTCTGCAAATCTTTTGCTTTTTTGTCACGTGCTGCCTGCTCTTTCTTGCTTATCTCAAAGAGTTGGGGAGCATTTAAGTCGTTTAGCTCGCTTTCTAGTTTAAGTTTATCTTTCAGTTTGGGGTCGTTCAAGCCAATTTGAGTGCGAAGGTTCCCTTTTATCTGTTTCAAGTAATTCTCAAGTTTCCGCTTTTCTTCTTTGTTGTGAGCGTTTTTGTATTCATTGACAGCCTGGCAGTATTCGCCTATGGAGATGCCATTTTTGCGAAGAATACCAGAGATGTCCTGACTTAAATCGAAACGGTGTAGCAAGGAATTGCCCACCTTGATGTTGATATCGATGTTCGGAAGCGTTTCCAGCTCGGTATAATTGCTTTCCTTGGTGTAATAAGCATTTTTCAACAACTCAATCCAAAGGCGAAGGCGGCAAATGTTTACGGCGTTGGGGTTGAGGTCTACGCCGAAAAGACAGTTCTCAATAATTTTACGTTTCTCATTGAAAAGGGTTTCCTGGATGCGCTGACTTTCATGGTTACCAGGGATATATGAAAATGGATTGCCGTCCTCGTCGGAAACAAGAAGTTCGTCATTCTCAATGTCGATGCTATAATCCTGCTTTTTGATACGCTTGCCGTTCCCATCAACCAGAATACCAAGATCGTATTTGGTGCGGATGATTTCGTTAAGGACAGATACCAAGAAGTGCCCCGACCCGACTGCAGGGTCGCAAATACGCAGTGAGTCAACGATAACATTGGCATGAGCTATATCCTCAATGTCCTTGTTTTTGAGGGCATCATAGTCCTTGCAGGTCCAATTCATGTCTTCATTGAAACGACGAACCACGGTCTGCTGGATGGCTTCGCGGCTCATATACATGGTGACGGCGCCAGGAGTAAAAACCGAACCATCTTTGTGTCCGTTGATTTTTTCGAAAATCAGACCTAGAACGGATGCGTTAATAAGCGTCTTCGACTGCTCTTGAACTTCTTCGGATCCTTCACTTGCAAAGTCGTAGGCATCAAGGAATTCCAGCAAATAACGGAGTGTTGGAAGCTGCTTGTAGCGGGGATTTGTACCATCTTTGAGAATGGTGCCTGCAAAAAGAGGAAGCTCGCTGTTGTCAAGACTGCTGATGCGAATGGTTTGACGTTCCAGCGGACTGATTTCAAACAGAGAACTATTCAAATATGGGACTTTGCCGTATTTCGCATTGATGCTATCAGGACGGTCAGCCACACGTTTGGCAAGAACTTGGAAGAAAAGTTTGTTCAACTCGTCATAGTCGGGGATAACGGTCGGCCCCATAAAAGCGTAACCTTGGTCATCTTTGTGGTATTTGACAAGTTGGGCTTCCAAAAGTTTCATAAAAAGCACACGATTCACCCAATTGATGGCGAGGGCAAGAGCGATTCCAAAAAGCTGCTCGTCGCGAGTCTTTCCATAGGAATATCGACCTTCCACATTGTCAATCCAGTCTTCAGCATCCAGAATGTTGATGGCGTTTTCGAGGATGGATGCTGGATTGCGTTCGCTCTTGTTTCGACGAGTAATAATCCGTTTGTGGCTGTCTTTTTCTTCAATTTCTTCGAGACCGATGATGTACAAGAGCTCACTATAGAACTTGGTATTGAGGGAGTTGCTGTCGTTTTGAAAACGTTTCTTCAGCAGATGCTCAGGGCTGAAGAACTTATACAACTCAATGAGGCGTTTGTCGTTGCCTGTATCAAGATAGGACTGGTATTTTCGAATGTCGAACCATGTATAAGTAATCTGGTCAACTGCTTCTGAAATGAATTTGGCAGCAATTTCTTTATAAAACGAATCCGTATCCTTGAAGGCCAATTTTCCAGCACTAAATTCCTCAAACTGTTTAACGAGTTTCTTGTTGGAATAGAACAGGCGCTCAAACTCCTGAGCATCGAAAACAAAAAACTCATAGACATTGGTAACTACAAGTTGCTTGAGTTGGAAATTCTTCTTCGCATGGCGTTCGCGGAGGTAATAAAGAAGCAGCTCCTGCAAAGCTTTCCGATTGAGGTCTTCCCGCGTAATCATCTCTGACACATTGGTGGGCTTTTTAACCTCGATGATAACGCCAACAGGGTCGTCAATGCTATTGCCAAGATGGATTGCACAGTCAATATCACCATTGGGCGACACCTTGTAGTTTTGCCCATAGAACGACAGCTTCAAAAAATCCATAAGGTCGCCTTTGAGCTTCTCTTCGGTGTTGATGCAAGAGATTTGTTCGTAAAGGATGTGCAATTGGTTTTTGAAAACATCGAAAGTCGCCCGATCAACTGGAATTTGTCGATAGGCTTTATTCAATGACTTGGCGATAGTAAGTTCCAACATAATGCTTGGTTCTATGTGGTTATCAATATAACTAATAATTATACCCCTTCCCCACCATCATCTTCTCCGTCTGGTAATGGCCGAGATAGACGATGCCAAGGTTGCCGTCGATGGCGATTGCGTCACCCATCTTGAGCGGATGGCCGTTGAGTTGGCCAAATTCGTCGTTGACGTCGACTTCGAGGCCGTCGCAACTGACGACACGTACCTAGCCCACACGCACCGCCGTGACTGCTGCATGCGAGGTGGCACCGCCACGGGCCGTCAGCAGACCGTCGCAGTCGAAGATCATGCCGATGTCGTCGGGGACGGTGTCGGGACGGACGAGGATGACCTGACTATCAGGATGTTGCTCACGCAAAGCCTTGATTTGCTCGGCGTTGAAGGCAGCCAAACCGTTCATGGCACCGCCACCGATACCCATGCCGTGACCCAACTGACGCATCTCGTCGGGCGACTGCACGAAGGCAATCTTCTCCTCCTCGGTCTTGAGGTCTTGGTCGCGGATTTGCAGGATGTGGAAGTCCTCGGGCTTGTCGGACTCGAAGGTAAACTCCATCTCCTGCGGGCTGTATCCAAGGTTCTCGGTGAGTTCGACGGCAATGGAATAAATCTTTTTGTAGATGTCGGGCAACAGCACTTGCATCGAAGGTCCTTCCAAGCCTGCGGCCTTGCGCTGCGTTTCGCCAATCGGCAAAGGCTTGACCAGTCCGCCGACGATGTCCTCACCCTGACTGCGCAAAGTGAAGTCGCCGTAAAGATGTACCCCAGGACGCTCACGGTGTGGGTTTTGCGTGAACACCACACCCGAGCCAGAAGTCTCGCTGCGGTTGCCGAAAATCATCTGCTGAACGATGACGGCGGTACCCCAGTTTTCGGAAATGCCCAAGTGGCGACGATAGGCCAAAGCTCGCTCAGAGTTCCACGACTCGATGACCATGTTGACGCAATCGATGAGTTGTTTGAATGGGTCTTGCTCAAAAGCTACACCACGGTCGTCGAGGATGCGTTTGTAGGAATGGGCCACCTCGCGCATTTGGTCGATACTGAAGTCAGCCTTCACCTTCACGCTGTTCTTCTGCTTGTAGGCGTTGATTTCGTCATCGAAGACATCGCGCTCAATGCCTTTGGCCATGCCCCAACTTTGCAGGAAACGACGGTACGAGTCCCAGATAGCCCACGCCTTGTCGGAGTCGGCGGCGATGGCTTCCACTTGCTCATCGTTAAGGCCCACATTCAAAAAAGTGTCCATGGCACCAGGCATGGAGATGGCCGTACCTGAACGCACCGACACCAACAGCGGCGCTTCAGGGCTACCAAATTTGCGTCCGCTGATACGTTCCAACTCATCGATGTGCTTGCGAATCATGCCATGGATTTCCGTGCGCAGTTCGGGAATCGTGTTGATGGTCTCATTGCGGCGGAAAGTCTCGGTAGTGATGACAAATCCAGGAGGCACGGGCATGCCATGTAAGTATAAGTTTTTCAGGTTATTGGCCTTGTTCCCGATAAAGACCTGATTGTCCATCTTCGGAGTTTTTTCCCAGAACGGGCTAATCAGCATCTCGGAGTTGTAGGTCATGATGTCGCTGATAAGTTTCTCATTCAGCGTGGTTTCCATGGTACGCAAGGAAGCGAGGATGCGGCCGATAAAGTTGTCCAAAGGCTGCATCAGGAAGGCATCGGACAGCAAATCACGGTGGAACTCCTCGGATTTCTTGCTGATTAAAGCACCTGTCTCGCGCTCATTGAGTTTCCCTTCGGGGTCGAAGAGCTGCGGAATGACAATCTTCAGCGGATATTCATACGACTTCAGGAAGTACTTGATGATGATGCGACGCACGTCTTCGGCGATGAACTGGAAAATGTTGATATACTGACCGAAAGAGAAACTTCGCGAGGTCAAGCTGTAGCGCAGCATGTCGAGTTTCTGGTTAAAACTTTGGTTGGTGATGCCGTCCAATTCCAGACCGTTGCGGAAATATTCGAGGATTCTATAAATCTGATTCAGTGTGCGTTCCGAAATGTATTCGAGGTTGATGCTCTGCACGACCTTTTCCATGAGTTGTGTGGCGACACGCTCCAAGCGGAAGGTCAAGCCCATGGCCTCGAACTTGTTCTCACGGTAGGTGCCGTACATCGACGGGATACCTATAGCAATGTGCCGCTTGTGGTAGATGTTTTCCCAGCCTTCGCTCTGCTCGGGGTTGAAAATCACGGTCTTGAGTTTGTCCATGAAGGCGTAAATCATCGTCAGCGATTTGGCGAAGTCCTTCTTCTTATAGGCTTCCTCAAACTCGTCGATTTCCTCGTCGGGGATGAAGGGGAAGCTGCGCAACGAACTGAAAATATTGACCGACTCGAAGCTGTATTTCTCTCGTAAATAGGCATATAGATCACGGATATCCATCAGACGAGCATGTTCACGCTGGCTGATTTCATTGTCCAACTCAAGGCGGCGGGAAGCTGAACCAATGAGGTTTTCGTAGTCGTCGCGCGAGAGCATCAGTACATCCTCGGGATTAAGGCAAGAGATTTCGCACATCATCTGCACAAGGTTGTGGACGTGTACAAACCACGTGCTTTCCTTGTCGATGCTCTCGAAAACGTTCTTCGACAAAATCGGTTTCAAGGCCTCCACATTGCCGTCGCTCCAGAATTGGAACACGTCGAAAGTCAAGGCAATCAAGGTGTTATTACTTTCAGTGTGAACCTGCTTGCGGAGGAAATGTACTAGCTTGTCCTGACGGCCCGAAATTTCGTCCATGTTGGTGGTCACGTTGCGGATTTCGCCCTCCGCGCCGATTTCGTTGAAATAGACGGGGAAAATGCGCGTCAGCTGTTTCACCTTTTTATAATAAGGTGTGATGTTGGAGTTGAGCACCTTCGTGATTTCGCGCTGGAACAAGTCGGTATCGCTCAAGAAGATGCCGCCCAGTTTCAGGTTCACAATCAAGGCGGAAAGCAGTTTCTCCATCGGCTGTTGGGCGTGTTCGATGAGTTCGAGCCACACGCGGATGTTCTTGATATGGTTCTCATCCACAGAGAGTTGCCAGTCCTCACCCACAAACACGTTGCCTGGCGTGACAAACCCGAAAGCGATGAGTTTCTTCTCGAAATAGTTGACGATTTCCTTCATCTCGGTTTGGTCCACATCAATGATTTTCAAGCCCAAAGTGAGTTGGAAGTCAAGCACGGCGGACATATAGTCCTTGCGCAGTTCTTCGGCAAGGTCAAAAATCGTGTCGATGAAAGGTATCAACTCGTCTTGCGGCATCTCGTCGATGGCATCGCGCATCATGCGGTCCATGTTCCAAATGAGACGCTCGCGCTGGTTTTCCATGCCCGGCAGGTGGAGCAGGAAGAAGACATAATGGAACTTCGTGATGAAATGCGGGAACACTTTCTCCGACTCGGTGAAACGCTTTGCAATTTGCTCAAAATGTGGCATATCCGTTAGTGCTTCCCATGTAGAAGCCGCCGCCAAATCAGCGTTTAGCTGGTCAAAATAAGGCTTGCCAATTTCATCGCATACTTTCTGGACTTCCTCCTCAGTGAGCATCTGTCGTTTGCCTTCCACCCAGTTTTCCACTTGCGAGGTCTCCTGCCAATAGCGGTAGTTTTCCTGCAACATCATCCGCAGCAACTGACAAGCCGAGTCCTTGAAACGCTCATCATGGGCAACCTTGTCCAAATAGCGCCCGGCGTGTTTGGTGGCTAAGATATAGACATCTTTATTGCTTTCAAAGGAGTCTTTCAAAATACTGAAAGCCAACGAAATCAATTCACAATGCTTTTCCGACTCCGAGATGACCTTGTTGGCAAATTCCATCAAGGTGATGATGATGTTGAGCCGAAGTTTGGCCGCCACTTCGGGTTTCAACAGACTATGCATCATCTCCAAAGGGATGTGCAAAGCATCGGCGGGGATGTCTTCACGGGAATAGAACCAGAAGTCATCTAACAACATCTTGCGCAATTCCTCCGTCACGAAGGTGTGGTTGGAGAGCGGATGATGGTATTCGGTGATGCACTCCTTGGCTCGCTTGTTGATGCCGAAGTATTTGGCTGACAGGACAATAAACTGTTGGTGTTCTTCAGGAATGAAGATATCTTTGTATCTGGTTTGCTCCAGATTGGCCTCAAGGGCACTTGATTTGAAATTTTCGGACATAATCAAAAAAATAGAATTTGCAAAAATAGCGAAAAACCGTCGAAGTTTTCTCCAAAAATCGTACTTTTGCGGCTTCTTTTCAAAAACGAACAATCATCAAATATTTGCAACCAAATGGAAAAGATTAAAGTAGGTATCAATGGTTTCGGCCGCATTGGCCGCAACGTGTTCCGCATCATTTGCGAACGTCCGAATCTGGAAATCGTGGGCGTCAACGACCTGACAAGCACCAAGGTGCTGGCCCACCTGTTGAAATACGACTCCACCCAGGGCAAGTTCCCTGGCACCGTGGAATATGACGAGACCGCACTGATTGTCAACGGTCAGCGCATCCCCGTTACAGCCGAACGTTCACCGCTGAGCATCAAGTGGAGCAAGACCCCCGATGTCGTGGTTGAATCGACCGGCGTGTTCCGCTCCAAGGAAAGCAGTAAGGGCGGCTACGGCGACCACCTGAAGGCTGGTGCCAAGAAGGTCATCCTTTCGGCTCCCTCGAAAGACGCTATCGACGCCACCGTCGTGGTCGGCGTGAACAACAACGACCTGACCGACGAGGTGGAATGTGTCAGCAACGCCTCCTGCACCACCAACTGCCTGGCTCCCGTCGCCAAGGTGTTGAACGACCGCTTCGGCATCGAGCAAGGTTACATCACCACCATCCACAGCTACACCAACGACCAGGTCATCCTCGACGGCCCGCACAGCGACCTGCGCCGCGCCCGTTCGGCTGCCATGTCGCAGATTCCGACCACCACTGGCGCCGCCAAGGCCGTGGGTATCGTCATCCCCGAACTGAACGGCAAACTCGATGGTATCGCCGTCCGCGTTCCCACCCCGACCGGTTCCTTGGTTGACCTCGTCTGCACCTTGAAGACCGAAGCCACGAAGGAAGAAATCAACGCCGCCATGAAGGAAGCCTCTGAAGGCCCGATGAAGGGTGTGCTTGAATACACCGAAGACCCGATCGTCAGCGTCGACGTCATCCACAACCCGCACAGCAGCATCTTCGATGCCCAAAGCACCATGGTGATGGGCAAAATGGTGAAAATTATGTCGTGGTACGACAACGAATGGGGCTATTCCAACCGCATGGTCGACCTCATCGAAATGATGAAATATTGATTTTATTGGATTTAGAGAAAAACGGGCGGCAAAATCGCCCGTTTTTCATTTTACAATCATCACCGAACCTTGTAAATGGAGCTGTTCTTCTCCTGTTTCGCCCTGATAGGTGATGTCGGTGACATAGAAATAGGTTCCCTGCGGGCAGGCCAGTTTTGTCATTTTGTTTTTGCCATCCCAATGGATGAGCGGGTCGTCACCATCCCACAAAATGTTGCCCCAACGATTGAAAATGACCGTCTTGGCACTGACAATCAAATCAGCACCTGTGACTTTCGGCTCAAAGACATCGTTATAGCCGTCTCCATTGGGCGTGAAGACGTTCGGCAACACGTATGAAAATTCTTCAATGGGTTCTTCGTGACCAATCCGCACCGTCTTGATGGCAGAATAATTCACCAAAGGTCGCATGATGTCTTCGAGCGTATAATGGCCGAAGGTGCGCACATAGTAGCGATAGGTTTGGTCGCTTTCTACATCGGTGTCGGTGAAAGCATAATCGGTCACCGAGGCAATTCTTACAAAATGATGGTTAACCTCTTTGAAGATTTGAGTGCTGTCAACAAGCCAGGGCACGGTTTCCGTCCATGAGAGGTGGGCTTCGTCGTTGGTTCCGTTGGCCGTGAGCATTACCGCCGAGGCCGTCGTGCTCTCCCCCATCAACTGCTGGTTGGCGTCGCGCATCTGCACCTTATATAATAAGGTAGTCGCTCCGGCCAGGTTGAGGTTGATGTCGAGGAAGGTCGTGTCTGCACCTTCATAAACGATGGAAGTCTGGCCGTCGAGAATACGGGTCAGGCTATAGCTAAACGGTGCAACATATTGTTCGTCAATCTCTTTCGGCTTGGCCCAACAAGTAACGACATGCCCTGGAACAAGGTCGACGCTATCATTCGAGACATGGGTCATTAGCGGACTGTCGTTCTTTAGCTCCACGCAAGCCGCATCGCTGACGATGCTCAAGGCTCCATCGGGGAACTGTGCCAAGATACGGTATTCATAGGCAACACCTTGCGAGAGGTTGGTATCGGTGTAAGAGGTCGTCGAGACATTGTTCAAGGTGGCGATAAGTTGGTAGCCTTCGCGGATGCCCGTCTCGCACTCGTCGGGTTCGTAGCCATTGCAGCCCGCCTTTCTATAAATGAGCAAAGCCACCGCATTGGAGCATGGGTAATGCTGCCACGACAGGTTTACATCGTGTCCGTGTAAATCGGCAGAGAAGTTCTGCACCTTGGGTGCCATCACGTTGATGATTATCGTTTTGATATTCGTCAGGCTGACAGGCGAGCCGTCGTCTTTGGCGTGTACCACCACCTGATAAGGTGTGTTGCGGATGTGGGCATAGTTGGTGTTCCACAAGAACTCCATTTGGGGTTGCATCCCGAAAGCCGTCTCTGGATTTAGTATGGCCGGACTCACCGCCACCTCGAAAGGCGCGCCCGATGCCGTCAAGGTGACATTGTCGCCATCGGGGTCGGAGGCCGAGATGATGAAGTCAAGTTGCTCACCCGCGACGAGGCAATACTGGTCGTCGCAATAGATGTTCGGTAGGTCGTTGTCGCATTGGGAGATGATGATCTGCATGTCGCGCACCACGGAGCCAATCTTCACGCCGTGGCGCCACTCCTCCACCATGATAGCCACATTGTATTCGCCTTGAATGACAGGGTTTTCCCAACGCAACTCACCTGTAAACGGGTCGATGTCAAAAAAATGTGAGGCCTGCGGAAGCGTATAGCCCGCGATTTCAATGCCGTCCTGCCCCTTGCAAGTCACCAATTTGTAACTCAAGCTGTCGCCATCAGGGTCGTAAGCCGATGGGTTGTGCAAATAAAGCCTCCCGACACAGCCCCTATCCAAAGGTGGGTTTAGCAGTTGCACCGAATTGTTGTAGCCCAAAAACGGGTTGATGACCAACTCCGTCTCAATGTGCATAGGCACCATCACCGAATTAGGCACGTTGATAACGCCGTAGTTGCGGTTGGCATCCTCCATGCTGATGGTGTAAGTACCTGAAGATGAGTAGTTATGGATGGCCATATAAGTGTTCAAGACACAATCGTTGCCCAGGTTGTGCCATTCGGTTCGAGGGACATATTCCTCGGAGCCGTCGCCCCAGTTGATACGCAAGGAATCGCGCTGTTGCCAAGCCGCATTGGGCACATTGTAGGTGGTCAGCGTAAACTCGTAGGCATTGCCGCCCAGCCAACTATAGGTAATCTCGGCCGCACGTTGGTGTGTCGCCTTCGCAGAAAAGGCGAAACAAAACAACAATCCGATGACAAGCAAGAGTTTACGCTTCATAATTCCTAAATCGGCACACCATATTCATATAGTGTATCACTTGGCAAATCGATTCGTTCATTCCAAGAAATACAAGTACGACTGCTATCCAACTGTGCCATCGGCCACAAGCCAATTTCAGTGGTTAGACTCTTGAAATCGTCTATAGTGTCAATGTCTTCTTTTACATCGTAACACACACGAAAGCCGTCATCGAAAGTCACCAACAACTTCCAATCGTCGTTTATCTCAAATTGTCTAATTCTCGGTATCATAACGGTGAAATCTTTCCCATTTTTTGTGTGTTCCACATCTCCACAAGCTCTTCATAATGCAATCCCAACCACTCCTTCACCAACTGCTGTGCTCTTATCGGCAAATCACCTTCAGTCATTTCAAAAGTCTTGATATCAAAAATGCCGACATTCTCATTGTAAATGGCATGAATATGAGCAGGCTCATGTTCTTTCGGCTTGAAGAACATCTTGATAATGATTCCGTAAAAGCGACTTATTTCTGGCATGATATAGTGTATTACGGTGCAAAGATACAAATTTTTCAATATGCAAATAGGGTGTACCTCAAAAGCAGGCACACCCTATCATTTTCAATCTGCCCAAAACAATTACTTGTTTTTCAGCAGATCGCGAATCTCGGCAAGGAGTTCTTCTTGTGTCGGACCAGCAGGAGCGGCAGGCTCTTCCGGTTTCGGCTCTTCTTTTCTCTTCAGTTGGTTGATACCCTTGATAACCAAGAAGATGGAGAACGCGATGATGAGGAAGTCGAAGACGACTTGCAGGAAGTTACCCCAAGTCAGGCAGAGGGCAGGTTTGACGACCGTCTCGCCATCCATAACGGCTTCGCGAATGACCCACTTCCAATCGGTGAAGTTGAGGCCGCCCGTGATGGCACCGATGAGCGGCATGATGATGTCGGCCACCAGCGAAGAAACGATTTTTCCGAATGCACCGCCGATGACCACACCGACAGCCATGTCCATGACGTTGCCCTTCATGGCAAACTCCTTGAATTCTTGCATAAATTTACCCATAGTTCAATTGTTTTTGAGGTTAAACATTGGCACAAAGGTAAACATAAAACAAATCAGTGCAAGAAAAAACACAAAAAATCTTTCCGCCCATAGATTCCCAAGGGAATGAAATGAGCAGAAAGATTTTAAAACTCCGAAGTAAAATGGAACTCAATATCAGGATACTTCTCCATCGCCATCTGCAAGGCGTAGGGTGACTCGGCCAAGAACACGTCGCGGCCTTCCTTGTCCTCGGCGAGGTTGATGGCCTTACGCATCTTGAAATCAGCGAGTTGAGCCTCGTTATCGCTGGTAATCCAAGCAGTTTTGTAAAGCGAGATGGGCTCATAACGGCATGAGGCGTTGTACTCATGCAGCAGACGGTATTGAATCACCTCAAACTGCAACTCGCCCACCGTACCGATGATCTTGCGGCCCGTCATCTTGCCCGTAAAGAGCTGGGCCACACCTTCATCAGTGAGTTGTTCCAAGCCCTTGGCCAGCTGCTTCGACTTCATCGGGTCGGCGTTTTCCACATAGCGGAACTGCTCGGGCGAAAAGCTCGGGATGCCTTTGTAGTTCAAGATTTCGCCCTCAGTCAAGGTGTCGCCAATCTTGAAGTTGCCAGCATCGTAAAGGCCCACGATGTCGCCAGGATAGGCCTCGTCGAGGACGGACTTTTTCTGCGCCATGAAAGCCGTGGGGTTGGAGAACTTCAACTCACGGCGTTGGCGCACGTGAAAGTAGTTCTTGTTGCGTTCGAAACGGCCCGACACCACACGCACGAAGGCGATACGGTCGCGGTGGTTGGGATCCATGTTGGCGTGAATCTTGAAGACAAAGCCCGTGAACTTCTCCTCCGTCGGCTCGATACGGCGTTCCACCGTGTCGCGGCCAATCGGTGTGGGCGCAATCTGAATGAAGCAGTCTAGCAACTCTTTCACGCCGAAGTTGTTCAAGGCGGAGCCAAAAAACACAGGGCAGATGTCGCCGTTCAGATAGGCCTCGCGGGAGAAATCATCGTAAACACCTTGCACCAGCTCCGTCTCGTTGCGCAAGGTTTCGGCATCCTCGCCAATCATTTTGTCTAAATCGGGATTGTTGAGGTCGTCGAAAGCGATGCCTTCAGTGATATGCTGCTTGTCAGAGTTGAAAAGGTAAAGGCTCTTGTTGTATATGCTGTAGACACCCTTAAACTTCGGTCCCATGTTGATGGGCCAGCTCAACGGCGTAAGGCGAAGGCCAAGTTTCTCCTCTATTTCGTCCAACAGCTCGAAAGCATCCTTACCAGGGCGGTCCATCTTGTTGATAAACACGATGATGGGTGTATTCCTCATGCGACACACCTCCACCAGCTTCTCCGTCTGCGACTCAACGCCCTTGGCGGCATCGATGACCACGATGACGCTGTCCACAGCCGTCAAAGTACGGAAAGTATCTTCGGCGAAGTCCTTGTGGCCAGGCGTATCCAAGATATTGATTTTGATGTTCTTATAGTCAAAACCCATCACAGAGGTGGCCACTGAGATACCACGCTGCCGCTCGATTTCCATCCAGTCGGAAGTGGCGGTCTTGCGGATTTTGTTCGACTTCACGGCACCGGCCACCTGAATGGCGCCTCCGTAAAGCAGCAGTTTTTCGGTCAAAGTGGTCTTACCTGCGTCGGGGTGGCTGACGATGGCGAAAGTTCTGCGCCTGTTGATTTCATCTATGAACGACATAACTCTTTCGTTTTCAACAATCTCTTATAAAACAAAAGCGCAGGTCTTTTGGACTTGCGCTCTTGCGGTCCGGACGAGACTCGAACTCGCGACCTCCTGCGTGACAGGCAGGCATTCTAACCAAGCTGAACTACCGGACCAACCAGAAAAAGAACTCTATTGCTTTGCTTTGCGGCTGCAAAAGTACAACCTTTTTCCGAATTGGCAAGTATTTTTTTTGCTTTTTTTGCGATATTTTTCTGTACAATTTGCAATCTATTGTAATACAACACATTAAAACTCGACTTCAACAGCACCCTCTCTTATATTATAAGGTATCCCCTTCTCCACCGCTTGACTGACCCACCGTTCTGCTAGATAATTCGGCACCGAGCCATCAATAATCAGCATACCTACATCATAACCATTTACAATAGATTGAATGTCAGGTTTTTGCTTTCCAGCCACAAGGAGATAGTCGACGGGCAGACGATAGGAAAGGCTGTCATCACAACAGGTTTCATCCCAAAGGGCCAACAAAACGCCGTTGAACGAAACGAGGTTCTGCCTTTTGCGAAGACAGGTGCCCTCAAAGTCCTCTTCCAAACTGACCACATGCGGATGTGCAGACAAGTGCCACTTGGCCCAAGCGCCTTTCAGACTGTAATCAACGGTGGACTCGTCGGCCATCAAAGTACTGTCCGCCAACAGGATATGCTGTCCACCAGTGATAAAATCGACGGCGGTATGTTTGCGAAGGCTGTAGACAACCATTCGGTTTTGGCTATCGGTCGAATAAAGCCTCACCGTCAGAGAAACCATGAAGAACATGAGGACTGACAACATCGCTATCAGGAATCTCCGCCTGCGCGAAGCTACGGCCACCAACAGCAAGAGGAAGGCCAACAGCAGCATGACATACTCGAACCCGCTGATATAAAGCCCTTTGATGATGGAGAACGGCAGCTGCTCCACCCATGAGACCACGGTGTTCATCACATAAATCGCGCCCCAAACCAAGTAGCCGACTAACACATTAATATAAGGTATCCACGACACCAACAGCAGCACCATCCCACTGATGACCACAGCGAAAGAAATCGGCGTCATGAAGAGGTTGCTCAGCCAGAAATACGTCGTGAACTGGTTGAAATAGAACAAAGTAAAAGGTATCGTCGCGATTTGTGCGGCTATTGCCACCGCCGTGATTTCCCAAGCCTTGTCGAGCAGTTTGTTCTTCACATAGAACAGGCTGTAAATCGGGCGTTGCAGCACCACAATGCCTATGACCGCTGCGTATGAAAGCAAGAACCCAATCTCAAATAGGTTGTTTGGATTGACACAGAGCAGCACAAAAGCCGATGCTGCTATCGAGTTGATGATGAAGCCCTTGCGTCGTATCATCTCGCCGATAATGACAAAGGAAATCATCAACGAGGCACGCAAAATGGAGGGTGAAAGTCCTGCGATAAGGGCATAAAACCAAATCAGAGCGAGCAACAGCGCTTGTTTCAGCGTTATTTGCCATTTTTTGCGGTTAAGGAAACCCAACAAGGCCGAGGCCAATAGATAAATGATGCCCACATGCATGCCCGACACACAAAGGATGTGCATGGAACCCGCTGCCACATAGTTTTTACGCACCTCATCGGCAAGGTTATCGTCATAGCCGAGCAGGATGGCCGCCGCCACGCCATATTCATCATCGCGAAGACCACAACGATGCAACGAGGCTAACAGAATGTCGCGAAAACGATAGGAAAAAGCATAAATCGGATTGGCCTTATTCACCTGTAAATCAATCCAATCCTTATCCTTCAAAAAGACTTGTCCTGTAATGCCCTTGCGGGAAAGATAAGCGCGATAGTCGAACTCCTCGGGGTTCTTCGGTCCTGCCACCTGCCCTATCGGCGCATCGATAGCGATAAGGTCGCCGTAACGCAAGGCAAAAGCGGAGTCGGTCTTTTGAAAATAAGCCATCACCTTGCCCGAAACCACCCTTGACGACAGACTATCGCCAAACTGATATTCCAATTGCAGCGGCACACGGATGTTGTTAGCGCGCTCGGTCGGATAGTCATAAACCCTTGCCACATAGTATTTTGCATCCACTTCATAGTGGCGGAAATAGTCTTTCTGCAACCAAGCCTCATGGGAGCGCGTCAAAGCATAACCACCAATGAAGAGATAGCAACCCATGATGGCACCAAAAAGCCAGTTGAGGCGCATGGTCTTCAATGTGACACTTGCCAACACCGCCAGTCCCAACAAAGCCAGCATGATGGCAACCAAAGTGAAGGACGACAAACGGAACGAGGTAATGACACTGGCGCACCAGATACCCAACATCATGGGTATCAGCATCCTGACGAATGGATATTTGCTCCAGTCGGCCATAGATTAACAAGGTGTTATCTTGGTTTCCTCATGCCCTGGTCAAAGGCGCAAGCGTCCTTCAGGCGTTTCTTGATGGGGATAAGGACAGTCAAGCGAGCTTCCGCGTTTTGCAGGTGCCGACGGCCCAAATCCTCATGCTCGATGTCGCCCCAACCATGGAAAACGAACGTTTCGGATCCTTCGTTGTCTGCCGCGATTTCCTCTTTCGAGAAAGTACTCAACACGCTGATGCCATAGTTTACATCAAATTTGATGAACAGCGGCATGTGACCCAACATCAAGCGGGAGCAAATGCCAAAACCCGCCGCCACACTGATGTCGTATGGGTTCATGGTGCCTTTATCCACGGCATGTGTGTAGACCACGGGCGAATAGCTGGCGTCCTCGTAAGTGCGTTCCCAACGGATGCTGTCGCCCAACCAAACGCTGACGCGCGGCGCAAGGTAGACGTAAGGCTTCACGCTCTCTCCGCTGCCCAAATAAAGCGTCACTGGAATGCGAGCCTCAACGCCTTTCAGCGACATCTGGTAATTGACACGCGCCGTAGTCATCGTGCTGTAATCGGAAAGGAAAGTCGACGAGGTGGCTTCCCTGGCACCCCGCATGACGTATGAAACATCAAGGCCGATGCCGACATTCTTCATGGTGTTATACTCCACAGTGATTCCAGCGGTAGGCCCATGATACACTTGAAACTCGCCCTTATGCATCGCAGTGTAAATCATGTCGTTGGCTGCATAGCTTCCCGTTATGCCCACACTAATAAAACTGCTATTGCTGGCGTTGAGGTTTCTCGGCTTCAGCGGCTTGGCAAACTGGGCCTGAAGCGGCACCACGACCATCAGGCACAAGGCTATAATAATGTTGAATTTCTTCATAAGGCATTGGTTTTAAGGTTCCAACAAAGACTCATTGAACCATGTCTCCTTCTCCGCAAGGCCGTCGTGGTCCTTGAAGATGAAGATGGAATTGACGGGGTGAACGGTGGGCGGCACAATGCTATCATTATAGCGCACAATCTTGTAGCCATACATGAAATCGCGTATGCCCGCAGAGGTCACCTGACCCGAAAACAGCACCGCGTGGACGGGGTTGGCATCGGTGTTAGGCTCCTCGAAATAATAAGCCGTGAAACGATTGCCATAACCCGTCAGGTAGATGGGCGAAAGGAGATGGCACGTCGTTTCCTCCGAGCTCATGCTGTAGTAATCAGCGACTTGCAGATAATGTTGGCTGATTTTATGGTAGTGCTTGATGGGCGTAATGGTACCGACTGGCGGGGCGAAAGGCGGCTCCAGACTGGTGGCCACATATTCGTGGTTCGACACAAACTCCAAATCGACGACAGGCGGTTGGTCGCCGAAATGGACATTCTGCTCGCCAAACATCTGCAACAAATCCGCAGGCAAGTATTCGGTAATCAAAGGAATGTCCTGCGGGTCGTTGAGCAGAATCGACGAATGGTCGCCTTCCTTGAGGCAGGACGTAAAGGCCATCAATGCCAATACCATGATGGCTATCAAACCCTTTTTTTGTCGTTTTTTCGCAGCGTATATCATAATATCAATATTTTGTTATTCAACTTTTTATCGCACAACGGAAAACTTTCGAGCCAGCGTCGCGCCGTTGTTTCGCAACACCAACAAATAAAGTCCATCACCCATATCAGGCAAGGTGTAATCGTAGGTTTTTATAACGTCAGCATCCACCGTAAAAGTATCCACCCGCTGACCTGAACTCTTGTAAACGCTGATTTCGGCCAAGCCTTTAAGTTGGTCGAGATGCAGGGTCAGATGGCCGTTGGATGGGTTCGGACTGACGGTAATCCCCTCGTTATCAATCATTTCATCAAGATCAAAATAGGTAGTCTTGACGGCAAAGTCCCGTGTCACCGTGCCGCAGCGGTTAACCACCGTGGCATGAAGCATCACAGGTTCCTCAAGGTAGGAATAGATGTAGAGCGTACAAGTCCTTCCAATGCCATGCGGCTCAAGGCGCCAGTTTTCACAATCGATTTGCCAAGTCACCGTGTCGACGGAAGCTCTTGCGTCATCAAGCGCGATGGCATATTCGTTGACGCTGATATAGGTCTCGCTGCCGCCAATGGGCCAGTGGTCGCCCTCAATGGAGAAATTCGGTGTGAAATCCAAGTCGAGCGTGAGGCGATAAACGCTGTCGCAGCCATCAACATTATGCCCAACCCTTTCATAATACCCTGATTCTGTGTAGGTCACACCATAAAACTCATAACTATCCTCGTCACAACCTTCGTGTATTTCCTCTGCAAACTCGGACGCACCTACATGCACGTCTATCGTCAAAGTGTCGTAAACGGGCACATTCATGTTGGGGTCTCTGCCTTCGATACAAGCTTTCGTAATGAAGTCGCCAGCCGTGTGATAGGTATGCGAAGCCGTAATGCCGCCAGGCGTTGGCGTACCGTCGAAATCCCACACCACACGCTGCACGGGATAGCTCGTCTTTACTTCAAACTCGGCACTCTCTCCAGCACAAAGGCGTAAACCATCGTGATAAGTAGTGCTCAACTCTCCATCGACAAACAGCACCCCGTTCAGATTCACAACATTGGCTCCCACACAATAGGCATAGCCCTTTGCTTGGCCAAAACCATAGACATGGGCAATCAGTCCCCACACGCAGGAAAGGTGATGCACGCCATGACTGATATCCAATTTAACATAAGCGTAATCCTCGTTACCGATTAAGGGCTGGAACTGACTCTCTTCCAACAGATTACCATCAAAATACACTTCCCCAACACTTTCGCTTTCCACTACGACATTCACATAATGATAATCAATGGGAGCCATTTCGTGGTTGAAAGTACAGAAAGTGATTTCGTCGATTTTCTGCTCAACAGGCGGAATCCACACCATCGACGGGTCGCCTTTTTCTTGTACCAGTCCAGAATCGTAACATGTCGTGTTATACAGATATACCATACTCGGTTCCGAGGTCTCTATGAAGCAAGACCCACCGCCAAAGGGATGACTTCCCGACATGGAGGAATAAATCCAAAAAGTATAACATTCGCCCAAGTTGAGTGTGGTTTGATACGCACCATTGCACCACACCGTGTCGTTGTCGCGCCCTGCCATGACCTTCACCCCATCGCGGGTGCGGGTAGACGAACTCGTGATGGCAAACTTTTGTCCCCAAGTCTCCACAGGAAGCGCCTGCTCAAAGATATGATCGTGGCCGTTGTCCGACGAGTTAGGTATCGTCGTCAAGGTATTTCCATTGAACACGGCGATGCGCTTGCCGTCTCGGGCGGTAATGCAGGTGCCTGAAAAATCGCGCTGGTTGGTGCTGTTGTTCGAACGCATGTAATAAGTCTGCCCTCTGTCGAGGGTCACGGAATAGCTGGTTCCCGCCTCATGCCCGTCAAGGGTTTTTACCGAAGGAATGATGTCGATTACAGTATTGTCCTCGGTGGCCACAATAAGGAAAACCCCTGTCTCCTGGTCGGTAAACATGGCGTTTGTCCTCGACTGGCTGTCGCACTGAACGATATAATTCGAGCCAAGACTTTCGGTGGGAAGCACGAAGCTGGCGTCGAACGAAAACGTGGCGCAGTTGGAGGTATAGACGGAAACGGTATCGGTCGCGGTCAAAAGCAATCCAAAATTGGACGGAACGCCTTCGTTGCCTTCGTTATAGCCCTGTTCTTCTGGGATGTACAGCACCACAACACTCTCATCGCCGACCGTAAACGACTGCGACCACGAGGTACGCGGATTGGTGACTGTGCCGCTACAAGCCTGTTTGGCACTGATCATCACCTGCGTCTCGACCCAAGTACCGCTGTTTTCCTTGTAGCCGTTATGCATGAAGGAGAACCAGAACTCCTTTCCTTGGGTGGAATTTTGGGCGAAGGCCGTCAGCCCAAAAGAAAGAAGCAACATCATTAGTAAAATCCGTTTCATATATCCTCCTTTCTCATCTGTTAATCATCACTTTGCGAACCTGGCTCTTCCCATCAGCCACCGCCTTGACATAATACAAGCCCGAAGGCATACCTTCCAAATTCCAATGGAACTCATCAGAGGCCATCCCCGACTTACATGCCACTTGTCGGCCTTGCACATCGTAAATCGTCACTTCGACCTGCCCTTGCAAAATGCCGAAATCTATCGTAAACTCACCAGTATTAGGATTGGGAACCACCACAAACCATTCATTATCAACAGCTTCATCAACACCAAAATACGAAGTCTGAATCGAAAAGTCTTGCGAAATAATGCCACAGGAATTGACCACCGTGGCATGAAGTGGCACAGGCTCCTCCAAAAAAGAGTAAATGTAGAGTGTACAACGCTCACCGCGGCCATGGGGCTCAAGGCGCCAATTCTCGCAATCCACCGACCACAGCACTGTGTCAATGGCAGTCAATGGATTATCAAGTTCGACAGCATATTTATTGACACTGATATAAGTCTCGCTGCCACCAATAGGCCAATGGTCGCCCTTAATAGAGAAATTCGGCGAGAAATTCATATCCAATGTAAGATGGAAAACGCTGTCGCAATCATTGGCATTAGACACATTCTGCTCATAATATCCCGATTCCGTATAAGTTTCCCCGTGGAACTCAAAACTATTCTCGTTACAAAGCACGTAAGTCTTATCCGCATAACCTGCCACTCTTACATGAACCGCCGTTGTCAAAGTATCGTAGAACGTCTCGTAAGTAGAAGTATTGCGACCTTTAACAACTGCCTTCGTGATGAAATCGCCAACTTGGTCGTATGTGTGCGAAGCCGTAATGTCACCAGCCACCGGTGTGCCGTCAAAATCCCAAGCCACGCTTAGCACAGGATAATTCGTTCTGACTTCAAAATCGACATTCTCGCCAACACAAAGGTCCAAACTGTCATGATAGGTGGCACTCAATAGCCCATTGACGAAAAGCACACTCGTCAAATCCACCACATTGGCACCAACACAATAGGCATAACCTTTGGCATGACCGAACCCATAGACATGGGCTAGCAGTCCCCACTCACATGAAAGATGATGTATGCCATGACTAACTTCCACCTGTGCATAGTAAAATCTCCGGTTCCCATTCACAGGTCGGAAATTGTTGACATCCAACAAGACACTATCCAAATACACTTCGTTCACGCTTATGCTGTCTACCACAATATTTACGTAGTGATTGTCGATGGTAGCATTTTCGTGATTAAAGGTGCAAAAGGTTATATCATTGATTTTCAGTTCAACTGGTGGAATCCAGAGCATAGAGGGGTCTCCATTCTCCTCCTCCGAGGCTGAAGAGTCGTAACTTGTGGTGTTATAAAGATAAACCACGCTAGGTTTAGAGGTCTCAATATAACATGACCCACCACTAGCCGTCTGGTCACCAGATGCATTATATAGCCAAAATGTGTATGACTCGCCTTTGTCTAACTCAACCAAATGCACGCCGTTGCACCACACATCATCCCAGTTTTCACTTGCGGTAATTTTCACCAAATCGCGAGTTCGGGTGGAGGAACCCGTGACGACAAAATGCTTGCCCCATGTCTCAACAGAGAGCGCTTGCTCAAAGATATGATCATAACCATTAGTTGAGAAATAGGGGACGGTGGTTAACGTGTTGCCATTGAACACAGCGATTTTCTTGCCGTTTCGTGCGCTGATACGAGTACCTGAAAAATCTTTACCGAATATAAAATGATGATTATCAGGTTGAGTACGCATGAAATAGGTCTGCCCTCTGTCGAGTGTGACAGAATAGTTGACAGCGACCACGTGTCCGTCCATAGTAACCTGTGATGGATTGATATTGACCACCGTATTGTCCTCTGTAGCCACAATAAGGAAAGCGCTCGTTTGCTGGTCAAGGAACCCTCCGGGCCAAGCCTCTGTGCTTGATTGGGGGCCGCATTGCACGATATAGTCGGAGCCAAGGCTCTCAACAGGCAACACAAACGAGGCATCGAATGAATTTGTGGCGCAGTTGGCAATGAATACCGAAACCGTATCGGTAGCCGTCAGCAACAGACCAAAATCAGACGGGATGCCCTCGTTGTTTTCATTGTAACCTTGGTTTTCAGGTATCGACATCACCACGACGCTTTCGTCACCAACCGTGAAAGGCATTGACCAGGCAGTGCGCGGATTCGTAATCGTTCCACTGCAAGCCCGCTTGGCGCTAACCATCACCTGAGTCTCAACCCAAGTGCCATCGTTTTCCTTGTAGCCGTTTTGCATAAAGGAGAACCAGAACTCCTTCCCTTGGGTGGAATTTTGGGCGAAGGCCGTCAGGCCTGAGGCCATAAGCAACAATATGAGTAAAAACCGTTTCATATCTCCCCCATTCTCATCTGTTAATCACCGCCTCACGGACGCAGCATTTTCCATCAGTCACCGCCCTGACAAAATACAAGCCCGAGGAAAGTCCTTCCAAGTTCCAATGGAACCCATCTTGAATCCTCCCCGACTTACAAGCCACCTTTCTGCCTTGCGCATCGTAAATCGTCACATCCACTTGTCCCTGCAAAGTGCCGAAATCGATTGAAAAATCACCCGTATTGGGATTAGGAACGATGGTAAACAACTCGTTATCAGTTCTTTCATCTGAACCAAAATAAGAAGTCTGGATGAAAAACTCCTGTGTCAGCGAATCACATGGGTTGATTACTGTAGCCCGAAGCATGACAGGTTCAAGCAGGAAACTGTAGAAAGTCAAGGTACAGGTCTCGCCCTTCCCATGCGGTTCCAATTTCCAATTCTCACAATCGACTTGCCATATCACCGTATCCACCTCTGCTTGAGCATTATCGAGTTGGACGGCATAGTCATACTTGCTGATATGGGTCTCGCTGCCGCCAATGGGCCAGTGGTCGCCACGAATTTCAAAAGTAGGCATGGTGCCAAGGATATTGACATCGAGGAAATAGGAGCTGTCGCAACCGAAAATGTTGGTTCCTACACTTTCGTAATGGAACGAGTCGTAATAGACCGAGTCAAACAACTCAATAGAGTCACACCCCACAATTGTTTCTTCAAAGAAGAACGGTTCTCCCACGTGGATGGCGAAACTCATGGTGTCGTCCACCGGTTCCAAGGTCAAAGTATTGACACCTGTCACGTGCGCTAAGACCTGATAGTCGCCCGTTTCTGCAAACAGATGAGTGGTCTCTACGCCTTGTGCCGTCTGACCATCGTCAAACGTCCAATCCACCTGCTCGACGGCATAGTTGGCTACAACACGCAGCCTAACATCATCGCCTTTGCACATGTAAAGTCCGTCGCGATATGAACCGCTCCACAAGCCGTTGACATACAACTTCCCTGTGAGGGTCAACACGTTGGTGCCTACACAATAGGCATATCCGATGGCTTGTCCGAAGCCATAGACGTGGGCCGTCAAGCCCGACATGCACGAGAGATGGTGCGTGCCTTTGTCAACGGCTTTCCTGACAAAGCTAAATTCGCTGCTGCCTTGGACACACTGAAACTCCGAAGAGGCAATCTGCTCTCCATCAAGATATACATTGTGAGTGTCCAGCCGATGCACCACAATGTTGACATACTGGTGGGTGATAGCCGCAAACGCATGATCGTTGTCGAACATACAGAAAGTAATGTCATCGATTTTCTGTTCGATAGGTGGAATCCACACCATCGACGGGTCGCCGAGGCGCGCGCCCGAAGGCTCGAAAGGGTCTTCCCAGCTCGTGTGATAGAGATAAACGGCGCTCGGCTCCGAAGTCTCGATGTAACAGGTGCCTTCCTCAGCCCACAGTTCGAACTCATATGAGTCAGCATAACCGATAATAGCGATTTCCTCGCCGTCACGATAGATGAAGTTATCGTCGCCCGAAGAAGTGATTTTCACCATGTCGCGCGCACGGTTGCACGAGGAAGTGACCACAAACCGCTTGCCCCACGAATCCACCGGCATTGCCTGTTCAAAGATATGGTCGCGGCCATTGCGGGACTCACCAGGAATACGGGTGGCTGTGTTGCCGTTGAAAACCGCAATCTTCTTCCCATCGAGGGCAAAGACTGTGCTGCCCGACAAATCACGCCACTCAGAATCATAGTCCGACCTGACGAAATAAGTTTGGCCCGCCGACATGGAAACCATATACGGCACACCTGCTCCATGGCCATTCAACGTAGCCACCGAGGGCGTAATTTCCACTTCGGTGTCATCCTCGACCGCGACAATCAGGAAGGAACTGGTCTCCTTCTTGTGATGTTGGTAACTGTCGCTAATCGACTGCTTATCAGTTTGTATAATGTATTCAGCGCCAAGGCTTTCCACAGGCAGCACAAACGAAGCGTCGAAGGAATAGTTAGCCACATTGCTGATAAAGACCGAAACGGTGTCGGTGGCCGTCAGCACCAGCGCCTTGTTGTCAATTTCCTCCTCGTTGTCTTCGTTGTAGGCCCATTCTTCAGGAACGTCTACAAAGATGGCAGAGTTGTCTCCCACAGAAAATGGGATACTTTGCGTGGGGTCGTTTGCACGTTTTATGGTGCCCGTGCAAGCCTGTTTCGCGCTGATCATTACTGTGAGTTCGACCCACTCGGGGTAGGCATTGCTGTAATGCTTGTAACCGTTCTGCATAAACGAGAACCAGAATTCCTTCCCTTGAGCGGAACTCTGCGCCATAGCCGGCAATGCGGCGGCCAATAGCATTAGAATAATTAAAACCCTTTTCATGTCATGTTATTTTTTAATTAGTTATCTATTAATCAATACTTTGCGAACGCAACTTCTCCCATCAGCCACCGCCTTGACGAGATACAGGCCCGAAGGCATACCTTCCAAGTTCCAATGGAATTTCTCAGAGGCCGTCCCCGACTTACACGCCACTTGTCGGCCTTGCACATCGTAAATCGCCACTTCGACTTGCCCTTGCAAAGTGCCGAAATCTATTGTAAAATCGCCAGTATTGGGATTGGGAATCACAACAAACCATTCATTATCAGCGGCTTCATCAACACCAAAATACGAAGTCTGTATCGAAAACTCCTGTGAAATAATGCCGCAGAAATTGACCACCGTGGCCTGAAGCGATACAGGCACCTCCAAGAAAGAGTAAATGTAGAGTGTGCAGCGCTCACCTCGGTCATGGGGCTCAAGGCGCCAGTTTTCGCAATCGACCGTCCACAGCACTGTGTCAATGGCAGCCAAAGGATTGTCAAGTATGACAGCGTATTCATTGACACTGATATAGGTCTCGCTGCCGCCAATGGGCCAGTGGTTACCTGTGATTTCGAAGTCAGGTGTATAACCCAACGTGAGGGTCAAATCTATGATGCTATCGCAGCCCGCCGCCGTGGTGAGATGTTCCTCAAAGTGTCCGCTCTCGGTATATTCCACGCCGAACCAAGTGAAAGAATTGCAGGTATCGACAACCCGTTGATGGACAATCCTATCGTTGACGAGCACCTCGATATAGGTAGTATCGCTATGCTGCCCCTCAAGAGTGATGACGCAGCCGTAGGTACCCGACATGTCTGGAGTCGCGTTGTGCCGCACTGGATTTTGTTCGTTGGAAGTCCAAGTGCCACCTTGATGGAACCAGCTGAAAGAGGAGCCCTCAATGCCATTGGCGTAGAGATGTAAATCGCCGCCCATACAGACAGGCTCGTCGTAGCTCACCAAAGGTGGCAAGATGGTACAGTCAGTGGAGGCTTCGCCCGAAGTCTTGCTGAAATGGATGTTGCAAACGCGGTTGGAATAATTGGTAATCAGCAAGATATAGTATTCACCTTCAGAGGCGTCCCTGATTTTGCAGGTTTCGTTCCAACTCGTCGAATAGCTGCATGACACCACCTTTTGACGCGTCAGTTCCATAGGACAAGGCGTAACAGGGTCGCTAAAAGGTCCCCAACAGCAGAAGTCGATGTCCACCTGCGGGGTGCTGTACATGTAGATGTCCATGTCGCCTGGGTCGAGGATGCGCATGTAATACCAAGCGGGATTGGGACGCGTGCCAAGGCAGGCGTAATACGGCCCCGATTCCCCCGTACCCGCATTAACGCCAGCAGGAAACTCGTAGAGGCCGTTGTCTGTGCAGAAAGGCAAAGCACTGGAGCAGAGATTGTTCTGTGCTGCCGCTCTTACGTTCTCTTGTTTCACCAAGGCGGCAAGGATTTCTTCAGGAAGGGCCTCACACCACATCGTGACATAATCGCCTAACTCTAATTTCGGCAAGTCGGAATAGACACGGAACTCCTTATTTTTCAGTATGATAAATCCCATCAAATCAGCATCATCGCAAATGTTGTTGACCACGACGGCACCATTTTGGTCAAGACCGAGGACAAAGCTCTCCTCCTCATGAATCGAATAGGCACAGAACAAGGTCTCCTCAAAGCTGTCGAAGTCGAACAATTCATCAAGTCGCTGGGCCTCAATATTTTGAGGAGCCACAAACAAGGCTAGCATCAAACTGACTACAAATGCGATGGCGGATTTATGTTTCATGTGTACAATTATTTTGTTTGCTTGATATTCTTTAATCCTTCACAGATAACCGTAGCCGCCATTTCGGACGCACCCGCATTGCCCAAGCGCTCGCGCAACTCGTCATAATCCTCTAAAATCTGCCGCTGACGTTTGCCGTTGTGCAACAACAAATCCAGTTCCTTCACGATATTGTCCTCGGTCAAGTCACCTTGTATCAACTCTTTAACCACGGGTTTGTCCATCACAAGGTTAACTAACGAGATGTATTTCACCTTGATCATCCACTTAGCCAGCAGATACGAGAGACCTGTCGCCTTGTAGCACACCACCTCGGGCACAGTAAACAACGCCGTTTCAAGGGTAGCCGTTCCCGAAGTGACCACAGCGGCACTGGAATTTTGCAGCAGTTCATAGGTCTGGTCTTCGATGAGAAAGACATCAGCATTGCCCATGATTTTCTTGTAGAAGCCCTTTCCAAGAGAAGATACGCATCCGATAACAAACTGGTATTCAGGAAAATGAGAAACCACTTTCAGCATAGTGGGCAACACTCGCTTCACCTCTTGCTTGCGGCTACCCGGCAACAAGGCAATGATTTCGCGCTTCTCGCCGAGGCTGTTGCGGCGCAGGAACATAGAGCGATTGGCCGTGCCGAACTTCGCCAACTCGTCCAACAGCGGATTCCCGACATAAGTCACATCGATGCCATAGTTCTTGTAAAACTCCTCCTCGAAGGGGAAGATGACCAGCATCCTGTCGACCGTCTTCTTGATTTTGCGCACACGACGACGTTTCCAAGCCCAGACCTGCGGCGAGATGTAATAAAACACCTTGAAGCCCTTTTCGTGGGCGAAGTCGGCGATACGCAGGTTGAAGCCAGGATAGTCGACCAAGATAATTACATCAGGCTGATAGTCAACGATGTCTTTCTTGCATTGGGCGATGTTGCCCAACACTTTCCGCAGGTTGACCGCCACCTCCACAAAACCCATGTAAGCCGTCATGCGGTAATGCTTCACCAGCTCGACCCCTTGGTTTTTCATCAGGTCGCCACCCCAACCACGAAACTCCGCCTTCTTGTCCTTCTTCTTGATTTCAGCGACAAGATTGGAGGCGTGCAAATCGCCCGAGGCTTCTCCTGCTATGATATAGTATTTCATTGGTTTACAATTTATTAAACAAGAAAGAACACCAGCAACATCCCCACAATCGTGACCGCAAGCACCCCACGGCCCATCTTGTCGAGGTTCCATTTCACCAACATCATTCTGAATAGGACGACCCCTGGGATGAAGGCCAGAAGATACGGCGCACGGTTAGAGAACGCGCCCAACGACTCCCAATTGATGAGGCTTAACAGCAGGAAAAACAGCCCGAAACTGGCCGCTCCCACCAACAATCCAAGCCAAAAGTTATCTTTGATTTTCATGATTCTTATTATTTGACATGGGACACGGGACTGCGGGACACGGGACTTTCCAAAGTCTCGCGTCTCGTGTCTCGAAGTCTCGCGTCAATAATTATACTTTCAAACGTTTTCATTGGTTCTATATAACGGTGCGCCGTCCAGTCGAAGCAGGTAGGCACCACCGAAACATAGTTATTTTGCAAAGCCCACAAATCCGAGTCGGGTGTGATGTCGTCGCTCTCGAAGGTGCCATCAAGGTTGAAGTATTGCTCACCATTCTCGTCGTAGAGGTCGTTGAAATACTCCACCCAGCGGCAGGCCGCCTGACGGCAGACCTTAATGCCTTTCAAGGGCTCTTCGCTGCGCTTGGGGAAATTCACATTGAGGCACACGCCCTTGGGCAGACCCTCTTCCAGCACCTTTTTCGTGATTTCGAGGATGGGCGTGTCGAGATGGTCGAAGTCGGCATCGGGGTTGAGGCTGAACAGGCTAAAGCCAATGGCCGTCAGGCCGTTCATGCAGGCCTCAATGACCGCGCCGATGGTGCCCGAATACACCACCGTTGTGGCGGCGTTCATCCCATGGTTGATACCCGAAACGACCAAATCTGGCGGCTCTGGCATCAGTTTTTGGTAACCAAGCTTCACGCAATCAACGGGTGTGCCGTTGCAGCGGTATTCTTTGAAGCCTTCCTCCTCATGCACGAGCCGCACATAAATTCTCTCGCGGATGGTGCAGGAATGGCTCTTTGCCGACATCACCTCGTCGGTAGAAATCAGCACCACATCGCCGAGGGTACGCATTAGCCCGACCAGTTTGCGTAGACCCTTGGCGGCATATCCGTCATCGTTGGTAATCAGTATTTTATGGCGATTTTTGTCCATTTTACAGCATTATGCCGCAAAGATAGCAAAAATCTCAAAAAGTTTTCAAGCATTGATACAATTTTCGTGTCGGCAGGCCCATCACGTTGTAGAACGAGCCTTCAAGCCCGCTGATGCCCACATAGCCAATCCATTCCTGGATGCCGTAGGCGCCCGCCTTGTCGTAGGGTTTGCAATGCTCAATGTAATAGTCGATTTCTTCTGCGTCAAGAGCGGCAAAAGTCACATTGGAGCGCACCGCAAACGATTCCGTTTTTTCCGTCGAGCGCACCGTGACACCCGTTACCACATGGTGTGTCTTGCCCGAGAGCAATTGCAACATTCGGGCAGCGTCTTCCCTATCCTTCGGTTTGCCCAAAATCTCGCCTTCGCAAATGACGACAGTATCAGAGGTAATCAACAGATAATCAGAGGGAAGTTCTTCATCAGTGAAAGCCAAGGATTTTTGCAGGCTCAAGTATTTTGGCACTTCGTCCAAGGGCAAATTCGCTGGATAGTTTTCAACTGTTTCCTTGGTCAAAATCTCAAAATCCACGCCCATGCCGCGCAACAGTTCCTGCCGGCGCGGGGATTTGGAGGCTAGGATGATATGGTATTTTTTTAGGTTGGTGAGCATATTAATATAAGGTATGATAAAAATCTATCTTTTCTTGTAAAACCTATCCAATTCCCAACGTAATGGATTGTTTTCGATATAATCGGCGATCCGGTTCATTTCCAATTGATTGCGAATGATATGGTCATGGTAACGCGGTTGCCACGCAAATGGGATATCATGTTCGATGGCATATTTCGTCACGGCAGATTTGATACCACGCACCACGGACGGCAAATTCCCCGATTGTGGCCCAAACCGTAGGGACGCACCGCGTGCGTCCGCCAAAACGTTATCGGACACATTATCTGCGGACACATTCGATGTGTCCCTACAAACGGACGCATTCGATGCGTCCCTACAGGGTTCAACGCGATTATAAACAACAATCAAATGAACATGGTTGGGCATAACCACATACATTGGGATTTCCACATCATTCTGACGAATAATCGCCGTTTGTTCAATCTGTGTTACCGCCCATTTCCCTATTTCCGACAATACCATTTGACCATCCACAACATCGCCAAAATACAATTCGCGGTTTTTCGTGCAGAATGTCACGAAATAATCCGCACCTGTATAATCGTGCCAACGGGCGCGCGGTGATTTTCGTTGTGGCAGGTTGTAGGGCATTGTTTTGATTTTGCGCAAAAATACACAATTTATCCCCACAACGACAAAACCAACGCAAAAAACGTCCCCCTGTAGGGACGCACCGCGTGCGTCCGCAAAACCAGATTGGCATATTTTCTATGCGGACGCATTCGATGCGTCCCTACACATTCTCGCCCTCAACAATTCATTCACCTTTTCATGAGGTATACAAACTGAAGGATCGTCTTCCATTTCTTTGGCACGACGATTCAATTCCTGCAATTCTTCCCTGACTGACATTTCTGAATTTTTCATTCTGCTAAAGGCTTGTTGAAACAAAACCCACCAGTTTGACTAACGCCAGGGACAAGTGGGAATCATTACTATTATTACAGCTTTTTCTTTTCATATGTTTGAGTCAAAACAAACCCATTGCAATAATCCTCATTTGCTTTTCACAAGACGAACTGAACGCCCTCTGCAACGCCATCCTTCAACAACCAAATAATGGTCTTCTCTCCACAAAGAAGCAAATTGAACACTGGGTTCATATAAGTCCATCAACCAAGCATTTTCATCGTCTTTTGGAGTAAGAGACCAATAAAATCCACTTAAACCCCCATCATACATTTTACCATCATCACAACTTGTATAACCATCGGCTGACAAAAAAATCTTATTTCCATTAGGACCAGTCACATCATACCCATCACCAGTCCATGTCCATTCACAACTATTTACCAATTCCTCCATCTGCCCCTTTCTTGGGAGTTGATTCCCAAATTCACGAACTGCTTGGTCATAACTATAGTAACCATTCTCATTCGTACTTTTCCAAAGCGTACCACTTTTCAGCCCCAAATCCACATATTGGGCTCTTGCGATGAAAGGAATACAAATTGTAACAAATAATAAAAACAAAACTTTTTTCATAGTATTCGTTGCCTGTTATATCCCATTGGCACTTCGGTTTAATGATGATTTGTTTTTCATAATTTGAAATCTATGTTGCAAAACTACAAAGTTTTCTGAAACAAAACAATAAAATACGAATAACGGAGATGCTTTGTCCCCGTTATTCATCAATTAATTATATAAATCTGATTTTGAAATTGTTATCATTGGCGCCGTTTCCCTCCAAATGAAAAACCTAATCCTATGCCAAACCCAATATCACCACCGCTAATTAGGAGTTCCGAAGTGACAAAAAATGATCTTTTAGTTTTGTAACCTACACGAAGGGGATACATAGCCCCATTTCCATTAACTGCCCCAAAACCAAAACCAGCGATAACCGCTGAATTATTTGGAAAAGTAATTTTTACCTCGGGCCCAATTAATAATCCCATAACCGTCTCCCAGCCAGAACCATACCAATATTCTCCAATCGTTAAACCAAATCGACCACCAATAGCGACAATATCACTAACAGAGAATGCCATATCAAGATTAATTCCCCCCAAAGGCGGGGCCATTTCAATATCACTAAGACCTGTGGCGCCAATTTCCGCACTGATACCAAACCAAGGTGAACGTCTGCCGCTGACAGGTTTGGGATCCGGCAAGGGTTCAGGACGCGGTGCTTCTCCACAGTTCAACACCCAGCGAACTCTTCCATATTGTGATTCACCCACGTACATATTCAAGGTTTCCCATCTTTCCGTCAACTGCTGAGTGATGTATTTGAAATACTCCTCAACCTCTTCGAAACGCGTCGCCAATCTGAAATGCTCTGCATCAGGAGTCGTTTGTTGTAACACCTCTCTGAAAAAATCTCTATCTTCACTTGTAAACTCCTCGGAACCAGTAAAACCAATGGCAAAGGATTCCACAGGCAGTCCCAGTATCATTTTGGGAGAAGAACCACTTAATTGACTACTTAAATAGCTAAGATACTCGTTCTTTCTGCCGCGGTGCATTGATAAAGAAATGTTATCGTTGATTGAGGCATTGTCCAGTCCATCGGTAAATGTAATCATACAAGTTCCATTATAGCTATCCTTGGAGAACCCTTTTCTTGCAACATATGTTTCCATCATTCCTATTGCTTTATCCATGTAGTAATACAAAGCAGTTTCTTTTCCTTTATTTGAGTTACGGATGAACCGTACAAACTGATCTTTATTACTACTATCAAGAGGTGTGATTGGAAACACCTGATTTTGAGCCAAATCCATACCCGAGAATGCAACAACTCCAATATGAACATTACCGTCAGACACTGCGCTTACCGAATTGATGAAATTAATTGCACTGGATTGCAGTCTAGGAATATTGTCTTTCATAGAATAGCTATAGTCCAAGACAAGCATTATCACCATGTCTTTTTGCGAATAGCTTGTAGATTGTCCCTTACATGCCTCAACATCGGTTTTCCATTTATTGTTGTCTTCATCCCAATACTGGAATGTAAAACCTTTCTCCCATCTGTTAGGACAATCCGTAGTTGCTTTCTCAAAGGAGAACTGCACCATTGTCGCATCCACATTATCGCATAAAATGCGTTTCTTGATGCCATGAATCGTTTCTGGAAGGACAGTCCTCCCGTTAAGATAAATTCCGTGTGTATGAACATCTGTCAAGGTGTATTGTCCTTCTCCATGTCTCTCATAGAAACCTTCAATGTAATAATCCTGTGCACTAGCACTCACGAACAGCCCCATCAATAGGAAGGCTATTAAGATAAAATTTCTCTTCATTTTCTTTTAATTTATTGATTATTAAGTATTAATTCTTTCTTCAATTATGCGCCAAAAGTTCAACTATGCCCACAAAAAAAGCGTGGCACTATTTCGTCTTCATCGGAATTTCTGAGGTCTTCGACTACCTATTCCTCCCAATTACAACTATACAGCCCACGCCTATTGGCGGGAGCGTAGCTGCTATATTCTGGGAGGAATTTTGAAAGTGTCGAAGTTTCAGAAATTCCCAAATAAAGCTACTTCGCTTTTTCCTATTCCATGATGTGCATATCGCTTGAAGCGTTATCTCATAGGCCAATGTTTTGGTTTATAATTCGTTAGTTTCTATTCTTTTGACGCGGGACTTCGGGACGCGGGACGCGAGACTCTTTGTCCCGTGTCTCGCAGTCTCGTGTCTCATGTCTTTACAGCAACTTCTTCTTCAACGTTTCAATCATATCAACCGTCATCTTGTCGAGGTCGTACTTCGGGTTCCAGCCCCACTCGGCGCGGGCGCAGCTGTCGTCCATTTTGTTTGGCCAGCTGTCGGCGATGGCCTGACGGATCGGGTCGAACTTGTACTCCATCTCGAAGTTCGGATAGTACTTCTTAATGGCGTTGTAGATAATCTCCGGGTCAAAGCTCATAGCCGTCACGTTGAACGAGTTGCGGTGCACCAACTTGGTCGGGTCGGCCTCCATGATGTCGACCATGGCATCCAAAGCGTCGGGCATGTACATCATGTCCATGTAAGTGCCTTTGCTGATGGGGCAATAGAACTTCTCACCCTTCACGGCAGCGTAGTAAATCTCCACGGCGTAGTCAGTGGTGCCGCCGCCAGGCAAGGTCAGGTTGCTGATTAAGCCTGGGAACCGGACGCTACGGGTATCCACACCAAAGCGGGTGAAATAGTAGTCGCTCAACAGCTCACCCGTGACCTTGGTCACACCGTAAATAGTGTTCGGGCGCTGGATGGTGTCCTGAGGCGTGTTGTCGTGCGGCGTGCTGGCACCGAAAGCACCGATGGATGACGGCGTGAAGACGGCACAGTTGAAGATGCGGGCCGTCTCAAGGCAGTTCACCAACGAGCCGATGCCGACATTCCAGCCCAGCATTGGGTTTTTCTCGGCTGTGGCCGAAAGGATGGCAGCGAGGTTATAGATGGTGTCGATGTTGTAGCGTTTCACCACCTCAACGATTTGCATAATCTGTGTCGAGTCGATTCTTTCAAAAGGACCAGTCTCGACAATTTCACCGGTCAAAGGGCGAAGATCGCTCGCAACCACGTTTTCGTTTCCGTAGATGCGACGAAGCTTCTTCACCAATTCTGTTCCGATCTGTCCGCCGGAACCAACAATCAATATCTTTTTCATTTTATTTCTCTTTTTTTCAGGATGTTGGGCTTGCCATCTCGCGGTAGCGACAGCGGTCATGACCCGCTGTTGACACCCGCCGTTTGCAATGCCCAGCATCCTTCTATTATCATTTCAATATTCCGAGTTCCTTACCAATCTTCACGAAGGCGGCGATGCACTTGTCAAGGTGCTCACGCTCGTGGGCAGCACTCACCTGCACGCGGATACGAGCCTGACCCTTCGGCACCACAGGATAGTAGAATCCCGTGACGAAGATGCCTTCTTCCTGCAACTTGGCGGCGAATTTCTGCGACAGCGGGGCGTCGTAAAGCATCACAGCGCAGATAGCGGATTGTGAAGGCTTGCAGTCGAAGCCAGCCTCGGTCATCTTCTTGATGAAGTAGGCGGTGTTTTCATGCAATTTGTCTTGCAGTGTGTTGGTCTCGCTCATCATTTCGAACATACGGATACCAGCAGCCACGAGGCCGGGAGCCATCGAATTGGAGAACAGATACGGACGGCTACGTTGACGCAGCATATCAATGATTTCCTTACGACCCGTGGTGAAGCCACCCATGGCACCACCGAAGGCCTTACCGAGGGTACCAGTCAGGATTTCAATCTTGCCACGGAGGTTGTAGTGTTCAGTCACGCCTCGACCCGTGCGACCAACCACACCAGCGGAG
>Ga0265300_10000723_pt1 | contig 34106 bp, 47 predicted proteins | sample AusTroGonzalo_MG_FD_193482 | JGI IMG/M metagenome (GOLD analysis project Ga0265300, IMG submission 193482) | Bovine rumen microbial communities from tropical cattle in Woodstock, Queensland, Australia - Gonzalo_03 | ecosystem: Host-associated > Mammals > Digestive system > Stomach > Rumen ...
TACAACTTCCCGTCAGACTTGCTCGGTAACTTCACCGCATATTTTTTCTTTTCCGATACGCAGATATCGCAAGGGCAGTCTTCAAATAACGCCCTCTGCTATCCTATCCCTGGCGTCTACGTCCGCAGTGTCACGATCGTAGCCACACTCTTCACGGCTACGATCACGGCCACCAAGGTCGGCAACTCCGTCCGTGCCAACTATACCATTTCCAATGCCGATACCTCGGCGCACGTCTTCGTTACCAATGAGATGCGCTGCCGCTACGCATCGGTGACTGACTGGAATACCGTCGAGACGGCGGAAGAGTCTGCGCAGAACAAAGATCTGGGAAGCATCACCGTGGCCGCTGGAGGTACGGCGTCAGGAACCGTAAACTTCCAGAACATCGACGCCAATCTTGCGGCCAGCTGCCGCATCTGGGGCAAGTTCGGAAACAACAACGAGATTGCTCCTTTTGCCGTATCACCACTTACACCCGAACCTGCATAATACGAACGATATGAAACTAACAAACAGACAAATCACCAGCCTTCTCGCCGCCGGCATGAGTTCTCTCAAGTACGCGGCCCTTAATAATGTGGAAGCCATGAGCACCTATCGACTCCGCCGTGACCTTGTGCGCCTTGGTAGAGACTTCGAGGATGCCCGAAACGGACTTGTGTCCGATATGTGGGAAGATAAGGATCTGCTGGCCAAAGCCCGCGAATACGAGGTGTCGCAAAAGGGCATGACTCCGGAGGAATACAAGGCCGCCATCGAGGCCAATATGCCGAAGATAGTACCTCTTCTGGCTGAATTGGAAAAAGAGGAAAAGGATATCGCTGTCAAGCCTATCAGCTTTGAAAGCTGGCTGCAGCTCCTTAAGGATAATCCATTCCTTGCCGGCTGGGAGGAACCTCTCTCGGACTTCATAACACAACCCGAATAAACACACACCGCCATGACGCAGATACAACTGAAACCCATACGGCGCCAGACGACCGTCACTCTCGATGTCACCCTCACTGACAACGGGACGAAGATCAGCTGGCCGGACCTTGACCAGATCAAGGCGTTTATCTACTCCGATGCGCAGCGGGTCATCGCCGGTCCCTGCAGCGTTGAGGTTGACGGCGAAGATGACACTATCCTGCACTGCCGCTATGGGGCGGAACAGCAACAATACCTCGGCATGCAGAAGGTTGTCGTCACCTGCCTCTATGCCGGCCAGCAGTCGACATACGACAAGCCGGCCTTCACCTTCGTGGCCAGCACCGACCAGACCCGCAGTGACGGTACCACCATTGCCGAGGAAGAGGTCGATGTGGATATCGACGTGAGTGACGTCGACAGCAGCATCCTTGCCGGCGCGATCCAAGCAGCCCTTGATGCAGCAGCTGCAGCTCGCGAGGCGGCAGCGCATGTGCCATACATCGGCGAGAATAACCACTGGTACCAATGGGATGAAGCCCAGAACGAATACGTCGACACCGGCGTCCAGGCTGCCGGCTATATCCCATACATCGGACTCAACGGCAACTGGTATCAGTACGACGAGAATCAGGGCGGCTATGTCGACACCGGCGTCCAGGCCCGTGGCAAGTCGCCATATATCGGACTCAACGGCAACTGGTACGAGTGGGACGATGATCTCCGCGAATACGTCGACACCGGCACTCCGGCAAGGGGTCCGAAGGGCGATGACGGCAGCATCCTCTATCCGACCTTCGCCGTTGATGCGGCCATGCACCTGATCATGGACACCGCACTCGAGACAAATCGCTTCGAGCTCGAAGCAGACGGACATTTGACAATCACAGTATAAAAGCATACGACTATGAGCAAGATTGACCTTGGAAAAGTGGCCATCACTTCTGGTGGCGTCTACAATCCGACCCGCAGCTATGAGAGGCTGACATACGTCCTCAACAGTCACGACTCCGGCGGTGACGGCTGCGGCTATATCTCGCTGAAAGCCACGATAGGCGTCACTCCTGGAACGGACCCGACGACGTGGCAGAAGGCATCTGAGGCAGGACTGAGCCTTTACCAGCTCGCCGTGCTTCATGGATACGAAGGCACGGAGGAAGAGTTCGTGCAGCAGTACAATACAGCTGTCCAGGCCGCTGCCGATGCGGCAGCCGCAGCTCTCGAGGCGAAGAGGCTGACAGATCTGGCAAGGGCGGCCACCGAGGAGGCCACCAGGCTGGCCAATGCGGCAACGGAAGCTGCAGCAGAAGCCACCAGGCTGGCCAACTTGGCGGAGGCAGCTCGCGAACAGGCGGAGGCAGCTCGCGTCGCAGCCGAAAACCAAAGGGAGCAGGACTTCTCTGTCGCTATCGCCGCCGCCAATGCGGCTGCGGAGCTGGCCGACGCAAAGGCGCTGCTGGCTGCCGAGAAGGCACAGCTCGCAAACGATGAGGCAGCCCTTGCGGCCCAGAAGGCGCAGGCCGCCAATGATGCGGCAGCAGCGGCTCTATCGGCCGCCGCCACTGCCAACAACTCCATCGGCAACTGCATCCTCGCCATCGAGTGGGATGACGAAGAGACGGGCGTCTTCTCAGCCATCACCGGCGCAGCGACCAACATCGAGTCCGCTGAGCTGGATCCCGTCACCGGACTGGTGGCCTTCGAACTTCAACCGGCATAACGAATCTTATCAAACAACAATACTATGGCAACAAGTACAATCATTCTCGGCAGCCTCCCTGTCATGAGAGGTGCCTATGACAACACCGCAGACTACTTCAAGGCAAACGAGGTCATCCTTTACGGCATGACCTTCCGCGCCAAGGTCGGCACGGTGGAATCTCCACTGACCGGCTACCCTCCGGCGCAGCTGGTGAGCGGCGAGGTGTCCCTGATCAACACCGACAAGTGGGATCTCACCTCCGGCACTCCGGAGAACTACAGCTTCACAGATAACCTCGAAGCGTTGAAGCGCACCCTCGGCTTCAGCTCTGAGGCGCAGACCATCGTCCTCACTGCCGGAGAGACCGGCAAGTATGTCAAATGCTCTACCAGGGCGGCAGCTGCGAACGCGAACTTCAACATCAGCGCCCCCTTCGACGTCGACGCCTGCACCGAGCTTCTCATCAAGACCGGCTACAACCCGAGCGACAACGACCATGCTGCACTCGATATCTCAGTGATCGCCATCTACGAGCAGCTCGAGCGCATCCGCACCGTCCAGAAGAAGAACGGCAACAACGAGCCCCTCTACTATGTAGTGGTCATCGACCCCGAGACCGGTCAGGAGGTCGTCACCTCAGACGAGACTACCACCAACACCGGCTATCCGGTCTACATCCAGGAGACCTACACCGAGACTCGCTACCTGCCTAACAACGAAGACCGTTTCGTCAAGATCCCCGACAGCGGCTACTATGTGGCCAACATCCCGCAGAGCTGCAAGTGCGTCGTCTCTTACAAGCCTGGCGTAACCGACCTCAATGTCATCGCCGTCAAGTATGGCGCCCTCGCCAACCTTACGTCACAGCTGCTCGACATCTACGCCAAGCGCACCATCGCCGAAGCCTTCGCCAACCTCGAAGAGAGGATCCTGGCTATCGAGAAGAGCGCCGGCAAGCTGGGTGCTGCCACGGCCGGCAGCCTCGACGTCACCGAGCTGACCACCTGCCTCTATCCTCTGGTGCTTCGCGGTCATGGCGTGCCGGCAGCTGCAACCATTCCGGACAACCTTCCCGAAGGTCTTCCGTGGGACGGCATCCCCGCCTTCCCTGGGCAGATATACATCAACCTCGACGCCGCAAGCGGTGGCCTCTATTATGCCATCGGCACCTCTGACGTCGCACACTGGATCAACGCTTAATCTACTACAGCCATGATAAAATACTATGAAACCGAAGCGGCATACGCCGCAGATGCCAAGAGCGCATTCGAAAGCCAGGTATCATTCATCGGCGCGAGCAATGCCGTGAAATTTGACGGACGCAACGTCGTGGTCGGACTGCAGCAGGCCTGCACCGGTGCCATCGCCGTCCTGGACGGCAACTCGGCGCTGCACTTCATTGCACCCGACACCTACAGCTCATCGTCATTCATGGGCAACTATACCGTTGTCGGCGTGGTGGCCATAGGCATCGACCATCCCGACTTCCGCGGCAAGATCGCGATCGCTCACAAGAACAACGCCAGCAAGGCATGGTCTGCGATCTACTCCTTTAAGCTCACCGGCTATACCCTCGACGGTACCGACCGTACCGGCAAGCTTAAGGTCAACCAGTCCGGCGCCTGGGGAACGTATACTGAGTATACCATCTCCTACAATGCATCGACGGCTGCAGATCTTGTTGAGCAGCTCAATGAATACTTTCAGGCGAACGCTCCGTTCACTACCCAGAACTGGAGGGCGGACGCCGACAGTGACGGCAACATCACTCTGTCTTTCCTCTTCACGGACTACCGTCAGGCCAGCAATAGCGGTGCCGGCGGATGGACGCTGACGGCCAACCTCCTGCCGGACATCGCATCATCGTCTGCGATGATACGCTACAACGGCCAGCGCTCCGGCGCGGGCTGCATCAGCAGCTGGCAGAGGGCCATCACCTACTTTGCCGCAGATCTCGACAATGCCGACTACAACCCGACGGCAGACGTCACCAGCCCCAAGAGGGGATATCCCATCTGTAAACCAGGATACCTTGGACATAGCGAGTATCGCAAGACCGGAAGCACCTATGACGACCACTGCGCCGCACTCCGTGCCATTTACGGCGAGGGCGAGGCCGGCTGGCTCAAGTACATGGCCACCTTCATCCCTATGCGCCCGACGGTCTACGGCCAGATCGGCAATATCAACCGTGTGGACGACGGCCTGAAGAACACCTACATCATGGCCGGCAAGACCTTCACCAAGCAGGACGGTACCAGCATCGTGGCCTTCCCCGCTGCTGACTACTGCGCCGCCGTGACCTATAACCACGAGCTGCTCAACCGTGGCAAGTGGCATCTGCCGAGTGCCGACATCATGCAGAGCATCATGTTCGGCATCAAGTATAACGCCGTAAACAACCGCAATGCGGATGCTGTCAACAAGGCGCTATACGCTATCGGCGGTACCGCCATCAGCAATGGTTCCCTCGTCTGGTCGTCTTCCCGTTTCAACGCCTACTACGCCTGGTTCAGCGCCGGCACCGTCGGCTTCATGAGCCACTACGGTATGTACTACACGTACCTGGCGCTCCCCGTCACGCTTTTAGACGTTCGCGAAGCGAACTCTTAAAACTTAATCCTTGGCGAGGCCGCTCCGGCGGCCCGCCTTATTCGATATGTCACATAGCGAATATAGAGATCTGAAGCCCTACCCTGGAGAGAGGGCCGTGCCCAGCATCAAGGTTGACGCCTCGAAGCTGCTCGACCTTCTGCTCAGGGCAGAGCTTATGATGACCGCCGTGGATAGGCGCCGCTATTGCGCCCGTGCTATCGACGCGCTGCTCGACGTCATCCGCGACTTCCAGATAGCGCACGACTTCGAGGATGAACGCATCTATTACCTCAAGAAGATGTGGGGTGATATCGCGGTCCTCCTGGATCTCATGCGTATCATCGCCGAGGTCAACGCCATCCGGATCCAGCCCAAGTACGAACCCATGACGCCGGACCAGATGAAGCTCGAGATATTCAACCGCGTGGCAGCTCTCGATGAGGGCGCAACCAAGTGGAAGAACAGCATACTGCGTGGAACAAGGGCACGATCTGCACCAAAGGGTGATACAGACAGTCTCTCAAAGAATAAAGGGGGCCCTGCTGGCAGTGATCCTGCCAGCTAAACCGACAAGGGCCTCAAAGCGCATGGTTCCAACGTCTGGTCGTCTTCCCGTTACAACGCCAACAACGCCTGGTACAGCAACGGCACCAACGGCTACATGAACAACAACAATATGTACAACACGAACCTGGCGCTCCCCGTCACGAATTATTCTAAAAAGAAATGGATACGATAACCCTCATCAACGCCTACCTCGGCTGCCGCTCCAACAAACGCCGCAGCACGGACAGTATACTGTTCGAGCTGCACTGGGAGCGCGACCTGAAGCGCCTCGAGAGGGATTATGTCGACCACTCCCTTGTTCCTTTTCTTTATGCCTTCATAGCCCCCAGGCCTCGGCCGAGGGAGGTTATCGCATGCCTCATGCAGGGCAAGATCCTGCAGTATTACTTCGACATCAACGTCAGGCCTCTCGTTGAGGCCGAGCTTACCGACCGCACTTTCAACAACCGTATCGGCTACGGTCCGGACAGGGCCGTCAGACAGCTGATGGACGATATCAGGGAGGTATCGCAGAACTACACCAGGGACTGCTGGGTGATAGGCCGCGATATCCGCGCCTACTTCCCGTCCAGTGACTTGGACCGTAGTTACGAGCACTACCGGTCGCTCATCGAGAGAAGCTTTCCTGAAGGCGAGCTCCGCGACGATCTGCTCTATATCCTGATGCGCGTCAACTACTCGTATCCCGAAGAGAACGTCCACCTGCGGAGTCCCCGCCATGACTGGCAGTCCATCATCAAGGACGGCAAGTCGGTCATCTTCAACTCCAGGCCAGGCAAGGGCGCATGCCTCGGGAACCAGTATTGGCAAGTCGAGAAAAACTACGACCTCAACGGCTTCGACCACTTCCAGGTCGACACCTGCGGCCTGCGCTACGTCCGCTTCGTCGACGACATGAGGTGGGTGGTCGCCAATAAGGAGGCCGGTCTTGCGCACATCGCACTCAGCGAAAGGATGCTCAAGGAGCAGTATAGCTATGAGATGCACCCGCGCAAGCGCTCGTGTCAGCATTTCTCCAAGGGCGGCGACTTCATCGGCGTATGGTTCAAGCCTGGTCGTACCTATATCGGCAACCGCGTGGTCCGCAATGCCGAGAGGACCATCCGGCAATGGAACCGCTGCGTCGGCCCTCGCAAGCTGGAGCATTTTCTGGCCAGCATCAACAGCTATCTCGGTCTGATGAAGCACCACCGCGCCTACAACATCATCCGCCACCTGGTGGACGACGTCGTGAGCGAGAGGTGGCTGCGCTACTGCCACTTCAATGATGATCGCCTCTGCTTCCAGGCCAACCCTGGCTATACTCACAATGAATTGTTAATAAGGAAATATCACTTCAAACTACATCGAAATGGAAAAAATCGCACAACTCGGAAGACTGGAGTCCAGGCAGCTTGAGCTCCAGATGATCATGGCGAAGAGCGACGCTCACGCCTCTAAATGCACCAAGCTGGGCCTCAACTTTGCCGAGACCTATCCCTCAGATCTCGAGGAATACGAGGCCGCACGCCAGGAATATAATGACAACGAGGTTCTGATCGCAGAACTGCGGGCGGAGATCGAGGCGGAAGAGGAGGAGGCGCCCGTCCACATTCCCGAAGAGCCTGAAAACTAAACGACCATGAAAAGCGGTATTAAGGATAGTGTAATTGTAGCGGTGAGCGTCGTCTCATTCGTGGTGGGGGTCACGCTGACTTTCCTTGGCCTGTTCCTTCCGCCGACAGGGATCATCGACAACTCGGTGCTCATCGCCGTCGGCCAGTTCCTGACGCTGGCGGCCACCGGCCTTGGGGTCAAGGAATACGTCGACGGCAGCATCACTCGCGCTCGTATGAAGACTGACAGCAAGGATGAGTAAATATTTCAAGGACGCAGAGTTCCTTCGCTGCAACCCGTCCTGCAGCATCAGTCAGATGGACGCCGCCTTCCTCGACCTTATGGACAGGGTGCGGGCGGCTGCCGGCATCCCTCTTGTCGTTAACTGCGCCTACCGGTCGAAGAGCTGGGAGCTTATGCATGGACGTAACGGCAACAGTGCCCATACAAAGGGGCTGGCCATGGATATCCGATGCAACACAAGCCAGAACCGCTATAAGATCGTGACTGCCGCCTTTGCCTGCGGCATACGCCGCATCGGTATCGGCAAGACCTTCATTCATCTCGACAATGACGCAACCTTACCTCAAGGAGTAATCTGGGACTACTATGAATAACGACTTCAGACCGGACCCCGCACCATACAGTCGGATGCTCCTGTTCACCGGCGCCTGTCTTCTACTGCTCGTCGCCGCCATGCTACTCAGCAGCTGCTCTCCGAAGATCGTCGAGAAGATCCAGGTGGAGTACCGCGACACGACGATCATCAAGGAGACTGTGCGCGACTCCCTCGTCCAGGTACCCATTCCTCTTGAGAAGAACCAGGCTATCGTCAACATCGACGACGCCTCGCATCTGGAGACATCCGTCGCGGTGAGCAACGCCTACGTCACGAAGGACGGGCAGCTGCACCACGACCTCGCCAACCGGCACGACCAGACGCTGCCGGCGATAGTGCCCATCTACTTCCACATTGCCAACACTGTAAAAACGACAGAAACGGCCCAAATTGTCGAGAAGACCGTTGAGGTGCCCAAACCTCTGTCGTGGTGGCAATCGTTGAAAATCGCCGCCTTCCCGTGGCTCCTGGGGCTGCTTGCGGCCGCAGGGCTGTGGATGTTCCGCAAACCAATCTTAAAACTTATAAGACAATGAAATTTGAAGAAGTATTACCAGCATTGCGAGAGGGCAAGCGCCTGACCAATGCAACCTTGTCTATCAATCGCGGCTTTATCGTTATGCACGTGCCCACAGTTGTCGACAAGGCAATTATTCCGAAGATGACAAGTTTGCCCGAAGAAGCAAAGGCTTTTCTGAAAGACCGAGGGGATATTCGCTTTATCGACCAGGTTCTCCTGATGGAATGGAGCCCAATGCAAGAGGCTTATATAGCGACCAGCTATATACCTACTTGGTACGACATTTTGCGAATAGACTGGACAATCGCTTAAATCAAATAGCTATGAAAGATCTGAAAAACATCCTCAAACTCATCTGCATCGTCGCATATCCGGTTGCAGTTATCGGCGGCATAGGTTATTGCATCTACTACCGCCAATATGTAGTGGCCGCCAGTATCTTCTTTCTGGGCGTTATGGCTTGGCCGGCATGGAGGAAGCTCTTCCCCGAAAAACAGAAACCGCCGGAGGAATAATCGCCATGTCCAGGTTGTTGTACGAGTCAAAGAATTTGCTATCTTTGCAGACGACAGCATGGCCGTAGGTTCATGTTTGTTGGTAAAGGGCGAGAGCTGGGGCTCTCACGACTCCGGCTCTCTTTCCAACGCATCGAGTTACCTCCGAAATGACCCAGCGCGGCATCGCTGGGTTTTTTGCAGATGTTGCACAATAGTTTTACAAAAAACGGTGCAATCTAAGCCGAAAGTCGCCACAATGCGCTGGCATATAAAGAAAAGGCCGTCCTATTCGGGGCGGCCATTTCTATTTTAACCTAAAACTCAACCATCCCTTTCCAGACATAGCCAAAAGGCCTTTTTGAGCGCCCGCAGGGCCATTTCTCTCCATGTTTGACAATCATGTATCGACAAACGTATTTGCAGATGTTGCACGATTGTTTCACAAAAATTGTTGTATATTTGTCTCGCCCAACCAACAACAATGATCACCTTTAAGCCAGTCGTCAACAGGAATGGCAGACGCAGAGACGGCACTTGGCCGGTCAAAATCCGCGTCACCTTCAAGCGCCGGAGCCGCCAGCTCCGCACCAACCTGGTCTGCACGGATGCTGAGCTTACAAGGTCCGGTAGGATTAAGAGTGCGGCCGTTACCGACAAGGCTAACGAGCTTATCTCCCAGATGCGGACGGCATGCAGAGACCTCTCCCCTTTCATTGTGGACTCCTGGAATGTGGACGATATTATCGCGCATATTCGCAATGCGTTGACGGCCGAGAAGTGGACTCTCGACTTCTTTGCTTTTGCCAACAAATACCTCAATATCAAAAAGCCCCAGACGCGCAGATCTTACGAAACTGCGCTCAATGCCTTTGGTCGTTTTCTTGGCAAAGAAACCTGTGATATCAATGAGATCACACGCAAGATGATCCTGGACTTTATCGACTGGTATGAAGCTCAGCCGGCCATTCATATTTGCCCCGACGGAAGGGTCGTCACAACAAGCCGGCACAAGGTGGCCAATGGAGCGTCGAGCATGTATGTCTCCAAATTGGCACACATCCATGCCGCCGCTAAATACAGATACAACGACGAGGATAGCGGACAGATCCTGATACCACGCAGTCCCTTCGACAACATCAAGAAATCGTATCCTCCAAGTAAAGGCCAACGCCCTCTCGAGGTTGAGGTTGTGCAGAAGATTATCGATGCGCAGCCGGTAACTTATATTGAAAAAATAGCAAGGGCGGCGTTCCTGGTTTCCTTCTGTACTATGGGCGCGAATCTCGCAGATCTGCTCGAAGTAAAAGAATCGCCGGAGGATTACTGGCGCTACAATCGCCGTAAAACCCGCGACAAGCGCCCCGACAATGCTGAGGTGATAGTCTTGCTACCGAAACAAATGGCGCCACTTGTAGAACAGCTGAGCGACAAGCAGGAGCATCCCGAATGGTGGTTGGGAGTATTGCATCGCTGGGGCTCCGAGAGTTCGGCAACAGTGATGATCAACAAAGGCCTCCATAGTCTCGCGGAATCCATCGGTGTCGAGCCGTTTTCATTCTACTCGGCAAGGCATACTTGGGGGACTCTGGCCCGCGACCTCGGCGTTGAAAAGGCAACAGTCGACGAAGCGCTGGCGCATATCGGAGACTTTAAGATCGCCGATATCTACGCCAGGCGCAACTGGAGACTTTCGTGGGAGGCCAACGAGAAAGTGCTGGCGCTATTCCGTTGGCCGTGACGCCTTCTGACGCTCCATTATCTGGTCTTCCGCATTTTCGACAAGCACGGAGAGACCGCGGAGGATCGGCACCAGCATGAGTAGGCATATACCCACTCCCATCACGGAGAAATTTTCTTCAAAGATTGCGAAACCTATTCCCACAGCAAGCAGGATAATGGCTACGACGGTATCGATGACGCTCCAGGCATGGAGCGCTTCGCTGCGATTGTGGTTTGTTATCATGGTATCTGTCTCAATTTGTAGTGGATTATCCAATCTTTTTTTTGCCAAGCTCAGGAATGTGAGCGCCGGACTGTAGCTGCGATATCAGCTCCTGCTGCATGCGGACTGTCACGCTCATATTTTTCAGGGTCTCGCTGAGGTTTTCGTAAAAAACGGCAGTCGCGGCAGGTATGACGATATCCTGCCCCCTCTCTTCCTGTTGAGGTAAGTCTTCCAGGCCGACTTGCGAGGCCCACACTCTGACTCTATTGAGAAGATTGTCGGTAAGATAATTCTCCTCCCCTGCCATAGCGCGGGAAATTGTTGAGGGGCTTGCCGCAATCAGGGCGGCAAAATCCTGTTTCGTCTGGCATAAACCCCGCAATCTCGCGAGGTTGAAAATCCTGTTCAGATAGTCTTTTTTTTCGTTCATGGTTGTTGGTATTGGGCGTATTGTGTCAATTTCTGCAAATTTTTTCAACAATTTCTTGCCATATATCAAGTTTTTTGATATAACTTTGTAACCGTGACAAACAAATATACAAAAATGAATGAAGTTATCACGAGGCCGGCGGTAAGAGAGACCCTTCGGAATATGGAGATCGGAGAGATGATTGCCATCGCTTTTGCGGTTACGAAGCCAAGTGTCCTGCGCAACTGCGCCTCAATCCTTGGCGCAGAACTGGGTCGTCGCTACAGCATCCACGCCGACCGTAAGGTCCAAATGTCAGAAATCACCCGCCATGAGTAATCTTGAAGCATTGGTTCAATCGGCGGCAGCTCAGGGCGCCGCCCAAGTAATCGAGACCCTCGGACTTAGTTCCGGCGTGATCTGTCAGGGTAAGGCCAGAAGCGTCTATGGTACCTGGTTCACCGACGCCGTCAAGCAGGGGCGCATCCGTCCCTGCAGAATTGGCAAAGGCCCCAGGGGAGTGCGCCACTACCGTATCGTCGACATCTTACAGCTCCGCACTTCCGATATCATGCAGGCGGAGCTTCAGACAAGAGAAATTCGCAACCCCAAATACCAACAATCATGAAAAAACTACTTACTATCATTCTCGGCACCGGTTGCTTCACTGCCATGCTATTATCCGGCGCCACAAAAGAAGACGGCAGCTGCGGTATCCTCTGGAGCCTTGGCTGTCTCGCCGTTGCAGTTATCTGCGGCCTTCTGCTCATCAAGGTAAACCCAAACTTCAGAAAAGGAGGGTTGATGTCATGAAACGCGCCAAAAGAGTGAGCGTCGTCATCGACGGCAAGCTCCGCTGGGCGAAGGTGCTCGACGATAACCTGCCATCCCTCATGGGGGGGGGCAAGCTACTGCTCGTCGAAGTCGAAAAACGACAGATTGCGATATCCTCTGACAGTATAATCAAGATCAAAAAGGAGGTAAAGAAATGAAAGACCCTATACCTACCGCACCCAAGCCGTGCGCCGTGCTTGAAAAATACAGAGGCTATGACAATAAGCTGATCGCCACCCGAGAGACACTCCTGAATGTCGCAGAACTCAGGGAAGCAATCCTGGCAATCTGGGAGTCCTGTGCCGAAAGTTATGATTTTACGAGCCAGATCGTCTCCACTCCCCCAGATTTTGAAATCAACGGCAAGTTCTTTAGATATAGAATTATGGTCTGGGAAAGTGTTGCTCTGCAAAATGCCGGAGCGGATCCTGTGTATCGATTCGTCATTAAACCCATTGGAGAGCAGACGCCATGAGAGAGCCGGACCTTAATAGAGTGCGAAAAGCGAGAACGCACCTAAGCGCAGCTGTTGCGCTGCTTAATTCCATCAAGTGGGAAAATATAAACCAGAATGAGGATGAGTTTAGGCGATATGCAAAGGAAGATATCGGCCTCGCCGACAATTACCTCGCCGACATTGAACATATCCAAGGGCGGTAATTATGGACGGAATATTTACATACATAGAAGACCATGAGTAGCGTCCTTGATCCCACAAACGGCTTCATCGTCCACGGCTGGATGGTGACGGAGCTCGGCCTGAAAGGGCCGGAGCTCACGACGTATGCGATCGTGCATCAGTTTACGCAGTCAAGGGCCGGTATTTACAAAGGAGGGGTGCCGTATGTTCAAGCCTGGCTGGGTTGTAATAAAAATTCAGCCCGCAAATATCTGCACAGCCTCGAGGCTAAAGGTCTGATCAGGGCCATAGATGGAGATGTTAACGGCGTGCCCTTCCGCGACTACCAAGTCATCAGCGACCCTATACCCCAAATTTTGGGGTATATGCCCCAAAAAACGATAGGGGATGCCCCAAAAAACGATAGGGGGATACCCCAAAAAATGACCCCAGATAATAAAAGAGATAATAAAGAGATAATAAAAGAAAAAGATTTTTTAGAAAAAGAAAAAGCCATTGCCGAACTGTTTTTCCGCAACTTCCGAAAGCCGACCGAAGAGTGCGAAAAGCTCATCGCCTACAATTCCGGTCCGAACGTCCAGAAGAAATGGAGCCGCCTCAGTGCGGATGAGCGCGTGGCGCTTGCGAAGCTATGGCGCCAGGAACCTCAGCAACCTGACCGCTTCGATAGGGACTTCCTGGACTCTTGGTCACACCTCTATGACGTCCTTCTGATCGCCGGAGCTTCCGCCACCGTCAGGCAGGCAGTCCTCGATGACCGGTTGAGGTATACCGTCGACGGCAGCACTTTCGTCTTCCAGGTTCGGCCGGAACTCAAGGACTACCTCGAGCAGAACATGGCCACTCTGCAGCCCATTCTCCGACACATGGTGCGAGTCAAGGGCTGCGACAAGTTAAGATACCAGATCACCATACAATAACCTCAAAAACCCAACAAACATGAAAATCTACATCATCAATCCAGACACACACAAACCCGTCACCATTGACGAATGGCGCAACGACGACAACCCTCTCAGAGCCTTCCTGCTTGCGATAGAGACCGCGGAAGGCGCCCCGCTGCTCGTGATGCGCAAGAGCTATCTTCCTGGGCCTATGGATTTCGGCGACGCCCAGAAAGCTTGTGCTGACTATGTTGACAACTCACTCCCCAATAAGACCTTCCGCTGTCCGACCAGGAAAGAATGCATCGACCTCTATGACGCCCGCTTTGAAGGTCTCGATGAAGCCGTCAAACTGACGGGCGGCGACTTCGCTGCGGATTATAAATATCACTGGACTTGCGAGAGAGACAAAGATCCGCGTTACACCGCCTACTACGCCTGGTGCAGCACCGGCACCAGCGGCTACATGGTCAGCAGCGGTATGTACGGCACGCTCCTGGCGCTCCCCGTCACGCTTTTGGATATGAGCGAAGCGAATCTTAATTCTTAATCCTTGGCGAGGCCGCTCCTGCGGCCCGCCCTTTAGTAAGACATGAAAACATATCCCACAAACCTGAAGCGGTTCAATAGAAATACCTGCTCGGAAGCCACGGTAAGTCATAACATCTACAACAAGCCTCGAATTGTGCTAACCTCGGGAGGATACATTTCGCTATCTATGGGAGCGACGCGATTGCTGGAGATACAGGCCGGCGACGGTGTCGAGCTGCTCCAGGATCAGAACTACCCGACAGACTGGTATATATCCAAGAGCGATGGTCCCGCAGGTTTCGTCGTTCGCGCCTCGAAACACAAGACCCTTCAATTTACGAGCGCGGAACTTGTTGGCGCGATCGCCAAGGCGATAAATGCGCCGCCGTTCTCGTTCCTTTCCTTCGAGCTTGTTTCTGCATCATCCGGCCTTCTCGCCCTTGATGTCAAGCACCCAAAGGTCACTCCACCAAAATCAACCACTAAATAAAGCCCCGAAAAGGACGGGGCGCGGTGTAAATCCGCCGATGTTCAATCAGTCATCCTCCTCGCATGTTTAGAGTCCAGGCGGCGCCGATCCGCCACCTGGATACAAATACCAGGTCTACCAAGACCACGGGAGACTTAGCAGCTCCGCCAGCCCTGGGAGGGGTGATACCCGACCAGGACACAACTGAAACTTAAAACAACAATACTATGGCAACAAAGAAATCCACAAAGACGGCCGCGAAGCCGAAAGAAGCGCCGGAGGCGATCGCTGAGGTTCCGGACATCGAAGCGATGAACGAGGTTCCCGCGCCGGACGCGCAGTCCAATCTCGAGACAGAAACGATAACCACAGCAACCATCGCGGCTCCTGGGTCCGCAGAGGAATGCGATGAGCCAAAGGACGAGGGCCTGGAAGTCTTTGGCAAATACCTCGTTGTAATCCCCTACTACGCAGCGGGAGCCCAGGGTCGCGAACTTGCATACTGTATCGAAGGATGGCGCCGCCACTTTAATGAACCCTACCATATCGTCGTCGTCGGCGATTTGCCGGAGTTTGTTGACCTCTATCTTGGAGACATTACATATATTCACTGCCCTCGCGTTGAGGTAGTCGACGACCAGTATACCTGCCACCGTGACTTCGTTAACAAGCTCCGCAAGGTGAGGGCAGCCTTCCCCGAGACAGAGGGCTTCATTTTTTGTGCTGACGATGTCTACGCGGTTAACGACTTCGATATCGCGGACGTTCGCTTCCTGAAGCAGAACGGCGACGAGATCAAGTTCGACAAGAATGCAGCCGGCGCTTGCTGGGAGACCGAGAAGCGCAAGACTAAAGAAATTCTCGAGGCCGACGGCTATCCGACCCGCAACTTTACGACGCATCTGCCTCAGTGGCTTGAATGGGATAAGCTTGAAGCGCTGTGGGATAAGTACGACATGGCCAATGAGTCATACATCTTCGAGGATCTATACTTCAATATCTACTTCGCCGACCGCATTCCCTTCCAGCTCAACATCGAGCATGACAATCTCAAGTGCGGCATCTATCGCGCCAATCCCCGCTGGGAGCTTGTGCGCCGCGCCTTCAAGAAACAGATCTGGATCCAGAACGGCGTTGATGGCTGGACCGCACAGCTCGACCAGATGTTGAATGATTACTACTTCGCATAGTCATGGAAAGCAAGCTCGTCCAATCCAACCGCATGTACTGCGACTTTAGGCGCTATCTGGATGTCGTCTGTAAGGTGACGGGCGAGGATGAGAGTTCAATCCTCAAGGCCCATCGCTATCCTTTTAGTCACTATCGCGGCATCATCGCTCTTTATTTGCGTGACGCCGGCTATACCTTACGCGACATCGGCAATGCCTTTAACAGGGATCATGTTACCATAAAGCTCGCTATTGAGAACGTCAAAGGCTCGGCAGACAATCCAACAAAGCAGGACGTCTACCAGGTGTGGCAGAAATGTAATCGGGAGATCGCGCAATGAGACACTTTGAGGCAGCCCTGCAGCAAGCCTGCGTCACCTGGTTTAATATGCAGCACTATGATCTCCATGGGCTGCTGTTTAGCTCGCTCAACGGCATGCGCACAACCCCGACGCAGGCGCGTACAGCCAAGGCTGAGGGGATGATCGCCGGAGTGGCAGATCTGATGCTTGCCGTGGCAAAGCATGGATATCACGGACTCTTTATCGAGCTCAAGAATGGGAGTCGTGGCCGCCAGGGCGAGGCCCAGAAGCAATGGCAATCAAAGATCGAGGGCCAGGGTTACCGGTACATCATCGTCCGCGACTTTTATACCTTCCGCCGAGCCATCGAGAGCTACCTCAACGACACAACACAACTGAAAATGCTATGACAGGAGAACAAATCAAGTCGTTATGCGCGAAAAAATGCGATAACATTCATTCCTCATCATACCTGCGCAATTTGCGGCGCTCCGACGGGCTGGTATCTCTTCTATCGCTGGCCTGGGATTGAGGTGTGTTTTAGCGGTAACTGCGATTGTTGCGCCTCCTTTTCGAATATCCATCCGGCTACTTGGGATGATATCGCCGATTGGGTGTGCAATAAGGACGGAGACTTGCGAAAAGAATATCAATGGATCAATAAATCTTAGCCATGGAAATAACCAGACTGCCTTTATCCAGGTTGGAGCCAAATAAGGGCCAGATTGAAGGACTGCCACAGAATCCACGCACCTGGACTCAGACCGATATAGATAAACTTGCCGCCTCGCTGATTGAGACGCCGGAGTTATTCGAGGCGAGGCCTATAATTGTAGTGCCGACTTCTAATGAATCCAATAAGTATGTCATCCTTGGCGGTAATCTTCGTTATGCGGCGAGTAAGAAAAATGACGCCCGCAATGTTCCTTGCTACGTTCTTCCGCTGAATACTCCGATTGAAAAGATGAAAGAGATCGTCCTGAAGGACAACAGTAGCTTCGGTGATTGGAATGAAATGCTACTTGCTGAGGACTGGAAAGACATTAATTTCGAGCAGCTCAACATTTACTTCAGCGACAAGAACTTTGATACAAGCAAAGAGATAGATCCAAACGAATTTTCGCAAGACATAACGCTTCGACTTAAGTTCCATGAACCCTATGGCTCAATCTTAAAGGCGGTCATGGGTGAGGATCCGAAACAGTCACTATTGCAAGCCCTATCTTATGAAACAAAATGATATAAAACTCGCCCTCATAGACGCCAATGAGGGACAAATAGAGGGTCTGCCACAGAATCCGCGCACCTGGACCATCAGGGAGCTCGCGAAGCTTAAAGCATCCATCTCCGAGACCCCAGAACTTCTCACACTGCGACCAATCATCGTGATTAAACATAAAGGTCGCTACGTTGCTATAGCTGGCAATATGAGGCTGGCGGCCATTAAAGAAATGGGATGGCAATCGGTCAACTGCATCATAATGCCATCCAGCACGCCATTGCCCACACTGCGAAACATGGTTATCAAAGATAACTCCCGTCTCGGCAGCTGGGACGAAGACTTGTTGAAAAACGAATGGGACGATATTCCTTATTCCGACTGGGGGATAGATGTTGCAGAGCCGGAGCCGGAGGTCCCTCCAGGCGACGGTTCGGCCACTCCAATCAATGACACTGTTACTATCGAAATAATCCTCACCCCTGATGAGTTTAATTTTGTCTCAACAGCCCTGCGTAAGATTGCGCCATCGCCGGAGGACGCAATCATAAAACTATATGACCTATGAATCATCGCTTCCCTTATAATTGGAAAATCTCTGACGGCTACCCCGCACCAGGTATTACTCCCAATGGCTTGAAGGTCTTTGGTACCTTCATTTGTGGCGGCGGGTCTTCTATGGGATACAAGCTTGCTGGCTTCGAGCACCTCGGTGGTGTTGAGATAGATAAAACCATTGCGGACATATATAGTCGCAACCATCACCCTCGCTATCTCTATGTGGAGGATCTAAGACTATTCAATGAGCGCACCGATCTTCCCGATGAGCTCTATAATCTCGACATCCTCGACGGCTCTCCACCCTGCTCTACTTTCAGCATTGCTGGACAGCGAGAGGCTGCTTGGGGAAAAGAAAAGATATTCGCAGAAGGTCAGGCTCTCCAGACATTGGATGATCTTGTCTTTGTGTATTGTAATACTATAGCAAAGCTCAAGCCGAAGGCCTTTATCCTCGAAAATGTAAAAGGACTTACCCTCGGTAACGCGAAATCTTACCTCCGGCGCATATATGACTTCCTGTTCGACGCTGGCTATGACTGCCAGACATTTGTCCTTAATGCGGCCACAATGGGAGTCCCTCAAAAGAGAGAGCGATGCTTTGTTATTGGCCGAAGAAAGGATTTAGGATTGCCCAAGCTTTCGCTCTCATTCCATGAGTCGCCCATACCTTTCGCAAGGATTATTGACCGTAGCGACACAAGCTGCAACATCCAGCCACAAGAGCTCGAAGCTTTTAAGAAATATCAACGAGGCGACAGAAATGTTGCCATGAGTAAACAGCGCGGGGGGGGCGCTTTACAGGATTTACTACCGCATGGATTGCGGAGAACAATGTCTGCAATACCCTTTGCACCAATCGACACATCCTCGCAAGTATACCAAGATATCTCAACGAGAAGGAGCTGCTTGGTGTCAGCACTTTCCCGCAAGATTATGCTTACCCGAACGTCCAGCGTTTGGTCTTCCTGACGGGCATGAGCGTTCCGCCAGTCATGATAGCCCAGATATCTCATCAAATGGCAATTCAATTCTTTAACAAATAACCCTTACGATCAAAAACCATGAGTCTAATAGCAACACTTTATCCAGAAGATATGGAGTGCACATGCCCCGCATGCGGGGAGCGTTGCGAGGTAGAGCCTGATGACGTGATAGATATGATTGACGGCAAGCCGGAATATTCAATCATGTGTCCAGACTGCGGAACGATATTCTATGTCCATGAAGATTATTAAGAGGAAAGAAACGCAATGCCAACAAGACCGAAGATACAACACACATACCCGCAGCGTAAGGACTCAGGCTTCGAGGCTAAGGATTACCGCAGCCGTCCGGAGTACCACACTGCTCGCTGGGCCCGCATGCGCAGGATCTTCCTCGCGCAGCGCGAGCACGTCTTCTGTGTGAGGTGCAAAGCTCAGGGACGTTTCACTGCGGCCAGCGTTGTTGACCATATTATTCCCGCCGAGATCTGCGGCAATTTTTGGGACACTTCTAACTGGCAGCCGCTGTGTAAGAAATGCAATGCTGTGAAAGCGGCGGAGGATAAAAGAATGATCCAGGAGCACCATCAGGGGGTAGGGGCATCGAATCTCTGCGACCAATCGCGCCGAGACCCCGCCCCGAGTCTCGAAAACACACAGCCAAAATTCCAAAAATTCCAAAAAACCGAATAAATGGGCAGACCGAAACAACCGCAACAGCTGCTGGAGCTGAAGGGCACGGCGAGAAAGGCAAGACGCCGGATCGAGGCAATGGTGGGCATGAAAATCACCAACTTCGACCAGGTCGCGGCTCTGTGTGACTATACCCATTTGACCGAGCAGGGGCAGCGCATCTTTATTCGTCAATGCACATTCCTGATCGGCATGAACGCGCTCCAGGCGCAGGATCTTGAGATGTTGATGCTTTACGCCCAGAACTACGATATAGCGTTGAGGTGTATGGACCAGATCAACAGCGGCCAGGGTTGGTTCAACGTTACAAAAAACAAGCGCGGGGAAATCGTGGCAGTGCACGAGCTGCCCTACCTTAAACTGTTCCGCCGAGTGAGCGCAATCGCCAACTCTATCGGCGGTCAGTTCGGCTTCACGCCAATCAGCCGCATCCGCATGGCCGAGACCGCGCAACCGGATAAAAAGAAGGCCGACATCATGGATATATCCTCAGATGCCATTGAGATATGAAACTTGATTACAGACAACGGATCGCCGAGTACATCGATGCGGTGAAGAGTGGTCGAAGGGTGGCCGGACACTATGAGATCGCGGCAGTCGAGAGGCAGCTGCACGACCTGCAGCGCCAGCGCACCGATGACTTTCCGTACTGGTGGGATGAGGCTGAGGCGATCCGTCGCTGTAACTTTTTCATCAAGCTCTGTCATTGCAAGGGCGAGTATGCCGGTAGGCCTATAGTTCTGGAAGGATGGCAGGCATTCATTGTGGCCGTCATCTTCGGATGGAAGCGCTGTGATAATGGGTATCGCCGCTTTCTCAGGGCTGATGTCGAAACCGCCAGAAAGAATGGCAAGACAACTCTCGCCTCTGGCATTGGTATCGAGATGATGAGCCAGATTGAAAACGAACCAGGTGCGGAGGTTTACGCCGCCGCCGTGGATCGCAATCAGGCAAAGCTCTGTTGGGACGGGGCAAAGCAAATCATCCAATCCTCGACGGCGCTTTCGGAGATCTTCAGAACATATCAGTTCAGTATCGTTGACATGAGGATGGCCAGCAGCTTCAAGCCACTCTCCAAGGATACCCAAAACAAGGATGGTCTCAACCCGTCTTGCGGTATCTGCGATGAGCGTCATGCCTGGAAAAACAACGATATCTATGAGCTGCTGCGTACGGGTATGGGGAGCCGCCGACAGCCACTGCTGTTCAGTATTACCACGGCGGGTCTGGATCGCAATCTTCCATACTTCGAAGACCTCCAGCGCATGAAGGCGGTGCTCGACGGTAATATTGTTGACGAACAACAGTTCGTAATGATCTTCGAGCCCGACAAGGATGACGACTGGAAAGATGAGACTACCTGGTATAAGGCCAATCCGAATCTGGGCGTATCACTTAGCCTTGATTATCTCCGCAGCGAATTTGATGATGCTGTGCGTAAGGGCGGAAATAGGGAGGTCCACTTTAAGACCAAAAATCTAAACATCTGGGTCGATGCGCCGGAGGTATGGATCAGCGAGGACAAGGTGAAGGCGTGTGACTATGGCACCGACGGAGACACTCTCATCGGCGCTGAGTGTTATGGTGGCCTGGACTTCGCCAGCCATGTCGATATCATCGCCCTGGAGCTCTTCTTCCCCACTCTTCCGCACAAGCCTGTGCGCTCCTGGTTTTGGATACCTGAAGCAAAGGTCGAGCAGCCCACCGACCTTGTGGACTATCGCGCCTGGAAGGAACAGGGCTGGATAAAAACCACAAAGGGCGAGGTGATTGACATTGATTACCTCGTTTCGGATATCCTCGAGATCTGCCGGCACTATAACGTCAAGAATATCGCCTTTGACCCTTATAAGGCATATCACGGTCTTATTCAGGGCCTGCAGGCCGGAGGTCTCGACAGTATTCTTTCGGAGTTTAGCCAGGGGATTCGAAACATGTCAGAGCCAACCAAGGAGCTCGAGCGCCTCGTGACTGCCGGCGAGCTGGATCTTATGCGAAATCCTGTCCTGCAATGGATGTTCCGCAACTGTAGTCCATATTACGATCCAAATGACAACGTCAAGCTATTTAAGGGTAAGGCCCGAAATAAGATTGATGGCGTCATCGCCCTAATCAACGCCATAGGTGGCCACATGTCAATGGTGGCAAGCAATAAACCCATCTACCAGAACCATACCCTCAGAATCGTGCCCTAATGCCCAAAATTGACGCCATAGAACTTGTGACGATGCGAGGCTTCACCGAGGCCTTCTGGGGGCTCTACGGCGAAGGTGGTCGAGCACAGGAGGATGTTTTCAATATTCTCGAGAATATCTACTTCGAGAAGTTCGGAGAACACCGCTTCTCTTCCTTTGACGCTTTCCGCAAAAAGCGAAATCGAGCGCTGCGCAAAAAATAAGCAGAACTTTCTCACCAAAATTGTAGAAATGGACAAATGTCCACTCGCGGCCCTTCGGTGCTTTTCAAATTTGGTACGCAAAAGCACCTACGATGGGACTACTTGACATATTCAGAAGGCGAGAAAAATCGCAGAAGCGTTCTGTTTATCATGGCACGGAGGAAACCTACGCCGCCATGCGGGAGCCTCTGGCGAACTTCGGGCTAACTATCAGCAATGATGCGGCGCTCAAGATGACGGCTTACTATGCCGGCGTCCGTCTTATTGCCGAAAACATAGCGGCGCTCCCGAAGCGTATCTATCGCCGACAGGAGAATGGAAACTTTGACGAAGTAAACAACGCCGCCGCCAGGGCGATCTCTCAACGACCAAACAGTTATACCAATTCTTTCGATTTCTGGTTTACCATGGAAGCATGGCTGCTCAACCGCGGCAATGCCTACGCCTTTATCGACGTCAACTATGGTAGTGATATTGTTGAGCTCCATCAGATCCATCCTCAGTACGTCGAACCAAAGCTGATACGAGGCCGCAAGTGGTATAAAGTTCAGCTACCAAGCGATGACTCTCGCAGCTTCCTCAATGGCTTCTGGCCCGAATACAAGATGCTTCATCTGATGCAGTTCACTATGGATGGTATCGTTGGCCTGAACCCCGTCATCTACAATGCCATTGCCCTTAATAAAGGCGCCGCTATCGAGCGCTTTATTGCCGGCTACTTCCGCAATGGCGGAGACAAGCGGGCTGTGCTTGAGACTGAGGGAAGTCTGGGGGATGACGCATATAAGACTTTTCTTGCGCACTATAACTCCACTGGCACTGGCGGTACCCCCCTGCTCGAGTATGGTATAAAGTTCAAGCAGGTCAATGTCGACCCCGTAACCGCAGCTCTTATCGAGAGTGAAATCTTCAGCATCAACGATATCTGCAGGATCCTGAACATTCCGCCTCACATGCTGGCCGAACTATCCCGCGCCACCTTCAGCAACATTGAGCACCAGGATATCCAGTTCGTAAAATATACCCTCCGACCAACAACCAAACGTATGGAGGTTGAGATTGAGAACAAGATGTTCGACGCTCAACATAATGTCAAGTTTGTGCTTGAGGGCTTGTTGAGGGGCGATACCGATGCCCGCACCAAGTTTTATCACGGTGCGATCCTCGACGGCTGGATGAGTCGCAACGAGGTGCGCAAGCTTGAGGGCATGAAGCCAATCGCCGGCCTCGACGAATATCTCTATCCCACCAACGAGACGAAGGTGGGCGATGAATCCGATAACACACAATCACAATGAAACAGGAAATTTTTACAAGAGTGTCGCAGGCCGGCACTAAGACTGGAGATCGCAAGATGACGTTCGTGGCCAGCGATGCCACGAGGGACAGCTACGGCACCGTGCTGATGCCGGACGGCTGGATGCTCGAACGCTTTAATAAGAATCCCGTCATCGGCTATCAGCATGGAATCCACTATTCCAGCGATCCGGATTCCGTCATCGGTAAAGGTCGCGCCTATATCGATAGCGACAGGCTAATGGTTGATGTTGAGTTTGAGCCCGAAGGAATGAACGATAAGGCCGATAAGATCTGGAAGAAACTGGAGTTTGGTACACTCAACGCAGTCAGCGTTGGCTTCATTCCGATAGAGGGCCGCTGGGGCGTCGGCGAAGAGGCTCCAGGCAAATCCAACGAGACCTATTACTACACCAAGATGGACCTGCTGGAGGTCTCCGTGGTAAACGTACCTGCAAACCCCAACGCACTGAAGAACGAAAACGATCCCGAGACCGACCGTCTCGCAGATCTGCGCAAGGCCGTCATGGATGCTATCGAGAAGGCCGCGGAAGAGGCTGTGTCAACAAAGCCTGACAACAGCACTGCCGAGGCGCAGAAGATTCAGCGCGAGTGCGAAATCGCCATAGCGGAAGCCGAAACCCTTCTGCTCGAAAATGAAACACTAACCAACTAATACATCATCACATGAGAAAAATCAATGAAATTCTCGCAGACCTCAAGGCCAATACTGAGGCCATGAGGGCTCTCGATCCTGCCGACACCGCCGGCATGGAAGCTCTGCTCGCCAAAGACAAGGCGCTCAAGGACGAACTTAGGGCCGCTCAGGCCGCCGAAGATGCCGAGAGGCTTTATGTCCGCCAGCATTTCGACAAAGAGGCTAAAAAGGGGCACCAGTTCAGCCTCGCCCGCTTCATCCTCGGATGCGTAGATCGTAACCTTACCGGCATTGAGGCCGAAGTGGCCGCTGCCGGCGCCGAAGAACACATGCGCATGGGCCTCAGCCAGAAGGGCCGCATCATCCCTTCAGCTCTCCTGATGAACACCCGCGACGTCCATGGCCAGAACTATGCCGACGATGACGAAGGTGGATATCTCGGAATTTCCACCATCCGCTACATCGAAGACGTGCGCGAAAGGCTTGTTGTCAACAGGATGGGCGCTACCATACTCCCCGGGCTCGTGGGTACAGTCGGCCTGCCGTCAGTTGGCAGCATTCAGGCATCCTTCCTCGACGAAGGCGCTGCTGCCGAGGATAAGGTTGCCGACGTTCAATCAGTCATCCTCACTCCTCGTGGAATCCGCGCCAATATGGTAACAACCCGCGACCTGCTCAAGCAGACCAACATTGCGGTCGAAGATATTCTTAGAGCTCGCCTTGCGGAGGCTGCAGCTGCCTGTCTCGACAAGGAGGCCCTCAAGGCTATCGTAACAATCGCCACCTCTGCCGGCAGCTCGCTGAGCTGGGCAAACCTCGTTGCTATGGAGACCGCACTCAACAGCGCCAATGCAAACCGTGGTAGCATGGGATACGTCCTTACTTCTGCGGCATGGGGCGACGCTAAGACCACACTCAAGGCCAACGGCGTAAGTGGCTACCTGCTTGAGAATGACAACATCAATGGCTATAAGGCTGATTTCAGCAACCAGATAGCCGGCGCTCTTGCCGTCTTCGGAAACTTCCAAGATCTCTATGTCGGCCAGTGGGGCGGTATCGACTTCGTGATCGACGAGGTAACTTACGGAAACAACGGTGAGATCAAGGTGCTTATGTTCAACTATGCCGACGCCAAGGTTGCCTTTGCGAAGAGCTTCAGCAAGCTCGCAGCAGGCTCCGGCAGCGGCTCAGGAGAGGGGGCATAACCAAACATGATGGACGAAACCATATTGGCGAATAACGGCGCCCTCGACCAGCTGATGGCCAAGTTCAAAAACCACTTGCGCCTGACCTCTGACGATGCTGATGCCGACCTTCGCGACAAGCTTTTGTCAGCGCTCACATCGGTAGGACACGACATTCATCGCATCCTGCCGATGAGCACTGTCAAGGCGACAGCGATAGTCGACAGCGTGGGCGGCAGGATTGTCCTGAAGCTGCGAGGCCCCGTCTGCTCCGTGGCGTCGGTATCTGTCAATGGTGCTGCCATCAAGGAAGGCGAAGACTATAAGGTCATCGGTAATACCCTGCAGATTTCTGGAGATTACAAGGAAGCAACTGTTGAGGTGCAATACCAGGCCGGATATGAGACTATTCCTGCGGATATGTGGGAGGCGGTATGCCTGCGAGGCGCAGGAGCATACTCAAACCCCCTTGATACCGTCCAGGAGAGACAGAGGGCCTCGGATGCACTCATCAGACCATATCGTTTCAAAAATTGGATATCATGACGACAAATGCTGACATCGGGAACATGGACAAGCTCGTTACCCTGCAGAGTTGTGAGATAACACGCAACGCTCAGGCCGCGAAGGTCAAGACCTATGCCGACTTCCGCAAGGTATGGGCAAAGATTGACTATAGCGTGGACGAGCAGGTGTCGTATGGGAACCTCGAAGCCAGCAACGTCATATATCTAACCATCTACAAGGTTAAGGAGCTCGACACGCGCTGGCGCGTGCTTATAGATGGTGTTGCCTGGGAGATAACTGCCATCGACACCATCGGCCGGCTTTCTACCGTCTGCCGTCTTACTCTCAATTCCATCAAGAAATGAGCGTGAATCTGAAGATAGAGGGAATGTCGGACTGCATGCACTGGTGCGATGCGGCACCGAAGGATATGGTCAAGCTCGCAAAGAAGGCCATGCGTAGCGGAGCTCGAGAAGTTACGAAGCGCCTCAAGCCGAAGATTGACCCGCGCTGGCGCCCGCTGGTGAGGTATAATATCGAAGGCGGCAAGCGTGACGACGATCTTGTGTGTAATGTCGGCCTTTTCAATGGCCATCAGCGTCAGGGTCATCAGCCCGAGTCGGGCGATGTTGACGACTGGTTCAAGGCCTATTGGAAAAACTTCGGCACACTCACCAAGCGAGATCCGAGTCATCACTTCAAGAATCATATCCGTGGCCGCATGACCGCGAGAGGAAGCCGACGTCGCAATAATGTCGGCCAGCCACATGACAACTTCTTTGAAAATGCACTGCAGGGATATGAAGACGCCTTCTTTAATGCCTTCTCGAAAACGGTCGCAGACAATATCACTGACTGCTATGAACGGTAAGAAGATAGGAGAAGCGTTTGAGGCTGCCGTGGCCGGCATCGTTCCTTGCTATCTGGCGGAGGCTGAGGTCAACGAATATCCATACTTGGTCTATAACCAGTATATTCAGCCGGTCCAGACGAAGGATGGTGTTGGGGGTTATGATTCCATTCTGGCCTGCACTATCTATTCGCAGGATCCTAACGAGGCCGAGGATATCGCTGCTGCCGTAGCTGCCGCAATAATGACCGCAGAGAGTATGCGGCCCTTCGGCATTCATCCAGACTCTATAGATAGGGACTGCTCGCAGGGTGAATGGGAGTTCTCGCTCTCATGGATTATTCATCAGAATGACATGGCGCCCGCAGTGCCAGGCTCCGGCAGCGGGTCGGGAGAAGGAGCATAAATCAACACTATAACACATCACAACTATGGTTGAAGGATATAACATAGCGACAAAGATCAATGGCAAAACCGCCGTTGGTCGCACTCAGGATGACCTCACGATCGCGGCTCGAATTATCGAAAGCATCACAAAGGATGATGCCGGAGAGACTCAGGCGGCCGTGAACGGGCATGACATCACTTTTTCAACTTCCGGACTGATTGGTGTCGGCAACACCGATTCCGATAAGATAGATCGCGACGACATGATCGCTCAGGCCCTGAAGAAGGGTGATGATGCGATCGTGCCCATTACCTATGTGTGCGATAATGGCGATACCTACGAAGGTAACGCTATCATGACACAGTATCGCGAGAGCAGCAATGCGACAGATAGGGCTACATGGAACGCCGACTGGCGCATCACTGGTTCGTTCACAAAATCCGGCAGCGGATCTGGTGCGGGAGCATAGCGTATGATTAAGAACACTCTCATCATCGGCGACGTTGAGGTTCGCGTCGCGTGCAACATGAATGCATTGCTGGATTTTGCTAAAGAGACAGGCAATGACGACTTTGCGGCGCTCTCCAATATCACTAAGCTGAAGCCCTCTGACATGCTTCCGCTGATAGCTGCTTGTGTTCGCGAAGGCGAGCGTCTGGAGGGTCGCGAATGTTCTCTCACGGCGAAGGATATCGGAGCCGTTGCGGGCTTCGGTCTGCTCACTGACTTTATGGAGATTTTCGGTAGGGCGATGACCCCTGTAATCACCACCGAAGAGGAAAAAAAATAGCCGCCGAGGGTAAGGTCCCAACCCTCAGAATGGGCGACATCAGGGGTAGAGCTCTCGGCCTGCTGCACATCAGTCCAGTCGACTTCGGGCTGATGACAGCGGGGGAGTTCTGGGAGGCGTGGAAAGCCTATCAGGACGAAAAGAAGGCAGATCGCCGACATCTCGGAGAGCTGGCACGCGGCCTTGCGATCCACATCCTCAACCCCTTTTGCAAGGGGGCAATCAATGATGCGGAGAGTTTTTGGACGATGCCTTGGGACGATAAGGCGGCTGACGATGCTGAGACGCGCCGCATCGAATCGCTGCCTATGGAAGAAAAGCAGTTGGAGGCGCAGAAGCTTCTCGATAAAATAAACAAGAGCAATGGCATCAAAGGTCAGTCCGAATCTTAAAACAGTCATAGGTGCTGATACCTCCGGCTTCACAAAGGGCATGGATAATGTCAAGCGGGAGTTGCGGGCCTTTGAAAAGGCCGGCGCTTCTGCGTTTTCTGACGTAGCAGCCGCCATCGGGATAAATACTCAACAGATGCAGCGGCTCGTGGATGTGTTTAATGGAGCCTCCCGTAGTATGAAATCTATGGGAACGGAGGGAACCACGGCACTCAATAATATCACAACGGCCGCAAAGGGTGTAGCCGGAGTGATAGCAAGCGTTGGTATCGCTGCTGCTACCATAGCCTTCAAACAACTCAACGCCGAGGCGGAAAATTTCAAGACCACCATCGCTGGCGCAAATATCGAGCTGCAGACTCAAGCATACCTGAACACCTACAAGCAGTTCATGCACGATGTGAACGCTGAGCAGGGTAAGGCTATGGCCGAGGCTCAGTCAAACTGGAAGAAGTTTTGGGGAACCTTTACCGGTAGGTTATCTACACAGATAGGGGGCGCTACTGGAACGGCTACAGGAATAACGGCCATGTCCGATATGTTCCGCGTCCAGGGCGAGTCACTTTCTGCGGCAAAAGAGACGTTCGACCAGGCTGTCGATGCAGGAAAGACGGCCGAAAGACTCCAGGGCGAAATTTATGATCTGCAAATTAAGCAGCTTGATGCATCGCGCAGATGGGCAGAACAGGAGCGCGAGATAGCGCAGCTCAAGAATGAGATTATCGACCCGACGAATAGTTTGGTGGATAGACAAAATGCGCTGAATAGGCTGCAATTCTTAGCCACTGAGCTCTATAACGAACAGTATGAGCTGCAGTCTCAGATATCTGCTAAGATGGATGAGATAGATGGGCTGGCAGAAAATACCATTGAAGACACACAAAAGAGCAACGCCGAATATGAAAAGGCGCAAGCTATCCTTGAGAAACAGGCCAACCTCCAACGCTCGCTGGTTAGATATCAGAAGCAGATAACCAGTGCGGTAGCCGAGGAAGCAAAAGAGAGACAAGCGATAGCCGATGCTATAGCCAAAGGCGTGGAGCGCATGCAACAATATGCCACGGCTCAGATTGAAATGTTCGTCAGCCCTGAGAGCGTTCAAGCTCTCCAGGACTACCTATCTACGGCAATAGCCACCAAGCCTGTTGAGGTTCCTATCCTTCTCGATACATCCCAGGCGGAGCAATCAATGATTGATCTCAACGAAGTCATCCAACAAACAATGGTGGATGGAATCGAGGCAATCGCAAAGAGCATCGGAACACTCCTTGGCAACCTCGTAAATGGGGAAGGTGGCATCGCGGAGTTTGGTAGCGACATCCTCGAGATGATAGGCACCTTTGCCCAGAAGTTCGGAAAAGTGCTTGTTGCATACGGCGTGGCCGTCGAGGCATTTCAAAAAGCCTTCGTAAATCCTCTCGCCGCCATCGCTGCTGGCATGGGCCTGATCATTGCCGGCGCCGCCGTTGAACGGATGGCCAGCAACATGGCCTCATCAATGAGTTCGGCGCCGTCTTCCAGCACCTATGTTGCATCGTCTTCCGCCGGAGGATCCGCTGACTATGCCAACCGCGTCCTGCAGGTTGAGGTGCATGGCGTTGTTACCGCTGATGCAAACAAACTCTCAATCGTATTGAATAACGAAAATAACCGAAAATACTACACGACATAATGGCATACGCAGTTCGCTTCCGCTTCCAGTTCGCCAGCGATAATGGCAACATCTATCGTATGGACATTCTCGAGGATGGCTACAGCGGCAGCATTGTGCAGCGACCTCTCGGTGGTGCGCCGGAGCTGCGTCGAGAGAAAAACGGAGCGGTCTGCGGCACGTCTCTGGAGTTTCCTGCGCAGGCCCAGGTGGATGGAGAGCTGGCGGTGCTTTATACCTCCAGCGCTCAGGCGTTTCGCGTGGACCTCTATGCCAATGATTCGCTGATCTGGCAAGGGTATATCACTCCCGAGCTTTACAGTGAGCCCTATGTCGCGCCACCCTATAATGTGAGGGTGACCGCCACCGATAACTTGGGGGAGCTCAAGCTATCGGGCTATACCGCGCAGGGCAGTGTCACCATAGCGACGCTACTCTCCAGTATCCTATCCCATACAGGCCTCTCCTTTCCTGTTCATTGGCTGAGCGCGATGCACCCGTCTGAGGATGCGGACGTGGGTCCTGAAGATATGGCGGCATCCGTCACTATCAATCTCGACCACATGGCCGGCAAGAGCCTATATGACGTCCTGCAGACGACGCTCGACACCTTCCATGCCTTTATTGTGCAACAGGACTGTCAATGGCTTATCGTTCGCGAAACCGACCTTGAATATCTAAGGGATGACGATGTTGTCGAAGCCCCAGACGGAAGCGAGTTTATCATCGGGGACTTCGGGAGCATGCGAAACGAGATATGGTGGCCCGTCGGATATCTTTCACAGACCGTAGTGCCGGCCAAGCGCGAAAAGGTGATATCGGCGCCGAACAACTGGATCACAAATCTCCTGCCGGCGGCTGCGACCTCGCTCATTAATGGCCAACATGTCGAGCCGGATAACGGCGACATGCCCTTCTATGAGTTGACCCCCTGGGATGGTAGCCAAGAGCCCGTGACGGCATCTGTGGCCTTCTGGAGCGACTTTGCTGAAATGGTGCCGCCATGTGACCTGACGCTGAATCTCGCACTTGCAACATTTGGCACCCTATCCGGTCATCAATATGGTAGGAAATGTGCTGAGGTCGCCGTCAAGGTTATCGGCAGCGACGGCAGCAGCTATATCAATATGTGGGTCGACGGCGAGGGAAATCTTACTACCGAGGCGACACCTGCCCTATCTATCGACGGCATCTATCGCGAGACGCCGGAGCAGTTCAATATACCAGTCCCCGTCGCTTCGCAGATGTCAGCGCTCGGATTCACCAAGGTCTATCAGATCCAGGTCACCGTTACCACTACAGATGAGGAAGACTCCATCTCTCGCATGCGCATCTACGAATGGGTCCTCAATGCTCCGGAGCAGAACAAAGGATTTCAGGTAACCTGCCAGCTTAATAACGCAGCAAGGGGCGCCGATGCTTCAGTCGAGATCGCCGCCGCAGATAACCTCGACAAGAGCTACGAGACAATTCTTATTACGAACGGCTTCAAGTTCGGTAATGTTGTCAGCGGTCACGACGGTGAGAGTATCGAAGAGTGGGCGTCAGGAAACATAGCCAGCATGCCGCTGCTCGAGTTTCTTGCCCGCGACTATTGCTTCAGTATCGCACTGCCGCGCCTTCGCATGGAAGGCTACATGAACGTACCACAAGGCGCGACGCTGCCTTTACTGTTCAGAGGCGGCGGCCTCATCTACTGGCCCGAGACTTGGAGTTGGGATCTCAGGCAAGACCGTCTCGATATATCAATGCTTTCGCTCCCTGCGGCTGCTATACAGGTTACGGGCGTAATCAGACAAGCCCAGGGCTCCGGCGGTTTTGTCGGAGGATATAGTGGTGGTGGCTCCGGCTCTGGCGGAGATCGCAACTACTTCGAAGAGGATGGCAATGGTGGCATTAAGCTCAGGGATGAATACACTGGCCTCTGGGCTGCCGGCTTCATGACGGCTTTCGGCCAAGGCTCGGGCGGCAGCTCGGGCGGCGTGGATCTGGCCAGAGTATGGCAGAGCCTGACAAACGAGGTCCCTGACGATTACGCCTCAACGCAGATCCACATCAACCACATTCCGATGCTTGATATCTGGAGGGATCTTTCCGAAGACAGCTCCCTGCAGAGCAAGGATGCCAACACCAAGATCGCCCTCTCGCATATTCCGGACATCACAACCGCGAAGATCAACAACCTTGGATCGTGGGCCGGCTCGCAGAGCATCACCACCCTTGGGACGGTGACCACCGGCGTATGGCACGGCTCGACCATCGGGGCCCAGTACGGAGGCACCGGTACCACAGGCTTCACCGATGCCTACCGCGTGGTCTACTCGCTGAGCGCGACGCAGCTCGGGACTTTGGCGCCCAATTCAACATCGACGCGGAAATATCTGTCGCAGGTCAACGGCCTCGCACCGGAATGGGTTGAGGTGAGCACGTCGATACCCGCAGCTACAAATGACGCCATCGGTGGCTTCAAGACGGGTTATTCGGGCGCTGGCGCAAAGTATTACGCCGTGCAGCTCAATAACAGCAATCAGGCGTATGTCTATGTGCCCTGGACTGACAACAACGACACATACAATTTCACCCTCAACGGCACGACCAACGGCACTTCAGGAGGCACAAGCCTCGGCAGTTGCTATGCTCCGACAACGGCCGGCACTTCCGGCTATGTCCTTGCGTCAAGCGGAAGCGGCGCACCGTCATGGATAAACAATCCCACCTTCTCGGCGGCAAGGCTCAAGCCTGATAACGCGAACTACGGCAGTCGCCTATACTTCGGCGATGATGCCTATGCGTATATCTACGAGGATACCGACGACCACTTGTTGGTATATGCCGACAAGGGTATCACGATAAATACTGGAAGCTCCTACGGGCTTAGCGTCACTGCAGCCATGACGATAGGCACTTCCGGCAGCAGTAAGAACCTGACGGTCTATGGTGCTGTGTATGTCGGAGGCGCTTCCTCTTATTGGGAGATAGATTCCTCATCGAGGATGCACACGAACGCTGCCGTCAAGATAGACGGTGCTTTGACGTGCATGGGCAACATCGGCTCCGCTGGCAACATCACGGCCGACGGAAATCTCCGCACAGATGGCGCAGTGTATATCGGCGGCGGGTCGCAATATATCAACTACGTTTCCGCCAACAGCGGCCTGCACACTAACGTCGGTTTCTACACGGACAGCTATCTCACTGGCTTCGGTGTCAACTCGGCATCCGACGAAAGACTCAAGGTCAACTTGCGACCCGTCGAGCTGACCGTGGACCAGATCGCTGAGGCTCCGGCCGTGACTTTCGACTGGAAGCATGACAGCCGCAAGGGAAGAAGTGCTGGATCTATCGCTCAGTATTGGCAGCAGTACCTGCCCGAGAGTATCCGTGAATGCGGCGACTATTTAACCATGGAGTATGGCAACGTCGCCCTGATCTCAACGATCATCCTCGCCCGCAAGGTGCGGGAGCTGGAGGAAGAAATAGAAGACTTGAGAAGGAGGACCGCAGCATGAGCCACACGAACAATATAATCAAGGACCCGATTGACGTCAAGAACGATATCGGCTATGTGCTTGGCACGAACAGCGGAGACCTCGTCACCAATATCCGCAGCACGGCTGTCAATATGTGGGCAAAATACAAGCCTTTCAAATACTCCACAATCAATTTCGACATCCGTACAAGTGCGGGGCTGTCGGCGCGAAATACCGCCCTTGCTGGCCGCAACTATGGCTTCACTGATCCTAATATCGCCGGCCTGCCGTCTTCCAGGTATTTTGACCCCTCGAACGCCAACGCCTTCCAGAAGTTCTACGACAACACCTCCTATGATGCTGCCGGCAAGCCGCTCAACGGCTGGCAGTATTACAGGCCATCTATTGGAGATCCAGGCAGAGTCGCAGACTTCCATGGGTATCGCCATGGAGCAGCGCATCCCGTGGCCATAGCTCCGGCAAACGCCGGCACGGTGAGCCGCCAGTACCAGAACACGACGTTCTCTTTTGCGCTGGCGCCGCTCGTGCATGACAACACACAGGTCTATACTAATGACGACGGGCAGCTTACGCTTGCGGACTTTCCGGATCTTGCGGGTAAGTATTTCGGAGCTATGCTGCAATCGGAAAGCAATCCCAGCGTGAGGATCTTCGCAACTGGCACGCAGCTCAGCGCCAACACGCAGAGCGTGTCGGTGTCGTTCGTACCCTACAACTTCCCTTCAGGATTGCTCGGTAACTTCACCGCATATTTTTTCTTTTCCGATACGCAGATATCGCAAGGGCAGTCTTCAAATAACGCCCTCTGCTATCCTATCCCTGGCGTCTACGTCCGCAGTGTCACGATCGTAGCC
>Ga0265300_10000726_pt1 | contig 34024 bp, 49 predicted proteins | sample AusTroGonzalo_MG_FD_193482 | JGI IMG/M metagenome (GOLD analysis project Ga0265300, IMG submission 193482) | Bovine rumen microbial communities from tropical cattle in Woodstock, Queensland, Australia - Gonzalo_03 | ecosystem: Host-associated > Mammals > Digestive system > Stomach > Rumen ...
GTGCTGAGGGGGGAGATCTCAAACTTTCCGAGGGGGGAGGGGGTCAGGGGTGGGGAAATCCCCGGGGCCTGCGCCCGCGCCCGCACTCGCGCCGCGCTACGTAGCCACAGCCGCTGCGGCGGCGTCCGAATCGGACACTAACCGCGCCGCATTTGCTCATTCAGCTCCCGCATGGTCTTGGCGTCATGACAGCTCTTGCACAGGCTCTGCAGGTTCCCCGGGTCCGAGAACAATTCCCAGCGCCCACGGTGGGGGGTCACGTGGTCCACCACCGCCGCACGCACCCGAAGGCCCCGCGCCGCGCACTCGCGGCAGAAGGGCTCCCGCAGCAGCTGCCCGGGCCGCAGCACGTCCCGCCACAGCCTCGTGCGGTACATCCAGTGCCACGCCTCGGAGCCCTTGCGCTGCTTGGCCTGGACGGCCAGGCCGCGGTGGGCCTCGCAGTAGCCGCTGGGGTCCCGCGTCACATTCCCGCAGCCCGTCTTTCGGCAGGGCCGCAGCGCCCTGGACGCCATACCGTCACCTCCCCGGAAACGCAAAAAGCCCGCGCAGACGGAGAGCATATGCTCACTCCATCCGCACGGGCTCAGGCTCAAGGGCACAGGCACTGGCGTCAATGTTCAGAAAGTGCTGCCGCCGGCAGCGCTTGCACCAGGCGGGGATCATCCGCCCCCGCGTCTCCGGGAGGATCGGCATCAGCCGCCCCCGGCCGCAGTCGGGGCAGATCGCCCACCCCTTCTGCACGCTTATTATACGGCCTCCAGCGTCGGAAATCAAGAGGATTTTCACCCCCTCTCCTTAAGATATACCCTGCTCCAAGCTTGAAAAAGTTAAGCCTTCTTCGATTTTGAGCGCCCTAGCGCCGGGGCTTCGGCCGCCTCCGGCGGGGCTTGGGCGGCGCGGGGAGCAGACAACATAGGTATTCATAGCTGCCCCACTCGTTCACCGTGCTGTCCCGCCCCAGGACGGAGGCCCCGGGCGGCGGGGCCAGGGTGACGTAGTCCTCTACCATCCGGCTTTCCCGCACGGGCCGCTCCAGGTTCCGGCTGCAGCTCCAGCTCCGGGCCCCCACGGGGGCGCCGGGCTCCCGGGCTTCCTTGGTGAGGTACCGCGCCAGCTCCTCATAGCCCCAGGCGTCGATGGCGCCGATCTCGATGTCCGTCCCGCCGGTCCAGAGGCTGCGCACCGTCTCATAGGCGCAGGCGGGGATCACCAGATGATGGTGCCAGCGCCCGCCGTCGTCCTTGTGTTCGGTGGCGTAGACGTACTTCAGCTCCCGCCCCTCCTGCCGGAAGGCCCGCCGCAGCAGGGTGAGGTACTTGGCCAGGCAGGCGTTGGCGGCCTTCCGGGTGGCGGGCAGGTGGGCGTCGTCGTAGGTAAGGGTGACAAAGAGGTCCGAGGTGTCGAAGTTCGCCGCCAGGAGCAGCATGAGCTTCTGCCAGGCCAGGCGCAGGTTGATCTTCCGCCTTGCCGCGGTGGTGACCTTGGATTTGGCCGCCCGGACCTGGGGCGGGTCGCCGGCGCGGGCCTGGGTGTAGGCCACGCCGAAGAACAGCCGCCCGGCCCGGACCGTTATCATTCGCTTTGATCTTGCCATGGTGTTCGGGGCTCGCCCCGGCCTTTCGCTTGGTGCCCAGGATCAGATCCGCTAACTCAGGGAGCGCAGCAGGCTCTCCAGCTCATCCACCGCGTCCTTCATGACTTCGCCGGGCTTCCCGGCCTCCGCCGCCGCGTCCAGCACGCCCTGGAGCTTCCCCAGGATGAACCACAGCTCCATGAGCTGGGGCTCCGTGAGGAAGTATCGACGCTCCGCGGCGCGGAGCTTCATGAGGCCGGTCACCGTGCCCGCCTCGGGCAGGTCCTGCACGTCCGGCAGAGACGACGGCCCCGGTTCGCCCTCCAAAGGCGTCCCCTCGGGGGAAGCTGTCGGCGCAGCCGACTGATGAGGGGGCCCCGCCGCAGCGGGCGCGTCGTCGAAGTCCGCCGCCGCCTGGGGCGGGGCCGACGGCAGCGGGTGCCATGTAGGCGTCTCCGAGGGCAGTTCCCCCTCCGCCGACACCCGCAGGGGGATAGATTCGTCTTCGGGCATATTGTCTTTCTCCTTTTCCTTCTGCTTTTCCGCCAGCTCCTGAAATGGGACGAAGCCGCTGAGCTTTGGCGGCGGGGACGGCTTCTCGCAGACGATCCGCCGAATGGTCTCCCGGGAGACGTCGTTTTCATCCGCCAGGATCTTGATCTGCTTCGCCGGGTTCTTCGCCAGGCGGTACTCCCGGCGGATCTCTTCGTCGCTCATGGGCAGCTGCTTCCGCGGGCGTCCGGCCATCAAGGGTCACCCCCCCCATCGTCGTCGTCGGAGCTTGTAAAAAGCTCACAAGGGTATTCGATGCGGGACGGACGGGGGAACCTCCGCGCCACCGGCAGGCCTACCGATGAAAGCAGGGCAGCGACGTCTTCGTAGCTTTCAAGTACATTCAGGCGCGTATGGCCGAAATAGAGCTTGCATCCTCCCTCCCAGGCCTCCGCGAAATCCAGCTGTTCCACATTGACCAGCATTCGGGCCGGCGTCGCGTCGTCGGAGCCGGACACATGTACTTCAATAAACCTGCTCATGCTATTTGGCCTTTCCCACAGCAACGATCACAGCGCAGGCAAAGAGGATGATGCCGCTGATCCACAAGGGAGACAGCACCCATATCCAGTGCCAGGAGATCACGCGGCAGAGCTTCAACACAACAAATGCGATGGTCAGCAGGCCGACGAAACCGATTCCGCCTCGACCAGATTGTTTTTTCATGCTTTCGCCATCCTTTCATCGTAGGCTGCCTTGCGGCAGTGGGCGGTGCAGTAGATCTGCCGCGGGCTGGCCGGCACATAGCTGCGGCCGCAGCGGGCGCAGCGCTTCGCGTCGGGGCGGCGGCGCTCCACGAGCCAGTCCGGGGGCGGCACGGCCCCGCCGGTGACGAAGACATAGGAGCCGTAGCTCATGCCCACGCTCCGGGCCGCGGCGTTCACCTGGGAGATATACCGCTCATTCGGGGATGTCTTCGGCATCGTCTTCCTCCTCCGTTTCCGCCGGATAAGCCGGCTCCGGAAACCACCAGATCACCCGTGTCGCCTCGATCTCCGAAATCCCTGCATCGGAGCTGACCCAGGTCCAGGCGTTCCCGTCCCACTTGGCGAGACGGGCCTCCGTGAAGTACCCCGGCCCGCTGCTCTCCTGCTGGACAAAAGCCCGCTGTCCCTTCGGCGGCTTCGCCATCGGGAAGGGCCTCCATTCGTCCGTCCCCGCCGCAGCGCCGACGCCCCGCCCGGGATCGTCTGACCGGCAAAGCAGATAGTCGATGCTCACGTCCAGCCGGTCCGCCAGGGCGATCAGCTTATCGAAATCGTGCCGGTAGGAGGCATTGGAGAAGGGCAGGCACATGTCTGCCCGGATCTTCTTGCTTTCCCCGGCCTCCAGGGCCTTCACCTCATCCGACGGGATCTGGTAGATCTTCCGGATGCTCTCCAGGTTCTTTTCCTCCAGCCCGGCCCGAGTGAGGGCGCTGCCGAAGCGCTGCCACACGTTCCGGACCCACTCCTTCGGCGCGGCTTCCTCCTGCTCCCTGGCTTCCTTCTCGGCCCTGGCCGTCTCCCGCCGGCTGGCTTTCTCGGCCTTGGCCTTTTCGGCCATCTTCGGGCAGACGTTCTTGCAGGTGGCCAGCTCGCCGCAGGTGAAGCAGCAGCTCTTTGCGGCGCAGCTCCCGCCGTAAACCCGATAACTCCCCCGCCACAGGTGCTCCAGGATCCCCGCCCGGTTGAGGCATTCGCCGCCCCCCAGCTTTTCCGGGCAGGTCAGAGCCTGCACGCGGTCCAGGTCCTTGGCGTAGCTCTCGATGGTGTTCTCGTACAGATACCGCAGCCCGTTCTTGTCAGACCCGCCGCTGTTCCTGGCCCGATACCAGTCCACGATGCGCCGCTGGGCGTCCTCCGGGAGCCTGGCCAGGGCGTAGGCGGCGGATTCCCCCAGGGTCCCCTTGTCGTAGTAGGCTTTTTTGATGCTCTTTTCCAGCTTCTCCCGGATCACCTTCAGTCTGGCCAGCTTCGTGCGGCTGAGGCCGCTAAGCTCCGCCACCCAGTCCCGCAGCCGCCCGGGAAATTCATAGCCTTCATCCACCAGCTGCCGCAGAAGATCCTCGATCCGCTCCGCCTGCTTTCCCTGGTCGGCGCTGTTCATTTTCCGAGTGTCGGCGTTGGCCATGATGAGCTTCAGCTCCCGCAGGGCGTCGGAGGCAGGGCTTTCGTCCACGATGCAGGGGACGCCCTCCGCAAACTGGCCGCTGCCCCCGTCGGCGATCAGGCGGATCGCCGCCCGCCGCCGGTGGCCGGAGATCGTGATATAATGCCCGTTCTCTCCGGGGCGGACCAGGAGGGGCTGCTGCAGGCCCAGCATTTCGATACTCCCCGCCAGCTCCTCCAGGCCCTCCATGGTGTAGAAGTTGTTCGGGTCCGGGTCGATCAGCTCCAGGGGGATATACCGGATCTGCTGCCTCCCGGTGTCCGAATCGGACACCGCAGCGCCCGCCTCCTGCCCAGCGATCAGCTCCGCCAGGTCAAATTTCTTCGCCACCGCTCAGCCCCTCCTTTTTCACAAATTCATTCGCCCAGGCCATGTAATCCCGTCCCGCCGCGCTGGTCCGGCTCCACCGGAACAGGGGCTGCCGGGCGAAGGTGGCCTCATCCACCTTGTCCGTGCGTCGGATCACCGTCTCATAGACGGGCAGGCCCTTGGCGCGCAGCAGCTCCTCCCCCTGGCGCTGCACCTCGGCGCTGTGATACATGGTCACCAGCACGCCGGCGAGGCGTATGGGCTTGATCTGCCGCCGGATGCCCTCCACCTGCCGGGTGATCTCCTCCACGCCGCCGATGCTCCAGGCGTCGATCTTCGTCGGGATGATTACCGCGTCGGAGCAGGCGATGGCCGCCACGCTGGCGGCGGAAAAGGCCGGCGGGCAGTCGAAGATCACCGCGTCGAAGGCGTCGTCGGTCTCCACGGCGTCCAGCAGCTCCAGCAGGGCGCCGAGGCCGGCTCCGCCGCCGTTTCGCACCGAGGCGATGTCCTGCTCCAGCAGACTGATGTCCGCCGGGAGGACGCTCACATTCTGCTGCTCCGTCTCCAGGATGAACTCCGGCCAGTAGGCGCAGCGACCCTCCAGGACGTCCCCCAGGGTGCTTCCCGCCTCATTGCAGCCAAAGAAGGCGCTGGCGTTTGCCTGGGCGTCCGCGTCGATCAGCAGGACCCGCAGGCCGTGGTAGGCCCCCAGGATGGCGGCCAGGTTGCAGGCGGTGACGGTCTTCCCCACCCCGCCCTTCAGATTGACGATGCTGTAAACCTCCATTTTCTCAAAATCCTTTCCGGGCCGTAGCCCTCTATCGTTCGGTTCTCTGCGCTGCGGTCTCAGACGGCGGACAAGGCGTGCAAAAGAGCCTGTCGAAGATCGTCACATATCCGGGCCCGCCGGCAGAGCATTTTTTGCTTTGGCAGGTGCCGTTTTCGGGATGATAGTAGCGGCAGCCTGCACAAACATTCCGCAGTTTCAGGATTCTTCGCATTCGGCTCGCATGTTCCACAGATACGTTGCCTCCTCAGCCGTGCCGGCCCACCTAACCCCGCGCCCCAAGGGGCACACCATTTGGGCATAATCGGCATGGCTGATAAGCTGAAATTCTACTAAGCCAAGCTCGCGGCTTGTGGTCAGCTTCATCTTTCGCCCGCAGAACGGGCAGTTTTTCAGTTCGTCCATGGGCCTCCTTCACTCCTCGACTCGGCTGCGGGGCAGCCAGTAGCTTTCCCGGAAGCTCCGCCCCCGGTCAAATGTAAACTCCACGGTGTAAAATCTCCTGTCAGGGTGTACGTAGACCACCCTGCAGGGCAGGGTCCCGAGATACCAGGCGCCTTCCAGCGTCGGTACTTCCGCCCGCTTGTCTCCGATCTGTATCATTCCTTGAACTCCTCCGGCAGCTCGATTGGCTCCGCGTTCTCGAAGGCCTTCCAGCGGTCCCTGGGCTTGGGCAGGCCGTAGCCCTTTTTGGGCTCCTCCTGCCTGATCCTCTGGCTGAACCGCTGCGTCTCCCCCTCGAAGGCCAGGCGCACCATCCCCAGCTTGCCGTCCTTGTTTTTGTCGATGTACAGCAGCCGGTCGCCGCTGTCCGGTTTTTCCGTGTCCTGGGCCAGGATCATCACCACGTCGGCGTCCTGCTCCAGCTGGCCGCTCTCCCGCAGGTCGCTCATGGTGGGCCGCCGGGGCTTCTTCTGGGCCTTGTCCGGCCTGGAGAGCTGGCTCAGGGCCACCACGGCCACGCCCCGATCCTGGGCGAAGCGGTGCAGCTCCATGCTCACCCGGGTGGTCTGCTCGTATCGGGTGGCGTCCCGCCGGAGGTCCGATTCCAGCAGCTGGAGGTAGTCGATGAAGATCACGTCGTACCGCTGGCTGAGGGCGCTGGCCTGGAGGGTCTGGACGTTCAGCCGGCTGGCATGCTCCACGGTGAGGCTGTCCAGCTTGAAAAAGGGCGTCAGCTCCTTCAGGTGCATTTCCTCCGCCTCCGTCAGTTCCCCGTCCTGGATGTGGGCGTAATTCGTGCCGGTGAGGTAGGCCGCCAGGCGGTTGAAGGCCGTGCGGAAGTCCGTCTCCAGGCTGTAGAAGCCCACCCGGCAGCTCCGGGCCATGGAAAAGGCCATCTGCAAAGCCAGGGCCGTCTTGCCGCTGCTGGGGTAGCCTCCCAGGATGACGAATTTGCCGGGGTAGACCCGGACCCGCCCGTCCAGGGCGCTGAAGCCCATGGGCAGGTACTTCGGCTTCTGCTCCGGGTCGGCGAGGCTCTTTTCCAGGGCCTCCAGCCCCTCCCGGAGGGTCTGGCGCTGGGGGCCCGTCCGCCGGTCGAAGTACCCCAGGCCCTCGGTCAGCAGCTGCTCCCCCTCCGCGGGGTCGGCGCAGGCGCTGAGGCGCAGCCCCAGGCTCCGCAGCCGCTCCGTGGCCGCGTCCCGTCGGAGGGCCGCCGCGTAGTCCCGCCAGCGGGCCGCCGTGGGCGTCAGGTCCATGCAGTCGATGATGGTCTGACGGTACCCGTCCCCCAGGGCCTGGGCCAGCAGCACCGGGTCCACCGGCTTCCCCGCCAGGAACAGGCCCCGGCAGCCCCGGAACAGGGCCAGCATGCCCTCCGAGAGGAAGTCCGTCTCCGGCACCGCGGCGAAAACCTCCCCGGCGATGGAGCCGTCGATCAAGAGGGAGCCGATCAGCGCCGCCTGGGAATCAAGCAGCCTCTGGCGCGCCTTATCGTCCATGGCGGCCTCCCGGGACGCCGACGTCCAAAACGGCAGCCATAAACCGCGTCGGAGCCCAGAGCTGCCGATAGCTCATGTCCATACCGGGGAGGATTTTAAGGGCCTCGCAAAGCCGAAACATTTCCGGCTTTCCCGCCCGGGCCCATAATGCCCGGTTGAGCTTCAAAAACCGCTTCCGCGTCATGCTCTCACCTCCCCTCCCCGGCTCCCTCCGGGAGGGAGCTGTCGGCGGAGCCGACTGATGAGGGGGATCCCGTCCCGGCGTTCCCCAGCCAAACCGAAGCGGCCGGCTTCGGTTTGGGAAGGACGTTTCGGCGGAATCTGCGGGTATTCGCGCTTGTGCGGATACCCGCCATTCCGGCGAATAAGGACGTCACGTCCATTCCTCCACCTGCCTTTCCTCCGCTTCCGCAGCGGAGCCGCGGCCCATGCCCGGGGGCGTCGCCTCCCAGCGTCTCCCGTTCAGCCAGGTGGCCGGGTGGGGGATGAAGCGCTCCTCCTGCCACTGATCGCAGAGCTTCCAGCGCCGCAGGGACTCCAGGATGGCCTTCGACGTCGCCCGGTCCGGCTTCAGCTTCGCCCAGGCCCGGCGGGCCCGGTCCTTGTCGATCTTCCGGGGATAGATCTGCCAGAACAGCCAGAAGAAGGGGTCCTCCCGCCAGGTCTCCCGCCAGGGCTCTCCGGACAGGACCTTCCAGAGGGGCAGCCGGGCGGGGCCCAGGGCGTCCACCCAGGTCTCCAGCCCCGCCAGCAGCGGGGCGAGGTTCGACGTCTGCCGGGCCTTCAGGTACTCGGTGAAGGTGGCGTCCCGGTCGATCACCGGCAGGCTGCCGTCATGGCGATACCAGAGCTGGCACACCCGGTCAAATTCCTCGCTCATGCTCCCCGCCCCCTCGGGGGGGCTTACAGGGGGGATATTGTTTGTGTCTATTTGTTTATCTTCTGCCCGTTTGGGCAGGTACACCTGACCATTCGGGCAGGTACTTTCCGCTACCTGCCCATTTGGGCAGGTAGTTTCTTCGGCCTTCTCCCGGGAGAAGGTGTCGCCGCAGGCGGCGGATGAGGGGGTAGCGCAGGCGTCCCAGCGTGGGGCCCTCGCCCGCGGAATGGGGACCCCCGTCTCCGCCGCCGCGGCGCATTCCTCCGCCCCCAGCAGCGCCAGCACTTCGTCCGAGATCGCGTACCAGGTCGTGTTGTGGAAGCTGCCGTCGGAGTAGTTCCCCAGCAGCAGCGCCCCCGAATCGTTGAGGTTCTTCACGATCCGGCGGAGCTGCTTCTCCGTCCAGAAGGGGAACAGCCTGGCCAGGGCGGCCTTGGAGTTGTACGTCCACCAGCGCCCGTCATGGAAATGGCGCTCGTTGGCCCGGTTCTTGCTGATCCACACCGCCATGCCCTGGAGCATCACCGCCCCGTCCACGCCGAAGCGCCTGGCGGCCTCCACGTTGAAGCTCAGCTCCCTCATTTCCGGCTGGCCTCCCACTGTTTGGCCGCGTCCTCCGCCAGCGCAGCATAAAGGGCGTGCCGCAGCAGCGGCGCCTTGATCTGCTCCTCGATGTACCGCGTGAAGGCCATGACGGACAGGGAAAAGCATGTGCTGGGGTCCGGGTCGTCCCGGATCATCTGGCCGAAGGCATGAAAGCACGCGTCAAAGAGGTGCATGACCTCCAAGCGGCTGACGCCGCGCTCGTGATCCGCGACGATATTTGTAAAAAAGGCGTCTCCGGCCTCCGAATGGCCGCCCAGGGCGACGACCAGGCCGAAGCTGGTGTCGCAGCGGGCAGCCATGCCGCCGTCTGCGGCCACCTGCCCCGTCTCCAGGTCCGTCACCGTGATCCGGTATTTATTGTCCATGTTCCTTCTCCTTCCCCTTCTTGGCGGCATATTTGGCCCGCCGCCTGGCGTTGATCTCCGCCTTGTGGGCGGCGTCGTAGGCTCTTTGATACTCCCGGCGCTCCTGCCGGTGGGCTTCGTTGTAGGCCCGCATGTAGGCGATCCGCTCCTCCCGATGGGCGAGGCCGTACTGCCGCTTTTTCTCCAGTCTGGCCGCCCGATGCTCCGCTGTCTCCGCCGTCTTTTGCCTCCCCTGCAAGGGGAGGGGGACCGGCGAAGCCGGTGGAGAGGTCGTCCCCCGTCTCTCCGCCTGGGCCTCCCGGTCCAGCGCGGCGGCGAGGGCCAGTTCCTCCTTTGTGAGGAAGGTCACCTCCGCCTCCAGGGCGGCGTCGAAGCGGGCCATTTCGGCCAGCTCCGACGCGGTGAAAATGTCCTTGCGGGGAACGTTCCCCGGTGCTATACTGTGCTTACCCATTAACCGTCCTTCCTCCCGAGGGACCGGGGAGCGTCCGAGTCTGTGTCAGAGGCTCGGGCGTTTTCCTTTTGTCCCGCCAGCACACCGGCCCGCAGCAGCAGCCATGCCGCCAGGGCCAGCAGCCCTAAAGCCAGGGCAAAGCCCGTCTCCAGGCCCAGGCCGCCTTTTTCGGCTCCCTCCGGCAGCAGCAGCGCCAGAGCCAGGGCCGCCACGGCCAGCTTCGCAGATCTTCTCACGTTATTTCACCTCCCTTCGCCTCCGGCGCGGGGATGGTGACCTTCATGCCCTTGAAATAGGGCATTCCGGGGATGTAGACCCCCGAGCGCTTGTACTCCTCCAGATCGGGGATCTCCCGCGTCCGCTCCCTGCGCCGCTGCGCCGGGGGCGGTTTTTTCGTGCCCGGCCGCGTCTTCGGCACTTCGTCCCGGAAGCGGGCGCGCTCCAGGTAGAGGTCCACGTCCTCCCGCCGGAAGCGCAGGGCGCTCCCGATGCGCAAAGACGCCAGCTCTCCCCTCGCCACGATCCGCGTCAGGGTGCTGTAGCTGATCCGCAGCTCCTGGCACAGCTCCTTGGGCGTCAAAAGCATCCGCTGTCCTCCTCTCTGGCATACTTCAGCTCCATGGCGGCAGCCGTGATGCCCTCCAGCTCCGCCAGGATCGCGCCGTAGTCCAGCTTTTCCAGTTCGTCGACCCGCCCGTCCGCCGCGATCTCCAGCAGCCGGTCGCCCCGGTGGGCCTCCATGAAGCGGGCCATGGCCGCCAGCAGGCGGCACACCGCCATGCTGAGCCCCAGCTGCCGCACCTCCGGGAGGATCGCCCGGGCCGCCGCGGATTTGTTGAACAGGTGCCAGTGGCTCAGCACCGGCATCCCCGCCGCGTCCGCCATGCGCAGCGCCGTGTCGTCCGAGGGCATGTACTCCCCCGCCTCATAGCCTCGCACGGCCTCCACGCTCACGCCCACGGCCTCCGCCCAGCGCTCCTGGGTCATTCCGGCAGACCTCCTGCCGATCAGGCAGATATTCCGGTAGCCCTGCTCCATTGTCAGCCGGCCTCCTCTCTGTCAGCATTTTCCTCGGGCGGACGGAACAGGGCGTCGATCCCGCATTCCAGAGCCGACGCCAGGGCCGGCAGCTTGTCCGTGGTGGGCGTCCGCGCCCCGGCCTCCCAAAGGGCGATGGCCGGACGCTCCACCCCCACCCGGGCCGCCAGATCCTCCTGGGTCATGCCCAGGGCCGTCCGCCGATCCTTGATGAAGATCAGCAAGCTCTCCTCACCTCCTTTCTGTTGACGGTTCTCCGCCGGATGTGCTATTGTTACGCTGTGCAACTGTACGCCGTCGTCCCTGGCCCCCTCCGGGAGGGGGCTCCGCGAAGCGGTGGGGGAGAAAGCGGGCGGCGGGCTGACGATCTCCGCCGGGCCGGAGGCTTCTGCTGACCCCGTCTCCGCCAGCTCCCGCAGCCGCTCCAGCGCCCAGGCGGGCACCCGGGTCTGCCCCGTCTCCCAATAGTGGATCACCTGGGCGCTGCGCCCTATGATCGGGCTCAGCTGGCGAAGGGTCATCCCCAGGGCCTTGCGCAGCGCCCGCATTTCCGCCGCCGCGGGGTTGCCCTGGAGCCGCCGGTGCAGTTCCTCCGTGCTTCGGCGCTTGGCGTCGGTGTGGGTCAGGTAATATTCCCGCTGCCATGCCTTGGCATATTCGCAGTTCTTCGCGTACCAGGCCCGGTGCGCCTGCCGCTGCCGCTCCGCCACGGCGGGGATCTTCCGCCGCTTCCTGGCGTGTTCCCGTTCCCTGGCCCGCTGGGCCTCGGTGTGGGGCTTCGGCGGCCCCTGCAGGCCCCGGTCCCTGCGCATGGACTCCCGGTATTCCTCCAGGGTCAGCGGCTTGTCTTCGTCCTCGATCTCGGCGTCAAAGGCCGCCAGCTCCTCCAGCTCCTCCGGCGTGAAGATGCTGCGGCTCATTCGTCGGCTCTGCCTTCCCCTGCTGGGGGAAGGTGGCGCGAAGCGCCGGATGAGGGGGCCCCCGCCCGCCGGTTCCACTTCTCCCGGAGGATATCCAGCGCGCTGCGTCGAGGGATCCTCCGATACAGATCTTCGGCCAGGTGTTCATATCGCTCCGGCACAGCCAGAGCCTTCATTCTGGCGCCGCACTCGCAGACAACGAAGGCCTCCTCGCAAAAGTCGCCTTGACGTCCTAAAGTGTTGATAACGAAGCGCCCGGAGCCGCACCCGCAAAAGGGGCAATTATCGAAGCCCGCAGAATCATTCATCGTCTTCCTCCTCCACGCCTGCCGCCAGCAGCGCCAGCCAGCGCCGCAGCAGCAGATTCCGGTATTTCTTCCGCACCCTGGCCTTCCGGGCGTGCTTCATCAGGTGCCATTCCTTCCCCGTCGCCACGGCGCGGAGTCGTTCGTCGGCCCAGGCGTCGATCATCTCCCCCGCGGTGCGGATCACGGGCCGAAGCGACTTTGCAATGACTTCGGCCATCTGACGCCAGGCGTCTGCAATGCGCCGGATCGCGCCGCCCAGCGAGGCCAGCGCCTCCGGAAAAGTAGGGTCTGCATAGGGCACAATGCCGTTATTCTCCATCGTCGTCCCTCCTCAAAATATCCTCAGAAAGCGAGGCGCAGCCATGGCAAAGCGTCGCAGAAAGAAGCTCATCCCCGGCCTCACCTTCAGCTGGAAGCGCGCCCTTGGCGTCACCAGGGTCAAGCGCAGGATCGCCCGGGCCACCGGCATCCCCACTACGAAGCAGGGCCGCCGCGCCAAGCTCGGGCGCTGGTTCCATATCCCATGAAGCAGCTCCGCCGCCGGATCTTCGAGATCATAGAAGTCGCCCACGAGGGCGATAAGGCCAGCGCGGCCTACGACTGGGGCATGATCGTGGTGATCGTCGCCTCCCTGGTGCCCCTGGCCTTCAAGGAACAGACCCCGGCCCTGGCCGTCCTGGACAGGGTCAGCGTCGCCGTCTTCATCCTGGACTATGCCCTGCGGCTCCTCACCGCCGACCTGAAGCTCCAAAAGGGGGCGCTGTCCTTCCTCCTCTACCCCGTCACCGTCCTGGCCATCCTGGACCTGCTCTGCATCCTGCCCTCCTTCGCCCCGGTCTCCGGCGGCCTGCGCCTCCTGAAGATCATCCGGCTCCTGCGCACCTTCCGGGTGCTGCGGGCGGCCAAAATGCTGCGCTATTCCCGCAGCCTGGTCCTGATCGTGGACGTGATCCGGGAGCAGAAGGCCCCGCTGATCGCCGTGGGCACCGTGGCCGCGGCCTATATCCTGATCTCCGCCCTGGTGATCTTCAATGTGGAGCCCGATTCCTTCGGCAGCTTCTTCGACGCCGTCTATTGGGCCACCGTCAGCCTCACCACCGTGGGCTACGGGGACATCTACCCCACATCCACCGCCGGGCGGCTCATCGCCATGATCTCCTCCGTCCTGGGCATCGCCATCGTGGCCCTGCCCTCCGGCATCATCACCGCCGGCTACCTGGAGAAGATCCGCCAGGGCGGCGGACGAAGAACGAAACAGAAGAAAAAGGAGGATAAGTCAGATGAAAAAGCCGATCTATAAGCGCGTCTGGTTCTGGATCGTCGTCGTCCTGGTCCTGGGCGGCGTGGGTCTCCTGCGGGACGGCGGCGGCAAGCCGGAGGAATCCCCCGCGCCCACTGCCGAAGTGCGCGCCATGCCGGAGCTGACGCCGGAAGCTGCGCTCTCACCGACGGCAGCGCCGACGGTATTACCTTCGCCGACGCCCACGCCGGAACCTACGCCGGAACCTACGCCGGAGCCCACTGCGACGCCCGAGCCGACGCCGACGCCGGAGCCCACGCCGGAGCCCACGCCGGAGCCCACGCCGGAGCCCACTGCGACGCCCGAGCCGACGCCGACGGAGTATATCCACGGCGTCCCTGCGGACACCATCGTCTACGTCAGCGCGAAATCCAGCACAATCCACAGGATCCACGACTGCTCCGGCATGAAAAATTACCGGGAAATGACCGTCGCCGAAGCGGACGCAGCCGGATATAAATACTGCCCGAACTGCTGGTAAGGACATTGCTGTCCGTTGCGCCGTGTAACAATCATAAATACGCAAATGCGTATTGTCAAGTTTATTAAGGCGCTATTGCGTATTTTTGTAAGTTTTCAACAATCGTATTTTAGAGGTTGTATAACCCATGAATCCTGAGATTTTTGTGCAAAATATCAAAAAGCTATGCAAGGCGAAAGGCGTAAAGCCCACCGTAGCCTGCCGGGAAGCAGGGGTCGGCAATGCCTTTATCGGAGACATCCTGCGGCGCGGCTCCATGCCCGGCATCGATCGCGTGGAAAAGCTGGCGGCCTACCTGGGCTGCACCGTCTCCGAGCTGATCGGGGAAACGCCCTCCGGGGCAGAGCCCATCCCGGAGGATCCCGTGATCGCGGAGATCATGGCCCGGGTGGAGGACCTGACGCCGGATCAGCAGCGTCTCTACCTGGCCCAGCTCCGCGCCCTCCAGGCCGAAAACGAAAAATGACGATGTCCGATTCGGACACCGCCCTTTGCCTCCCCTGAAAGGGGAGGTGCCGCTGCAACGGCGGAGAGGTCAGGCTTCCCCTAGGGGAAGCTGTCGCCGCAGGCGACTGATGAGGGGGCCCCCGTCCCCCGTCCCGCCGCAGCGTCCCCGCGCCCCTTGCTTTTTCCCCGCCCCCGTTATAGCATGATGCTGCGCAAATTTAACGGCCCGGGCGGAAAGAGAAACACATGTATCAAAAAACGAAAAACGGGCAGCCTGAAGGCTGCCCGGAGATCACCGCGCCCGTCCGGGATGAGATCCTGTCCATCCTCCGCCGCCTTGACGCCGACGGGCGCAGGGAAGCCCTGCGGCTCCTCCGGGAGCTGCTCACCGTCGCCGAAGGAGGCGGAGACCATGGCGCGCCGTAGAGGCCGCCCGGAAATGACCTGGGTGCCGGAAAAGCAGCTCTGGAAAAAGCAGATCAAGGACCCCTCCGGGAAGTACGTCCCCGTCTACGGCGACACGAAACAGGCCGTCCGGGACAAGGTGGACGCCAGGCGCGCCGCCTGGAGCGCGGCCGCAGCGGCGGAGTCTTCCCCGGATTTCGCCGCCGTGGCCATCCGATGGGCGTCCCTCACCGCCTCCGACGTCTCGCCCCGGGTCCGGGCCTACCGTCAGAGCGCCCTCAACAATCACATCCTCCCCGTCCTGGGCGAGACCGCCGCGGGCCAGCTGCGCCAGGAAGACGTGCTGCGCTTCAAGGCCTCCGTCAGCTCCATGAGCCGGGACAGTCAGACGAAGCTCCTGGCCATCGTCCGGAATATCTGCGCCTTCGGCGTCAAAAACGGGTACATGACCGGCAATCCGGCGGAGGACGTGAAGCCCGGCGGCCCGCCTCCCGCGGAGGTGGACCCTCTGACCCCGGAGCAGGCCGCGGCGCTCCTGGCCGCCGTGGAGGGCACTCAGACGGAGACCTTCTGCCGGCTCTGCCTCCATGCCGGCCTGCGCCGGGAGGAAGCCCTGGGCCTCAGCTGGGCGCACGTGCATCCGGAGGGGGACTCGCCCTTCCTGGAGGTCCGCCAGGCCCTGCGCTGGCCCACCAACGCCGCGGCGGAGATCTCCGACGAGCTGAAGTCCAAGGCCGCCCGGCGGGATATCCCCCTGCCCGCCAGCCTGGCGGCCCACCTGCAGGCCGTCAGAGCCGCCTCAGCGTCGGATTTCGTCATCCATAACCGGGAGGGCGGCCCCGTCTCTTACAGCTCCTGGCGCAGCCTCTGGCGCGTCGTGGAGGCCCGCACGGCGGGAGAGGGCCGGAAGATGGGCGACAAGGTCCGCAATCACGCCGTCACGATCTCCCTGGACTTCCCCGTCCATCCCCACCAGCTGCGGCATACCTACTGCTCCCGCCTGATCCTGGGCGGCGTTGACGTCAAGCGCGTGCAGTACCTCATGGGCCATGCCAACGCCCGAATCACGCTGGACATCTACGCGAAGCTCCTGGGCGGCGACATGCCCGACACCGCCGCCGCCGTCCGCAGAGTGTTTGAATGACGTTCAAGATACTTTTCAAGATACCAAAAGCCGCAGATGACGGTATATCGTCGTCTGCGGCCTACCCCTCGCCCCTTGGTAAGGATGAGGTCCCCGGTCCGAATCCGGGCAGCAGCTCCATTAAACCGCTTGTTTTGCACGAAACAAGCGGTTTTCTGTTCGTTATCCGACAATTCTGCCCGGATGCCGGAAATAAGGCCACTCCAAATCAAGCCAAATCCCCCACCCTTCTGCATACGTTCAAGATACTTTTGAAGATACTCGCAGCCGGCTTCCAATTCGGACGCCGGCTGCGGCTTCATTTGCGCAAATGTATTCATTCGCCCTTCGGAGGATCTTCGTCGGTCTTCCCTGGAACGGGGTCCGCTTCGTCGGCCTTTTTCTTGAGCCTGCCGATGCCTTTAATGAGCTTGTCCGGGATGGGCGCGCCCAGCTTGGAGGCATTTTCCAGGATCGATCCCAGCTCCGTGAATATGTACCAGACAGCGACGATCAGGGTGATGTAGCCCCGGTGATGATAGTCGCCGATCAGCGGGGCCGCTGCGCTTGAGAGGACCACACCCACGGCGATGTCACAAAGGGCAGCCACCAGCAGCGCCACGATCTCCCCCAGCTTATGCCACAGGCCCTCCCGCGCTTTTGTGCTTGTCCATTCCGCGTGTGCTTTTGCCGCCCAAGTGCCGGTGATGTAGTCCAGGACCATGCAGGCCAGCATGACGGCCACGGCGATCCCCACCCAGCCCAGCAGAGCCACAATGAAGGACATGGCCGCCGTCAGCAAGGCCCGGAGCTCATGCGCTTTATCCGGTGCGCTCATTTCAAATCATCCTCCTTGTTTAATCTGTTTAGGATCACCGCCAGCTCCGCCCTCGTCACGGGCTTGTCCGGCTGGAAGCTGCCGTCCGGGTAGCCCTGCAACAGTCCCCGCTCCATGCACCGGCGGATCGACTTCTCCGCCCAATGTCCGGTCACATCATCCACAGGCTGGGGGTCAGGGGTGTACTGGGGACGGCATACACCGACTATCTGACTTTTCAGTCTATCCTTGTCACAGACCATTCCACCGTTAGATTGTGAACCATCGGAGGGTGATGTGTTGCCCTCATAAGTCCTAACTCCAACCAGATGACCAAAGGTATCGTTGACTACCTCATACACCAGCCCACAATGCTCCGTGTCCTTCGTGCCGTGGAAGTTGAGAATCACAATATCCCCCACCTGCACATCCTCCACAGGCACGGTCAGGCCTTGCTCCCGATACCACCGCAGGAGCATGGAGCAGGATGCCGTCTGCCCGCCGCCCATGAACGCCTTGCCCTCTCCGGCCCAATTAAACCAGCACCACAGCGCCGACACGCACCAGGGCTGGCCTTGCATCTTGGGATCGTAGGCATCCCAGTATTTTGTTCTGTTACTGCCGGGAGGATTCTCGGTATAGCCCAGGTCGGCGCGGGCTGTTTCAATGACTTTTGATAGACTCATGGTGTTGCTCCTTAATCGTCTGTGATGGTGAGTTCAAAGTATGCGTCGATGGTATTTCCCGATGATGCAGCAACCTGTACGCCGATAAATGCGGTTGAGTATGAATTAGGAAACGAAGAAATCAGGCATTTTTTTGTAGATTGGGTTGTATATGCTTGCATAGTATAAGGTGATACAAGGGCTTGTATAATACCTTCTATCGATCTCACGTTTGAAATAGAACCGGACATTTTTAAGTTTAAATATTTTCCAGCGAATCTTTCAATGGTTGCTTTTGGTGCTTCCCACCCGATTGAAACTAGTGAAGTATTACTGAAACTTCCGGTTATATGCCATGCCAGGATTCCAGTCTTCCAGGTGCCAACGATACTATTATTACTCCTCAGATTTGCAAATTGACTGCCTTCTGAATATCCGTCCAGCATCGTCATTTCCCAACGGTTGATTGATTCATAAATCGTTCCACCACCTGAACCACCAAACATGACAGGTTTCCCACAAATTCCCATTGTAATTCCTCCGCTCAGTCATCAGTAATGACAAGTTCAAGGTATACGTCAATAGTATCACCAGCTTGTGCGCTTCCCATAAATCCGACAAATGAGGAATTGTATGATACGGTAGGAAACGAAGATATCAAACACTTTCTTGTAGTCGGTGTTGTAGTCGCTTGATTGGCCCACGGAGAAACGCTTGCTTGTATAATACCTCTAAGATTCGTCATATTGCTTGGGGTCGTACCTGCATACTTGAAATTCAGGTATTTTCCTTGTAAATTCTCACATTGAGCTTTAGGGATATTCCAGCCAATCGAAAATGACGAAGTATTACTGAAACTCCCGCTTACATGGAACATCAAGCCATTATCCATATGAAGTGAACGCAAGTTGGTATTGCCCCGCATATCTTCATAATAATTAGAGGACATCCCATTGAGTATTTTGATTTTAAGCTGGTCTATCGAATCACTAATTACCACGGGAGCGTTAGACCCTCCTACCGTCGCAGGGTCGCCGTAAATACTCATTACGATACCTCCGTAACCGTGACTTGAATCGTCATAGCCCCGGTCTGCGCTCCGACAGCATATGCGGTCAGCGTCCCGTTGTTGTTCTCAATCACTAGCCCCGTCACACCAGCGGAAATCAGGCTTGCGATCTGCGCTGCCGTAAGTTGGATATCGACCTTGCTGTTTGCCGTCACAGTTGCCCCTGTCACGGTTACAGTTTGACTATAAGGCCCGGCACCAGACCATGTTGCCGACAAGCTGATACTTCCAAGCTGGATTTCAGCTTCTGCGCCTACGTCAGATGCAGACGGCATCCAGCTCGAATCCCTTGCGCCAACATCTGAAGCATCAAGAGAAATATCGCTTGAAAGCGACTTGTTGTTGACCTTCCGGTTATCAGGCACAGCCCCAATCCCAGCGGCAGTAATCGCCGAAGTTATAAACGCCTTGAGCGCCGACAGGCTGAATTTCTTTGTGGTATTGCCTTGTACGCCAGCCAACACATCCGAATCCGAAAGACTGGACGCAGACGGCAATAGACTTATTTTTACTCCTGTCTGTTCATCTGCCATGACATAACCTCCTATTCAAAAAGCACAACAGCGGTTCCGATTTTCCCGATGTTCTGGCTTTCGATTGCATATCCGAGTTTACCATATGGCTCAGACCTTGGATAAACCGATGTAGGGTACATGAGCCAGTCGGAAATGGTTTTCTGATAAACGCCTTTGCCGTTGATCCATAGAAACGCTTCGTTCTCCCGAATTATGGACGTATTCGGAACAGAGGTCAGCACCGACGCATAAAGCTGTTCCATACTGGACATATCGTAAAGCTTGGTAGTCCCGTCCAGATTTGCGGCGACACTCCCCATGCTGGATATCGGATTATAAAAGACGGGTTCCGTGCCGTAATAGTGTTCATGCAGTTCGCTTGTATAATCGTCTATCGACACTTTCCAGACAAGCCATTCGTCAATGGTATATTGCTGTTCGGAATCATACATTTGAACTTTGAAGTATGCATACGATTGATCTGCGCCCAAGTATTCGGTTGTCTGGCCTCGTACCGAATACCCTTCAAACAGCGTAATTCTCGCAGATGTAGACGTAGTTACCGCCCATGCCCCATAACCGCTGCCACCAATCAAGATGACTTGCGTAATAACCAAAGCCCCCGTTGGACTGTTTGGCAATACGGCGTATATTTCGGTTTCGCTGAGTGATGTTGGAGTATTGATATCAACAAGCCTTGAAAGCAACTGACCGCTTTTGTCATAGATATAGACTCCATTTAAATTGATAGCCAACCCTACCCCGATTCCGATAAGCCCATTTCTATATCCAATCTTCGGGAAGTAATTAGCGAATCGAGGGTATTCTATATCGCAAGAAGTACCATCTTCAAAAAAGAACCTCCAAAGTTGCTCGTTCTCCGAAACTTTATAGGCACAGCAAGTCCCGCCAGATATCACCTTAAAATCGTATGCGTCAACCGATTCGTCATCGTAGACATAGCCGCTCAAGCCGTCCCGAATCCTGATTTTCCCGCCAGATAAATCATACATCCGATTTTCATTGTCAACGAAGAAATCCCCACCATGAACCGGAACATCACCGATTCTCAGCAAATCTCCCAATCCGTTATAGTAACAGCAGACCGTTTCTCCTTGCTTGATATTCCGGTTGATAACTTGGCCTTGCATCAATGCCGTACTGAGCGGCCCGGCCTTATGTGCCATATTCTGCATAGTCAAGGCCATGAGAGTAGCCTGCGTCAATGTCGCATTATTCATCTTCATCATCCTCCGGGATCGTCACAGAGCAGGAGAATCCGTCAGGCCACAAATATGTCACCGTATCACCGTCAACGACGAAAGACAGAGTATAAAGTGCCTCACTTCCTTCAACGGTGTACCACACAGACCCCGTGCCGGGGTTAATCGTGCAAGACTTGAGCCGCCTGTGCATAGCGTCCACAAAACCTTCGTCAGAGAAGGTAATGTCCACATTCTTCCTCAGCCGGGACACATACCGAATCTTGAAGCTGTTTTCGTCTTTGTAGATATAGCCCTTGCTGTTGCCGTTTTCGTCCCCGGCCCCGTAGATGGATTGCGGGATGTAGTTCTGCCCCACATAATCGAAAGCGTCCTGCTTTTTGACAAGATAGGTGTATTTGAACACGACCACAGGCCAATCTGTCACGTTGGTGGTGGCGTAAACCTGTTTCCCATGCTCGTCCAGCGGATAACCTTCGTTGGTATGGGACACGGGCTCCTGCTGCCAGTAAAGCCCCTGACCGTAGCGGTTCACGGCCTGCTCCGTGGCCGCTGCGCCGACTTCCTCCGTCAGCACAAGCCCGGATTCCGTCAGAAGGTTCAAACCATCCTCTGTCAGCAAGCCCGTGGAGGAAACGATGGTCCCTGTGATGTATCTGGTATACTGATCCTTGATATGGACAAAGTTATCATCCGTGTAATCTTGGAGGAAGTATTTGCGGATGCGCCGCGAAGTGGAGAGCTCATCCACCGTCAGCTCAGCAATGATCCCAAGCTCAGCATAGAGGCTGTCCGTGAACATGGCATCGGCGCTGAGCCGACCGGCGAAGCGATAGTCCCCCAGCTCCGGATCGAACCAGATCCGGTCCTGCATCACCCCGTCGATCTTCGCCCTCATGGCAAACAGGTTGGCATTGAAGACAGACTCGGCGGCGCCGTCTGAACGCTCGATCTTGATACCGTAATCCCGGGAGATCGTCACTCCGTAATAGGGTTTGCCCTCCGAGATCTTGCCGTTGATGGCCCGAATAGATGAATCCACATAGGATGGCACCTGAGATCCCGTTATGATCCGGACATGCTGAAAATGGAATGGGTCCTTGTCAATGGAGATCACCCGGGCGGAGGCGTTGAGCCCCAGGCTGCTGTAAGAGATGGTGACGGCGTCTCCCAGCTCCAGGGCCGTTTCCTTATACAGAGTAAAGTCATAGCTCTGGCTGTCGCTGCGGGCGTCCAGCGTCACACTGACAGTCTCAACGTTCTTTTTGTCGCTCAGTTCCACAGGGGTCGTGCTGCCGATCCGCGCCATGAGGCTGACGGTCCATCCGCTGAACAGGATCTCAGCGCCGCAGGCTGCGGCCCACTGCATCACCGCAGACCGGACGTTGGTGTCGCTGGTAAAGGACAGCAGCGTCGTCTCGGTCACCTGGACCGTTCCTACGCTGAAGTCGGTCCCGGCCAGGATCTCCGCCAGCCCCGCCGCGGGAGTGGTGTATAGCGTGCCGGCCTCGAAGGTGACCTCATTGAGACGATAGCTCACATGCTCTCCGGAGATGTCCATGGCCGGCTGCGGGTTTGCGCTGCGTTTGGCCACGCGGACGATGTCATAGTCCTCCCCGCCGTAGCTCATGACGTCGCCTGGGGCGACGCTGGGCACGGCGGCGATGGGCACGCGGATGGCAAAGGTCATCTCACCGCTGAGGCTTCCATGCTGCGAGGCCTGCAGCACCCGGGGGATCGTCGCTTTCTGGACACCGCCGGCGCTGCGAATGATGATGCTGCCCATGCTGTCCTCCTTACATAGCCGTCCCCAGGTTGCGGACGTAGGCCTGCCCCTGGACCCACTGGATCTGGGCGATGACCGTCGTCAGCACCTGGCCGTCGATGGTCAGGGGGATAGTTACGTTGGCCGCCGCGCCGGTGTTCGATTCGGACATCCCCGCGGCGGGAGAGCGCAGCGCCGCCTCCGGCAGCGTCAGCTGATCCTGGAAGTCGAAGCTCTCCGCCAGCTGCGACCGCAGCCGCCCCGTGTTGTCCTTGATGCCCTTGATAAAGAGATCCATCATGTCCGGGGCAAACGTGTGGAAGTCGCTCAGGGGGCCTTCCTTGGGCTCGGAGAAGCCCAGGAGGTTCTTCACGGTCTGCGCCACGTTGGAGACGCTGGATTTCAGGTCGTTCCATTTGGCGGTGATGCCGTCCACGAAGTTCTGGATCATGTCCTTGCCCCACTGCCTGGCGTTTTCCACCTTCTCCATGAAGCCGTCCTTGATGCTGTCCACGATCTCCCGGCCTTTTTCCGTCACTTTATAGAAGAACGATCCCAAGGCAGAGGCCAGCTGCAAAATGAGTTCCAGCGCGGCCTGGATGAGGGTAGGGGCGGCCTTGATGATCGATTCGCCCAGCTGGAAGACGATCTCCGGAGCCTTGGCCAAGAGCTCAGGCAGGGCCTTAATCAGGCCGGAGGCAACGGCCAGGATCAGCTTCAGCGCGGATTCGATCATCCTGACCAGGTTATCCGGGCGGGTGAGGGCGTCGGCCAGAGTGAGCACGGCGTCCACCGCCAGGGGGATGAGTTCGGGCAGGGTTTCCGAGAGCCCGTCGATGAGGGTCAAAAGCAGCTCGATGCCGCTGTCGATCATCAACTTGATGTTTTCCGGGGCGAGCAGGTCCTTGGACAGAGTCAAAATGGTCTCCACCGCCACGGGCAGCAGCTCAGGCAAGAGGCCCAAAATGCTCTGCAAAAGCTCCGTGAAAAGGGTGCTGGCGGCCTCCATAATTTTTTTGAGGTTGTCCCCCTCCGTAAGGGCCTTGGCCAGGCTTGTAACAAGCGTCCCCGCCAGCTTGATGAGTTCGGGGACATAGCCCAAAATCAGATCCAGGACCTGGGGCAGCACCTCCCCCACCACCTCGGCCATTCTGCTCAGGTCGCCGTCGGCGTCCAGGATCCCGTTGGTGAACTGGCCCAGGAGATCCACGCCGTCCCCGGCGAGCTGGGTCAGGGTTGGCAGCAGGATGGTACCCAGGGCGTTCTTGGCCGCGGTGGCGCCCACGTCCAGCTCCTTCAGCTGGTCGTCGAAGGCCTGGAAGCTCTGCAGGGCGTCCTCGCTCATGACGTATCCGGCGGCGTGGGCCTTGTCGGCCAGCTCCGCCATCTTGTCCGCCCCCGCCTCGATGAGGGGGTTGAGGTCCTTGGCGCTCTTGCCCAGCAGGGTCATGGCCAGGCTGTCCCGTTCCGTTTCGTCCTCGATCTTCCCCAGGGCCTCGATCAGCTCCCAGTACACGGTCTCATCGTCCCGGAGCTTCCCGTCGGCGTCGGCCACGGCCACCCCCAGGCGCTTATAAGCGGCCACGGCGTCGGCGTTGCCCTTGACGGCCTTGTTCATGCTGGCGAGGTTCTTCGTCATGCTGCCGGAAATGGTGTCCACGCTCACGTCCACCAGCTCCGCGGCGTATTGCAGCTCCTGCAGCTTCTCCGTGCTGAGGCCGGTGACCGAGGCCATGGTGTTGATGTTGTCGGCGTAGGCCGCAGCGTCCACGCTGAAGTCCACAAGGGCCTTCCCGGCGGCCACCAGCGCGGCCCCGGCCGCGGCCGCAGCGGCGGCCATGGCGGCGGCGACGCCCTTGCAGATGTCGCCCAGGGCCTCCCAGCCCTTGCCGCCGTCCTTGGCCTTCTCGCCGCTCTCTTTGGCCTGCTTGCCGGCCTCCTCCGCAGCGGCCCCGGCGGCGTCCTCGCCCTTCTCGGCGGTCTTCAGGTCGGCGGTGACGCCCTCCAGCTCCTTCTGGGTCTTCACCATCTCGGCGTTGGCGTTGTTCAGCTGGACCTGCAGGGCCTTGGTGCGGCTGTCGGCCTCTCCGAAGGCCTGGGCGGCCTCTGCGAGGCGCTGCTGGAGCAGCTTGACCTTGTCCTGCTGCTCCTGATATGTGCGGCTGAGGACGTCCTGGCGCTTGGCAAGGGCCTCGATGCTTTTGTCTTCCTTGTCGTACTCCGCGGAGACAAGCTTCAGCTCGCTCCCCAGCACCTTCAGGCTGTCGTTGGTCTCCTTCAGGGCGGCCTTGAACTCTTTTTCGCCCTCCAGCTGGAGATTTGCGCCGATCTTCGTCGCCATGGGCTCCCGCCTCCTTTGGGTTTCGCCCGCAGGCGTCTCAGGCTACGTCTGCGGGCATGATTTCGTCGATGTAATGCTCTCGTTTGGGCGTCGCCAGCCCGTTCCAGATGAGATGGCAGGAGATCTGGTCCATGAGGTGGCCGTAGGGCATGAGCCAAACTTCCCTCTCAGGCCGCCCCAGCTGGGTCACGCCCATGTAGATCAGCCGGGCATAGAACTCGCCGTCTCCTGCCCGGCTTCCGGGTTTTTTCCGTCGTCCTCCGTCTGGACCTCCCGGCCCAGGCCGACGGTCATGCAGCGGAAGATGACGTCCCGAAGGCCCACCAGGTCCCCGGGCGTGAAGAACAGCTCCAGGATCTCCTGCGTCGGCGGCGTCAGCTGGGGCTGCTCCGGGTGGAGGAAGTTCTCCTGGGCGCAGCCCTCGGCCATCAGCAGGGACAGCAGCCAAAGGACCATGTCCAGCTGCTCCCCGAAGGGCGCGGTGCGGAGCTTGTCTCCCAGCGCCTCCAGCTCGCCGAAGCGCTCGGTGATGGTCTTGGTGGCCCGCAGGGTCAGGGCCATGGGATAATCCTTCCCTGCCACGCGGCAGGGCACGCTACGCTCCTCCATCAGCCGGTCCCCTACGTCACGGGCTGCGTGGGCTCATAGACTGTGCTGAACCAGCCGGAAATGGTGGTGGCGTCGCCGGTGTTGGGGTCAGCAAAAGCCCTCCAGGGGTGCTTGTTGTTGTAGGCAGGCTTTTTCCGGCGGTTGATGGAGCCCTCGATGGAGAGGTTGGAGAAGTTGATGCTTTCGCCCTTCGTGGCATAGTTCTTCTGGGGCACCGTGAAGCGCACGCGGTAAAGCCACACGTATTCATAGGTGTGGTCCGCCCGCAGGCTGCGGAAGCCCACGGCCACCAGGGGCGGGGCGTCGTCTCCGGAGGAGATCAGGATCCCCTTGCCGTCCAGGGTGGCCCCGGTAAGCTTCTGGGCGAGGCTGGAGCCCAGGTCGGCGGCGCCGATGGTGATCGTGCCGTCCACGAACTCCCTGACCTCCTCCCAGGTGCCGTCGTCGGCGAAGTTCTTCGCCGTCACGATGTTGATGTTGAAATCAGCGCTCTGCACGCCGGGGGCGGCATAAGGCGTCCCGTAGGTCTCATAACCGGTCTCCGACGCTTCGGTGATATCGGCGAAATAAAGCTTGTCCAGACCGATGGTGGACATAGTTCAATCACTCCTTGTTGAAAATCTCATCCAGACGGCCCTCCACGGTCTTCCGGATGGCTTCTTCGGCGGCCTGCTTCCCGTCCCGCAGCGCGGGATTCCACCACGGGGCGGGGGTCTGGCCGTTCTTTGATCCCTTGTGGCCGTGTTCGAGGATGTTGGCCACCATGGCGTTTGTGGCGGTGTAATAGCCGCCGCCCTTTTTGCTGCGGCCGATCCGCCGCGTGGGCTGAACCCTACGGGGCTCCGCAAAGCCGACCCTGACGTCATAGACCCCGTTTTTCAGGATCTTCATGGGCGAAGCCCCCAGGCTGGACCGCAGCTCGCCGGTTCCCCGCTTCGGATAGATGCGGGGGAAGGTCAGGGCCATTCCCAGCCGGGCGTCTGCCTCGGCTGCCAGCTCCTGCGCGCCGGCCTTCAGGCCTTCTTCGGCGATGTTGTCGATCTGGGCCCCGGCTTCGTTCATGCGCCGGATCAGCTCATCCGGCAGCTTGACCTTCATCTTGGCCACTAGATCACCACCTGGAAGGTGTAGAGGTAGACCTGGCCGTAATTGCCGCTCTGGTCCGTCTCCCGGATCAGAGTGTCGGCGATGCCGTCGCAGGCTTCCTTCACTGCCGCCCGCTTGGCCAGGCTGTCCGCGGCCAGGGGGCAGACGTAGTAAACGCTGACCTCCGCCACCCGGGGTCCGTCCGCGTCGTCTCCCGGATCCCCCGGGCGGTCCGTGACGGAGAAAGTGATGTATTCCCTCCCCGCCTCCGGATCCAGGTTGAAGGGCACGCTGCAGGGCGCGATGGCGTCCAGAGCAGCCTGCAGGGTCGCGTGCAGGTCGGTCATACGGCGTCCTCCATTCTGCTGACTGTCAGCTCCATCCACTGGCCGCGCTCATCCACGTTGTCGATGCTGACGATCTCCCAGTCCTCCCCGCCCCTGCGGACAAGGCAGGTGGGCGTGATCCGGGCGTCATAGCGGCAGCGCAGGGTGGCCTTGTCCCGCAGGCCCAGCTCCTGGGCCTGCAGGACCTCGGCGCCGTGGGCGTTTCGCCACTGGACATACAGGGTGTAGCCCAGGGCGTCCGCTTCCGTCGGCTCGTTGAAGCCGTGGGCGTTCTTCGTCTTGGTGACGGCGATCACCGTCACCGGCGTCCGCAGCTGCCCGGCGTCAAGGTGGATCATTCGGTGTCCCCCTCTCCGCCGGCAGCCGCGGGCTCCTCATCGGAGGGCTGCTGCGTTTCCGCAGCGCCCTGCTGCGTTTCCGCAGCGGCCTCCAGGGCGGCCTTCCGGCAGCGTTTTTGCTGCTGCGTGATGTAGTCCTGCAGGCCTTCCGGGATGGGCGCGCCGCCCCGGTTATCGTAGAAGTGCAGGGTCAGGGCCTTGGCGACAAGGGCATAGCCGTCCGCCGTCGCCAGGGCCTCGGTGACTCCCGCGCCTGCCAGGTAATCCTCGGCCATGCCAAGGTAGAGCCCCATGGTGGCGTCAGACTCCCCCTCGGCGTGGCAGTATTCCTTGACCTCGGCGATGCTGACGGCCATACTCAGACGCTGACGACCAGCGCGGGCTCCTCCGCCGGGCAGTAGAAGGGCCTGGCGATGGCCACGCAGGAGCAGATGACGCCGCTGCCGCTGTCGTGGGTGATCTCCGCGCAGTAAAAGCGCTTGCCGTCCCCGGGCACCTTGACGCTGGCGCAGCCGGTGGCCTTGGCGATGGCGTCCGCGCCGGCGGTGACGGTGCCGGTGGCCACCACGGCGGCGTTGGTGCCGCTGTCGTCGTCGGCGGCGTAGACCTTGATGGTCATGGTCTTCCCGCTGGCCAGGTTGGCCATGCTCCACAGGAAGGCGATCTCATCCCGGCCGGAGCCGTCCACGTAGTCGCTTTTGGTGGCGGTGGCGGTGGCGATGGAAGCGGGAGCCTTGACGCAGATGATATCCAGCTCCTCATGCAGTCTGTTGCTCATATCTCACACGCTCCTCTCTCAGGCCCGGGTCGCCAGGGTGACGAAGCTGGACCTGGTGTTGCTGCTGTTGTTCAGGGTGACGGGCTTGTTGTACTTGGGGGCCCCATTGCAGCGCCACACGATGCGGAAGCACTGCTGGTCCGTCAGCCACTGGACGTGGACGCTCCAGCCCATCCGGGCGGTGCCCTTGGTCAGCAGGATGTACTGGAAGGGATCCAGGAGGAAGATGTCGCCCTTGGTGCCCACGGCGGAGCAGAAGTCCTCAAAGAGGACGGGGCGGCCCAGGATCCGCTGGTAGTCGATCTCCCGGAGACCGTCCTCGGGGTTCCACAGGAACTTCTCAGCGCTGCCGTCGTTGGACTTGATGCTCAGGCCGGGCAGCTGCTCCTCCAGGTCGGGGTGCATGACCCACACGGCGTTTCTGCGCCAGCGGGTGATGTGGCGGTGCCACATTTTGTTGATGTTGGCCCCGGTCAGGGTGCCGGCGGTCTGACCGCTCTCCTTGGCCACGGTGATGAGGGCGCCGCTGTTGAGGATGCCCAGGGGCTTGCCGGCGCCGTCGCCGGTGAGGATGGCCTTGGTCATGAGCCGGTCAGCCGCCAGGCTGAAGCCCCGCTGGATGAGGCCGGACATGAAGGGGGCGTCCTCCAGCAGCTCCTCGGTGACGTAGGCAAAGCCCATCATCTTCTCCAGGTCCAGCTTCATCTCCATAAAGGAGGGTTTGCTGGCGGCCACGGTGGCGCCTTCGGAAGCCCAGTACATCTGGATCCCGCCGAAGACGGCGGCGGAAACGTCGCTTTCGTCCACGCGCAGCCACTTGGCGGAGTTGGAGTTGGCGCCCACGGTGTAGCGGTCCACCCGGCGCAGCAGCTCGCTCTCCTCCACCGCACTCTCCATGATGGCGGAGGCGAAATCGGTCTGGACGGCAAAGCCGCCGTCCGCGCCGGTGCCCTCGTTGCCGCCCAGGACGGCGTCGTTGATCCGCTCCAGCCGGCTGTCATGCTTGTGGGTGGTGGCCACGTCATACACGGCTTTCAGCTGCTCGCCCAGGTTCCGGAAGGGGCGCACGTCGTCGGCAGGGTCCTTCCCGGCGGCGGCAGCGGGGGCCTGCTCGGGCTCCACCTCCGCGGCGCTCAGGGCGGCCTGGCGCTCCACGGCGGAGATCTGGTTGGCGATCTTCTCCGCCTCCGCGTGCTTGGCGCTTACTTCGTCATACTTGCCCTCGGCGATGAGGGCTTCCGCGTCCTTCAGCAGCTGCGCCTTCTGGGCACGGAGATCATTCAGGGTCTTCGCGTAATCCATCTTTGATATCATCCTTTCGTTTCTTATTGCCTTCCCCCTGGGGAAGGTGGCCCGAAGGGCCGGATGAGGGGACCCCCGTCCCCCGTGTTTACATCAGCTCCAGCTGCTTCTGCCGCAGCTTCGCCAGGGTCTTCTGCTTCTCCGCCGCCACATGCTCGGCATAGGCGGCCCGCATCTTGTTGGTGATCCGGGGCAGCGGCGCAGCCGCGGCGGCCATGAAGGCCAGGGGTTCGTCCGCGGGGCCGTCCCAGGCCAGCACCTCATCGATGAGGCCGTATTCTTCCGCGGCCTGTCCGGCGCTGATCCAGATGTCCCGGTTCATCAGGCTTCCCAGGGCGCTGCGCTCCGCGCCGCTCCGCTGGGCGTAGATGTCCAGGATGGCCTCCCGGGCGTTCCGGGCGCTGTCCGAAGCGCCCTGCAGCTCCCGGTAGTCGCCCTCGGCTACGAGGCTGGGGTTGTGGATGCAGATCAGAGCGCCCGGCTCCGCCTGGCGCACCGTCGCCCCCTGGATCAGCAGCGTGGCGGCGGAGGCCGCGAACCCCTGCACCAGGGCCACGGTCCGGCCCGGGTAGCGCCGCAGCAGGCTGTAGATCTCCGTGCCCACGGTCATGTCCCCACCGGGAGAGTTCACCAGCAGGGTCACCTCCTCGCCCCCGGCGTCGGCCAGGGCCTGGCTCACGTCCATGGGACAGGCGATATCCACCCAGCCGTACCAGCGCAGAACAAAGGCGCTTTCGTTGTCCACCAGCTCGCCCCGGATATTGATTTCCATCAGCTTTCACTCCCTTCCTCAGCGCCGACCGGCGCGTAGTTCTTGGAAAATCTGTAGATCTGTCCCTTCCCGTCCGGCAGGGGGCTCATGTCCTCCAGGGCGCGCACTTCGTCCGGATTCATCACGCTGATGGAGATCATCTTCTCGTAGAAGGCCGCCCGGGAGCTGCTGTCGCCCCGCAGCAGGGCGTTAAGGTTTTTGTGAAGGTAGACGCCGGCCTCGCGGTCCTGCTCGTTCAGGAGCTTCCAGGTCCACTCCTGCTCCATCTGGGTGATGGGGGGCGTCAGGCTGTTCGTGACGAAGTCCAGCTGCTGCTGCTCGTTGGACTGGTAAGATTGCTTGCCGGCCTGGAGCATGTAAGCCGGAATGCCCGTGAAGCGGGAGATCTCCTCCACGCCGAAGCTCCGGGCCTCGATGAGCTGACTGTCCTTTTGGCTGATGCCCAGGGGCGTGTACTCCATGCCCCGATCCAGGACCGCAACGCGGAAGGCGTTGTCCAGGCCCCGGTTCATCCGCTCGAAGTCCGCCCGGACGATATCCTTCACAGGTTCGTCCAGGGCCGTCTGTACCTTGACCACGCCGCTGAGGCGGCTGCCGTTGGTGAAGAACTTCCGGTTGTACTTCTGGGCGGCAGCGTCGGTCCCCATGCTCTCCCTGGCCATGTCCAGCAGGCCCAAGCCCGTGTAGCCGTTGAAGCTCTCGAAGCGGAGGATCAGCAGCTCGCTCTCGGAGAAGGCCCGGGTCAGCGCCGGCGCGCCGGGGGCGTCCTGGGGGACGCTGAAGAAGTACCAGACAGCGCCGTCGTCCGGATTCACCTGCCGGCTGTAGCCCGCGCTGGGCAGGGGGAAGATCTCCCGGACCTGGCCCATCCGGTCCCGCCGGATGGCGCCGAAGCCCGTGCCGTGCCAGAAGGCCTGGCTCACGATGGCGCGCTCCGCGGTGTAGGCCCCCATGTAGTCGTTGTATCGGGTCTTCAGCAGACGGCTGATGGCATGGTCCGGCTCCAGCCGCTGGTCGCCCACCCGCTGGCGGACCTGCCATGGCAGCACCGCGATGCTGCTGCAATAGATCCGATGGGCCGCCGCCACGGCGGACAGCTTCATGGACGCGGTGGGGTTGATGGGCATTTCGCCGTCCTTGTCCCGAAAGAAGTCCTCCGCGTTCACCAGGTCGGTGTAGATGGTGGAGGGGTCACGGTTGGCGTGGATGCCACGTTTCAGGAGCATAGAGTCACCTCCGAAAAAAGATAATGAGCCTGTAAGCAGAACTTACAGGCTCAGGCTCACAGGCTCAGGCACTACGATGTAAGGTTGTTGCAAGGTCTTGCAAGGCTGTCCGATTCGGACACCCTTGCGGGTGGACGTGTTTTGGCACTCTGTCCCGGGGCGTCAGCTCGCCCAGCGGCGATCCGCACGTCCGCCGCCGCTTACCGTTCGGCAGAAGAAGGAGGGAAACAATATGGCTTTCGGCTCGATTCGCCGTTGCCTTCCATCAGATCAGGGCGAAGCCGTTCTCGCTGTCCCAGTGGTAAAACAGCCCGCCCGAGGCGTAGAGGACGCCAGCTGCGGCCACGTCGGCGCCGGTGGCCGCGGCCCAACTCCCGGAGGCAGCCACATAGATCTTTTTGTCTGTGGTATTGCCGTATTTATCCCCGTCGGCGGGGTTTTCCGGGGCCGTCGAGGTCACCGCCGTCAAGGCTATCACGCCCGGGAGGTTCACACTGCCGTCGCCGGCCACGGTCACGGTGCCGCCGTTTTTGACGCCGCCCAGCGACGCGCCGGCGGTGGGAAGCTCATAGCTCATTTCGCCGCTCTCGTTCACGGCGACGTTGCCGCCGTTTTTGACGCCGCCCAGGGCGGAGCCCGCCACGGGGAGGGTGTAGGCGCTGATGCCCGCGAACCTGGCGGCGATGGCGGCACGGCCCGCGTCCGGGGGCAGCAGCATGCCGCCGCCGTTGTCGTAAAGGCTGCCGTCGTTGGCGAGGAACAGGGGGCCCTCCCCCGCCAGGAACGCGCCCCGGCCTTCGGAGAGCAGCTGCTCCAGTCTCGCGTTGGTCATTTCCATCATTTTGCACCTCCGTCGTCGATCAGCAGGGCAAAGGTGATGAGCGCCGCCCCGGCCACGATCAGGCCGGCCGGCCGGCAGAGCTCCCAGGCGCCCCAGCTGGCCAGGGCGGACCCGGCCAGGAAGCAGGCGTCGTTCAGCACGCCCCGCAGAAATCTCAAAATCTTTTTCATATCTACCTCACCGCGTAACCCCGCGCCAGGATGATCTCGTTCAGGTCCGGCGGCTCATCCTGCTTCACCAGTAGCCGCGCCAGGCAGTTTATCAGCGCCGCCAGGGGGTCGATGCGCTGGGAGTCGTCCTTGTGCCGCTTCGAGAGCTTGATGTCCCCGTAATTGTTGACGACCTCCACCGCGTTCCCGCAGCACCAGAGCAGCAGCGGACTATACTCAAGCACGATCTTCCCCTGGAGGATCAGCTCCCGGAAGCGCTTGGTGGCCTGATTCAGGCCCGCGCAGGTCTGGGGGATCTCCACCACGCTGTTTTCGCCCCTCTTGTCCATCATGGAGATTGCAAGGTCCGTCGCGTTGTGGCCGTCGTAATCCGTCTCCAGCACCTGCCACCCGTGGTCCCGTTCTCCTTCGCAGATCCAATTCTCCACGTAGGAGTTGTCGGTCACGTCGCCGGGAGTCAGGGTGCAGTAGCCGTCCTGGGCCCAGGCTATATAGGGCACCCGGTCCGTGCGCTCATGCTGGGCGGCGGCGTTCTCCGGGATGAAGCCATAGGCCTTGGCGGCGATCCGCCCGTCGGTCAGGTCCCATACGGCGGCCACGCCGCTGAGGTCGATCCGTTTTCCCAAGTCGTAGCCGCAATAGCACTTCCGCCCGTCGGTCAGGGCCGCGAAGGCCTCCCGGTCCACGCAGAGGGCCCGCAGCTGATCCAGCTGCTCCGTGGTGAGGAATTTGTTGGCGTTGGCGGCGTCCGCCTGCCAGAGGCAGCAGCGCCGGGTGAGGAACATCCGGATCTTGTCCGCGTCTCCGGAGCCGTAGGCCAGCTCGCACTCCGTCCGCACCTGCTCCCGCAGGGTGTCGCCGTAGACGCCGGGATAGCGCAGCACGGGATTCGCCCGCAGCCAGGCTTCCGGCTCGTGGGGGTCGTCGTCCGGCTCCAGTTCCCGGATCATGACGAAATATCGGTCCGACCGGAGATCTCCCAGCAGGATCTGACGGCACAGCAGCTCCTCCTTGTAGCAGGGCTTGCTGGCCGCGTCGTCGCCGGCGGTGGTGATGATGTCCAGCAGGGGCTGCGCCCGCTTGCCCAGGGAGTTCAGGCCCAGGTCGTGGATCGTGGCCACCTTATGGGCGTGATATTCGTCCAGGCAGAAATAGCTGGGCGCGGCGCCGTCCTTGTTCCCCGTCTCCTTGGAGAGCTTGGTCATCTGCCCGCCTCGGGTCCGATGCTCCACATAGGTGCGGCGGATGTACAGCCGCCGGGCGATCTCCGGAGAGGCCGCGGCGATCTTCGCGGCGTCGCCCCAGACCCGGCCCGCCTGGTCCTTGTCCACGGCGGCGCAGTAAACTTCCGGCTCCTGCTCATAGACGGCCTTTTCCGGCTGGTAAGGCGGATAAAGGGCGTCGGCGGTCATATGGTAGAGGCACTTGGCGCTGTTCTCCGTCGATTTGACGTTGCCCCGGGCCCTCTTGTTGTAAGCCTGGGTGAAGCGCCGCACGCCGGTCTCCCGGTGGACCCAGCCGTACAGACAGCCCTGATCGAAGATCTGCCAGGGCTCCGGCTCGATGGGCTGGCCGGCCATGGGGCCGCGGATCTGGATGCATTTTCGGAAGAAGTCCAGGATCCGGTCCGCCCGGGTCTCATCGAAGATCCAGGGGAAATCATCGGTCCCCTGCCGCTGCAGGTCGTCCAGGTGCCGCTGACACGCCAGGACCTCCCAGCGGCAGCAGTAGCCCCGGAGCCGGCCCTGGGTCACCTGCTTGGCATAGACACTCACGGGATGGTGGAGCCCGCTGCTCTTTCTCACCTCAGTCACCGAAAAGCGGGTCCTTCGGCCCCGTGGCCGCGGAGGGATCCGGCGGCAGGCCCAGCTTCGTGCGCCCGGCGGGCGTGAGGCCCAGCTCCTTGTAGTAGCTCAGCGCCGCGGCCTGGAGATCCATCCAAAGGACAAGAAGCGGATTCTTGACCGCGTTTGTGGCCCCGCTTTTGTTCGTCTGCTCCACCACGGGGATGCTGCCTTCGGCACGGTACTGCCTGGCGGCGGCTTCCCGCTTTTCCAGGATCTCGGCCAGGGCCCGGATGCTGGCGTCAAAGTACGGCTGATAAGTGCCGGCGGCTTCGCAGGCCGCTCTGATCTTCACTGCCCAGCCTTTTGCGGACCTGGGATTGCTCATGCTACCAGGGCCTCCGCTTTTCCCCGGGCGGCGCAAAGGACGCCTGGCGCGTCCGTTCCTCTCGGCGGCGCTGGCGGCAGAGCCGGCACCGGCTGAAGGGTTCCAGCCGCCGCTCCCGCAGCCAGGCCAGCTCCGGCGCTTCGATGGTAAAGCGGACGCCGCAGTCCCGGCAGATCACGTGCATGGAGCTGATGCTTTCAGTTCCAGGCTTCCCGCGTTTCGTCATAAATCCTCCGCATTTCGCTCAAAATCAGCCTCGCCGCCTGGCCGGCTCGGGCCATTCCCCGCCGTTCCACGCGTTCCCCCCTCCGAAAAATCCAGTTTTTTCTCACGCCCGAGA
>Ga0265300_10000727_pt1 | contig 34008 bp, 13 predicted proteins | sample AusTroGonzalo_MG_FD_193482 | JGI IMG/M metagenome (GOLD analysis project Ga0265300, IMG submission 193482) | Bovine rumen microbial communities from tropical cattle in Woodstock, Queensland, Australia - Gonzalo_03 | ecosystem: Host-associated > Mammals > Digestive system > Stomach > Rumen ...
ACCAGCTGAAGGTCTTCCGATGAGTACATACCGGAAGGTGGACATCACTTTCCTGAAATATGGTTTCACGAGAGATCAGATCCAATATATCAAGGACCATGATAAAGGTGCCTTGAATGAAGCCGCCGACAAGGATCATTTTTCTCCGGCCCAGTGGCAATACATCAGCCAAACGCTTTGCCCGGGCGGCTGGGATTACAGCAAGGTCCATCCCACGATAGCGCTTCAGCGTGCCGTGACCAAGATCCGTTTTGTCTTTGCCAAGTTCGACAGGATGGATATCGAAGACGATATCTTCACGAGAATCAACAGCATATCGCTTGTCAACAAGGACGGAAACAACACGGAAGAGCCGGTGCTGCTTACCGAAACCTACCTGTTCCCCCTGGAGGACGGGACTTTCGGAAAGCCCTCGACAGCATCCTATGTCGATTTTACCTGGGGACAGCGCGTTACCCCCGGCCTTGAGAGCGAGATTCCTGCCATAACGCCTTTGCTGTCAAACTATGTTCTGAATGAAAATACCATCGACAATCCCATGCGCCTGCGCAAGGAAAGCAAGATCGTGAGTGAAGATCAAGGACTGGATGCGCGTTTGCGCGTAGCGCCCTGCGAGATGACCACATCGATGTATGAAGATTTCCTGACGGCCGAGATTGCTTTGGGCAATGCCGTCGAAAAGGTGGTGTATCTCCGTGAGAGTGACCGGCCGTATATCAAGGCGAGAATCAATTACACGATGGGCAGCGAACACATGGGTGGATTCAAGACCGCCGAGGTGGATATGGATATTCCCGTCGACCCCGATACCCAGGAACCCTACAATCTGTACCGCAATCGCCTGTGGACGGTTTATGCCTATTTCTCGACCCTGCAGCAGCGGCTGGAAGTGGAGACCCTTGTCCTTCCGTGGGAAGGAAAGGTAACCCAAACGATCCCGAGTCTGGCGACGGTCAATGTCGATCAGGACGGAAAGTTCTTTGTCGATCCTTCCGTGCTGGGCCATGGCCATATCGATACGGTCAGAGTTGATGATGAGACCCGTTACGAAGTCCACGTCCCTGCCCGGCCGGGTTCCATCAAGGGGCGGGTGGCCATTTATGGCCCGGATGGCGGATATCTGGTGGTAACGCCCGTGGGAGCAACAAAGGCAGATTCAGCGGCCTTCGAGATCAAGCTGAAAGCCTGGACGGGTACAGATACGCTAACGACATCTGCGTCAGCCGGCATGCCCATCAACCGGCTCCGGGACGGAGGACGCATCTATATCGATGTAGCCCGTGTGGCTACATCAACAGCTGAAGAAGCGGCAGCTTTGGTGGGGAAAAAGATCAAACTGTCGTTCTCCGTACGGATGTCGGCTGACCCCACCGCTCCGAATGTCCGGACAATGGACGCAGATACGGAGATCATCGATGATAAGTTTTATTTTGTAATCAAAGACTAAGGAAAGAGAGGCAACGATCCGACAAATCCATGAGAAGATATTTCCATAGCATTGTATGTTTGTTGAGCCTGCTGCTGGCCGGCTGTGTCGAGGATATTCCGTACGACATGGAGGAGCCCTGCATCCAGTTGGAGGTCTTCTGCAAGGACCCTGTCCTGACGAAGAGTGTGCCTGGCGAGGATCCGTACAACGAGAATCTCATCTCCTGGGTGGATTTCTTCTTCTATTCCGGCGTCATCGATGAAAATGATCCTGCTGATCTGGGCAAGTCGGCTACGCTATACAAGCGGATGCCGTTCAACAGCAGCGAAGAATTTTTCAAGGTGAAAGTAACGGCCCAGCAGGTGAAAGCGCTGTTCCCCGAAGTTGTATCCGACCCGGAAGACAAAGACAAGATCACGGTTTTTGCCATCGCGAATTATCCCGGCACGACCGCCTTGTTTGGGAATGACTTGTCCCATACTACGCTGGGCGAGTTGTATGCTAAGGTGGTACAGACGCAGTTTGCCGATCCTTCCAGGACAAAGCTGGAACGTTTCATGATGCGGGGCCTCGCGGTGCTGCCGCTCAATACCACGGCTGGCCGTGAGCTGGAGGGAGTTGTCAGTCATGGAAAAGTGGAACTGGCCCGTTATGCCAGCAAGTTGACGGTGTCGGTGCATGTTCCGGAGCCCGATGAGCCGGTCATCCTCAACGGCGTCGAGAAATGGCATCCGATGATCGAAGGCATACAGGCCTATCTGGTCAATGGTGTCAATACCGTGAAACTTTCCGGGAAAGACGACGCACCGCACTATTTCGATTACGACAAGGACCGTTGTGATTTTGCCCGGATCAACAGCCAGACGGGCGATACGACCTATACCATTACGCCTCCGGACACTTTAAACGATAAAGTGTACTATAAGACGCACCCGATGTACATGTACCCGCAATCCTGGGAGTACGGTTCCGTCGACACGACCAACCTGAAGAATTGCGAGCCTTACATCAAGCTGATCGTTCCCTGGTACTGTGAGGCAGATTCGGAGCATGGGGTATTCTCGAACCAGCGCCAGTGCTACTACAAGGTGCTTTTCCCCGAGAATTTTGAGAACAAGTTCGAGATGAACACCTGGTATCACCTGGATCTCGACGTCTTGATCCTGGGAGCCTTGACCGACGAGAACGCAATCCCCATCAACCCGGGTTCCTGCTTCATCGTTCCCTGGCAGAACGACGGCAAGGCGATTCCCCATAACGTGAGCGTCGGTGTGGCGCGCTACCTGTTCGTAGAACGGGACACCATCATCCTGCGGAATACGGAGTCTGTCACGATTCCCTTCCTGACCAGCCATGCCGTGAAGGTCAAGGACAACTCTTTCCGGGCGACCCGGCTCTACTACGGAGAGAAAGCCGAGGGCACTACTCCGTATGGGGCGGGAATCGCCACGGTCCGCAAGGCGAAAGACAACTCCATCTATCCGAAGGGAACGCTTTATCTGGAATACACACAGAACGGATTCACTTTCGATGTCAACAACAACCAGGCGAATGTCGTATTTAACCATCAGCTGAAAAATAATTACAGGGACAAGGAATTCGACTATTCTCCTTATACCATCGTTTTTTCCCTGGTTCACGCAGACAAAGTGGATTTCGTTGAACGGCAGGTAACCATCATTCAGTATCCATCCGTATACATCGACCGGCTGACCAACTCCGATTCCAACCAGATCAAGGAAGACAAGGATTATGCGACGCAGTATACTTCCGGAAAGAGTCATAAGTTAAAATCTACCTATTGGGGATACACATTTGTGGATGGCGGCGCACACTGGGGCGTGAACTCCCCGGATATTGCCGGCAGTGACTATTGTGTATGGAAACCGGGCGTGCGGCAGCAGCGACGGGGTGACGACGCGAGCGTCGATATGTTCTTCCATCTGACGACAGACGAGGATCGGCGCGAGTACCAGTGGCGTACGGTATGGTATACGGGCGGCAGCATGGATATTTACCAGATCAACGTGACTGTGCTGCAAGACGACGAGTTTATCCTGGGCGACCCGCGCCTGTACTATATCAAAAACCCGGTTTATAAATTTGATGGCTATGAAGGTGAATGGGATCCGAATGACCCTGATCACAGGCTTCCCAGCCGCTCGGGCTTTGAAGTCGCGCCGTCGTTGTATTATGAATGGGGAGATGGCCCCGACGACACAAAAAAAGAGCGTACGTTGAAGTATTACTATCCGACCGACGAATCAGACCGTACCATCAAAATGCTGGCGCCCAAATACAGGATTTCTTCCAAGTGCAGCGGTGTGGAGTATGGCGGGAAAAACGCTGCTGAATATCACAAAATCGGTGACATCAAGAAAGAGTATGCCTTCAACCGCTGTGCCACCTACCAGGAAGATGGTTTTCCGGCGGGCCGCTGGCGTCTGCCTACCCGTGGAGAGGTTCACTTCATCGCCCAGCTCTCCGCCAACGAGGCCTTTGCCACATTGTTCAATAAAGGAAGCGTATATTGGTCTGCCCACGGGCCGGTCAAGATTGTGGATAAGGGCAATGGTGTCTGGGTTGTGCAGGATGTCAATGAGGATGCCGCTTTGCTCCGTTGCGTATATGATACCTGGTATTGGGGCGAGGACCAGAAAGAGTATGATACCTGGCGCATGGATAATCCAAAGGGGTGGAAAGACAATCTTACCGAACGGCAGATAAAGAACGAAATGCGCAACCAGTTTGTCTGGGGTGACAAGCCAAGATCGAAATAGCATGAGAGCTTTTGTACGATATGTTTTCATGATGCTGGCTGCTCTTGCGGCATTGCTCGCCTGTGTGCGCGAGCCGGAACTGGTGCCGGAGCCGGAAGCGGGCGATCCGTTTCCCGAAGGGGCGCCGGTAACTATCACCTTCTCCGTGCCGGCCAGTGGCTTGCAGACGGGTACCAAGGCCATCGGGGAAGAGGGAACGTTGAATTCCCTCCACGTGGCGGTATTTGGCAGCTCCGGCTTCCTGAAAGAATATGTGAAAGCAGAGTTGATGGGAGCAGCGGGAGATACCATCTACAGGGATCCTTATTATAATACAGACCCTGCGCTGAATCAAGGGAGAGAATATACGGTTCCTCTCATCCAATATAAAGTTACCTTGTCACTTTCGGAGAAACGTAGAATAATCCATTTTATCGGCAACGGACCGGCAACATTGCCCTTCGACGCCGATACGACCGTGATGACGACGCTGATGTCGGAAGGAGGAGATGGAGGATTCTGGCAGACGAAAACGCTGACCCGCATCGGAGCAAGGAAGAATGCGGCCGGTCAATACATTGACGAGCAAGGGAAAGTTATTACGGATGGAAAAGGATATGTTCCGGATGATTATACCCTCGAAGCACTCCGGAGGATACCGCTTGTCCGGAACTGGGCGAAGATATCCCTCTATTCCGATACACTCGAGTCCAATTTCGTTCCCAAAAGTTTTGCGGTCATCAATGAACCCACGAAGGGAACCATTGCGCCGTTGTACAGGGCTTCGGACGGAAAGCTTACCTTTGTCGATCATTATGAGGAAAAGACCTTTGAGGCGCTGAAAGATATCTATCCTTCCAGTTTGCCGGACGATGCCCGGTTCAATTCGGACATCCCGGCCAAGGGCGCATTTTTGGATCGGGATGATCCTGCCGCGACAGAGAGGGGCAAAGTCGTTCCCTACATGACAGGGGAGAAATATGAATCCGTTTATCTGTACGAACGGCCGATTCCGAACGAACGGATGAAAACGGCGACGTTCGTGATCGTATATGGTCATTATAAACCGAAGGAACCCACCCTGGCCGATCAGGAATGCGACTGTTTTTATCGGATTGACCTGGCGGACAATGGTGAGTATTATCCTGTCTACCGGAATTTCAATTATCAGATCGTTATCAAGAAAATCGAGTCGAAAGGAGCGCCGGATCCCGAGCAGGCGGCGCAGACCGTGGGCGGCGTGGATATTTCGTCAGAAGTCAGGACCAGTCACCTGGGCGATATTTCCGATGGCCAGGGACGATTGATCGTACAGCCCTGGATGGGGCAGAGTTTCCATGCCGCGCAGGTAGACAATGATGTCTTGAGCGTCAAGTTCTTTGACGATGTGATGAACAATCCCGATCCCAACACGGCGCATAAGGATTCTACGGCCGTGAAAACAATCAACGAGGGCCAGGCAGACGAAAAGACGATTCAACTATGTTCCAATGAAAAAGATATTGACCTGAATCCGGTTACCTGGGAAATCGTTCCGAGAAAAGATGGGAAACAAGTGATCACAGAGGCCTTTATCGGACATGAAGTGGGGAAGGACTGGGAAGATGGCTGGCGCAATATCTATTTCTCGACAATCGAGCCGCAGGAAATCATTTATACCCAGATTCTTCGCATCAAAGCCAGTTATCGGGTCGGAGACATGGTGCGTACGCTGCACCGCGATATTGAGATAACGGTCCTGCCCGTGCAGAGAATGACGGTCAGTTGCAGCAGTCCGCTGGACCCGATAGGGGGCGTAACCCAGGTGGCGAACGCAGAAGGTGCAGACCTGACACTGCGCATTACCATTCCGAACAATCTGCAGGAATCGATGTTCCCGCTCGACTTCATCCTTGAACCGGAGCACATGACCCTGATGCCCGACTTGAGCAATCAGGTCGATGTCCCGGTCATTTCAGGCGAATCCATTTCCGACAACACGTCAGGAAAGACCACGAAGACTTTCCAATTCGTCCGGACGGTGACTGTGGAGGAATACAAGGATTCCGTGGCGGCCGGGCGTTGCCATTTTGATACGAAATTTGTGACCACCCGCGCCGAGAACGAAACGACCATCTGGGTGTGGAACGATTTCTTCTATAAAGGCCAGACAAGGTTTGTCAACGATGACAGGTCCTTCAAAAATCTGTCATTTACCACTTCGTTCCGCAAGGAGAATGGTTCGTGGGTGAAGGTGCCGCTCCATTTCGATGTGGATTGGAGTTACCAGAGTCAGTATTTCCCCACAGGCTATCCCGATATTACACTCGTGGCCGACGGAATAACGCTGGATGAGCTGCACGAGGATCCGAACGTGGTTATAACGACAGATGGTACAACTACAACCTATCGCTTTACTCCCTCCCGCGAAGCACAGGATTATACTTGTACGCTGCTGCCGGGGATTGATCTCAGTGATCTGAACACGAATGTTTCTGTCTCCCTTTCGGCCCCGCATTATCACAGTGCATCCATTCGCTCCCATCACTTCAGAAACATCATGCTCCTGAACGGACACGCGATGCAGGTAAGCAAGAAGCAGCCCCATGTCGCTTTCGACAAGATTAACCGGGAAAGCGATAAGTACGCTTTGCTGGGTTATTGCGACGACCCTGACGCACCTGCTGAAGTCACAGTGACAGGCAAGAATACGGAATACAGCGATTTGCTGGAAATCAAGTACAGGACCACTTCGCATCAGGTTGATGCCAACACCATTTATCACGAAATAGAGTTCAGGACCAAGACGCCATCCGACGCTCCCATTCGTTTTACGGTCACGGCACCCGGGTATGTGGAGGATAATAACGTGATATCGGCAGAAAGATTCAATGGTATTATTGGCAATCCCAATGGGAATGCCATTACAAAGGATAATGTTTTCAAAACCGGTAACAAGTATAATTTTGGACCAGGGAAAGATAAGCAATTTACATATTCGACCGACAGCGACAAGTTAAGGGTAACGGTGGCTTTCTCTGCTTTGCCTTCTTTCAATGATAAAGGATTGGTATTGGGTCGTAACCAGGAAGGACTGCGCACAATGACGGTCGAAACGCAAAATGATTACAAGATCTTCTATGTCGAGATCACGTTTGATGCCGGAGGCGCCCCGACTGCTGACCAGATGGAAGTCAATGTGGGGAGACTCGTGAAGTATCTGGGTAGCGATGACCCGCAATATATGTGGATGTTACCAGAGAATTTGGATGGAGCAACGCCAACGATGACGTTCACGGGTGACCAGAACCAGACGGTCAATATTACGAAAATGATCATCAAATCGTTCAAAGCCAATTAGTAATCCAGCAATTTAGGCGCGAAAATTAGCACTTTATGGCATTTTTTAGTATCTTTGCAAGAATTTGAGATACTAGCGCTTAATCGATGCGGTTTAAAGAATTGTTGCTGCTTTTCTCGCTGGGCCTGATGGTCCTGTCGTCTTTGACGGCCTGCGGCCTCATCGACGAGAAGGTAAAGGACTGCCCGGAGGAGATCACCGTGACCTGTTCGGTCAATCTGAGCACCAACAAGGACCAGGAACTGGACGAAAAACTCGGTACGGAGCATGACCTTCCCATCCGGAAAGCCCTCGAAGACTACCTGCAGCATGTCTTCGTGAGCTCCGTCCACGAAGTAGACATGTATTTCTACGACCAGCGCAAGCGCGGCAAGATGACCCATGAGCAGCATGAGGTCATGAATGCCGGCGAGCGGGAGTTTGAAGTCCGGCTGCCGGCCTCCGACTACCGCATGGCCGGTGCTGCCAACGTGTCGGCTATCCCCAATGTCACGCTGGAAGGTGCGGAAGGCAACTTCGAAGTCTTGAAACTGGTCCAGAAAAAGGCCATCCAGTTGCCGACGCAACCAACGGCATTTTTCAGCGCCCGCCAGCGCATGACGGTACGCGACAAGGAAGACCAGCACTATGACGTGAGCTTCCAGATGGTCAATGCGGCCGCCGCCCTGATTATCAACCGCGATTCCTGCGACGTGAAAAGTATCAAGGCCGAATATGCCGGCCTGGCCGATTCTTTCAAGATCCTCGACAGCGCTTTCGCCTTCGATAATACGACCCTCATCGGGACCGACGAGATTGATATCGTTCCCTTCACGGGCAGCGATGAAGATGTTTCCTACGAGACGGAACCCTGGGTATACGATGTTTTCTGGACGCGCTGGAAGAAGGTCCCGATTATGCTTTGCGGCGTGGGATTCCCGAGCCCGAACGTGGGCAGCGAAGTCATCGGCACCTATCCGAAGATCTGGACCATTTACCTGTACGTGACCATGCCGGACAACACGATCACGCGCAGCGAGATCTATATCGGCAAGCCCCTGCAGGCCGGCCATCTGCTGATCATCAAGGGCTGGCTCACGGCCAACGGCAGTTTCACGGGCACACCGGAGCATGCCCCCTATAACCCCAATCCCGGCGGACCCGACTTCCCCGAGCCCCCCGAGCCTCCCGAGCCCGCCAACGACTCGACCGTGGTGGGTGTGAGCGTTCAGATCAACTGGCATAAAGGCCCTGAATACAACGCCGAACTATAAACGGAATAATCTATAAATCAATCAATTATTAACACACACTTATTATGAAGAACAAATCGTTTATTCCCTTGATGGGATTCATCTTGCTCCTGGGCGTCACTTCCTGCACGGAGCCGATACAAGTGAATCCCAATTACAATCCGGAGACGAAGGAGGTCACCACCAATTTGGTCTTGAGCGTCAACACCGGCGGTCCCCAGACGAAGATGACCGCCACCAATGTTCAGAGGACAGGCAATTTCCTCGGTATTGACAGTGTTCACCTCGTGGCTTACAAGACAGACATGAGCGTTGCCTCCTTCACTGTGGAACCTTTCGTACTCGATGCATCCAAGGAGGCAAAGCGTGATTTCATCCTTGGAACCCTTATGTCCAACGGCAGCATCAACGCTAGCGAAGACGAGGACGGAAAATCCAACCGTGTCATCCAGCTTAGCGTTCCCGTCGACGTGGATGCTTTTCTCTTCTATGGCAAAGCCATCAGTAAAGCCAATAAAAGCGCGAGTGAAGCTAGTAGCACTGGCAAATCGTGGGGCAAGGTTGCAACGACACCTTCCGGAACGCATTTCGACCTCCAGCAGAGGCTTGAAAACGAGACCAACTACAAGCATACCGGAGATCTGTTAGTTTTCATCATCAACCGTATAATTTCCACTAGCGTTGAAGCAATGTCATCTTCAGATCTACCCTATACCGCTTCCGGAGACCCCAAGGATCCCAAAACCCAGTATACCAACCTTCCCGCTGTTTCTTGGCCGGACCTTGGAGATAAATATGACGATCCCGTTCTACGTCCCGACTTGTCCCCTCTGGAGGAAATTCTCGGTGCCGCGTATTCTAAGTTCACGAAGATAGAATACGGTGAGTACCGCGCCGGATCCTCGGCTGCCATCAAGTCCATGATGACATCTCTCATTGATAATGTTAAGTTGGTTCAGGATGCAAATCCTACAAATAATAAAGAAGCCAGTGCCTGTCGGCTCGCCGACGAGATCATGAAACGTAAGGGACGCTACTTTACCGACGCGATGGGATATCTAGACGTCGAATCTATTAAGAGCAATGTTATCGGAGCTGGTGCCTCTACGGGTATCCACAATGAAACTGAGTGGAATGCCCAGTTCTCTGGCGTAACCACCCTTACCGGTTTTCCCCACACCTTGTTCCAAATCCCCGAAGGAGCAGCCCAGTTGAGGTTTTCCAATAACAAGTTTGAGTACATGGATCCCAATCAGGCCCTTGCTAATCCCGGGGGCTCTTTCAATCCCAATAATTACCTCTACCCGGCCGAAATTACCTACTACGTCAATTCCCCCATCCGCACTACAAGCGAGGCTGTCAAAACCGCCGACTACCCCAACGGCTTCAAAACCTGGGATACCGAAAGTAGTTGGGCGTCCAAAGGTTGGCAGATCAATTCCCGGGTCCAATCCAGCACACAGGGCATAGCCGTCCGTAACAACATCAACTATGGCGTAGCCCTGCTGGAATCCAAGATTGCCATAGCTTCCAACTTGGCCAACTTCAAGGACAACAAGAAGGCCAAGACCGGCGACGCTGAAGACAACCTCATTCCCACTAGTAACCATCACTTGGTCTTTACCGGTGTCCTCGTCGGCGGCCAGTTCAACACTGTGGACTGGCAGTTCCTTCCCAAGGTCACCGCGAGTAGTGATTTTTGCTATGTAGTCTTTGATGATGCCATTGCAAGCGGTGCCATCCCCACCCCCGCAGGTAACGAGAATTACACGATTGTCTTCGATAATTACAACTCGACCATTCAAGACAACCAACCTCAGTCCTCTGTCAGGGTAGCCCTCGAGTTCAAGAACGAAGGAGACCCGTTCTGGGGCAAGGATAACATAGTTCCGAAGGACGGTATCTTCTACCTTATTGCAGAACTGCCTGTAGCCACGACCGGTAACAACGCATCCGTCATATCCGTTACCGAGCCTGTCTGGCCCGATGATAGCAAATACGCTATTCCTCCCGTGTATGGCGTCGGCGAGACGGTGCCTACGGGAAAGACTGCCGGCCACTCCAAAAAAATCAATCGCGTGTTTATCCAGAATTTCGTGACTTCCGCCACCTTCACCCTCGGAGAGAACTCCCTGAAGAATGCTTACGTCACCGTCCCGAACCTTTCCAATACCCAGCTGTCGCTCGGTCTGTCCGTCGACCTGAGGTGGCACACCGGCTACGTTTACAACCTTACCTTGTAACATCTGGCCCATTCCCATGAACGTCAGACCGGCATTCTTACTGTTGGCGCTTTCGGCCCTTCTTTCCAGCGGGTGTGTATACCCGCTGGAAAGGGAGGGGACCGATGGACAGTACAATGCCCTCTCCCTGGCCCTGTCGCTTAAGTCGCCGGGGGACGTTCTCGAAGGGCCTGCCACTAAGATGAGTGCCGCCATCACCCAGGACGGACTCCCTTTCCGGGGGATAGAACAGGTATATGTGATTCCTTTCCAGACGGCGTCAGCGGCTCCCGTAGGGAACGGCAGCACCCGGAAGGGAGACCGCAATGTGATTATCCAGAATCCCTCTATCGGGAAAACCGGCCTCGTGGCCTACAACAACGCCCATCTGTATAACATCGCCATCCTTCCCCGGTACATGAACCGGGTGCTCGCTTATGGGAAGGCGATGGACGATGGTTCCGTCACCACCAAAGATGGGAAGCACAAAAACGGTGTCCTTACGCCTGCCGGACTGGACAATCCCGATACACCCGGAGCTATTTCGTTCAGTCTCGAGGCAGTTCTGGAGACGGAAGATTTGAAAGCGATCAATCAGAAATCCGACAACATGATAGCCGCGCTCAACGACGTGGTAGAGCAATTGCAGGCCACCAATGACGCCGATATCCGGGTGTTCCTGGCGGCCTTCACCGCCCAGAACGAAATCACGGCCTGCTCCTATCAGAGCCTGTACCGTCTGGAGCAGACCTTACTCGGGGCGCTGTCGGAGTACAGCGGCACCGATCCGGTCGCCATCAATGCCCTGATGAGAAAGATTTCTTCGCTCCAGGCCGCCCGCAACGCTGCCGGATCCGGTTTCCCCACAAGCTACGGCATCCCGGAAGGGGCGCTGGGCATGTGGTGGAACGGCCACCGGTTCGTCAAGCTCATCAACGGGGTGAACATCTCGCTTGTTCCGGTGACCGGGTATTGCTATCCGCCGAGCCTGTGGTATTATGCCAACAGCCCGGTCAGGACGTCCGCGGACGATAACGTAAAGGAACAGTACAAGCCCCAGAACGAAACCTGGAGAAGCATCCTGTCGTATTATTCCGAAGGCACCATCGTCCAGTCGTCGACCCGGTCGGTCGCAATCGAATATCAGTTGGAGTACGGAGTCGGACTCGTGGAGTTCCACTTCCTCGCTCCCACCGGGAACGCCGAGTCTGCCGGCGGATGCCCCCTGAAAGGCATCATCATCGGTGACCAGAAGGATGTCGACTACAGCTTCGCTCCCAAGTCCTCCGAGAGTCGTTTCATTTACGACAACACCATCAGCGGTGTCACGCTCGGCGGCACGTCGGCCGGCGGCACGTCGCAGTATGTCCAGATGCTGGTGCTTCCTACCGCCGACGACCAGACCGTGCACTTCGCGCTGGAGTTCCAAAACAACACTTCCTCCGCTTTCCAGTGCCAGCAAGGCAAGGTCCAGCCGAACAGCCGGTTCTATCTGGCAGGGGAACTCGTGCCGGGCTTAGGCAGTAAGCCAGACGGTGAAAGCATCAGCGGTGTCTTTGACTCTGACTACAAGACAACCATCTATGTGCGGGTGACCGACTTGAACAAAGCCTACAACACCGTCCCTGACCTCCGGGACCCTCAGCTGGAGCTGGGCGTCGTGGCGGAAATGGACTGGAAACAAGTTGAGCCGGGAGGAAGCAAACTTTCATTCTAACCTATGAAAGGGATAAGGTGCATATTCAGGATTGCGGTAATGCTCTTTGCGGCATTGCCGGTTGTTTCCTGCACCCATCCCGAACCCGAGCAGGATCCGATAGAACTGTCGGTGAGCATCTACATTCCCGACATCCTGGCCACCAAAGCCGAAACCGGCAGCGTAGGCGCGCTAGACGGCGAAAAGGTAATCAGTTCCCTTCAGTTGTGGGTATTCCTCAGTGGCGGCACGAATGACGGACAGTTGGTGGGCTACAAGGGCTTCACTGATGCGCAACTGGTAGATACCGGCCTGCCGCATTCCGCAACCACTCGTTTCGGCCTGCCCCTGACGCGGGAAATGTTCAACACCCTGCATGCAGACGGCACCCGGGTGGATGTCTATGCAGTAGCGAATGCGGCGTCGGCAACCACTGCCTCTCTTGGGGAAGGTACGACGCGCAGCGAGCTGGACGCCATTGTCATCAGCGGCCCTATATTCGGGGTTTCGCCCCTGACGATGGCCGTTCCTGCCACCGGTCTCCCCATGTCCGGCGTGCTCAAGGCGGCCCCCGTGTCCGGTAGCTATCCCGTCCTCAACATCTCCACGCTGACCCTTACCCGGGCGGTATCCAAGATCCGCTTTGTCTTCTGCCAGCAGGGGATTCCGGCTTCGGGCTCAAACCAGGCCGTACCGGATAAACCGGCCTGCGTGGTCAAGAGTATCACTTTCGGAGGTACATCCGAGGGACACGACTGCCAAATTGCCACGACGGAGAAACTGTTCACCGCCAAAAAATACGGCACCACCGACAACCCCTTTGACATTGACGGTTACACGCCCCTGGCGGCGACCCTTGCCGGCGAAGGCAGCAATCCTCTGTTGGAGAATGCCGATATCACCGTCTCCGCGCATCCTGACACGCTGCTGTTCCGCAGCCGCGGGCATGAGATGGAAACGGCCCGGGAATACGAAAGTCGCCTCGATGCGGCCGTTAGCGCATCATCTCAGATCGGTCCCATCTATATCCGGGAAACCGACAAACTTATTTCCGGCACCATCGTCTACAATGTCGGGGAAGAGGACGACCGGTCCGTCACTTTCTCCATGCCGGAGGGTAATGTGCTCTCCCGCAACCACTCCTGGATCCTCTATGCTTATTTTGCGGAAACCACGAGGACCCTGCAACTTAAGATCGTGGTCCTTCCCTGGGACAAGAGCACGTACAACATGGACTTCGTCACCACTACCAGTAATATCGTGAACGTAGTGCGCCGTTTCACCATTACTGAGACCGACCCGTCCACGTTTACAAAGAACCAGAACGTAAATGGCTATTTCGACATCTATTTCTGGCACACGCTCGACGGGCAGCCCAATGTCATCAAGGGCGACATAATCATAGACGCACCGGTGGGACAGAAACTGCATATCGTGCCTGTTTCTGGTGCCCGTAACGGCTCTCCGATTGATAATATCTTCTCCATCACACCCATGGAGGCGACCATTTATCCAAAATACGGGGATCCGGAAAACGCCAGATCGGAGGACTGCAAGATAGAATTCGAGATACAGTGCACTCCCGGCAGCCATACCCCTGCCGAACTGGAAGGCCAATATATCGACATTCATTTCTGCGTTCAAATCGGCAGCGGCGATAATTCCCGCTGGGTAGATCTGGATTCCGAGTCTCGCGACTTCTACAGGATCTACCTCAAACAGAATTGGGAAGATTGGGAGAATTGGTAAGAATGATGAAGAAGTGGTTCCATATCCTGATTCTTCTTCCGTTGCTCCTGGCAACGGGTTGCTTCCCCGAAACCGGCCCGGAAAACGCTGGTTCCGGCCTGGTGTTGACCGTCCGTTGCGAAGATCCCGCTTTGACCAAAGCCACCGAGGACGGCGAGACCCGGTTTAACGAAAACCTGATAGCGTCCGTTGATTTCTTCTTCTATCCGGGAAGAACCCCGGCAACCAACGTCGATGCCGTGTACCACGAGCGAGTGGAACCCGAGGGAGACCCCGTTACCTACACGGGTGGCCGCTGGGAGGCCACGTTCACTTTGGAACTCAAGAAGGCCGTCGCCGAGCAGATTTTTACCTCGAACTCCGCAACGGTTTATGCTGTTGTCAACTACAGCGGTGACCTGACATCGGGAGGCACATCCATGGACACCCTTGCCGCCAAGGCCGTCGTGACCGACTTTGCCGCAACGGAAAGCAACTATATCCAGCGCAGCTTCCTGATGGGCGGCACGACCGTCCTCGAGAATTACAACGAGTCCGCGGCTATCAACGCAAGCGGCACCATTGAGGCCAAGCGCTTTGCCGCCAAGATCACAACGGCTGTTTCCGTCGCCAATCAAGTGATCCTGAAGCACGCCAACTCCGACCCGGACGAGGTCTGGACCCCCGTCCTGCACACGATGCGCATCTATCTCGTAGACGGTGCCAAAAACGTAACGCTCGGAACGGAAAGTAGTTCGGACAATCTTAGACCTGACTATTTCTCCTATAGCGACGAGGAGAAAAAACGCCCCTTTGTCATGGACAATGGTACCGAATACCTTGCGCATACCACAGTCGGCTCCGGAGAAGACACGAAGATTTACTACAATACTTATCCGATGTACTCCTACCCGGTCGCCTGGTCGACCGGAAAGCCGGATTACAGCCAGGCCCTGCCTAAGCAGCCGTATCTCAAACTGGAGATGGACTGGCGACGCACCGGCGGCGTTGCCGGGAACGGATATTCCTACGACAGGCGCAAGTATTACTACAAGATTATCCTGCCCGTCAACAGTCTGGAAAGGAACAACTGGTACCATTTGAACATCGATGTGAGCATCCTGGGCTCGGAGACGGAAGAAGACCAGACCGTCATCACGCCTACCTGTTATGTCCTGGACTGGCAGAACCGGAGCGTGCCCATCGACAAATATGCCGTCATCACCAAGGCACGCTACCTTTCCGTGGACACAAAGCCGCAGGAACTCAACAATCTGACTACGCTGAGCATTCCTTTCCTCTCAAGCCACGATGTGAAGATTGTCGAAGGTTCCCAGAAGGCCAGAAGGCCGTATTACGGCGTAATCACGGATGAAAGCGCGGTAGTGGGCAAATATAACACCAAGTACAAAGCCTGGGTGCAGAAAGATACCGTTACAGGGGCTTATTATCTGGAATACAACGGAAAGGACGGCAGCGGCAATCCGATTTCCGGACCCGCTGATTGGCTCACTGAAAAATCCACGTCCATCGAGTTCAGCCATACGCTCCAGAATAATTACACCGCGGACGATTTCGATTACTCGCCATACACCATAGAGTGCGACATCGTCCACAGAGACCTTACTCCGGATGTTTACCCTTACGACGAGTATAAGAAGCACCTCACCATCATCCAGTACCCGGGTATCTACATCGAGTCCTGTCCGAATTCCGACAGCGATATCAGGGCCACCAGCGACAACAACGGCACACCATATTATTATAGTCTAAATCACAAAGACAAGCCCTGGCTGAATTATCCCTGGGGCTATGTATACATAGACGGCAGCAGGCGCTTTATCAGGACGGGAAATAATAACACCGAGCCATACAACAAACTGACCACTGAGCATAACAAACGGGAATACCAGTGGCGTACCGTATGGTACACAGGTGGCGGACGCGACATATTCAGGATCAACGTGACGGTGCTTCCTCAGAATTCCACATTTGTGATTGGCGACCCCCGCATCGACGGCTACGACGAAACCATACCCGTGCTGGGTTACAGTTTCGAGAAAGACGGCAACACCGCCGGGGACGCCGTACTTGAAAACAGGCCGCCCCAAGGCTGGGGCTACGCCTACTCCAACTTCCATGCTGCTTCCGTGGTGGACGGGGATGTGAATACGCCTATGTCCTTGACCGGAGAGATCAGGCCGTTGAGGTATTATCGCCCCACCGAAGATTCCGACCGCACGAAGAATATGATCGCTCCCGCTTACAGAATTTCCACGAAACTTGGCGGTACGGAATTCGGAAAAATCAACGCGGATCAGGCAAAATGGCGCTGCGCCGGGTATCAGGAAGACGGCTTTCCGGGCGGAAGATGGCGCATCCCCACCATGAGCGAAATCAAATTCATTGCCCAGCTGTCAGCAAAAGGCGTTTTTGAATCTATGTTCAGTGGAGAGTACTGGTCTGCCAACGGTGTCGTGAAAGTAGACAGGGGCGCAGGCACGGTGACAAGTATTGGGGATGACATGGCGTACCTCCGCTGCGTCTATGACGCCTGGTACTGGGGAGACGATCAATGGAATCCGCGAAACGAATTCGTTTGGGGGGACAGACCATGAGAAGGCTGATTGCATACCTGACCGCTTTCATCCTGGCGCTGTCCTGCATGGCTGAGCCCGAGCAGGGCGGAGCGGCTGTTGACACTTCGCTCGAAGGTGCCCCCGTGACCATCACCTTCTCCGTGCCTGACATCCCGGTGCTTCCCGCCACCAAGTCGCTGGAAGATGGTGACGGCAACATTACCGGCACGCCTTACCTGGACCCTGACAAGATGTATGTAGTCGTCTGTGGCGGCACGCAGAGCATCAAGTACATCAGGAAGGCGACACTGGTTGATTCCATACCTGACCATCTCGTTCCGGAAAATTATTATCCTTCTACCGAAGGCAATCGCACCGTTACCCTGTATACGTTCGAGGTTCAACTAGAGCTCTACGATTTCCCCCGCACGATCCATTTCCTGGGTAACGTGGATGAAAACCAACTGATCACCGGATCCTATACCTACAACAGCCTCCCCAATATTCTGTCCTACGACAACAAGCAGGCCTATTGGCAAAAGCTGGTTGTGCCGCACATCAAGGCCGAGATTGATCCCGATACCAAGAAGCCGAAAATGAGTGATGACGGGAAGACCTACGAGCCGGCCGGGGAGACTTTGGAGTACTTCAAGTATATCCCGCTCATCAGGAATTTCGCTAAAATACAGGTAACCAACGCCGCCGAGAATTTCCATCTCCATAGCTACGCCGTCATTTCCTATCCTGAACGGGGATCTATTGTGCCGTACCGAAGCAACGTGAATGAAGATGAGAAGGAAGAAGGGAAGGGCTTCGATTTCAATCCGGGCTCAGAATACGGGTGGAGCGGTTACGAAAAGTGCTCCTTCGAGGAGTTGGAAAGCGGCATCAACTATCTGGGCAACATGCCGGCCGGCGTCGCTCTGAACGAGTTTGTCCCTCCGGCTTCCGAGTTCGTGGATCCGTCCACCAGCGAGGGCCGGGTCCTCCTATATGACTCGCTCGACACTGAAAGAGGCTTCTATATCTATGAGCGCGGCATCCCGAACGACAGGATCGGTCCCACCTTCATCATCATATGTGGAAAATTCGAAACTAACGACAGCTTGTACTACTATCGTCTGGACCTGATGGAGTCCAGGGTTGAGGGCGAACAGACTGTCTCCAAGTACTATCCCATCTATCGGAACTTCCGCTACAATATCCAGTTGAACAGAATATCCTCCGAAGGCCTTCTCGACCCTGAGGCAGCGAAAAATTCTTCGGGTGTAAAGGACATATCGGCCGACTTTTCCATGCGGCACCTTTCCGACATTTCCAACGGAACCACGCGCCTGGTGGTGGAACCTTTTATGACCAGGACCTACAGCGGTCCGGCGGAAGAAGGCACTTACTATGAATTGTATGCACGTTTCTTTAACGATGTGTCCTCAGACGAGCCCAATCTCGACCCCGTTGTGAAGGTGGAGCTGGAACCTATGCCCGACAACGCCAACGACATTCTGATTCTCTATGACGACGATGGCAACCGCGTCCCTTCAGGAGGACATTTCTTCCCTGAGGCAGTCAAAGTGGGCGTTAATAGAGGAATCAGGACCATTCGTTTCAACACGGTCGAGCCTCGGGACGTGACCTTGACCCAGAAGATCAAGATCACCGGACACAAGCCCGGCAATAATCCGGATCTGCGCCTGTACCGGGAGGTGGAAATCACGCTGCAGAAAAAACAGCCCCTTACTGTCAGTTGCACGGATCCCGTGAAAACGCTCAGCGGCGATACACTTTCCGTGGGAATAACCATACCTTCTGAGTTGCCGGAATCCATGTTTCCGCTGGAGTTTATCGTCGAACCTGAGGCCGGAACCCTCACCCCGGATATTTCCAAGAATATCAATCTCCCCGTCGTTTCGGGACGTTCGATCGCCTCTTTGGAATCGGCGTTCACGGACAAACCGGCTTTCTATTATATCAGGACATTGACCAGGGAAGAATTTTTGCAGTTGCCCGTAAAAGAAGGCAAGCGTACATTTTACTGCTTTTTTAAGACCAACCGGGATATCAGCGCCACCACCATCTGGGTTTACAATGAGTATTTCGAAAAGGGCAAAGACTCCTTCACAAACAAGAATTCTCTGAAGCTAATTTGCACGGATCCTGTTCTTAAGACAGCCGGAACGCCGTTCACCCTGGCGTTAACGATCTCTTCGAAGCTGCCACGGTCCATATTCCCGGAGACGGGTTTGGAATTCATCATCGAAGCGCCTACCCTCACCCCGAAGAATAGCGACTTGTCTGTCGAATCGGGCCACTTCATCAAGAAACTGACCTGGGATGAATATTCGAGCCAGCCTGTTGACGGGAGTGAGCGTACGTTCTACATCGACTTTCTGACCAATACTGACAATAGCGCTGCGACGATCTCGGTTGATTGCGAGAATTTCATCAAGGATCAAAAATCCTTTAAGAATGAGACGAGGAGTATTGTCCCTGACAACCACTTCTATGTTCTCGCTAAGACTGATTGCGATGTCCAGTTGAACAACACTGGACTAAAGTTCAAATTTGACGACGGAGGCTGGTTGGCTTATAATCAGAATCAAGTAATGCATCTGAAGGCAGGCCAGAAGATTAGTTTCAAGGCTGGCACCGGGAAGAGTAAAAAGAGCTGGGGCACTGCGGCCTTCAAGAGCACGAAAGGAACGTTTGAGGTGGGCGGAAACTTTGCCTCGCTCATCGTGGGTGACGACTATTCTACTACTCCGAATGGCTCTACGTCCACATATGGCGAGTCCGTTACCGGCGTCACATTCATAGATTTCTTCAACTCACAAACGGGACTTACAGATGCCTACGAACTTGAGTTGCCGATGAAGACGCTGACGACCAACGCTTATAAGTCGATGTTCGACAAATGCACCAATCTGGTACGCGGTCCCCAGTACCTGCCGGCAACTAGCCTGGGCGAGACTTGTTACCGCAATATGTTCTACAACTGTTCCAATCTGGAATATGCCCCCGACCTGCCAGCCACAAATATAGACAGCAAGAAAGGAGTCTACCAGCGAATATTCTGGGGATGCTCCAAACTGAACCACATAAAGATGCTCGGCACGACATGGCGGAGTGATGCCTTTATCTCGGACAACACCACCTGGGCCACCGGCGTTGCTCCCACAGGCGAGATCTGGCTGGACGCTTCTCTCCAAAGCGTGTACCAGGACACTGAAACTTGGGGCAAGATCATCCCTGCTAACTGGACCGTCAAATTCGTGGGTATAGACGGCCAGTAGGTGACGGGACTGTGTCTGATAATGGGGTAGGTCCAGGCATATGTTGGACCTACCCCAAATTACACGACACCTATCCCACCTGATAGTTCCTCTGATCCATTTTACCCGACATACCTGCTGCGGATCCAGAAGGCGAAGAAGCGGTTGGTGATGAAGTAGGCGTCGTGTTCTTTCGTGACAATCTCTTTGTCGTACAGGATTCGCAGGGCGCTCTGAACGGTACTGGGACTTTTCAAGGCATGTTTTTTTACAAATGCCATGGAGGTGACGTGTTCCGCTTTACCTTCCCGGGCGATGGCGATGAGCAGTTGCTTCTGGGCGGAGGGAATGGCGCTGAACTGTTCTTCATAGGCGCGGGAGCCGGCCTTGATAATGTGATCCAATGCGCCGGAGGCTGTCTCGCATGTTGCTGCCTTTCCCGCCGCAGTCCGGGCAAACAGTTCGTTCAGCATGCGCTGCACGTACCATGTATGGCCTTCCAACAGGTCATAGGTCCAATTAAAACATGCATCATCCAGCGTCTTGCTTTCTTTCAAGAAATGATTGCATGCAAACTGACGGTACTTGTCCCGGTCAATCGGGTCAAGGTATAAAGGCTCACAACTCATATAGAAGGGATTGGACGGATCGTTGAACAACCTCTCCATCATGCGTCTTTTGCTTCCCGAGAAGATGAACAAAGTATTCTTGCATTTCTGGGCACGAGTCCTTAATAACTCCAGGACGTTCTCTTCCGGAAATTCTGCAATTTGCTGGAATTCGTCGATGGCAACGAGGCAGGGTTTGTCGGATTGATCCAAATATGCGAAGATTTCCTCCAGAGAATCTTTCGGACGCTCGATCTCCCCCAGAGAAAGGTCGAATTTCATCTGCCCGGAAAGTGTGTCCAGTTTCATTCCCGGCCGCAGCGACTTGGCCAGTGAAATGAAGGTGTCCATCCTTTTCTTCCCGCCGGTTTTCAAGCTGTCCGTAATGGCTTTACCAAGAAACAGGACCATCTCTGACAGCGAAGACGCGGCATAGAGATCGATGCTGAAAGTCCTGTATGCAGCTTTTATAGCCCGCGTATTGAATACATGTCCTATCAGGCCGGATTTCCCCATTCTTCTCGGAGAAATCAAGACGGTGTTTCTGCCGTTGAGGATGTTTTCAATCATCATTTTTGTTTCGGCTTCCCGATCGCAGAAATAAGCTGCCGAAACATAGTCGCTGGTAATGAGGAAGGGATTGTTGATGTCCATGTCTTTCTTTTTTCGCAAAGATAGACACTTTATGGGATCATTCAAAATGTAATTATTTAAAGTTGAATAATTATAAATAGAATAAAGATGCGGGATCAAGTCCGGCATGACGGGGAAGGTCAAGCCGTGCATGACGGGATCGTGTCCCGAGAGCCGTCTTTGCAAAAAGGCGGCTCTTTTTTCGATTTTTTTGTATTTTTGCGATAATATGGCTATTTGTACCCATTCAACACGAAAGAATAGTAAAAACAATATATTAATCAACACATCTACAACCAATGAAAAAGTCAATTTTGCTCCAACTGGGACTGGGACTCATTGTCGTCTTCGGCTTGACGGCATGCGTCGAGAAGCAGGTGATCAATCCTGCCTTCAATCCTGTTGACAACACAATCAACACCCAGTTCTATTTCAACATCTCTTCCATTACGGGAGAAACAGACCTGAATACCAAACAAGCCGACACCAACGTGCAGGCAAAGGGTAATTTCCGCGGCATTGACAATGCATCGTTGTTTGCCTTGATCGATTCGACGATCTCTCCGGCACAGTCCATGGCAAAAAAGAAAATGGTAAAGCCCTTCAAGGCAACGGCCATGCGTGACCTGTCCACGCTTTTGGGCCAGAGCTCCATCGCGAGTGGCCAGAAAGGTGGAACGCGTATCGTCGAAATCAACCTTCCCGTGGGCGTCAACGAACTGGTATTCTATGCCAAGGCGACAAAGAAGGAGATTACAGGTCTGGACAGCCGGGAGTTGTACGGAAGCCTGAATTACACGACGACGCCGGAGAATTACCTGGATCTCGCCGAGTTGATCGGTTCGTTTGCGGAGCGTCGTCTGAGCGATAGCGACACCACAAAGTTCACGATCATAAAAGATCTGATATGTAGTGGTATCAATGGCTTGTTCCGGACAACGGCCGTTGCCTCGGGAACGTCTGCCTGGTATGATACGACACTGGCGAATCCTACGATTACCTATAATGACGGTACCACGACAGAGAGTTATACGGTAAGCACATTGCGCTGGGTTGATTACGCCAGCGCGGGTGTCGATGACAATCCTGTGTCGCCGTATTTTTTCGAGTCCGATGGAACTACGCACCGTCCGGCTGCTGAAATGGAAAAAATCCTGGGCAAAGCCTATGTCCTGATGGCTGGTGGACGATACACCATCTCGGGAGGATCGGGTTCTTCTACCGTGCGCCTCCTGGCCGATCTCTACAATGTCGTGGCTGCCGGCGCCGAGGCGACACCGCTTTCCTTGCAGGAGGCCGTTGCGCAGGTGATTTGCAAAAAAATGAAGTATTCCATCGAGTGCCTCACCGATCCTATTCCCAATTCCATCACGGGAGAAAGAAAATGGAAGTCTGTTTCGGACCTGCGAACCTTGATGGGCGGTGCTGATGGTTCAGCAGATCTTTATAACATCAATGATTTCCCCGAGAACTTCCATTTGCCGGCAGGTGCTACGACGACAGGCGCCGGAAATCCGATCATCATCCCTCATGAGGGAGGCGCGCCCACTGTGATTCCTCAGATTACCTATACATCTGCGATCGATACCTTGATGAACGGAAGTTCTTCGACGAAGAACATCTATACGTATGCGCCCGAATTGTGCTACTACGGTAACAGTACCATCCGTACCAACAATTCCAATGAACTGAACAATGGCAGTTATCCGAGTAGTTATACCCAATGGTACAATAATGATTCCTGGGCAGGAAAGAACTGGGAAGCGGATGGTACCGCCATTACCAATTCTACCCGCGGCATCGCCATGACCAATTCGATCCAGTACGGTATTGCCCTGCTCTCTTCAAGACTGGTCTTGTCAACGGCTACGGGATTGACAGACAACGGCGCCCTGCTGGCAGACCAGGCAAAGATCATCAACCTGGATGATGCACATTATCTGCGGTGGACCGGTATCTTGATCGGTGGCCAGCCTGAACAGGTGGGGTGGAACTATCTGCTGAAGCAAAAGGACGGCGTCGCGGCCGGATCCAATGCCATCGTCTACGACAAAGTCAACTACCGCCTTGTGGAAAATACGACAAGAGACACCTGTGGCGTCGATGTTACAAAAGCAGGTTTTGTCGGAAGTACTGCAGATGCAAGTGACGCATTCACAAACTATACTTTGCTCTACGACAATGTGAATCCGTATGCGGAAACTGACGCCGCGCAAGGAAACGTGTATGTCGCCCTGGAATTTGTCAATCTTCTGGGACAAGATTTCTGGGGTGAGCAAGGCTTGATCCGTCAGGGCGAAACCTTCTACCTGCTCGCTGAATTGACGCCGAATCCCCAGGTGACCAACCTGGATGGGATCTGGAATAATATTTTCGATCCGGATAAAGGCGCCAATCACTATCTGCTGCCTCCGTACAATCCCAATACGGGCGTATCGCGTCCCATCCGTCGTGTCTTTGTGCAGGACGTCATGACGATCGTGGATTTCCGCTTTTTACCGGAAACCTTGAAACATGCCTATATTTCAATCCCGGATCTCCGGTCGGCCAAGATCTCCCTGGGTTTGGCTGTCGACCTGAACTGGTATGAAGGTCTTAAGTACGAGACTCCGCTGGGACTGTAAGTTTTTCGTTTTCTGTTGACAAGAAAGTCACATATCCTGTTTTTCTTCCTGGCGATGCTGTTGACGGCATTCGCCGGGACAGGATGTGTCGAGCCTTTGCGTCCGGAAGATATACCTGACAGGCAGCAAGGGGTCCGGCTTCCCCTCCGGATCGTCCTTCCGGCAGGCGTCAGGCTGGCTACCAAGGCCGGTCAGGACGGACCGGTCTCGGGCCTCCCTGCCGAGTCGTCGCTTCGCTCCCTCCAGGTCTGGGCCTTTTCCCATCCGGTCAAGCCGGAGCAGGAGATGTCGGAGGAGGAGAAAGCGGTTTTCCTGAATGAACAGTCCATCGCTTACCTGACGGTCCCCGATGTCACCGTCCTGGATTCCCCCGATGCAAACGCGAGCGTCCAGGTGAACCTGTTCATCCCGGATAATTTCTTCTGGCGTCCTGAAGAACTTCTGAAACTGGATTTCTATGTGCTGGGAAACGGAACATCCCTCGGATGGATCAGTACCCATGCCATGACAAGAAGGGAAATGCGCGACACGGTGTTTTCAGCATCGAGATTCGGTACCGATATAGAAAAACTGGTAGACGAGGTTCCGGCTGACGGTCTTCCCCTGGCCTGTTTCTATGACAATCGCGGGAACGGATTTGACGTTTCATTTTTGAAAACGGATCCGGATCCGACATCCCAGCGCATGGAAGAACTCGGCCGGGCCTGGCCGGAGATGGATTTGACCCGTTCGGTTTCCCGCATCCGTTTCATTTTTTCCCAGGCCACCGGAATGAGCGGCACTGCCATTGACAGTGTAAGATTGTACGACTTCGACAACATAGACGATCCTGGTTTGATACCGACGGAAAGTTTTGTCTTTCCGCGGGAAGACGCCAGGGATATCGCCTTGCCCGAAGGTGTCAATTACGAATCCTTGACCTGGGGTTCCTATTATACCGGCCTGGTGCCCTTGATCGGGCAGATGGATGATCCTTTTGTGTTGTGCAGCAGCAGCGAAACGATGCGGGGCATGTCTGCGGAGTTTTTCGAAAATTATTTGCAGGAACTGCTCCGGCAGGACAGGAACAAGCCTACGGTGAAAGTCCTCTATCTGCGGGAGAGCGACCGGCCGCTTAAAGGCAGGATCTACTTTAACGGCAAGCGGGTGGACGGAGAGATTGTCGAGCCGTCCAAGACTGTGGACTTCACCATGAACGGCTTGGGATTCCCAGACCGTACCAATTTCTACCGCAATCATTCCTGGACGGTGTATGCTTACATGATCGGGCCGCACATGGAAGTGGATGTCCGCCTGGACGACTGGGTGGAGCCCTGGGTCCGGAGCGAAGCGACCATCGACGGATCGACGGCCGTCAATGTGGATCAGGACGGAAAATTCATCACCGATGCCGACATGGTAGCCGATACCCTGAGGGACTATGCAGGATATATCTATGTGAAGCCCGACGGGAAGCCGAAGAAGAAGTGGTTTAATGTGCCGGTCCCGGATGAAGGCGTCACGGGACGCGTGGTCGTCTATGCACCGGAAGGCGGAGAATTGATTGTTACTCCCGTGGCCGTCGATACGGCTGAGTTCTGGCCCAGGTTGAGCCCTGACGAGAAGGCGGTCTATGAAGCAGATCCGTCGTCGGATATCTATGTGACGAAGTGGTTCGATATTTCCATGACCACGCATGAGATCCACCGCGACCATGTCGATCCGAACAGCAAGATTCCGGGCCTGATCGGAATCACTGTCAAGCCGAAGATTCCGGCCCCCGGGACGCAGAGCGGGAGAAAGGCCATCAAACTCTCCTTTGCCGTAAAAGTCGGTGAGCGCATGATCCTCGCGGATTCGGAGATGGTCGATGAGGAATATCATTTTGTAATCAATCCCTGATGTCATGAGAAACCTGCGTATCCTGTTGTTCTGTATGGCGGCTGTCTTGTTGACTGCCTGCGTCCCGATGCTGGAGGATCATCCTTCCGGGAATCCTTCCGGCGTTGCGCTGACACTGGTCTGCGATGACGCTGTCAAGACAAAGGCAGATACGGCACCGGGCGTACGCAGCTATCGCGAAAATTTGATTTCCTGGGTTGATTTCTTTTTCTTCCCCGGTCTTCCGGATGAAACGACAAGATTCAAATTGCACTACCGGATGACTTCCGGTGAGCAGGATTCGGCTTCTTTCCAGATGAGTTTGTCTTCCGCTGCCATTGAAGCGTTGTTCCCGACCAGCGGACCGGGCGAAGACAAAATGACTGTGCTGGCGGTAGCCAATTATCCCGGCGATGCGATTCCCGTGCCATCAGATTCGACTTTGGCGGGGCTGAATGCCCTTGCCGTATCCGCCGATTTTGTGGGTCCGGCCGATCACCGGCAGCCTCGTTTCATGATGCGGGGTACCCAGGTGTTGAATCTGCTGGGAAGGAACGAAGACCTGGTCTGCAAGGACACGGTCCGGCTGGTACGCTATGCCAGCAAGATGTCGGTCGCCGTCCGCGTGAAGGACACCGTGCATCTGGCCGTGCAGGAAGGGTTGAACGGTGTCTCAGCGCCGGAAGTCTGGCGTCCCATGCTCGACGGTATGGTGATTTACCTGGAAAACGGGGTGAACACCGTCCGGCTGGGCGGTCGTGACAGCGTTGCTTCCCAGATGACGTATTTCTCTTATTACGACAACTGGATGCGTTTCGTGTCCAAAGATCGTTATGGCCGGTACGCTCCGATCATCGGGCAGGATACAGCGGGTTATTACGATACTTACCCCATGTACATGTATCCGCAGCGCTGGGAAGAAGGTTCCGGCCAGGCCCCGACGATGGAGCCCAACCTCAAGCTGGTCATTCCATGGTATCGGGAAGAGTATAATGATGATACAAACAACATCCACATTTCTTCCACTCAGAAGCAGTGTTACTATAAGGTCGTCATGCCGGAGAATTTCGGAAAGGAGTTCCGTTCCAACCACTGGTACCAGCTGGCCCTTGATGTCCGGATTCTGGGTGCATTGACTGCCGAGACGCCTGTACTCATCACCGGCTCCAGCCGCATCGTTTACTGGCAGAACAAGGAAGCGGTGATCCGTCAGGCCGAGGTGGGCTCAGCGCGATACTTGTCTATCGAAGAAAATACCCTGGAGATCTTCAACCAGAATGAACTGGACATTCAGTATTTGTCCAGCCATCCCGTGACGATCGACAGCATTACCGTGACACGGCCTTATTATGGCACGGCGGAGGCGGGTACGCCAACCCTGGGTGGCGTCGTCATCGATTCGGCGGGCACCAAGTACCTGAAGTACGACGAATCATACTATGGCGGCTGGTTCCATGATACCGGCAAGGAGATCGAGTTCCGTCATGTGCTCAACAACAATTACAAGGATGAACTGTTTGACTATTCGCCCTATACGATCACTTTCCGTGTCAAACATGCCGACAGCGACATCTACCAGCACGAAGTGAAGCTCATCCAGTATCCCGCCATCTATATCAGCCGGATCCGGAATTCCGATCCCGATTCGGCGGCGCATCATACCCAGAAAAAGGATGATTCCGCCTGGTCAAAGTACAACGGCTTTGTCATTGTCGACGGTGCCTGGAAGTACAATGAAGTGGACTCGACGTTTAGATTCAACCCGGGCGGGTCGCCTTTCCCGACCGGGCAGCAGAAACGGGATCATGTGCAGGACTCCGTACAGGCCAAGTTGACAGGTACAGAGAAGACAGAATATCAATGGCGGTCGGTACACTATACGGGCGGCAGCATCGACATGTACAATATCCACATTTCCGTGCTTCCCGAAGAGTTCAATTTCGTCATCGGCGACCCGCGCGTCACGGAAATCGACAACCTGGGTTATCAGTACACGCCCGGGACAAACGACAAGCATTTGACGACCCGGCGTGATGGATGGTCTACGGCGTCTGCCATGTATGGCATTGCGCAACGTCAGCTGTCGTACTATTATCCGACGGAAGCTTCCGAACGCACCCGCAACATGCTGGCGCCCAGCTATCGTGTCTGCTCCAAGTTCGGCGGCATCGAATTCGGCAACATCAGCCTCGAGTATGCCCGCTATCGCTGCGCCGCCTATCAGGAAGACGGTTTCCCGGCCGGCCGCTGGCGGGTCCCGACGGAGGCGGAAGTGAGTTTCATCGCCCAGCTTTCGGCCAACGGGGCTTTTGAAGTCCTGTTCAACGTGAACGACACATACTGGTCGGCCAACGGTGCCGTCAAGGTCAATACGGGCGGTGTCACGCCGGTCAGCAACACTTCGGCGCTGCTTCGCTGCGTGTACGACACCTGGTACTGGGGCGATGACCAGAGTGAGTATGAGGCCTGGCGCAAAAAGTACGATCCGGTTGTGTCCGGAGAATTTCCACACGATGTTTTTGTCTGGGGGGACCGGCCGAGATGATGAAAAGGGTAGGATACTGGCTGCTTTTGCTCTGTCTGGTACTGGGCTGTCTCCGAGAAATTCCGGTTCAGCCGGAACGGATTGACGAGCCCTACCCGGAAGGCGCCAGTGTGACCGTTCGATTTTCGGTAGCCAATACGGACGCCCTGCCGATGACCAAGGCGCTGGGTGAGACACCGGAGCTGGATTCCCTGCATCTGGCCGTGTTCGGCAGTTCGGGTTATCTGAAGGAATATGTAAAGGCAAAGGTTTTACACAAGCCTACTTATGCTGACGGGGATACGGTGATGACCTTTGAAGCCACGCTGACCCTTTCCGACAAGGAACGAAGCATCCATTTCATTGGTAACGGCCCTTCTACCCTCGATTTCGGCTACGACTACGAGATCCTTCCGCAACTGCTCTCCGCGGAAGGCGGCCAGGCTTTCTGGCAGATGAAAAAAGGTGTTGTCATCGATGGCGTCAAAAAGCCGGATGGTACTTATGAGGCAACGTCCGAAACCAACGCTCAGTTCCAGAACATTCCCCTGGTCCGGAACTTTGCGAAGATCGTCCTGTCGTATGATTCAACTTCCAATTTTACGCCCGACTATTACGCCGTCTTCAGTGTCCCTTCCAGGGGGTCGATCGTGCCATACTTCGACGGCGGGTTTGTGGAGGATTATCAAGACTATAGTTATACCGGGTTGACGGATACGCTCGGATACTCCGGGCACATGCGGGATTCTGTCGATTTTATCGGGTTGCCCGAAGATTGGGATACCCGTAAAGTGAGTATAGATCAGGCTTTGTATTTGTACGAACGTCCGCTGCCGAACGAGATGTTCCCGCCGTCGTATATTATCGTTCACGGTATCTATAACAATCCGGCGGATCCGGATAGTGCTGCGCACAACAACAAGCCGTATTTCTACAGGATAGACTTGATACAGGATGGTGCTTATTACCCGATTGTCCGGAATTTCAAGTACCAGATCAATATCCATAAGATCCTTTCCATCGGGCATACCTCGGCACAGGCCGCCGCCGCGTCCGCCGGCAGCGCCGATGTATCGGCCGACATTACGACCAGTCACCTGAACGATATCTCCGACGGCGAGGCGCGCCTGGTTGTCCAGCCCTGGATGTCGCACACCTTCAACAAACGGCAGGTCAACAACAACCTGCTGCACGTCAAGTTTTTCGACGATGTCATGTCCGGCAATCCGAACATGGACCACAATGCGGTCTCTTGTGAAATACTGCACAATCCGGGTGAAGAAGATATCATTGAAAGTGTCAGCATCGGCTATCCCGTCCAGGCGTCCGGCACGGAAAAAGGCTGGCGTACCGTTACCTTTACAACCACGGAACCCGGGGCGCCGGGTACGCCGACCCGTACGCAGGCAATCCGGATTGCCGGTAGCTACCTGACCGATTACGGTGAGACCCGAACCCTTTACCGCGACGTGCTGATTACCCTGCAGCCCCTGCAGCAGTTCCAGTTGAGCGTCGATAGCCCGGACGATACCGGCCAGGGCGTACCCAGGGATACGGCGATGACCGTGCGCCTGAACATCAGCATCCCGACCGACCTGGTGGAATCGATGTTCCCGCTCAATTTCACCATCGAGCCGGAAGACATGTCCCTGACGCCTGACAACCACATCCAGAACAACAATCTTCCGGTTTCTGCCGGAACATCCATCTCCGACCATGCCGGCTATGCCGGCAAACGGGCTTTCCAGTTCCTGCGGAGCCTGTCGTACGATGAGTACCTGACGCTGGAGCCGTCGCTGGACCTGGATGGCGAACCCATCCGTACCTTGACCTGCCAGTTCAAGACGACCCGGAAGGACAACGCGACGACCATCTGGGTGGCCAACGAGTTTTTCAGGAAGTCCTATGTCGCGTATACCAATCCTCCCGTGCGCAATCTGCGGTATTTCTATGTGGAGGCGCGGGACGAAAACATCGACCACAGTCTCGTGTCTCTGCACTTTACCTCGGGCAAGGTACAATACCTGAAGAACGAGGACGGCTGGGTGTCGTATACTTCGAATTCCGAGCTCCGGATGAAAAATGGCGACCGTATCTACTTCCGGGGCAATATTGCGAACTGGAGCGGCGCCGACCACTTCGCGGTCGAGGGCAAGGTCAACGTGGGCGGCAACATCGCTTCCCTGTTCCGGAACGATTTCACCGAAGATGACCTGCCGGAGGATTGGGGCAAGAGTACGAGCGCAAGCTGGAGTTTCCAGTCCTTCTTCGCCAATGAGGCCGGTTTGGTGGATGCTTCTGCGCTGGTGCTTCCGATGGAAGCCATGCGGCAGAACGGGTATCGGGCCATGTTCCAGAATTGTTACAATCTGGTGGCGGCGCCTTCGCTTCCTGCAGCCACGCTGGCGGGTAGTTGCTATCAGGCCATGTTCCAGAACTGTACGGCGCTCACAACATCGCCGAAACTAAAGGCTGAGACGCTGGTCGGTAGCTGCTATGCCGAGATGTTCAGCGGCTGCTCGAGCCTGAATGAGATCACCATGATCGGCCGGGGATCGATCCCCAACAACAGTCTGACCAATTGGGTGAGCGGTGTCGCCGCTTCGGGCGATTTCTATGGTTACGTGACAACGACCCTTTCCGTAGGCGTCAGCGGTATCCCTGTCGGCTGGGTCGACCGGAATGAATGCTATGTGGAGGCTGTTGCCGACGGCACCTTGTCGTTCAGTGGTTCCGGCCTGCAGTACTCGAAGAATTGGGATGACTGGACCAGCGAAGGCATCGTTTCCATCGCCGTGTCGGAGGGCGATATCGTACGCTTCAGGGGGATCCGTAGCGGCGGAACCATTTCGTCCACCGGTGACTTCAAGGTGGGCGGCAATATCCTGAGCCTGGCCGCAAACGACTATACTTCTGTCACGACCGGCGTTTTTGAAGGTGTCTTCAAGAATGCCACGACGCTGGTCTCCGCCTCCGGTCTGGTCCTGCCGACCGAATTGCAGTCCGGCTGCTTCAAGGAGTTGTTCTCCGGCTGCACAGCCTTGACGGCAATTCCATCGCTTCCAGCCACAGACCTCGCCGCGTACTGTTACGAATCCATGTTCTCCGGCTGTACGTCTCTGGCTACGCCTCCGACACTTCCGGCCACGACACTGGCAGAAGCATGCTACAAAGCCATGTTTGCGGGATGTATTGCCTTTGCGGCTACTCCGCAGCTGCCTGCCGAGACGCTGGCTGCGGATTGCTACGAAGAAATGTTCTCCGGCTGCTCGAATCTGGCGAAAGTGTACTGCTCCGCGATTAATAACCTGGGTGCAGGATATACGACCAACTGGCTGGCTTCCGTGGCTTCCTCCGGTTTGTTCGTCAAGAATAATGATGCGACAACGTGGCCTGTGGATTCTCCCGATGGCGTTCCTGTGGGATGGACGGTTTCCTGGGGCGGTTTCAGGATCAGGGTGATTTCAAACGACACAAAGATCACATTCAATTATAATTTTGCGAATGATGGTATTGAATATAGTCTGGATGAGGGACAGAGTTGGACTCCGTACACGACTGCGATCACTTTGAACGCCGGCCAGGTCGCTTGCATACGGGGAAATCGCCCCAATTATAAGAATGCCGGAACGGATCAGTGGGAGACGCCAGTAAATAAGCCCATTTTCGAGGCGAACAAGAAGTGTTATATTTCCGGTAATATAATGTCCTTACTCGAAGACAAGGTAAATCTTGTCGAGAGCGCATTCCAGGGAGCTTTCTCCAAAGGATCGGGAACCGCGGTCACTTATATTGACATTGACCCTGAAGCTCCGCTGCTTCTCCCTGCGACGACCCTTGCGCCTAAATGTTATATGCAGATGTTCCGTAACTGTACGAGTCTGACGAGGGCTCCGGTATTCCGTGTGGAAGTCCCCGCTTACAGAAGTTGTTACAACATGTTGCGTCAATGTTCCAACGTGACGGATGCGAGCACCATTGAACTGCCGGCAACCACACTTGCGGAAGATTGCTACCGTGAGCTGTTCAGGCAGTGCTCCAAACTGGAAGCTGTGCCTGTACTGCCTGCTCCGACGCTCGTCAAGGGTTGTTACCAGCAAATGTTTTCGGGTAGTGGCATCAAGAGCCTGACTTGCCTGGCAACTGATATTTCTGCTGAAGACTGCACACTTCAGTGGATGTCTGGAGCATTATACAATACTAGCACCTGTGTGTTCTACAAAGCTCCGGGCATGAATTCCTGGACAACAGGCGAACACGGCATTCTCTCCAACTGGACCGTGGTAGACTATGTCGGCCAGTAACTGTCCAAGATGACAGAATTATTCGTATATTTGCCAAAATATACCTGTTTCTGCGCTTTATGAATACCGACAAGATCATCATGGAAGGACTGACGTACGACGATGTGCTGCTCATTCCTGCCCGTTCCGAAGTGCTTCCCCGTGAAGTGGACATCCAGACCCGCTTTACCCGCGAAATCCCGATCCAGGTGCCGATCGTCTCGGCCGCCATGGATACCGTGACCGATGCCAACATGGCCATCGCTATCGCCCGCGAGGGCGGTATCGGCGTGATCCACAAGAACATGCCGATCGAAATGCAGATGGATCAAGTGCGCAAGGTCAAACGCGCCGAGAACGGAATGATCTACGATCCGGTGACCATCGACGTCAATGCGACCGTGGGCGACGCCCTGCGGCTGATGGCGCAGAACCACATTGGCGGCATCCCGGTGGTCGACGCAGGCCGTCACCTGATCGGCATCGTCACCAACCGCGACCTCCGTTTCCAGGAGCAGCCCGAAACCCCGATCAAGAACGTGATGACCAGCGAGCACCTGATCACCGTCGGACCTTCCACCACGATTCCCGAAGCCACCGAAGTGCTGCGCAAGCACCGCATCGAGAAACTTCCCGTGGTCGATGCCGACGGACGCCTGGCAGGCCTGATCACCTATCGCGACATCATCAAGCTCAAGGACAACCCGAAGGCCAGCAAGGACAGCCTCGGCCGTCTCCGCGTGGCCGCCGCCGTGGGCATCAACTCCCACAGCCTCGAGGATGTGGAGTGCCTGGTGAGCGCCCAGGTCGACGCTGTCGTGCTCGATACGGCACATGGCCATAGCATGGGCGTGCTCAAGACCATCAAGAAGATCCGCACCGCCTTCCCCGACCTGCAGATCGTGGCCGGCAACATCGCCACCGCCGAAGCGGCCCTCGCCCTGAAAGATTGTGGCGTGGACGCCGTGAAAGTGGGCATCGGCCCCGGTTCTATCTGCACCACCCGCATCATCGCCGGTATCGGCGTGCCGCAGCTGACCGCCGTGATGAATACTGCCGAAGCCCTCAGGGGCAGCGGAATCCCCGTGATCGCCGACGGCGGCATCCGCTATTCGGGCGACATCGTCAAGGCCCTGGCGGCCGGCGCCAGCACCATCATGGCCGGCTCGCTCTTCGCAGGTGTTGAGGAAGCTCCCGGCGAAGCCATCATCCTCAACGGCCG